>Ga0153915_10000084_pt1 | contig 82153 bp, 140 predicted proteins | sample Opewatmetagenome_2_FD_107003 | JGI IMG/M metagenome (GOLD analysis project Ga0153915, IMG submission 107003) | Freshwater wetland microbial communities from Ohio, USA - Open water 3 Core 3 Depth 3 metaG | ecosystem: Environmental > Aquatic > Freshwater > Wetlands | place: USA: Ohio, Lake Erie...
AAAGTAAGGCATTGTCTTTGTATTAATCGGATGATTACATATTACACATTGCTTAATCATAATCTCAACTCCTTTTCTGTTCTTCAGGAGTTAAAACATATACTTCAATTTCACCAAATCTATCTTTTTGAATTTCAAGTTTATTTTTCTTAATAACATAATCCGACAAAGGCCATCTTCCACCCACTATACCATTATAATAATCATCTTTATAATTCGGTATAAAGTACCAAATAAATGCTCCCGCATTACGCATATGAATCCCAGCATATGAACGCTGAAAGGTTTCTGGATTTACCATTATGCCAAATTCATCTTTTAATCTTTGAGCAAGTTTTTCAACATTTTTACTTGCCATAATCTCACTCCCTTTAAAATTCGCCTTTTATTCCCAATAAGAAATACTATTATTTACGACTTCTTCTATTAATCCAATCTCACCAATAATATCATTTGCAATTCCAGTATCCATAATTATTAGTGAATTATCTTCATATTTTCTTATGATATTAACTGCCTTAGTTATATATTTGCCTATCTGTTCAGCTTCTTTTCTTGAAATCTTTGTCGCCGTTATCTCAGATTTGCTTGCTGTCACCGTCATATCCGTTGTTAATTTTTGTATAGTATCATTCCAAGCAAAAGGATTCTCTTCTTTCTTTTTCATATTAAATCACTTCCATTTAACATACTTTGCAATTGCTTCTTCCAAAGCTTCTTCATTTATGATTGGTAAATCTGGCAACATAAGATGCATTGATTCTGCATCTGTTAATCTTCTTCCTCTTATAATATCAATATCAACATCTGCTTTATTATATTTTCTATTTAAATATTTCTTAATTCCCATAGAATCCTCATTTATCTTGTTTTACTATGCGTTCAATCTCGATAATATCTTCTGGATCAAACTCAAGTTCTTCCCATTGACCTTCTTCAATCAATTTTTTAGCTTCTTCTTTTGAACCTGCTTTAACAGTTCCTTTTGCCGATCCTTCTACTCTCATTACAAATTTATAAGTATTCATTTCTTCTATCTCCTTTTACTATGAAATAGTATTTTGATTATAATTAAACCTGATTTTCATAAGCACTTAATTTCTTTTGCAACTCTATTCTTTCAAGTAATAATTGTTTGTGTTCTTGCAAAAGCAAATCTACTAAAGCTATTTCCATTTTATCGTAACAATCAGCATTTAATTCACGGATGACTTTTTTACAGCCTATATGATTACTTATTAATTCAGCTTTTGTCCATTTCTGCTTTTTCATAATTACACTTCCTTTCAAATCCTTGTTTCATCGGTTTGGGAAAAATCCCAAATAAAAATCTCTCATTATAATTGTCTGCTGTTTGGCTGTTCTCCTGCTGATTTAAGTATATTAAGTAAGTTGTTTGGCATCTGAGTCATCCAGTGATGATTTCTATCTTCTAAATGATTTCCAAATATTTCAGAGTAATCTTCAGCTTTCCATTCTTCTCTTGGCACAGGAACAATTTCACCACCGCAAGAACATTTTAAATCATCTGGTTCATAATCTCTTTTTAAATCACCGCAATAATATCCTGCGTCTTTACCACATTTATTACATTTTCCAACAGTCCAATCATTAATATCCATATTAATCAACTCCCTTTAAATCCCGTATTTTATAATAATTCTTGGAATTTTTGACCTAAAAAATCTATTTGAATTTCTGTTAATTGTCCAACTCTTACTCCAATATTTTTTAACTTGTCAGTTTGTAAAGCATTACCGAGCATGGCATAATTATGTTCTTCAGTTAAACCATTAATCCTGCCCAAATCAATATTACTCATAACTGTTTTTTGATACCTTGAAGTAATAGGAATTGCTACCGTTCCGCATATTATATGGGGTCTATAATATCCATCGTTGTTTTGATACATATAAACTTCTCCGTGTTTCATTTTGTTCACTCCAATCCATTAAATTTCTTATTTTAATTGCTTATCTATTAACCAATTATACTATGAATTGTGAAATCACAATATTTCGTCTTATTTCCAAGATATCTTATGTAACCCATATGTTCACTAGATATCTCATAAGTTAATGGTTTATTTAAATCTCTTTCAAACTGTTTTACTGCTTTTTCTATATTAGGAGCATTAATTATAATCGCTTCATCTTCATCTTCTATAAATTTACAAATTTTAAATTTCGCCATATTTTCATCCCTTTCTTAAATTCAAATTCTTAAATTCAAATAAATTTCTCGTTTTAACAGCATTTAAAATAATCAATCATATCTGTTATCATTGCTTGTGCATATTCAATTCTATCTTCTCTCATTTCCAATCCAGAATTATAATAGTCTTCATCCCAATCCCACGTTTCAACTTGCTTTTTCATATCTTCAAGTATTAATATAGATTTTTCTTTTAACTGCGAATCCATTTTAACCCTTCTTTCTTAATCAATCATTTACTCAACAACCGAAACGAAACACATTCTCCAGCTATCATCTTATGATAGTAAATTTTATCATCATAATTAATGATCCTGATTCTTACTGGCTGTTCTGCTTCGTCATAAAAATTATCATCCGAAAGAAAAGTACCGCATCTTAAAACTGTTGGCTCTATAGGTGATTGTAATGCTTTTTCTAAAATAGACTCATACTCTTTAATCCCTTCAGTCGTTTTAATAGTTAATGTATGGTTCTGTTCATCATAGTTTTCATCGACTTCATCATCCAATTTAATTTTTGATAATATTCCTTCTGCAATTTCTTTAATACTTTCATAATTAATGGGAATGTCTTCACCTTTTGTTGTTCTTTTATTTTCACCCTGAACTATTAATCCTTCTTTATATAACTTCATTGTCGGATTATCATTAAAATTACCTGTTGTCATTTTAAATTCCTCCTTAATTTAGAATGAAATCAAGTTTTTAAATGGTTTCTTCTACAATATAACCACCATTATGCCATTCAATTATTTCTTTTTTGGTTTCAATCTTTTGTATATCTTCGTCATGAACATAAAAAATAATATTATTCTCTTCTTTTGAAATACTTGTTATTTCTTGACACACAATTCTTATACCAAACTCGTTATTAAAGAATTTTTCAATGATTCTTGGTGTATTTTTATCACGACCTACATTTTTCCATACATACATTTTGTTAAAATTATTATTCATTTTCTTTTCCCTTTCTCCTTAAAAGCCTTTAAAATAAGGTTTTGATATTCTTTCATTTATTCAAATTCATATTAATACTTCTACTTGTAATTTCTTTGATGATCTGTTTGCCAGATGTTTTTATTATATAATTTCCGTGTTCCCCAGCGTTTACAACGTCTTTATAGATCATATTATCTTTTACAGCATTCTTTACAATTTTTATAGCTTTCTGAAGATCGTCTTCGTCAAACACTTCTACGGTAAGCTCCACTTCTGTTTTAACTTTAAATTTCATACTTTACCTCCCAAACTATTAATCATTCTTTTGCTAAATCGTCTTCGGCTTCATAGCGATTTAGATACAGATTTTCGCCAACTATTCCAGTAACAGAAGTGGTGTAGAGTGATGGCATTTCATATTCAACTTTGAATTTGTTAGTGCCAAATTCATACGAAACCAGCCTTACAATGACCCCTTCATTTACTTTATGGTTTCTGATTTTGTAAACCTTGTCTCCAGTTTTACATGGTATCTTAATCGTGTTTTCCATTTTCATTCCTCACTTTCTGAAAACATAGTAGAAATTTATTTATCAAATTTCCCTTAAATCTATATTTTTATATGGTCTAAACCCGTACATTTCAAACTATGTCTTATTATACCATATCCATGTGTAGTGTCAATACATTTCCATAATTTTATTTATTTTGTTTTTGTTTTTATTTCTTAGTAATTAATGCACATGCCAATGCTATTAATCCAAAATATATAATACCCATTTATTCAACCCTCCGTTCCTGTACTATTAATATTTTCATCATTAACAAATTCATAAGGATCGATGTTATAAGTAATTGCAAATAATAAAATGTCTTGTACAGTGGCGATTACGGGATTGGCAGAATTAATCTGTCCTTTAATCTTTTCTTTCTTCCATTCCAATTTAATCATAACATCGGTATATTTTATGTTATGGTCTTTACATATCTTGATAAAATTTTGCTTGATAATTTTTCTATCTGTCTCATTGTACTTCTTTATAAATTCTAATGCTTCAATCTGATCTGTTAATTTCATATATTTTGTTACCCCTTTCTAGTTATATTCTTTAATTGTAATCCGATAAAAATCGTGTTTCAACGGGTTTATTTATTTAAATCTTTTAAAATGTCTCTGGACTGTTTAAGTAACTCAATTGCTTCAGGACAATTAACATCATAATTGTCTGTTATTCTCTCAATAATATCATCAATTTCTTCTTCATATGTTTCTGTTACCCTGTACTTTTTAAATGTTACTTCACCACTTTTAGTATTCACAAATATCTCAAGTGGATCGCCTTCGCGAATTCGCATTGTTCTTCTGATTTCCTTCGGAATAACTACACGCCCAAGATCGTCGATTCTTCTCACTATTCCTGTTGATTTCATATTAAAATTCCTCCTTTTCTGTTATCTTCTTATTTTTACTACGTTTATACACTTTACCAGATTCTACGATCCTGTCACAAGGATTAAGACAACCCCATGACCGACGAATAGTTAAGATTAATGGTTTTTCTTTTTTCTTTCTTTTTTTCATGACGGTTGTTCTCCTTTCAGTTTTGTAATAATCTAAATTCTGTCTGGTGGAAAGATATGCTCCGAAAACAATTCATTCCATTCAAATCCCATCGGATAATAAGGCTGACCGCATTCCAGAACGTGCTTCAATGCTTCTTTTCGGTTCAAAAACTCTCCAGTGTCGGTTAAGAATCCTTGTTCTGCTCTTACAATATCAAGCCTTGTCTGTTCGTCGCACGTTTCTTCGTTGCAGTTTGCGAACTTGATTCTGATTTCCGTCAATGGTTCTATATGCCACCTACCTTGATAAATTTGATCTCTAAATTTAATTGCCGCCGCTGTTATCATTTTTTCTCCTTTAAGTATACTCATGGTATACTAATTTCCTTTCTATTATTTATAATTTTACTTTAAAATGTTAGATTTAAGCGGATTTTCTATGTAGAAAATCTTCAATGTACATTGGTCTAAAAAATACATCTTGATATCTCATTTTTCGCAAATCCCAAACTTTACTACATAATGATGGTGTATTATAAACCCCGTAATCAATTTCAATTTCATAAACTTCGTTAATATTAATAACGTCGCCTTGTTTAAAATCTATGCCGTTCTGTTCTTTCAGTTCTTGTCTAGTAAATCTATAATACATTTTTATATCTCCTTCCTAAATACCGTGAAAGATCAGATTTAACGAATTTTAAATATTACATCCTGCATTCCATCTTCGATATCGTTCAATAAAACTAATGAGAATATTTTTTGGAAGTCTCTTTAAATGCTTTTCCGTTTCTCTCTTATCAAAAGATAAAATACTTTCAATTAATTCTGTTTTTGTACATTCGTATAAATCTTTCATTTTTTATTCTCCTTTCCATTCCTACAAATTATCAGATTGATATGGTTTTCGCATAATTTACCATTTTTAATAGTTGACACTTTAATCTTTCATTTTCTTCTGCCAACTTAGAATATGGTGTTATGATTGCTATTTTGTCTTCAACTTCATATTCCTTTTCTTTAATCAATCTTTCTGCTTCTGCCGTTTGTTCCGCTGTTAATCCCCTATTCCATCCAGCAAATATATAGATTATTTCGTCGGTATTTTTATTTTGCATTGCATATTGTGCTAATAAATCAGCTTCTTCTATTGTTTCAATGTAATCGTACAATCTTACTCTTGCACCATTATTAAGAATCTTGGTGACTCCATACCCATTTGTTATACTCATTTTTATTTCCTCCTTCTTATCTTCTGGACATTTTATAAAATCCAAACAGTGTTTACATATAGTTGGTACACCTTTATAAATACACTCTGTCACCATAATATTTCCTTTCAAATAAACCTTTTAAATGCTTTAACAAGCCATCAGTTTAATATAATTTCTCATAATATGCTTTACTGCGCGAATCACAACATCTACTGATTTCTGATTAAAGTTTGAAAAATTAACAGTTATTTCTTTGATTTTAATAATATTGTTTTCTTCTGTTATTTCTTTTAATTGTTCCAAAATCTCTCGACAATCATTGTAAGAAAGTTTTTCTTCAATTGATTCTAAATATTCAATTCCTTCTACACCGATTAATGATTCACCAATGGTATAAGGTGGTTTTATATTTATAAATTCAATCTTATCTGTTATAGTAGCATTAACAGCTACATCACCATATCCTAAATAAACTGTATTACCTTTTATCATTTTATTTTACCTCTCCAAACATTTCACCAAAATTATATTCAATACGATCCATTACTTTCTGAAATGCTTTATATTCTTCACTTTCATGATCACCATTTGCATTTTGCATTCCAATCAACATTGCTATAATAGAATCCCTCTGTGATGCTCTACCTTCTTTTCTTACTTCTGTATAATCCATTTCTAATCTCACTTTCTCATTTCCGTTAAATCACCGATTTGCTTGGGTTCTATTCACACAAATTATTTATCGCTTCGTTCTTATTATTATTTATTTTTTTAATCACATTTAATTTTGCTTTGTTATCACGATTTTCATCAACAACTCTATCATATGACTTTAGAATCATGTTGTGCAAAATTTTATAAATTTCCACTTCAAGATTGTTATCCATAATATCTGTCAGTATGTCATTTACTTTGTTCATCTGTTATACCTCCATTTCCGATGAATCATTGAATTTATAGGCTTTTTAATTCATCTTCAGCATCTTTTAAATAACCTTTATAATGTTCAATTATCATATCTAAAACTACTGGTTCTAAATCACAAGTTTCCATTTCTCGATAATAAATTTTAAATTCATCTGGATAACTTCTATTTTCTAAACTTGTTAAGAATGCCTTATATCTATTAATTTGTTCTACTACCCTTGCAATTTTGTTTGCTCTATTCATGTCCATTTTATTTTTCTCCCTTCATTTCCTTTAAAACTCTGATTTTAACTACTATTGCATGCCACCAACAATTAACTGAAAATCTTCTGGACTCTTTAATACTCTTGGTTTATATTTTGGGTTGTTCTGTCTCTTCTCTTTACCGCTGATCTGTCTGCTCATATTATTTAATTTCTTCAAATGACTTTCCGTTGATATTCTCAATGTTGCCATGTTTTCTAATTCATTTTTAACTGTTCTTCGCTGTTCTGAATTATTATAAAGTGCCTTTGCGAATAAATATCCAGCATACATATCAAATTTACCGTCAGTATTTTCAATTTCGTGTAAAATATCTGATCGTATTTTATCCTGTGTACTTACGCTTTCTATTAACTGCTGGTAATCAGCTTCGATATCGTTCATGATATCTGTTAACTGTGTTATGTACTTTTGTGCCTTACACATTTGTTATACCTCCTTTAGCTTGTCATATGACAAGTATTTTTTAATTTCCTATTAATATCCATAACTTTCTTTTTCCTAGTTTAATTGTTATAAAATCAAGATGGTTTAATTCAATGCACAAATCTCTTCTATTACGTTTAATTTCACTAATAGATGATGTTAATCCTAAATCTACCAATATTTTAGGCAAGAATCTTTCATCTGTTCTAATAGTCTTTTCAAATTCGTTATTGTCCCAATCATTTTTATTTAAAGCAAATAATAAACTAGGATCAACAATCGGCTCACCAACTATAATATTTTCAACATGCATTTCATCACCTTCCTTTCAATTACGATGAAACTTTGGTTTTATAGACTTTAGTCTAAATTTAATGTGTTTAGTATTATCTTTCTGCAATGTTCTACTGTTGTTGCTAAACATTCATCATCATTAAAACAGCACTTGCATTCCTCAAATTTAATTTTCCTTATTTCCGATGCTGTCATAATTTTTATTCGTTCTTTCAATATAGATTTCAACATTATCATTTTGTTGACTCCTTTCATAAAACCCAAGCAAAGACTGATTTTATTCAAACCTATTTCTAAAATCATTTCTAACTTCTGTTAATGCGTTCCATCTACCCATCATAGATGCAATGTTTTCTTTAGATTCTTTAATATTATCATTAAGCCACTGTTCAACTCTTTTTATTTCTTCATCAAGTTCATTTGTATAGTCAATAATCTCTTCTGTTAATTCTGAATATGTCATACCTTAACTCCTTTCCGATTAAAACCATTCTTTCATTTGCTTTTATATCTCCATATTTGCAAAGTTTTCCATTTCATAAACTAGGTTTTCTGGAGTATTAGCATATTTTTCAAACCATTTATCAAAATGCGCTGACAGATAACCTTCAAAGTTGTCTAAGTTATTCGGTTTATTCGCAAATTCCTTAATTGCATTAATAAGTGTTGTCGCTAATTCTTGATTATTCATTTTTATTTCACTCTCCTTATTTATAATTTAGTTTATACAATCATAATTAAAATATAATTGTGATTGAAACTCTGATATCAAACATGCTTCTCGTTCATCTATTGACATACTTTTGTATGCTTCGCCTAGTTTTATTTCGGTCTGTTCTTTAACATAGTTATAAAACTCTGTTGCGTTCATAGTGTGTCCTGTTACCCTGTTCTGGTATCTGTTCTGTTCACGGTTTCTTGACATTTTGATCTCTCCTTTTAAACCCAATGAATCGTTAATTTCATTTGCTTTTAAATTTCAATTACTAACTTTACATTATGTGAATCTCTTCCAATTAAATTATGTGGGATAGAAAAGAATTCGACATAATTATCGGGATACTGAACTTCATAAGCCGTAACAAGTACATAACTATTAAGGTCATAATAATCATCTAAATCTCTTGCTATTTTACTTGGTGTATATCTCTTAAAATCATATATCCCTATAATATCATTTAGCCTTTTTCCATCTAATGTATAAAAATCTTGGCTCACTTCACTCACTCCTTTAGGTTTAATACCGATATACAGATTGTTCTAATTCAAGCCCATACATTATTCCTATGCCATTCTTTTCTGCTATCTCTCTTGCTTTATATTTTGCTTCTTTTAAACTTTGAGCATATATTTTATGTTGTGTTTTTTCTCCGTTTTGTGCGTATGTCATAATATATATTGCTTTATGCCATGCCATTTTTTAACTCCTTTCCATTATTTCAATTGCAATTGTTAATGCTTCATAATATGTTTTATCGTCTATATAATCTTGTCTTATTTCTTTTATTGCCTGTATTGCTCGTTCAATCTCCATATTTTTATCTCCTTAGTTCAATTAAAATCTCCATTCTATGCTATCCAACTAATCTTTTGTGTACATCATAATTATAAGTGTCACACGTATATCTCTTAGCTACTGTTATTGCTGTTTCAATGTCTTCAAAACTATCTGCTACACTAAACATATCTGTGTTATTATCTTTAAATTCAAACATTTCCACAACAAACATTTCACTATCTTTGTCATAATATATTTGATTGTTCTTTTTTCCTACTTTTACAGTTTCTTTCCCATTTATCAATTTCAACAATGTTTGATAATTCATTTCTTTACCTACCTTTCAAATCCACATTTGATTCTAATTGTCCGTATAGCCGATAACACAGCTTTGTTTTACCTAAATGGACAGTTTTCACTTCTTTCAGATACTCCTATGCTGAAATCTTCTCCTGTTGTTCCACACATATGATACACAATACTATCTACACGAAAAGGACAATTTTCACACCCATCTTGTTTTGCCTGTTCTATAGCAGATAGATATTGTTCTCTGCGTTCATCGTGCGGATTCCATCTTGTATCGTTTTGTGTAAGAACAAGATTTTTCATGCCCTGTTCCACCGTAATTTTTTCATCAACTCCGTTAATACACAGAATGCTCAAATTACCGTTTGTGGTATGAAATCTATAGTGTTTATCATTAACCACAAGCATGAAATCCGCAATGGACATATGTAGCTTTTCGGTACACCCAATACCACCACCACACTCCATTAAATAAACCGTCGTTTTCTCCATCGTTCTATTCTCCTTTCAAAATCCCATGAATTAATTCATTTATTTGGTTACAACTTTACTTCCGCTTTATCTTTACTTATCCAATGATAACCTTCGCTGTTATTCTCCGGCTCACATATATACTGATCTGCTGTTTCATCCAGTACGACATATACTTTGCCATTAAAGATAATCTGTTTCATGCTAACTCCTTTTCTTCATAACACATCTGCATTAAATTAATTGTTATTAAGAAAAATTCGTTAATTTTTTTAATATTAATTTCCTTATGCCAAAATAATTCTGTTTCCATTTGGTGATGAAATTCATACCAGTCTTCTCTTTTAAAAATTGCTAAAGCATAATCTGTTAAAACTTGATAAGTTGTAAAATCATCCAAATAATCTTTATTAGCACATCTTCTTTTCCAATACTTCTGAAAATTTATGTATGGTTCATCCCCTCCCTGTTTGATGGCTATCGCCATGTTCCACTGGTCTTTTGTCATTTCTCTATCAATCAATTTTTCAGATTTCATTTTATTTTCTCCTTTGTTTATTATTTTAGTTTAATCATAGACACGATCATGTACTTTTTGTCTATGATAATGGCTATGAAATGACCGTTTTATCTGCAATACTCTTTTGCAATTTCATCAAATTCATTTTCAATTAAATCTATTACTGTGTCTAAATTCATTGCATCAAGCAGACAATCTTTCTCACTTTTTAATTCGCTTTCAATATGTCTGCGTGTTACATCAGCTAAATTTTTATCTTTCAGCATTCTTTCAAAGTATCTAATATTTTTCTTTCTTAAATCTATGATTGTTCCAACTCTTCCTATTACCGTATCATTAATACTCATTTCATTACCTCCTTGCCTTTCGGCTTTTAATTATTATTTTGTTTCATTAATTAACTGTTCTCTTTCTTCCTGTTTCAAGAATATCCAGTGTTCAGGCATAACTTTCATTTTAGTATTATCAAATGAACCATAGCAACCGCTTTCGTCTGCTTCGCCATATCCTTCACAGTGTTCTTCACACCATCCCACACCAATTTTCTTGTCTATGAGATTTCCTAATGCCATTCTTTCTCTAGCAATAACATGACCATGCCAACCTATTGCTGGTTTACCACAGATTAAACAATTACTCATTGCATATCTCATAAGAATATCTCCTTCCGATCTTTCTTTGATAATATCATAATATGCCTGTTATAGTGTATTGTCAATACTTATTCTGAAATTATTTTTTATTTTATTTAGAGTCTAATTACAAAAGATTCAAAGAAATAATTAGTCTCTTTTATTTCATAATCTGCAAGATGTATAGCCTTCTTTAATACATCACCAATAAAACCAAATTCAACCTCTTTACCATCTACAAATATTGACAGATATGGTACTGGTATATCATTAAATTTAAACTCTCTTAGCTTCATTTTTATTACCTCCTACACCTTTAAAATAATCGTTTTATCGACTTATCCATAATATTTAGATGCAAATCCCCACGGACTCATGTTGTGATAGTCAATAGCTTCTTGTGATTCTCCATTATCACAACTTTTAGTTTTAAATTCGTCTTCTGTCATAATCTGATTGTATTTTTCTGACTCTTGATTACAACAAACTCGATCTGTTTTTAAAGCTGTATTTAATGTATGCCAACCACATTCAGTACATTTCATTTTTAAATCACTCCTTACCATCCAATTCTAAAAACTTAATAAACCCATCTGGATCATAACCAACTTCACAGCTATCTATATATCTATTTATAAAACAATCTTCTTCGTTTCCTAATCCTTTAGTGTCAAGCCAATCCCTTACTATTTTATCATGCTTAGTAGCTAATTGATTATATTTTGCACTTTGAATAATTGATTTTTGTATCTGTTTAGGAACTTTCATTATTTCATCACATCCTTTCAAATCGCTGTTTTATTCCCAACACGCACAATATTTAGTTTCTTTTATGTTGCTATCCCATAATATTTTATCAGCAATATCATTATTGAATGAAACATTAAGTTCTCTTCTGCCAGTATCGTAATTATGATGAATAAATGACCCTTCTATTCCGTTCTTTTCTTCAATTTCTTTAATTATCTCCCACAGCATTTTTAAATCTCCTTTCTTTCCAATAAATTCAATATTTTATGTTAATTTCATTTGTGATCTGTTCAACAAGCTTGTCAAGTTCTTCATATTTTGATAATAATAATTTCAGTTCGTCAAGCGTGATTTCTCTTTCATTGCCATTATCACCACATACGCAAATCTTTCCACTACTCCATATTCCAATAGGCACTCCGAATGTTGTGTCATAGTTCTTATTTTCAAATTTCTTTTTTAAAATGCTATATTCGTCATGTTCAAGGAAATAGTGTTTTTCTTCTTTTTCGCAATCTTTCAATACTCTATGGAAACATTCGTCTACTATATTTTCATATGTGTCATAACTACCATGCCTATTTGCTTCAGTAATCCATCTTTCCATATTTAAAAATCTAATTTTACCGTGATGATAATCTCTATCTATCATCTTTAAAGTGTCGTTTCTGTTTAACCATGCTTTTAGCGATACGGTTTTAACACTACTATAGTAATCTTTTGGTAAAGATTCCTTATCAGCCTCAAACTTATCAATCAGATTTAGCAGATAACTCATTTTGCCATCTTGCATTAAATCAATAAAAGCTATTTTCTCTTCTCTGTTTATGTTTTCACATGAATATATTTTTTCTTTACCAAAATATGTGTTGCACTTTTCATTTAACAACTTCATTTCTTCAACATTCCAATTCATCTTTTTTACCTCCCAAATTTACCTTAAAATCAACCTTTGATTCGGTTTATTATTCACAACAATATTTTAAGAACTTATCTAACCTCATAGTTTTAAATTTTAAATCATCATCTAGATATTGAACCGTTCCCCATTCTGTTATCTTCAAAACTGTATATTTTGATTTCATTTTCAATCTCCTTTCAATTTTCCGATAAAAGCAATCTTTCATTCGCTCCGTTATAACTCTTCGATATAGCTTGCATTTTCCCAATCGCAACAATTTTCTTCGTCTGCATCTTCATTAATTACTTCCCAATATGCAATGCATTCATTTTCTTCATTGTCTACACAAGATGCAGAATAATTATTACTATCTAATACATAAATACTGTTATCTATTCTTTTATTCTGCACCCCTTTAAATTCTGGTTGTTCTGTTAATGTATATGTCTTACCATTATAGTTTACTGTTCCATAGTTTCTTTCCATTTCAAAATCTCCCCTTTTTAATCTCGTTACCATTGTTATATACTTTTGGTAACAAACTTCCGATAAATAATTATTTATTGCCATCTACCATCAGATAATTGTTTACGATATTTACTATATTGTGAATCCCATCCAACCGATTCACCGTTAAACTGAATAATTTCTCCTGACTCTGCTCTACCGTATTTATAGGCAATATCAATAATGTCTGTTAAGTCTGTTTCAGCCGTGTAATATTGTCCCTTGCTGTTATCACTTGCCATCCAAAATTTAATCTCTCTCTTTTCCATTTTTAAAATCCTCACTTTCTTTTAATACTGATAAAACAATGTTCTGCTCAATCTTCTAAATACATATTACTTAATGTATTCCAGTCAGAAAAACTGTAATGTTTAATTTTAAACAAATCATCCCATCCTGTTTGTAAGTGTTTTCCTGCAACCGCAAACATTCTGCCAATAACGGTATAATATCTGCCATTAAATTTAATTAATCTTCTGTTTATCTGACCACTTAAAAGATTATCAGTTTCATTTACATCGACTCCACCCTTTATGATTTCTTCTATTATTTCTGCTGTTCCATATCTAATTTTTCTCATTTTGATTCCCTCTCTTTCCTTTAAAACAATCTTTTTAAGCTGTTATTTCTTCTGTAATCATTCCTATATATCCTTTATCTGTATAAGGATATATTTCATTAAACTTTTTATCGGCTTCTATAATATTTTCAGCTTCGACTATAATGTGTCCACTCTTTATAAATTTTGTCTTCGCTTCATCTTCAAAAATATTTGTTATTACTATAAATTTATTCATGATCTTCCTCCTTATCTACCAATGAAAGCAGTTTTTCATACTATATTACTTTGTTTTTGAGTATGCTTCGCCTAACTCAATTAATCTATCTTCTAATGCATTTAAAACTGCAAAGGGAACATTATTGCTATTCATAAATTGATTAATTGAGTCTTGATGTAATTGAATTAAATCTCTCAATTCTTCTTTCTGTTCTACTGATAATTTATTCACCTTTAACATTCTTTCTTTTAATCCACTATACATTTTAAATACCTCCTTTAAGATACCAAAATCTTACCATTTTGAAATTGTATTGTCAATACACTGTTAATGTTTTGCTATGTTTATTTTTTATTTTAGTTCGTAATGTTATGCCCGATATATTTTGTTTTTAGGATTCCGTTTTCCCAATATGGTTTTACAATGCCGATTATTTTATCAGACTCCCATACACAAGTTATATCTTTTGAAAAACTTAATTCATTGTTCTTGTCAGTATAAATATAATAGTTATAATTATATCTTAACGCTTGTTTTGTGGCATTCTTTAAAATACTATCAAACGATTCCAGACTTTCAATTTTGCGATTGTTACACATTGGTTTAACTCCTTTCTGTTATAGTTTCCTTTCTCCGTCTTCTTGCATACATGATATTATTCTACGGCCTTCTGCTAATTGATTTTGCCACTGTTCAACCTTTTTAATAATTGCTGGATGAACATTTTCAACATGGAAAATCAATTCAGCACATTGTACAGCATTCGCATTGAATAAATCAACTCCATTTATTTTAGTTACATATTTGCTCATAATCCTAATTCCTTTCTGTTAAGGCTGTTAATTAAACACCCATGAGGATTTAAAAAATCCCATAAAACGTATAAATGTCTCATGTCTATCTTTATTATAATAAAACATCCATATTCTAAAAGAATACAATATATTTCTTATTGTTGTTCTTTCATAATTTAAATAAAATAATGGACTCTGCCAGCCTATTGTTAACAGTGAATATTTTCTTGTTGCTGTACTATTAATAAAACGTATTTCTTTATGTTTCGATTTCAAAACTTCCATTTTTTACCTTCCTTTCAAACTACAATTTCATGCGGTCTTTCTTTTTATTAACTTTTCACTTGCCCATTTGCCATAACCAATTAAAAAAGTTAATGTCTTGCACATAGAATCATAATCTAGCTGTGTTTTGCCGTTCCTTAAATTGTTCAATGCTTCTAACGATTCAATGCTGTTATTAATACATTTATTTCTAGTGTCACCTTCAGCAAATTTGATTCCCGTTTTAATATCTGTAGCTTCCCAACCGTTCATTTCATAATCTTTACCGTCGATATTCATTGTTCTTTTTGAGTATGCTATTTGATTTACTTCATCAATATATCCATTACACAATTTAACTCCTTTTTCGTATACATTACCCATAAGTTTATAAAAATTATCTTTCTTCACTGTTATACCTCCTTTTATGCTTGCGCTCTATATAATGCCGCCGTGTAACTGTCATAAACATAATACCCTTTGTCTTTCATGGATAAATATTGTTCTTTTGTTATAGGTGTAATATATCCGCTTGGCTGTCCATAGCTGTCTGTAGGCAAATAATAGTATTCTTTTTTATTTTTGCTTGTTACTATTATTTTTTCTATTGGCTGTTGTTCTTTCTGTTCTGTGTTAAAATTCATTTCCAACGTTTCCGCTTCTAACTTTGTTATAAGATTATCTTCAACTAAAAGTTTTAAATATTTGCGGTATGCTGTCAATGATTTTTTGCGGTTTTCAATTATTTTATATCTATCTTGCATCATAATCAATTCTCCTTTATAGTTCTATTTTGCCAATCTCAAAATTAACATCGATTTTTGTTGTCGCATTGCTAATCGGATTTATACCAATGATTCTTTTACCTTCAAATCTTTCAAATTTAAAAGCCAATGCGTTACCATTCTTATTAATATAAAACCAATCGCCTTTTTTAAGCTGACTGAGAACATTTATTTTTTCTTCTAACTTCTTTGTTTGATCTACTTTTTCAACAATAGATTCAATTGATACTATAGGAATGTTATAGCCTACTCCTTCAATATTTCCGACAAATTTTTTCTGATTCAGTTTTACAAATTCTGCAATTTGACCGCTTTTTAACTTTACTTTATCGCCCGATTTTAATGTCATGGCAAGTTTTAATTGTTCATATGTCGGTTCACTACACATTTTAAAATCCTCCTTATTTTGTAATCAAATATACTAACATATCCTTACTTACTTTGTCATACACTCCGTTAATGTCATTCTTAACCGCATAAATCATCATTGATCTAATATGCGCTTGTGCATTTTTCTTTGTCTGTTCGCTTGCATTCTTGCTGTTCACAAAGTTTTCAATGTCATTGACTGTTATACTGGCAAAGTCTTTACTATTAAGTGATTCCAGAAATGGGCCGAGATTTACCTTATACTGTTGAAAACTAGTTACCTTTTCAAAACTGCTTTGGAATGCATCATAATATTTTTGATTGTCTTTTGAAAGGTTATAGTCTTTTATAGCAGATTTACCGGCATTCTCTGAAATAGTATACTTATAGGTAAAGTGTTTAATGTCAATGTTAAGGCTTGAAATGACATCTTTAAGCGTGTTTATTGTGGTCTGTACTGATTTATTCATTCCAAGTTTTTCGCATACCTCTGAATAGGTTTTGCTGTTCTTTACCGCTTCGAGAAATGTGTCGCTGTTAAACTCTCTGCGACCGATTTTAATAGTTGATTCCATTTTAATTTTCCTCCTTAATAATTATGGTTTCCAAAACATCTTCAAGTTTAAATATTTTAGGATATGTTTCTTTTTGTTCAACCTTATTCCATAATTGGCAAGTGGTTTTATACTCTTCTGGATTAGGGTGAAAAGCTTCTGGATTAACGCTATTACCGTTTTTTACCGCAATGCTAAGTATTTTATCAAGTAATTGTCTTTCCTGTTCTGTTACTTCAATTTTCATGATCTTATACCCTCCTTCAAAGGTAATGAAATGTTGTTTTCATATGGTCTGTTATGCTAACCATTCAATTTTTGAAACTTGCAAATCTTTTAAAGAATATTCTATTCTTTCTAATTCCTTTTGCATTTCTACAAGTTTGATATGATAAAATGCTTCTAGTTCAGTTTGAAAAAATTCCTCGTATAAATGAGGCTTTAATCCTTTTAACAGTTCTATTTCTCCCATATTTTTTATTGCCCAATCACTAAAATGTCCCTGTGATACTGCAAATTTACCATTAAATACTTTCTGTTCTTCTTCTGATAATTCGTAAATATGAAAGTTTTCATTTACCTGTTTAATATATTTCATTTTTTAATCCTCCTTAATAGGTTTAAAATGCTGATTTTAATGGCTCTATAATTCTTCTTTTGCTTCTGTCATGGCTGTAGATAAATAACTACTTAATTCTTTTGATCCGTCGAGTTTTGCTTTTTTTAAACTGTTAATAATTAAATTTAATTCACTTTCGTACAAGCAGATTCCACGATATACATTTTCTTTTTTCGTTTCTTTTTTAATAACCATGTTTTATCCCCCTTATTCTTAAATCAAACTGGTTTTTATTTCAACTTGTCTAATAAAACATTGAGTATTTTTGTTGTTTCCTCATTTTGAACAACTCCGATTTTCAATATCTTTCTGTTATACATTTCATGCGGTATATAGTTTCTGTTAATATATTCTTGTTGTTCTATCTTGATTTTTGTTGTAAATTGTAATACGTTAAGTAATTCTCTTAAAATCATTGTATTCGCTCCTAAAATGCAGTTAGATAAAATGAAATTGTTTTACCTTCTGGAATGAAAATTTTTTCTCTTATACCATCAACATTAGCAAGAATATAATTATTAGTAATTTTTATAGGTGAATAATACATCCCGTCAAAATAACAATATTCACTGTTTTGATCTGTAAAAATGCCCTTAAACTGTATTTTTGTGTATTTAATGTCAATTGCCTTTTCAATTAGCTTTATGCGTTTATTTACTTCCTGTAATGATGATATTTCATCAATTACAAGTGTTTTCTGTGATTCAATCTTTATTTTCATGCTGTTATAATCCTCCTTAAACCTTATGAATTGTTCATTTTATTTGCTCTGTTATATGACTACTTGATAACATGCTGATATGTTGATATATCAAAATAATGATAGTATTTATATGGTTTGCAAGCACCAAAAGCATTTTTGTGTCGTGTTACCGATATACAGTAACAATCGTGTTCTTCTCCGCAAACATCAGTAATTTTAAAAGTATCTTTTAATACTTTCATTTCTGATAATCTTTCACCGAAAAATTTTAGAGTATCTGCATCGAAAAAATGAGACTCTCCACCTTTATTGATTATTTTATCTTTCAATTCATAAAATTCCATTGTAAATACCTCCATATAATAATATTATTTATTCGCTGTAACAAAAGGATAAGGCTGTTATACCTTATCCCGCAATCTCCTGTAATTCATTGGCTAATTCGTATAAATCACCGTCAAATATTTTACTTAATTTGTCGGCTTGTTTCTGACATGATTTCCAAGTCTTTTCTGCTGTTCTGCTGTCTTCATCATAACCAAATTCAGAACAAAATTCTTCAAAAGAATAATCTCCGCTTATTGCATCAGATACAAAACAGTAAAAAGCATTTAATATATCATACTCTCTATTGAGAATCGGGTTATTTATACTTGCCCAAAATTCAAAAGTTATACTCTGCTTTGTTTCCGTGTTGGTTACTTTAACCATATGATTATTGAAATTGTCACTGTTACAATTCCATTTTTTGTTGCCTTTATAACTTGCCTTAATTTCAAACTGTTTAAATGTTGCCTTGTTTGTTTCCTGTTCTGTATGCTGTTCTTCATTGTATTTGTCAAAGATTGAAATGATTTCTGTTATGACTTCTTCGGGAATAGGTTCAACAAGCCAAGAATGACCATATTTATAGCCGTTATCCTCATACAAATTAACAGCTTTTAATGCTTCGCAAACTTTTGTGTAGTCATAATTATTTGTTTCATTCCGTCTCTTTAGCTTCAATAACTTTCATATCTGTTCCGCTATAAACAATCCAGTACATAATATGTACAGCTTCATGCTTTGCGTCATCTTCATCAATTGCGTCAACAGGAATAAAAACAGTATTGTTATTGAGTTTCATTTCAACCATATATTTTTTATTCATGGTTTTAACCTCCGTTCTGTTATTACCTTAATGTTATAACCAATTAAATGTACTGTCAATACTTTTTTAATTTTATTTCATTAACAACCTACGCAAAACATTTTTATGACCATTTTTGCATCTTCTGGCTTTACTTCCTGTTCTTTGCTCTTTACTTTAAAAGCAAATTTCAGAATGTTCCATGCTTCTTTTGTTTCCTTTTCTGATTCTGTTATAAACTTTACACGATTTAATATTTCCTGTGCTGACATTGGTTTAATCCTCCTTATTACGCTATTAATTTTTTATTTTGTTCTTGTTCATGCTGTTCTATTTCCTTGTTTGCTTCACTGATCGTGTCTGTACTGGCAATAAATTTGCCGTATAGAGTTATTATAAAATGTCCGTATTCCGGTTTGATTGTATATGTATTTATCATTCGTTTGTTGCCTCCTAAATATTATGAGAAATAATATCCAGATAGCAAACTAGACAATAGACAAATACAATAACCTCAAATATGCCTATCCCGTGTTGTAAATGATAAATAAAGCGATTTTTCATTCTCATTCACTCCTTTTTATTAATATGTTTTTGATTTTATTTACAAAATACTTTATAAACCGCATAACAGCCAATCTTTGACCTATCGTTATGCAGTCTAACAATATTCTATATCTAACCCTTTTTTGATTGATTAATCTTTGTATCGTCTTCTTGATACAACATTATTTTTATTTAGATAATAATAACCGTCTGCATGATATACAATTCTTTCTCCGTCTTTACCTAAACAGATATTTTTTAATTGAAAACCTAAACTAGTGTTAACATAGGCCGTTTTAATGATATGATACATTATGTTTTTACCTCCTTTTATGCGTTGTTATACCTTTCAAATACTGGTTTGATAGGCTCTGTTATTCTAATCTATCAGAGTCTTTCCATATCTTGTAAAGTTCATTATTAAATGACCATATATCAAAACTATTGTGTAAATCAAAGTTGAATTTTTCACTTTCCCATGTTCCCATAGCTTCAATTTTCGTTATAGTTTCAATATCATTTCTGTTAACTTCTATAATCTTTTTCATGATCTGTTAACCTCCTTTAATTTAATTCCATTAAAAATTGGTTTTATGCCGTCTTTCTAGTAAAATATAACATTGTATTATTACCGCCGTAACAAGTCGCTATTTTCTGTATAGGAATATTAAATTTCTTTGATATTCCTTCTTTATGCAGATATTCGGATAATGTTATATCAATGTTATTTTGTGAATCAAGATATAAAAAACCTATATCATCCATATGTTTTTTAATACCTTCAATATCACATTCAAACATACATTTTGGTATATAATTCATTTTATTTTTCCTCCTTAAAATCGGTTTAAAAACTGGTTTTCATAGGCTTTTGTTATACTCTTTTATGATTAATTTTTTGAATCACTTTCAAATTATAACCAACAATATTTTCAAGTTCATTAAATAAGCTTTTATATTCTTCTGGTTTTGCTTTCTGACAAGAGTAATAATAATCATAACCGGCTTCTGCATGCTGTCCTATATGCTCATAACATAATATATTACCTCTGTTTGCCGGTTCATATGGGAAAAATGCCGTAATTGTGTTATCTCTTTTGTCCTTCTTAAAAATGACTTCTGTTATTATTTTTCCTTTTTCCATTTCCTTTTTACCTCCTAAAATTTTACTTCCGAGCAAATGTTACATTTAACGGTTCTGTTATTTATTCCGCATAACGTTTTGTTTTGTCTGTTTCTCCATATACAATGGAATCATAAACACGGTTTAAAGCTTGATATTCTGGATTGTTATATAAATAATTGTCAATTTCATTCTGATAAATAAAACCGTGTTTTGTTTCTGCATCTTCACAAATTGCATTGATTTTATTTTCTAAATTTTGTGCTATTTCCTGTATGATTTTATGTTCTTCAAAGTCAGTCATATTATGGATATTAGGAAAAGATATTTCTTTTATTTCATGCGTTTCATGATTGGTCATTCTGAATTTACTTTCTCCTAAATATTCAACAATAGAATTTTGAAAATCTTCTTCTGAAAAAGTATATTCTTTCTTAAACCATGCCGATATTTTATTGATTAATTCTTGATTCATTTTTGTTAACCTCCTTTATTGGATATGAAATTATTGTTTGATTGGTTCGTTGTTATGCTTGCATCACTATAAAGTCACTCATTATAGTATAATTATCTGTGTATCTAATTTCACTCATATAAGCGTCTTCTGTCTTATATTTTGCCTTTTTATCAAGCGTATCAATAAATTGCTTACTTGCTTTTGATATGCAAGTGGCTTTAATTGTGGCTACTTTTGTTCCTCCCGATCTGTAAACGTTATATGTTTTTAGCATAGCTTTTTACCTCCTGTTATATGATTATTAGAGATATTAAAAACCTCTATAAAATGCGATATCGGTTTGATTATATCGCATTCTAACAGGTTTTTACAAGTCTATTCAATTTCAATTTTTACAGTGTTGATAATTTCATCGTCTTCAATGTTTGAAGTTCCTTTTGTGTCAAATACTACGATGATATTATCATTTATTTTTAAATCTGTTCTGTCTTTTAATAGCCAGCCGTTACCGTCCATTGTGGTTACTTCTACAATGTTATTTGTATTATCTGTTATTGTTCCGTTCATAAGGGCGATATTATCAGCCGGAATTGAGGTAGTAAGGAGAAAAGATACTAACAAGGCACTAATCATTTTTATTCCTTCTTTCTTTTTAATTTTAGGTTTAAAACCTCTATAAACGGCATTAATCAAGCTGTTAATCAATGCCGTTAAACAAGTTTTAAAATTTGTTTTCAATTTCCGCTACTGCCTTTTTGTATTCCGCTTTTGCTTTCAAATACGCTTCAATTTCCGTTTTTTCCGTGTCTGTTAATTCAATTTTTTGACCATCGCCATAAAAACAGTAGCTCCCAGCCTTGCCGTAAATTGTGCCGTTCCACTTTTTGCCGGCTAATTTTGCCGGTACTATTGGTTTTTGAATTTTAGTAATTTCCGCTTGTTTTGCGTCCTGTTTTTTAGCAATTTCCGCAAGGGCCGCCAGATCAACGGCTGTTATATGATTTGTGATTATTGCGTTGATATTTTTAACTTGATTAATCTCATTATCAAGGCTGTTAATGTCTGTTATTTTATACCAACATTTTTTTGATCTTGTCTCAAGGATGCCTAGAAATCCGGTCATTGGCTTATCTCCCCAAGAGTAACCAAGAGTCTTAATATCGTCTTTAGCTGGCATTGTATTACCGTCAAAGTGTAAAATTATTTTTTGTGAAAATGGCTCAACGTCGATGATTAGTGTCAATGGAGTCTCTACCTGTTTTTGTCTCTGCTCCTTTGCCCAGCATGACGGACACTGAGTATAATTTGATACTGCCCAAGATTCCCACGAATCAGCTTCACGGCGATTTTGTTTTATTGTAGATTTTTCAAACTTTGCACCACATTCGGTACAAGTGCAAATTACTGTTGCTTTTGCCATAATATTTTTACCTCCTTTTTAAATGTCCCATTCCATAAAATCGGTTAAAATTGTATCGCAACTTCCGTCAAAGACATTTACACCGTAATCAGACGCCTTGCACATAATATAGCCTGTCAAGATGTGATAATACTTGTAATAGTCTTTTTCGCTGTTTGTATATGCATTTGCTTTTTCGGCATTTCCGTATGTTTTAATGTCCTGTAATAACTGATTTTGGGCGTTGTTGATATGTCTTTTTAACTCTAGTGCTATATGATCATTTTTTAAGGCGTTGAGTAAGTTGTTCATGTTAATACCTCCATTATATAATTCAATTTGTTATAACCCTATAACGGCTTGTTATTGCCGTTATTCATCTTAATTTTCAAAGACTCGTCGGAGGGTCTTTATTCTGGCTGATAAATATGAAATGATTTTAATTTGTCGCTGATATCTTCCGCATATCCGTAAAGTACATCAGCGTCATTCATTGTAACGTCTTCTGTCTGAAGCAATTTATCAAGCGTACTTTCAAGTTCTTGACATTGTTTTAATAATTTTTCTAATTTGCGTTTTTCCATTTTAAATACCTCCTTAATGGTAATGAATTTGTTATTTGATTGGATATACTGCATCAAGTGCTTTTTCTGCTAATGTTGTTATGTGACTGTCATTACAATCATATTTATCATACCAGTCACAAATTTCTGAAGACTTATAAACGGCTCTTAAACAATCGTTAGCAAGTCTAATTTTAAAATTCTTATAATCTCCACTTGCTTTTAATTGTTCTGCATATGGTACAATTTTATCAGCTATTTTATTAAATCTGTTAATCGTTTCTTGTAATTCGTTTTGTAATTTCATTTTTTAACCCTCCATATTAAATATATTTGATTCCTGTCATACTTTCAAGCACTTAAATAGCACTACTTTGTTAAATAGTGCCGTGTTAAATGTTTGAGGCTGTTATATTGTTATTCAAAATTAAAATTGCCAATCGGGATATAAATTGTTCCATATCCGTTCATTTCTCCACTGGTTACAATATCACGCATTAACAAGTTACCAGTATATTCAGCCGTATCCATTGCAGACTGTTTATTTGCTCCGCTGTTAATTGCTAACAATGCTCCGAAAATGATATTGGTAATTACTTTCTTTTCCTGTTCTGTTGAGTCTCTTCTATTATCGTAGCTATTGCCGTTTACCCATGTTCTGACTTCAATTGTTTCCGCTTGTTTTTCAGCGTATTCTTTCAATTCTTTTTCGGAAAAATGCTTTCTTTCCATTATTAATATCCTCCTTATAATAGCCGTTTTAGGCTTAAAATTAACGGTTTGAGCAACTTTTTCTAATCGCTTAAAAGAGTACACTATTTTGTAATGTACTCATGCTAAACGGTTATGCTATTGGCTGTTATAACGTTTTATTTTGCTTTAATTTGACCTGCTGTAATGGATTTAAATCAATGTACCATATTTGCAACATATCGTCTGATTCACTATCATAGTAGTATTTTAATTCTGGCATTTTCTTTTCAATCCATAATTTTTCGATATTTTCGGGATTTAAAAATTCCGCTTCATCTGATCCTTCCTCAAATATCCAGCATGATATCTGTTCTAACTCTGTTAAAATATCAAGTTGTTCCATGATATCAAGCTTTCCGCAGATACTATCAATTGTAGATGATTCTATACGTTTCATTTTGTTATACCTCCATACATATTATAATATCATTTTATACTATCGTTTCAAGGCTTAAAATTAAGGTTTAAGCCCTTAAACAATAGCACTAAACCAAGGATAAGTTATTACTTGCAGTCAACAGTTATGTACTCATAGTTGATAAAATCGCGAATCACTGGCAGATATCTATTTGATATTACTATCAGATATTGCCGTTTAGTGATTCCCTGTATATAGCGTTTTCATGGTTAATCCTTATTTTATGGCTATTGCATTAATATGTATTTGTTTTTGATTTTATGTAATACTTTTTAATCCTTCCAATCCTGACATCTACAATTAATCCCTTTACCCATTTAGGCAACAGTATCATAGATATTTGTCATCGCATACCCTCTTATAGACTCCTTTGATACCAGTCTTCCCTATTCCGCACGCTTCACAGCGTTCAATTGCTAAATTACATCTATAAACTATCAGATACTCAACTATTACAATATAGTGTTAATCTTTGTATCCTTTTATATGCTTTACTTCATATTCTAGTAACTAACTTTTGACTCTAGGCTTATTCGTTATTACTCATTCACATATACACCTATCATATATATGTTACTCATTCTCTAGCTATCGTAATACCCGGATAAGTTGCGTTAATCCCAAAATATAAGCAATATCTAATCATATAAATTGATGTTGATTTTATGTAATTTTCAATGTTCTGTTTATGGATTTTCACCAATGGGAGACTTGGAAAACCTTACTCCTTTTTCGCCATCTTATCCCCATGCTATATCGGAGACTTGATTCTAACGGATAAATATGTAGTTGTTTAGGCTGATTGCCTTGCTACCGGAATCGGTATATGGTCAGAATGACCGTTTTGTTTAGGCTATGCCTAATTTTATCATTGTCAATATGTATTTGCAATACTTTTCATCAAAAATACACGTTTTATTTATAATTTTATTTGATATAATGATAAAAATTAATTATCTGATAGAGTAAATAATATATATAGTATATTTTTGATTATTATTTGATTTCAGTATACTATATGTTGTATGATTATTTTGATTGATATTCATGTATTTATTTTAGTACAAAATACATGATTGTACTGGATTGTATTTTGTAAACTATTAATGGGATAATAGTAGACAATTGCAGTTTTGTACCAATATTTTAGAGTATTAATAATCTGCATAGGCTGAATACATTGCAATATAAGGGATTCAATGCCATTTTAATTCTAACGGGCTTTTATGACATAGGTGGATAGGTAATACCTTTGTAAATAAAATCGCTTAAATCGAATGTTTTAGGCATTGTGATTCGTATTTTATTTATGATTTTATCTGGAAATGATTGATTATGCGTGATAATTGCAACATTATTAACTATTGATTAGTGTACGAATATTGATATTGCAATGGTTTGATGAATTAAATGTATAGAATATGTATGGTGTGAATAGATATAAATGTATATTGATTATAGAATATAGTACAATTCTTTAGTGTATGAAAGTATAGTAATATAGTAGGAATAGTATTGATTATATCATAGCATATTGGTATGGATTAATGTATAGTAAAACAGTATGAATTAATATTCTCTTTTGTATGCACAATTCAATATAATTTATATCATAGTTATTTGATATGATTTAATTCATAGTATAATAGTAGGATATAGGTTGTATCTCGGAGTTGCTGATCGAGTATTTATATCATAGTAAATTAGTATGATTAATATTAATTTAATTCATAGTATTTTGATATGAATAGTATAATATAACTATACTTTATGCCTTATTTGTAATTTATTTCCTACTATTCCTAGTAGTTTAGTATGATATAAGTCTTCACCGCTTGGGTCCATGTTACCCGCGACCTAAAAACACGAACAATCATTGAAATATCAACGTTTTCATTCGTAATGGTATGAAGTTCCTAGTAATTACCAATACTTACAATGATTATGCTATTCCTTATGCTATTAGTATGCCCAAAAATGATTCAATTATGTATCAATCTCTTATCTTCCACATAACTTATATTATGCGGAACGTTTCAAGCATTGATTTTACTGCATACCCGGCGTACTTTACAAATCCATGACAATTTTTTACAGGGAATATCTTCCTATCACTTCCATCCACACACTAGACTTAAAATTTCATTATTACATTAATTTTATAAAATCTTTTATAAAAATCACGAACATTATTTTATAAAACTCTCTCAAAATTCATATTTTTCTTTCGTACCCTGTTTCGTAAAAACCCACTCATTCCAACTTCCCCGTAGGTTTACAATTTTCAAATTTTACATTTACATTATCTACTACTACCATATAAAATGCTATTACTTATTGATATTCCAACGTTCCCAAACCATTATTAATACTCATTCACGACACCACTTTTTAACTAATAATATTTTTCTTAAAATCTCTTATAATCGTTTAAATTTCAATATATTCTAATAAATCTTCGATATTTTACCGATAACACATTATTTTCCTACTTCCTATAAGACAGATCAAAGACAATAAAAAATAGAGATATTTCTATCTCTATTAATTCTTATTTAAGATTTTAAATTTTTAATATCCTCATTTACTTTATTTAAACTCAATTTTATTTCTTCTGAATTATCTTTTAATTGTTGCGCGTGGATTAAATTTTTTTGTTTTTTCAATTCAATAATCTTCAAACCATTATTTATATATTTAAAGATAATATGTTCTTCTTCGTTCTTTGGATTGGATGTATTCAATATTTTATAATATCTCTTTTTAGGAATACCTCTTACAGTCATATTGATTAATTTCAAATCAGATAATCTTTTAATTGCAGTTGTCTGTGCACCTTCTTGTAATCCACATGAAAGTTCTAGATCATTAATAGTACAAGAAAACTCTTCATATTGTTTATTTGAATTAGTTTGATACCAATGCCATTTATTTATTAATTCACAATAGATTATTGTTTCATTTAATCCCAATGAATGAATTAATGGTTTTTTCAACATAATATACCCACCAGTTTCAAAATCTATATCTAATAAAATATCTCTAATGTATTCTGCATTAAATTCTTCATGTTTTATATATTTTCCATCATGATCCTGAATGTTATAAATAACTTTTTCTAACATTTCTATATGATTTTTATCGATAATATTTTGATTGAATATACCTTTTCTGCCTTCCAGCATTTCATACAAAGTATATTCAATATTATATCCACTATTAATACTGTCATATTCTTTTATGTATTTATCTTCATATACTAATAAAATTAAATGATTTAAAGAATGTCTAAAATTATTTTTGAGTTCTTCTATTATTTCAAAATCAAAGTTTTCTTCTCCATATTCATTCCAATCATCCTGCAATTTATATGAATGATGATTACTACTGTTTAAATCGTTTTTATGCTCTTGCCATCTTCTCTCAATATTTAAACTTTCTCCTATGTAAACTTTATTATTGATGTTATTCGTAATTTTATAAATTCCTTGCATCTATATTCTCCTTATTTGTTTTTAATTTTACTTCATTAGTCTTCATCCTTATAAAACTCCTTCTCTTGTTTATACTGTAACTCATTCAGTTTTTCTTTCAACTTCTTATTTTCTTCTTCAAGACCTTTAATCTTTTCATTATTATTGATCTTCTGTTTTATACTTCTTTTTTTATTACTTACAATCTTATCAGTATGTATAAGCCCTTGTACTTTAACTACATTTTTTAATTGTTCATTAAAACCTTTTTCATCATCATATAAACCTATAAAAGTAGCACAGTAATGATGCTGTGGTGTTAAATAATCATTATTAAATCTAATCAAATGCAAATCATCTTGAAGGATTCTATTATATCTTTTAATAGTTCTGGAATCACTAACAAGAGATTTAATTTTGATCTGTGGTAAATATCCAAATTTATTATCTGTATTACATACTCTCATACAGGCCACAAAGTATCTAACAAAATCATATTTACTTACATTGGTAGATTGTAAATATTCAAATATTTTATTCATTTCCAAATCATAAATTTTAAAGTAACCATCTTCAGGAGGACTAGGCAATTCTATGTAAAACGAAGTATCTTTACTTTTTATAATATTATCAATTATAATATTCTCATTAATACCATTACCTGAAAGATCATATATACTAGTCACATATTCTTTTTTCATAAGATTAGCAATAATATCTTTAATATCATTAAAAATCTTTTTATTATTATGATAATTTATATTCATAATATCTAAAAGTATCTGTATATTACATAAAGATATATTTTTATATTGTTGATAATTTCTATACAATAGAATCAATATTGTTAACTCATCATTGGCAATATCTAAATCATCATAAATGCTATTAGGTAACTTAATATAATATTCTTTGAAATTTAAATTCATAATTTATTTCCTTTCATTTTATGTAAGAGAATCCCACTCATAATGCGGTAGCATTATATAGTACTCTTTATATACTTATTTATATCTTTATTTATATTTTTATTCTTTATTCTTATTTTACTCTTTATTCTCTGTGATGTTTACCCCAAAACAGGGGGTATATTCTTGGACTGCATACCCCATTTTGCGTACAAATTCTAAGACTGCCCCTACCATTTTGAGTACAAATTCTAAATCACCTTGCTTTTTGTACGCATTTTGGTGTAGGCAGTAAATCGTATTTAAAATCTCTGTGATTATTGCCATATGTAGCTTTGAGGCGTATTAATTCATTAAGACTCTTTTCAAAATTATAGGTTTTCTCAAATACATAAGATATTGTGTTGTCATCTTGTATGTATTTATAGTATCGAAAACCTAAATAAGACAATGCTTCAGCTAGATATTTCTTCTTTACGGTATAGAATTCATTTTCTGTTTTATTTTAATTGGTTCATCCATTCTATTCTTCTCCCTTCTAAACACTATAAGACTAAGGCATAGTCACCAACTACACCTGTTTGACATACTCCCCATGCTTAAAGGCAGGAGATTCCGGTATCTACAAGATTAGCCTACAAGCGCAGGTCTTATGATCTCTACTCCTAGAGTCGATGCCCCGACTCTTTCTATATTTAGTGCCGCATTATAATCTCTATCATGTATTGTATTGCAACATTCACAAGTCCATTCTCTGTCTGATAATGTGAGTTTTTCATTAATTGTTCCACATACATGACACGTTTTACTTGAAGGATAAAATCTAGGAATTTCAATTACTTGAGACCCATTTTTAGTGCATTGGTGTTTCAAGATATTGACAAAACTGCTATGACTTAAATCAGATATTTTCTTTCCCCATAATCTCTGCATTGCTTTGATATTCAAGTTTTCAATACATATTACCGCATATTCTACTGATAATTGCGATGCTAGTTTAAAATGAAAATCTCTTCTCTGATCGGCAATTTTCTTATGTGTTTTTGCCAATTCACGCTTCGCTCTCTTATAATTATTTGATCCTTTCTTTTTCTTCGATAGTTTTCTATTTAACTTTTTTATTTTATTTTGACTATGTTTGAAAAATTCTGGTGATTTTATATCATTGTTATCTGATGCTTTCAAAAATGTCTTTAGTCCAAAATCATACCCGACAATTTTACCTGTTCTTGGTATAACTTCGTTCATTTCTTTTTTACATACTATAATAATATAAATATCTCCCAAAACATCTCTTTTGATTGTTATAGTTTTTACAGTTCCTTCAATTTCTCTTGATTTTGAATACTTATATATTTGTTTGCCAATTTGTATCTTATTCCCATCAAGTAGTCTATATCCGGTTTGAGTTAAAGTATAAGACTTATATTTCTTTACTTTCTTAAATGAAGGAGGTGCTGATTTAATACCATGCTTTTGATTACGAAAAAATAACTTATATGCCTTGTCAATACGCTCCACTATATTTTGTATAGTCTGTGAATTTAACTCATTCCAATAAACATATTTTCTTAATTTCTTTAATTTAGTTATATGCTTTTTAAGCTGATAATAATTGAGACTTTTACCATATAATCTATAATACCGTTTATGTAAGGCAATACAATGATTATAAATACGAGCAGATATATTAATTTGTTTGTGTATATTTTTATTCTTTTTGTTTTTATATAGTTTGAATTTATAAGAAACCATACTACCTTACACCTCCTTCATATGTCCTTTTGATTTTTCTATGTCAAGTATTTTGTGCCTTATATTCCCATAGCTGAAGCTAGGGGTTTACGGCACGTTCGGCTAAAGGCATAATCCTAAATTATACCTGTCTAATCTTAATATACTCTTCTCGAAATCGTTTGTCAACATTTATTTTAAATTATTTTTAATTTTATTTAATCTTATTCAAAATTTACAACCCCTTTTAAAATCTCACAATTAAATAGCACTACTTCTTTCCCAAGTGGATACCCAATACCATTTTCACTAAAAACTCTCTGTGTATTTAAAACAAATTGTCATACAGGGTTCTAAACACCACTACTATACCCTGTTGTTTTTAGCTTATTATAAAAACGTTATCTGAGACAGATTTAAGCGAGTTTTATCTAATCATTGACCACTTATACCAAATCTGTCAGAAAAACGAAATTAGATGTCATTTCGTCGTTATTTCTCTTTAAAACAGGGTATAAGAATTATACTAGTATACCTGCCTTATTATTATTTTCTATTATCCATTATATATTTCATTCTACGAATAACATCACTGCCACATTCGCTAATTAATTCTATCAATTCTTCTTTTGTCATATCTTTAAAAATATCTACTCCAATAGTTTCACCAAGCATATAACTACCCTGTGAACAATAATTCTGGCTACTATCCAAATAAATTCTACTGGTTATATCAATATGGTCATGTTGCATATGATCTTTTGTTTTGACCAAATCACCAGTGGCTTTATATACAGCTAACCCTGAAGCCTTTTTAATACTGTGGATAACAACTTTCTTTCCGTTCTTTTCTTGTAGTCCATATTCTTTTCTAAACTCGTCAAAGGTCTTTTCAATTGTCTTGTCAGAAATATTAAATATTTTCTTAGAACCTTCTTCACAAACAGTAATTAATTTTTCATAGAATTCATCTGTAATAGATTTTTCTACATATTTGCCTTTTTCTTTATATTTTATTACCCAAGCATTTTTCCCAGAATTATAATCATAATTTTTAGTAATCATGTCTTTGGTCAACATAAATGGCATTTCTTTTCTACAGCCAACGACAAACAAGAATTCAAATATCATACTTTGAACATTGCCTTTATATTTACATTTAGCGAACTCCAGAAGCAATTCAACTTCATCTGTAGTTAATATTGCATAACTATTATCTTTTGAGTCAAGAGGTTCAAAATCAAGAACATCTAAGCTTACATTATTATTATGCCTATGCAGAGACTCCCATAATTTTTTAATTGCAAACAATTTCTGATTACAGGTATTCTCTTGATTTCCTTTTGCAAGTTCATGTTCCTGATATTCTTCTACCTTTGTATATGTGATTTGTAAAATATCATTCCAAGTAATATCCTCTAATCTTTTACCAACTGTGAACCGGAAGAATTCATTATAATATCTTCCATATGCATCATAGGTATTATCAGATTTTCTTTTTTTCTTTTCCATAAAGAGATGAATCACATTATATGCATCATTGACACCTATTATTTGAACATTATTTAATGCTAAATTCCCGTTTGTATTCATTTTTCTTTTCTCCTTTTTATATTATATATTCGGCATAATTAATTTATATCACATATTATATCCAGAGTCAAGATAAAATTAAAAATAATTTAAAAATATTTGTTGACAATCGTTTTCGAATGGAGTATATTGATATTAGAACAGAAATATGAAAGGGGCGTAATGTTATTGGGGGTGTAATTTAGAAAATATTGAAAAATATTAATAGATAAAAACAAAAATAAAATACATATTATAATGAAAGGAAAAACACAATTAATGAACAAAGAATTTAATGGGAAATTAGAAATAAAACATGATAGGTATATACTACAGAACGGAGACTATGAATATGACCTATCCGATATATGTAAAAAATCTTATGTTTACATAGAAATTAATAGTAATGATAATGAAGATATATATTTAGGAGATTATAAAGTTTTTTATGAAACTCCAGATGGATATAAAATCGCTTCATGGTCTTTACAAGATGAAGATATAGACAAGTTCTTATTCAATCATATTGGTGAATACATGAGTGTCACTATCAAAGCGGAAAGATTGGAGAGTGACAAGTAACATGTGTACAATGGCTAGAGATAATTGCAAAATATGTTTATATCATTCTTGTCTAGGATGTAATAAGGGATTTAGTAAATATAGTAAAGACTGTATGTTTGAAGGGGAATATAGTGAAGATCAATGGGGTACATTTGATGAAGAAGAATTTTATTATAAAGAACAGGGCGTTGATAAAGTAGAAGATGATGATGTTGAGAATGATGATGATGGATTAAATGAAATACAAAAGAGATTGAGAAATGAATACTAGGAGGACAAATGGCATTAAATAAACAGGTACATATTTATTCGATAGATACTAGTGCTTTTTACAATGATGATGAAATAAAGATACATAAACGGATGTCCAAAAATCATTTATTTAAAAACACCTTAAAAAAGAAAAAAAAGAAAACATTAAATGAAATTAAAAAAGAAACCCGCAAAGATATTCGAGAAAAATTAAATAAAAGATTAAGTAAGATAGAACTATATATAAAAAATTGTTCTGAAAGATTAAAGAATCAAAAGGAGAAATTATATTTAGAGTTTAAAAAAAATGATGATACTAAAAATGTTAGGTGTTTAAATAATGAGTATTTGAATAACAAGAACATAATCTCAGTGTTTGATTCTTCCCTTACTAGAACTTTGGAAATAAACGAAAATACACTATCTCTTAATTTTATGGTAGTACAAACTTATTTCTTTGAAGTGATTGAAGATATTATATTAGATGGATTCATGTATAATAATGAAAAATATATTTGTCTTACAGCAAGCGCAGGACAAATTAGAACTAAAAAAACAGTATTTATAAGAGAAAATTCATTAATTGAATATCAAAATACTTTAATGTGTGGTTTAACAATTGAAGAAATAAATGAACTTGGTGGAGTTAATATTAATAAATATTTAGCATACTTGGCTCTTTGTAATTCTGCTACAGATGCTTGGGGTGAATTTAATATTAATAAAACTATTGTAGTTGATGATATGGAAACAGTTGTTAATGGGTTAGTAGATTTTATTGATGATAAGACTTATTCTATTGAACGAAAATATATGGATATTCAGATTAATCATACTGATGGTTGTGGTATGATACTTCCAAAAATAAGTGATAAAAGTTTTATGGTTCGTCTTCCTTGGGTTAAAGGTTTATTAGTATCATTTGCTTTTGATAATTTTATTATAGAAAATAAATTGAATGGTAAAATAATTGATATTTATGGAGTTGAACATGATGTAATTACTGAAGGTATTGAAATCATATTTACTAAGAGTCAGTTCAAGATGTATAAATATTATAAGTCTTGGAGTGATTATAAAGAAAGATACATAAAATATAATTGTCAAGCTGGTATTTGTAACGAAGAAGATGATGATTTTAATAATGTAAAAATGGGATATCAAATGATTCAGACATTGACTGATATGACAGATTTAGAATTAAAAGATTTATCTAAAACCACAATACATAATATAAAAACCGTTGGTAATGATCGTAAGACAATGTTAAGGGTTTTAGGTGTTACATTAGCAAATATAAGTAAAAACTACTATCAGCAAGCATTAGAAATCTACCCAGAACTTTTAAATGATACATATAGTAAAGAAATATTAAAACAAGTTAAAAAAAGTATTGTTAAAGATGGTCGTTCTGGTAAATTAAACGTAAATGGTGCATATACTTTTATCTGTCCAGATTTATATGCATTTTGTGAATATTTATTTATGGATAATAACAATCCAGATGGATTACTTAAAGATGGTGAAGTATTCTGTAGTTTATTTAAACAATATAATAAGTTGGATTGTTTGAGAAGCCCCCACCTTTATCTTGAACACGCTATTCGTAAAAATATAATTGACGAGAAAAAAGATAAATGGTTTATAACAAATGGTTTATATACCAGTTGTCATGACATAATTAGTAAAATATTAATGTTTGATGTAGATGGTGATAAAAGTTTAGTTTGTGTTGAAAAAACATTGATTTCTGTTGCAGAAAGAAATATGAAAGATATAGTTCCTCTTTATTATAATATGGCAAAAGCGGAGGCAATGGAAATTAATAATGCAACAATATTTAGTGGATTAAAACTGGCATATACAGGGGGGAATATAGGGCAAGTTAGTAATAATATATCTAAAATTTGGAACAGTGGTAATGTAAATTTAGATGCTATTAAACTACTTTGTATGGAAAATAATTTTACAATTGATTATGCAAAGACATTATATAAACCCCAAAGACCAACAGAAATTGATGCTCTAATTAAATCGTACACTAAACTAAAAGTTCCACATTTCTTTATTTATGCTAAAAATAAAAAAATAGAGAATGTTGAAAAGATAAATAAGAGTGTGGTAAACAGATTAGAAAAAATAATTCCTAATCCAATTATTAATTTTAAAGCAGTTGGGCTTAATAATTTTGATTACAGATTATTATTGAGCGATCCAGATGAAATTATTGAGTTGGATAATGACATTGTAGAAAAGTATAGAGAACTAGATTTAAAAAAACATTTTATGATGAATTTATCTAAAAATGACGAAAAAAATAATAATATTACGCATCAGTATCAAATGATTAAAGAACAAATTTTAGAAATTGATTCGGATTTTCGATATGTTGTTAATGTATTGGTTGAATATCTTTATATGCATAAGAAATCAAATTATAAGACAACACTTTGGGAATGTTTTGGTGATGTGCTTGTTGAGAATTTAAAAAACAATATTAAAAATAAGACAATTTATTGTGAGTGTTGTGGAGATATAATTGAACAAACTGGCAATAGGAAAAAATATTGTGACGACTGTTGGAAAGAAAAAGAAAAGGAAATAAAAAGACAGACATGGCATAGAAACAAGGAAAAATATAAAAACTAGAAGTTTAGAAAAAATACGATATTTGTTGAAATTCCAATGGTTTAGAAATTTATAATTTTATTAAATTTTACTCAATCGTTGGAATTTCAATACTTTTAATTTTCTGTTCGAGAGTCTCTAAGGGAAACATACTAATTTACAAATATAAGAGTTATGCAAACCTTTCTTTAAGGGCGTATTAATTTGCGCCCTATTTGATTTATAATTTAATATCCTTATACAATTTAACTCAGCAAAAATACATACAGTAAAGGATTATGATATGAGTAAGAAAAAAGATAAGATAAAAATCTCTTTTTTGGGAAATTCCAGCAATGATGTTACTGGTAGTTTATATCTTATTTCAACACCAAATAAAAACATTTTGTTGGAATGCGGTATGGTTCAAGGTTTATCTATTATGGATGACTGGAAAGAGAATGCTAAATCATTTCCATTTAAACCTAAAAATATAGACTATTTGTTTATTAATCATGCTCACATTGACCATTTTGGGAATACAGGAAAATTAGTACGAGATGGATTTGAAGGAAGAATCATTACAACAGAAATAACTAAAGCATTAATGAAACCTATGGGGTTAGATTCCGCTAATATAATTCGAAAAGATGCAGAGTATCTTTCAAAGAAACGTGGAAAGCAGATATATCCCTTTTATACAGAAGACGATGTTTACAATATGCTCAATATGATTGACACATATGGTTTTGATGAAATTTACGAACTTGATGATGAAATTAGTTTCCGTTTTTTACATAATTCACATATAATTGGTGCTTGCCAGCTAGAACTATTTATTAAAAATGAAAGTGGTAGAGTTGACAAAATTTTGTATACAAGTGATCTGGGGAAAATTAAGTCTCAGAATTATTATGTTGATGAATTTGAAAAATGTAAAAATGCTAATCTTGTAATCAGCGAGTGTACATATGGAGCAACAGATAAAAATATAAAATTTGATAGAAATAAAGATTTAGAGAAATTAAAAACAACTATTGAACAGGTTTGTAATGTTCAAAAGGGGCGTTTACTTATACCCGTATTTTCTTTAAGCCGTTGCCAACAAATTATGACTGATTTATATATGATGTATAAAGACGATCCTAGTTTTAATACAAAAATTATCGTAGATAGTCCTTTAATATGGGAAATCAACAAGGTTTATAAATCGGTATTGCAAGGTGACGATTTAAAATTATTTGAAGATGTTTGTAACTGGGAGAATATTAAATTTATTAAAGATTACAATGAAAGTAAATTATGTGTGGCAGACACTTCAAGTAAAATTATTTTGTCAAGTTCTGGCTTTTTAAACAAGGGAAGAGTCACAGAATATGCTAAGTCAATTATAAAATCATCTAAGGATCATATTATATTTGTTGGCTATACTCCGGTTGATAGTTTAGGTGGCAAAATTAAAAATGGACAAAAATCAGTAACAATTGATGGTATTTCAATAAAAAATAGATGTACTTCTAGTTCATTAAATTCGTATTCATCTCATATTCAGCAAAAGGAATTATTAAATTATTTAAAAGGGATATCTGCGGATAAGATTATTTTAGTTCACGGGAATATGGATGGGAAGATTGAATTTAAAAATTTACTAGAAGAAGAACTTAGTAAAATAAATAGAACAACGAGAGTGGTCGTGGGATCAAAAGGAATGACTACTACTTTATAAGAATTATAGAAGAATACAAGGAGGTACTATGGTTGAATTAAACCGTTTAGAAAATGAGAGTAGACTACATTTTATATGGCGTGTATTCAAATATCAAAAAGATAGTGACAAATTAACTAATGAACAGGCTGGTGAAATTTGCAGAAAAGAATTAAATGAACCATATGATGAAAGTGCATATCGTAAAGTTTATCAAAGTTGGGAGAATATGTGGCTAGAAGTTAAAGATGAATATATAAGTGAAGAAGCTTTACTTGAAAGGTTATCTCAAATTGATGATCGAGAAGATGAATTATATAAAACGAAGGTTAAGACTGCTGATAAATTAAGGGAATATCGAAAAACACTTAGAGATGAAGCTAGAATTGAAAATATTATGGATGTTATAAGTGAAGTTGCTCTTGATCTACCAGAATTTAAATATGAACAAAAAGAGATAAAATTAAATGGAGAAGCAAATGCAATAATAGAAATTGGTGATTGGCACTATGGTAAGATTTCTGATAATTTTTGGAATAAATTTAATACCCAAATTGCAAAAGAAAGAGTAGATAAACTTATATTTGATACAATTAAATATTGTGAAATAATGAATGTCGGTACTTTATATATTGCAAATTTAGGAGATTTAATTGAAGGTGCTATCCATGTTTCGTGTAGAGTAATGTCTGAAGAAGATTCCATAGAACAAATAATGCATGCTTCCGAATTGCTTGCTTATTTTATTAATGAATTACATAGTTTTGGTTTAAATATTAAGTATGTTAGTGTATCAGATAATCACTCAAGATTAAATAAAAATTATAAAGAACATATTGAAAAAGAGAATTTTGGTAAGATTATAGATTGGTATTTACAAGCAAGATTGACTAATTTAAGTAATTTTGAGTTTATTGAAAATATTATTGATGAAAGTATAGCATATTTTGAAGTGAACGGGAAAAATGTTTTTTCAATTCATGGACATCTTGACAATCCCCATTCTGTAGTACAAGATTTAACGCTTTCTACAGGTATGATTGCGGATATAGTGCTTATGGGCCATTATCACAATAAAGTAGAGAAATCATTTCATTTTTCAAAAGTATTTGTTAATGGATCGCTCTGTGGGACAGACGAATATGCAAAAACCAGAAGATTATTTAGCAAAGCATCACAGACATTAATAGTGTTTGATAATGAAAATATAGTAAATTTTGAAATTGTTTTAAACTAAAATTAAAAATAATTGAAAGGATAGCAATGGACATAAGAACGTTTACATTTCACGAATGTATATCTAAAGTTATAATTACGAAAAATGCTGATCCGAAAGTTACTAAAGAGTTTGGGAAAGCAATAAACAAAATAAAATAACGCAAAACCAATTAGAAAGGCATAAGCGTGTACATATGGTTAAAGATTTTGATGTGGACACATTATATGATGACGATATAAAAAGTTTGGCGCAACTTAACCTTCCAGACCCTTCTACTTTAGACTATTATAATCGTTTAGCACATAGAGAAATATTTTGGAATGCTGAAATTGATGAATCATTGATTGAAATATCAATGTTAATTCTTAAATGGAATCGTGAAGATAAAAATGTAGAAATTGAAAATCGAATTCCAATTAAGATTTATATTAATAGTGATGGTGGATGTGTGAATAGCGTTTTTAATTTTATCAATATAATTCAATTATCAAAAACTCCTGTTTATACAATTGGAATGGGTAAATGTTATTCTAGTGGTGGATTACTACTTATGGCTGGTCATAAACGATTAATATTTGAAGACACTGCTTGTTTAGTACATGACGGTTCAACGGGGGCATTTGGTACAACTGGTAAGGTTATAGATAGTCTTGAGTTTACACAAAAAATCGAAGATAGAATTAAAAAATATATATTAAAAAATACAAAAATCACTTCTAAATTATATGATAAAAATTATAGAAGAGATTGGTGGTTATCTGCCGAAGAAATTGTTGAAATGGGTATTGCAGATAAAATAATAACCGACTTAGATGAAATATTATAAGAATTGAAAGGGTTTATGATGAAAGACGAATATATAGAATGCGATTGTTTAAATTGTGATAATGATGAGTGCGAAACTAAATATGAAATTATGGAAGCTATTGAAGTAGTTGAAGATATCGTAGAATCAATGGATTGTCATTGCTTGAGTTGCATTAAGAATGCAGTAATGAAAGCGTACTTAGACGGAAAAGAACAGGGTTATACGGATGCTATGTTTGAGATTCGTGAGCATGTTAATGACAGTTTAGGGATTGATGACGAAGATTAGATTCAAATACTAAATTCATTGGATTTTGAGCAGATTAAGCCCACATGAATAGTGTGGGTTTTATTGTACTCAAAGAGTATAAATTTATTGGCTTTAAATATTGAATGTGTTAGCCAATCACATTTTAGGAGGAAAATTATGATGTATAATTCAAAGCTGGTCGTTTCTTTAAAAACAAAAGATGGGAAAATAATTCGTGAACATGGTGAGATAGTTAATCTCCCATTCGGGATGGAATATTCGCTCATGATTAAGAATTTAGAAGCACGTAAAGCAAAAGTAAAAATTGAAATTGATGGAACAGACGTACTTGATGGAAATTCTATTTTAGTTAATCCAAATCAAACTCTTGAATTAGAAGGATTTATGAAAGGGAATAAAGCCGTTAATTCTTTCAAATTTATTGAAAAGACTGAAGAAATATCTGAATTTCGTGGTGATAGAATTGACGATGGAATAATCAAGGTCGAGTTCGTTTTTGAAAAAATGAAACCCATAACACAGCCAATTACTTATACAAATTATCCGTCATATACTTGGTATTCCGGGGCATATGGATTAAGAGGAATGGATATTGGTTCTTCTGGTTCTTCTGGTGGTTGTGGTGGTAATGTAACAAAATCTTTATCTGCTACTGCCGGAGATTGGGTAGCAATGGAAAATTCATGTACTGTTTCTGCAAGTTGTTGTAGTGTAGATTCTTATGGAAGTACGGATGGTATAACAGTCAAGGGACAAGAAGTTTTACAAGATTTTAAATATGGGTATATAGGCGAATTAGAAGAACAGTCTCACGTAATTTGTTTGAAACTGCAAGGATATAAAGACAATAATGAAAAGGTAGAACAAATTATAACGGTAAAAGATAAATTGCAATGTAAAACATGCGGTAAGTTCTGCAAATCAAATGCAAAATTTTGTGATAGGTGTGGAACCTATTTAGAATAATAAAAGTTAAAAATTAAAATTAAAAATTTATTTCTATTTTTGGATAGATATAGTCCACAAGAGTTATTATTTAAGTTATTTTATTTACTCTCTTGTGGGCTTTGTTGTGTTCGAGATGGAACATGGTGTTAAAGAAGCTGTTTAATTTGAATTTTAACCACCTTCTTTTTGTTGGAGTATAGGATATAAGGAGTTTTAGAATATGGTCTATTTTCTGACTAATGCAGAAAGGAAATATATAAAAATAGGTTATACCAAACATTATTTAGATATAAATAAGAGGATACGTCAGCTTTCTACAGGTTCAAGTTCAAAATTATATCTTTGTGGTTATATTTTGGATGGCACAAAAGATTTGGAGAAAGAGTGCCACAAAATGTTCAAAAGAGTCAATCTTGAATGGTTTGATGTGACTGATGGTAGACTTATAGACTATATAAATAAAAATAATGATCATCCTGTTTATGTTGATATAGTAGATGGTCAAATTATGGTATATGAGAAAATTGAAATGATTAAAGGGTAAGGAGTTTTTAGCTCCTTTTTTAATCGGAATAGAAGGAGGGGTTGAGAATGCTTAAAGTTGGTAAAACAGTTAAACCTAAAACAGCAAAATCTAAAACTACTAGTAATAAGCAATTAACTTGCGCGGCATGTGGAGAACCTAAAAATGAAGGAGAATATTATGTAAGTTATAACTCAGTTCATTCTACTGGACGTATTCCATATTGCAAGCTATGTTTAAAAAAAATGATAAGTGATGATAACGGAATAATTGACATAAATAAGTTAAAAGAAACCTTAAGATTAATCGGAAAGCCATTTTTATATGATTTGTGGCAAACATCTGTGGATGACAATGACGATACTTTTGGAGTTTATATGAAAAACCTTGCCCTAAAACATAATAGATATTTAGATTGGAAAGATTCAATATTTAAACCTTCTGATGATATAGAAAAAATAGAAGATGAATCTATTAAAGATATAAGTTTTAAAGTTACTAATGAAATTATTAATAAATGGGGCGAAGGGTATAAGTCTGAAGAATATAGAGCATTCGAAAGGAAATATGAATTTTTAAAGAATAATTATCCTGAAAAGACATCATTACATACTGAGGCGTTATTAAATTATATCCGGTATCGTTGTAAGGAAGAATTGGCAACTGCAAAGGGTGATGTAAAAGAAGCTAAAGAATGGTCGTCTATAGCGGCAAAAGCCGCTACTGATGCAAAAATTAACCCTTCTCAATTATCAGCCGCTGACTTACAGGGTGGATTAAACAGTTTTAGTGAAATATCTTTAATGTGTGAACAAGCTGTAGATATTATAAAAGTTTTGCCAGAATTTAAATACAGACCTGTTGATGCCGCAGATTTTATAATGTGGTGTTATCTTAATTATGAGCGCGATGCACAAGGATTACCAATGGTGGAATATCGTGATGTTTGGCAGTTTTACGATAAAAGGAAAAAAGAATATATTGATCAATATGGTGATCCTTATGGAATTTTTACCGACGATCCTACAGAAAAAAATAGACCGAATATAGAAAAATTTATAATATTGCCAAAAGATGAAATAAGTGAATCAAATGAGTAGTTATAAAAATTTTCAATCAGATAATAAAAAAAATACTGCCAATAGAAGTGATGTGAATAACCCAGAATTTAATCCAACAGTTTCTGCTTTAGGTGAAACAGAAAAAGAAAATTTTAACAGAAGTCTTAATAATTACATAAGATTTGTAAGTTGGGCGCGTTGGTATCCCGATTTATTTCTAGATTTAATTAAACCAAAAACTGGTGGTATTACATTGGATTTAGATCAACGAATATTTTTACGTTCCTTATTACGTTTTGTTAGTACTTATGGAGTGTTTCCGCGTGGATATGGAAAAACGTTTATTGAAGCATTAGGAATGTTTATTGTTAGTATATTTTTTCCTAATGTAGAATTGGCATTAACTGCACAAACCAAACAAAATGCCGCTGAACTTCTGAAAGCAAAATATAATGAAATAATTAAATATTATCCTATATTAAAGAATGAAATAATGGGCAATCCCAAATTTTCAAAAGACGATGCAGAAGTCAATTTTATGAATAATGGGAGAATTGATATCCTTGCTAATTCAAAATCAAGTTTAGGACAAAGAAGAAAAAGAATAAATGTTGAAGAATCAAATATTGTTGATAAAGATTTATTTGATAATGTTATAACTCCAATAGTAGAAGTTCCTAGACTTACATGTGGTAAATTAGCTATTCGTGACCCAGAAGAATTAAATCAACAAATTAATTATTTTACAACTACTGGATTTCGTGGTTCAGACGAACACATTAGAACAATTCAAATGTGTAAAAATATGATTAATCTTACTGGAGATATAGTATTGGGGAGTAATTGGCTTCTTCCTTGTTGGTATGGAAGAGGATCAAGTAAATCTCAAATATTTGAAAAAAAGAAAAAGATGTCTCCTATTGCATTTGCTCAAAATTATGAAGAAAAATGGGTAGGTAATGTTGATGGTGCATTAGTTAGTATTAACAAGGTTTTAAAATTAAGGAATTTATCAGAGCCTAAAAATAAAGGTGATAGTAAATATGAATATGTGTTGGGTGTTGACGTGGCACGTTCACAAAATACTGCTAATAATCAATCTTCTGTAGCGGTTTTTGAAATACATAGAAATTCAAATCATAAAATTATTGAATTGCCATTAGTTAATTTATATACAATTTCTAATGCTAAAAATTTTACAACTCAATCATTAGAAATTAAGAGAATCAAAAATAAATTTGGCGCAAAGATGGTAATTTGTGATAGTAATGGTTTGGGTGTCGGATTAATTGATGCTTTAATGAAAGAAACTTTTGATCCAGATACAGGAGAAAATCTAGGTTGTTGGGATACAATTAATACTGATGCGGAACCGGAAATATCTGGTGCAGAAAGGTGTATTTATGATTTAAAACCACAATCAGCACAGAGCAATATTATTGTAAATTTCATTGATGTAGTAGAAAGCGGTAAAATGAGACTGCTTGAGAAACATAATGATATAGATTATGAATTTGATGATAGGGAAAATTATGTTGAAAATATTTTACCTTTTATTCAAACAGACTTCCTAATTGAAGAAATATCAAATTTACAGTTAAAAACATTGCCTAAAGGTGGAATAACAATAGAAAGAGTTAATACTAAATATAATAAAGACCGTTTTTCAGCAGTTGCTTACGGTGCTTGGTATATTATTAATTTTGAAGATAACTATGTAGATGATAGTGGACAAAGTGATCTAGAATTTCTTGCACAATTTGCAATGTTTTAATTTAAATAAAGTTATAAATAAAATAATATATATTATTATTGAAAGGAGGTAAGTTCTATTGTCTCAAAAGAGCAGTCGTTATAAAAATACTAATAAAAATATAAATACTAAAAATATTAGTTCTAATATTCAAAATGAAGAATTGTCACAAGATGAATTATATGATGTTCTTGAATTTGCAAGGAGAGTATATAGTGGCAATATAACACCAAATGTATATACACCTGAACTTACCAATGCAAGGATGAAGGATTTAAATTTAAACCCTTTGTCTGCAACTGAAACAAATATAGAAACGGCATTAAAAGACCCTAAAAATAATGAAAGACAATTAATTGGTTACAGTGAATTCTTTTATTTAACATCTATGATTTATAAAAGAATGCTTGGATACATAGCACAAATGCCTTCTTTTGATTATACAGTTACTTGTATTAATGCAAAGAAAGAAGATTATAAATCTGAGAAATATCAAAAAGATATGGATGCGGTTTATGGTTTCCTAGACAAGTTTGATGTTAAAAAAGAATTCAAACAAATTATGGATCAACTACTTTTAAATGAGACTTATTATGGCGTTTTAAGAGATGAGTCAACAGATAAATTTGCATTTCAACAGCTTCCAAATGATTATTGTAAATTAACTGGTAGATGTGAATATTCTTTGTTATTTGACTTTAATATGATTTACTTTTTTAGTCAGGTTGGAGTGGATTTAAGATCATTTCCAAGGATTTTTACAGAATATTATAATAGAGTACTTGATATGAAGAATAATGGTTATTTACCTTCTAGTACTTTAGATAAAAGAACTGGTGAATGGGTCTATTGGGTTCAAACAAGTCCTGAAGATGGCATGTTCGCATTTAAATTTAATATTGGGAATGTAACATCTATACCGTATTTTGCACCGTTGTTTTCTGATGTGGTGCTTGCTCCATTAATGAGAAATTTGCAAAAAAATGTTAATATCCTCAAGGCACAAAAAATATTAGTAGGTTTGATTCCTTTATTAAAAGACCCTAAAAGTGGAAGTGTAAAAGATGCAGTTGCTATTGAAGCAACGACATTAGGTAACTTTTTAGGACTTTTAAAAGCAGGACTTCATGAAAGCGTGAAGGTCGGCGGCGTTCCTTTCTCTGATCTAAAAGAAATAGATTTTGATACAACTAACACAAACATTATGGATGATTATACAAAGACTACCTCTGCAATGTCTGGAATAAATAGCAGATTAATATTTGCAAATGATAAAATGTCTAATGCTGAAACGCAAGCTTCTATTGATGTTGATGAATATTTGACTCTTCATATTTACAATCAATTTAATCAGTGTATGGATTTTCAGATTAATAAGTTAACTGAGAATTTTAAATTTAAGTTTAAATTTCAAGGAACTGAATTTAAATCAAATAGGCAATTTAGACTTGATAATGCAATTAAACTTGCTGAACATGGGGTTGTTTTATATCAACAAATTGCCGCCAGCATTGGGATTGAACCTCATGATTTTATTCGTCAATTAGAAGAAGGACAGGCGATGGGATTTGTAGATTTATTAACGCCTATGATTAGTATGTATCAAACTAATGGTAATGAATCAATAGATAAAGGTGGAAGAGAACGAAAATCTGATAATGAATTAACTGATTCAGGTTCCGCGACTCGTGATAACGGTTCTAATTTAGGTCGAGGTGGAAAAATATGATAGAACGAAAATCGTTGATTAAGGTAGGTGAGAATATTTGGCAAATAGTTTAATAAATGAGAAAGTAGAGAACAGTTTAAATTTGATAATTAAAGAATTTTTCTGGGGTAATAGATTATTGGATCGTATAATGACGAATCTTGTAATTATGTTTGTAATGCCTAAAACAGAATCAACACTTCATATTCCTCTGGCTCATAAATACCCATTATTTTCAGATGAATTAGGCGGATATATGGAAAGAAGAAATTGTTTAGTTGGGTATTTAGATACTCCCGCCGATATGACTGTGTATAATACCCCATTAGAAGCATTTCAGAAATATTTAGATTATCAGGTAGAATTAGAAGACTTGATTCAAGAAGCGATGAATGTAGCTATAGATGAAGGTGATATAATGACAAAAAAGTTTCTTAATAACCTTTTATTAGAAGTTGGTGTTTATACTAATCAGGCTTTATTATTAGTTGATAAGGCTGGAATGTATGGTAATGATAAGTTTGCTTGGATGATGATGGATGAACATGCAGAAAGTTTATTACTTCCAGAATTACAAGGATGATGATTAAATTATGAAGTTGAAAAGTAAATATATGAAATGTTTTAATCAAAAAAAATATGAAGAACTCCTTTCTTGTGGATATAAGTTTTTATATGAACAGAATGGAGTTTATTATTTTGAAAACAATGAACATTTAACAAGAAAATTCAGTGGTGAAGATGTTTTGGAAGGTACTAAAACCTCAACCTATATTGGATTATAAAAATTAGAGAAAGGAGGTTTGTGCTTTTGAAAGAAGTTATAAATTTTGAATCCGAACTTTTTAATCTTTCTAAAATCAATCCATTAGTTACTAGATATAAGCTTTTTATAGCATATCCAGATGAACCAGCAAACAATTATATTTTTAGTAAAGAAGTTTTAACTAATTTATCTCCAACAATTCGTGGTTGCCCTGTAGTAGCAGGATTTATGAATGGTGAAGATGGTAGTCTTCTTGGGGGACATGAAGGAGATTACGCCATTAACCAAAGTAATAGATTAAAACCTACTCCAACTCCTATTCCTGTTGGTTTTTGTGCTTATGATATTGATCCTTGGTTTGAATTGTATCAAAAAAGAGAATATTTAACAACATTTATCTATATCTGGGACGGTAGATTTCCTGAACTCGAAAATTTGTCTGAGAGAAAGATATTTCAATCAATGGAAGTTGCTGTGGATGATAAACAAGAAGGAAGTTATAAAATAGTACAAGAAGCATGGGCAATTGGACTGTGTTTACTTGAAAATGTAGACCCCGCTTTTAAAAATTCTCATATAGAGTTGTTTTCTAAATCTGATAATAAAATTCAAGTTGAAACAGATAAATTAAAAAATGAATTTGAGCATTTTACAGATAAATATGCTGATTTGGATTTTTCTATTCCTAAAAAGGTTAAAACCAATGTTCAATTAGGTTTGGATTTACATAGTGAATATGGTCATGGTGGAACTACCGTTGCAATATCTCTTGCTAGGTATTTGATTAAAAATACTAATATTGTCCCTGAAAAAATCAGGAAAATTTCAAGTTATTTTTCCAGACATACAGGAGAAGATTTAGGAGAAGAAGATTCTAATAAATATATTTCTTGGCAACTTTATGGTGGAGATGAAGGATATAAATGGTCTACTAAAATAGTTGATGAAATGAATAAAATTGATGAAACAAAACTCTCATATATGAGTTTAAATAAAGAAGGTGAGATTTTGATTAAGAAGTTTTCTGTAGACGAAGACAAACTTGGAAAATCATCTGCAATTGATATTAAAAATGATAAAGAGAGTTCTGCCGCTGGTGAATGGTCAGACCCCGGAGCCACTTTATTAAATAAGTTATTAGAAGCAAGCAATCATACGTCATTAGTTGATGAAGCTTATTTAGTGATTGATGGAAGTAATTCTGATAATTTATCTACTGATGATGTACATTATCCACATCATGTAATAAAAGATGAAGATTTGGTAGTTCATTATCGTGGAGTGCAAGCCGCTTTAAGTAGAGCAAGATCACAAGGATTAACTGGTGAACCAATTTCACATTTAAAGAGACATTATAAAGAACTTGGCTTGAATATGGATAATTTTGCAGAATTCGATTTAACCGAGGAAGATTATAATTATATGTTTGCAGATGAAAAAGAAAAGGAGGAAGGTGACAAGGTGAGTATAGAATTTAGTTTAAATTCAGATCAGGTAAGAGAAATTTTAAGAAATGCATTGTCTGAATATAAATATACGTGTGGAGATTATGAATACAATAAATTTTATGTTGAAACTTATGATGATACTTATGTTTATGTTTATGACTGTGAAGATGGAAAATGTTACGGGATTACATATCAATTAGAAGATATGATTGCTACGATTGACATTGAAAGTAAAAAATTGGTTATTGGTGGTGGCTTTGAATTCGTTGATGAAAATAAAGGTGAAGGAGCCGAAATGTCTTCTAATGCTAACGTAGACAATGGTGCAATGGAAGCTCTTAATGAAAATGCCGCAGAACAAAATAAAAAATTAGCGGATGAACAATTGGAAGTTGATGATAAAGACAAGGTTATTGCGGGACTCCAAGAAGAAATGTCTAAAATGAAAGACGATATGGATGTTTATATGAAAGAAAATGAAGAATTGAAAACATATAAAGCCGATATTGAAGAGCAAAATAAAAATTTTGAAGTAGAAGCTACTTTGAAAGAAGTTATGAGTGTTTTACCAGAAGAAGAAGTTGAAGCTTGCAGAACGTCAGCAAAAGAATTCTCATTAGAAAACATTGGTGGTTGGAAGAATGAAGTTCAGGCAAAGGCTTTTAAATTTTCTAAGGGTATCCCCGATAAAGAACCATTTGTAAGAATGCCTTTTGTAGAAAATAAACCGAAAACTGAAAAGAAAGGTTTATGGGATTAATTATAAATATAAATAAGGAGGAAATTTCATGGCAATTAGTGATGTTATTAAGGCTAAACTTAATAAAATGAATAGAGCCGCGCAAGATGCAGAATTGGGAACATTGATTCAGGGATTTCAAGTAATGACCCCTAATTCAACATCTGGAACTATATTAACAAAAACATATTTTGCACCCGCCGTTTCTGCCGCAGTTAGTGGTATTTCTTATCATAAGTTATTTGCCGTTGGTGATGTGACTGGAACTACAGCTTATGGTTTTGGTGATCCAACTAAACCAACTACTGGTATTATGGGATGCTTCGGGCGAACTGCTATTGCAACTGCCGCAGTTACAGATACAGCCGCAGATTTTAGAGTAATTAATAAACTTGTAAATACAGGGGCAAATAATCTTCAGGGAGCTTATATTAAGGCTAAGAATTATTCTACGGGTACTGTCGGGGGAGATTTAGTAGGTGCGTTTATTGAAACAGTTAATGATGGTACTGTAACTGGTAAAACAATTGGATTAAAACTTGGCAAAGATACGGGTGCTATAAATGCGGATATTCAGTTTACAAGTGGTGCTTATTTTGTTGCTTTAACTACTGCAATAACAGCAAATTCAACAACCACTACTGCACCGGCTGGAAGCATTGGGGTTACTACTAATGCAACAGGCGTTGGAAAATTATTTATGTCAGATGGTAGCAAGTGGCAATATGCTTCGGTTTCGGCATAAGTTGGAGGACATAAATGAATATTGATTCATTGAATGAAAGGAAACAAACTCTTGAAGAACAACTAGAACAAGCTATGGCAAATGTAAATGCTATTATGGGTGCAATTCAAGAAGTTGATTATTGGATAAATCAAATTAAAAATTAAAATGAAAAAGAATAATTAAATGGAGGTATAAAACATGTCAAATCATGCGATTTTAGTTCAAGATTCTGTACAGGCGATGAACATTGATGCTTATAATAGAAAAGCAAAAGGTTCTGCCGATATCGATAACGGTAATGTATTTTATTTAGCCGCAAAAACAGGTACTGCTGGTGAAGGTGAAGTTTGGAGTGCAACACAGCCAGCTACTGGAAGTGGATTGTTATTTTCTTTACATTATATTGGTACATCTTATGTGTCTATTGCTGATGGTTCAGTAGGAACACAAAGAGCTACGGCATATCAATTTGAAGTGGTAAATAATGATACTGGTATGTGGATGGCTTATAGTCCTGAAATTGTTACTGTTGTAACTGCATCTGGTAAAATATATAAGGGAATTGATCCCGATCCCAGAGATTTCACGAATGTTTCTGGTGAGGTATTTGACGCTTTTAAGCCGCAGGTTGGTGATCTTATTACAATGACCGCTGATGGTATTACTGGTAGTAAAACAACTGGAGATTATGCTGTTGCAACTAATGGTCAATATGCTCTTGCGTGGGCTTCTGCCGCTAATAGCTAAAATTAATTAACTAAAATTATAAATATTGTAAAAATTATTAAGGAGGAAATAAATTCATGATTACAAGAATTCCGAACAATGTAGTAGCCTTTGCGGGTGAAAAAATTGACATATATAAGCAGTTTAAAGACTACTTTAATCACTATCATGATAAGAATGGTAGCAGAAAGGGATTGTATAGCGAAACTAATAGTGAAGGTAAAATCGTTTCCCTTTCTGATAAAGAAGAGAGAATCAATAAGGCTGTAATGGAAGAGATAGCTAGAATGGCTAATTTACCTACAGTTGAAGGTATCGCCCCAGAAGTATTGGCTACTCATCCGTCTTATGCATGGGCTACTTTTGCAGTAATTGGTGCGATGGTTGATACAATTCTGCCTGATGCATTGATTGACTCTATTGGACTTTATACTGATGTTAGAGTTGCTGGATATGGTAATTCTCTTTCATTTGATATTAAACCAAGAGACTTATTTGTAGTTTCTAAGGGTTCTAAGAATAAGAGATATGGAGAAGTACATAAGCAGTTTAATGGTCAGGTTACGCTTGCTCCAGAATTTCATGATATTACGGTTCAGGTTTCACTTTATAATGTTCTTGCAGGAAAAGAAAATCTGGCTGAATTCGCAATGAAAGCGGCGAAATCTCTTGAAGCACAGATGACTATTGATGCATTCACTGCATTCAATACTGCTATGGGTGCACTTGACAATGCTGGTGATGATGCTCTTAGATTTTCTGGATATTCTCAATCTACTCTTGTTGAACTTGCTCAGAAAGTAACGGCTTGGAATGGTGGTAATAAGGCGGTTATCGTAGGAACGCAATTGGCGGCTCAGAATGTATTACCTGAAGATGCAAACTACAGATATGAAATTGATAGCGAATTTGTAAAGATTGGTTATATTAAGACTGCGTTTAATTACGATGTTATGGTTTTACCGCAGGTTGCTGATTATAGAACACCGTTTAAGCTTGCGCTGGATGATACTAAACTTTATGTATTATCTCCATCTGCTAATAAAATTATTAAGATGGGTCTTGGTGGAGCAACTATTTCTATTACTAATGGTGTGTATGACAATGCCAATCTTTCTCAGAACACTACAATGAAGAAAGAATGGGCAACTGCTGTAGCCACAAACGCTGTCGCGGGTGTAATTGAACTTTCGTAATAAAAATATAAAGAGAAGGGTAATCCCCTTCTCTTTATTATAAAATTTAGAAAATAAAGAATAAAAGGAGAATAAATAAAAATGGCCGGAAGACCTAAAGGTAGTGGTGCTACATCAAAGAGTGCAACACCAAAAAATAATGAATCTGATATAAAAAAAGAAAATGAACAATTAAAAAAAGAATTAGATGAAATTAAAAAGATGTTAGCAGGACTTACTCAAAATAAATCTGAAAAAGTAGAGGTTAAGAGTGAAGCTAATTACATAATTGAAGATAATGAAGTTGAAATTAAACAGAATAAATATATTAAAGTAATGTCTCTTACTTTTGGTAAGTTGGTTTTATCAACTGAAGGTAAAGGCAGAGGGAAAATATTTGTTTTTAACAAGTTTGGAGAAGTTAAGAATATTATTTATTCCGATTTGGCGAATTTAATTCATCATCAACAGACATTTGCCGAAGCAGGAAAGTTTTATATTTTTGATAAAAATGTAGTGAGAAATCACGGGTTAGATGAATACTATGCAAAATTTTTAACCAAAGAAATTATAGAAAATATACTCAATTATAATAGAGATGAAATTATAAATCTTTTCAATCATACTACCACATCTCAACAAGAAACAATAGTTAATATTTTAATTAAGAAAATTGTTGAAGGTGAAGATGTTGATATAGCAAAAGTAGACATAATTTCAAGACTTTCAGACACAAATATTTATGATATTGCAAGGGATAAAATTCAAGAAAAAGAATTATTAAAAGAATAGTGAGGTGAAAATATGACAACCTCATTCGATGAGATATATGATTTAGCATTAGTAAGTTTTAGAGATTATAAGCTTGATCAACTTTATGATATTTCAGAAAGTGATTTTAAGAATGTGCTTCAAGGATATCTTTTTAAGGCAATTCCTAAATTTACTAATTGTAAAAAAGATTTGGAAGATATAAATACAACAACTAAACAATTTAATTCAATATTAACTTTGACTGAACAGGTTATTTTATCTGATTGTACTGTAATTGAATGGATGACACCTAAAATATTAGATATTACACAAATGGAATTGCATTTGAATGATACCGATTACAAACATTATTCTGAACAACAGAATTTAAAAGGTAAACAAGATGCCCAAAATGTTTTAAGAGAGAAAATAAATCAAGATATGGTAAATTATGGATTAAAGAATATTCCTTGGTCGGAGTGGGCAGGAGGGAATTTCTTTGGAACATAAAGAATTACTTATTAAATATTATAAAAGACTAATAAATAACATCTATAAATGTTTGCCGATTTTTGAAGGGGTAAAATATAAGACTAAAGAAATTATATATCTTCCTGAAGAAGCTTATAAAAACTATCAAATTCATTTGGGTAATTTATTAGTTGAAATATATGGTAATTGTCAACTTTTCTTTTGTTCAGATAACTCTATTAAGCTCACCAGTATAATGAAAGGCATGATTACAGAAACAGAACATACAAGTATAAAGCGTTTGACGATGGAATGTATTAATCTTTGTAAGAAAATTATAAAAGAGATTGAAGAGAAGGAGTGAATACTATGTCTTTACCAATTTATGAATCGTGGAAAAAAGTAGCAGTAACTCCTTCTGAATATTGGAAAGAAAGTTTACAAGCATTAAGTAATAATACTTTTGAAAATGCCAGTGATGTTTTTACTGTACAAGAAGAACAAACCTTTGGTGCATTAGATTGGTCATCTGATTTAACTGTTAGAATTACTCATGTATTTTCAGATAGACAAACCGGAGAAAAATTAGGTGATGATTTTAGAAATTTAATATTTCCTGATTTAACACGCACATGTGTTTTAGGGCAAAGGTATTCATTTGATAGTAATTATTGGATTACAACTAATACAGATAAATATAAGTATCCTACAATTTCAGCAGTTATCCGCAGATGTAACAATGTATTAAAAAATTATGATTCCGATGGTGTATTACATACTGAGCCTTGCATTATTGACTATACGGTTAGAAGTGTTGATTTTGATTTTAATCAAAATATTATTATTCCTGATGGACATACGACAATAATCATTCAAGGGAATGATTGGACTAAGACTTTTAAATTAAATCAAAGATTTATGTTTGGTGGTCAGGCATGGAAATGTACTTACTTGAACAATTATCAGAGAACAAGCACTCTTGATGAAGATAGTGTAAATATTATTCGTATGGTTTTAATGAAAGATTCAATAGATACAGCTAACGATAATGTAACAGAAAATATTCCAAATGAAAATCAGTACGTATATACAATTTCTATTGATCAAACTGATTTTGAAGGAAATGTTGATGATACTGGTACAATTACGGCAAGTATTTTTCTGAATGGGGAATTGGTGGACAAAGATATTACATTTACCAGTTCTGATACTGATATTGCAACGATTAATTCTACCAGCGGAGCTTATACTTTGATTGCCGAGGGTGATGTGACATTTACCGCTACTATGACTGATAATAGTTTAATTAGTGATTCCGTAAATGTTACAGTAACCGCAAGTGTAGTAGATACATATCAGGTTATTATTAGTCCAAGTGTGAATGAAATATATTTTGACGAATCCCAGAGTTATTCATGTTATTTATATAAAAATAATGAACAACAGAGTGGCAGTGTAAGTGTAAGTGCTTCTGGAATTTCAACTACTTATTATACACTGACGATTGTAGACGGAAATCATTTTACAATAACCAATCTAAAGGCTTATAGTGCTGGAAAGTTAACCTTGACCTGTACGTTGAGTAGCTATTCAAGTACTTTAGAAATCAGCTTAAAAGGTGCATTTTAATGGAATTTTATAAAGGAGGTAATGTAGTTTGGGATATTTTAAAGAGTTAAATCAAAATATAAATGTTATTCTTAAATTGATTTTTAAAAATCAAGATTTATTAAAATATTTAAAATATGGAGATGAACTTCCTCTTAGCAATCCAGACATAATATCTCCTAGAAGTTTAATAAATGAAAATATATTTTTAACACCAAAAACCCCAGATGCCATAACAGAACAATGCTCTATTCTTAATATATATTTTATTTCTAGCAAACCTTATAGAAAGAACAGTGGTTTTCGAGAATTGTATTTATGTTTTGATATTATGTGTCATTTGGATATTTGGATGTTAGATGATAGTAAAATAAGACCTTATTGCATTTGTGAAGAAATTGATACCATGTTTAACAACCAACAAATTTCCGAGTTATCACTTAACAGGGTTTATTTTGAGAATGATGTGATAGTAAAATACTCTGATTATTTTTATGGTTATAGATTAACTTATAAATTATCAAGTGATTCAAATGTGGGGTGTCGAGAGTGATAGATGAATTAATGCTGTTAAAGGGACATGATTATAAATTAAAAAATAAGGTCACTATTAAACATCCTACTTTGCAGGAGATATATGATTTTGGTGAAGAAGAGTATTATAAAATTGTTCATATTTTTACCTGTCAACCCTACGAATATATGGTTTATTTGGATGATGTGGGAATTGATTATGAAACTATTGATGCTTACGATTTATTTATTATGCTCTATAATTCTGGGATGTACTTAAATGGATTGAAATGGTTAATGGATATTGATGATTTTATTTTGAGTCAGTATGTTAAAAATGGAATGGTTTGTCTCTTTTCTAAAAAAAAAGATTTTGTTTTGGATAAATTTATCTATTATCAAATTTCTGAATATTTACAAAAAATTAATTTTGTTAATATCAAGAGTCAATATAATCCAGCTAACAGTATTACTAAAAAGAAAATTATTGAACAAGAACGGAAAAAGCTGAAAAGACAAAAAAATAAAGAATTTAAATCAATATTAAAAAGTAAAATTTCAGCATTGGTATGGGGGAATACATCCGGTATTTCTTTGAAAAATGTTTGGGATTTATATATATATCAAATGTATGATGGTTTATATAGATTAAATAAAATAAAAAATTATAACAATGTAATGAACGGCTATTATTTCGGTACGGTTGATATTAAAAAAGTCAATATGGATGAAATAAATTGGCTGTCAGAAATTTAATAACATAAGGAGGAAGATATATGTCTATTGATACTTCAAAATTTGCCCTGCAAGCTGTATTTGAAGTTAAGGTTTTTGACCTTGATACAGGTGTTTGTTTAGCATTGCTTGATGATTTAAAGGAAACAACTTGGGAAAATAATGGTGAGGTTGTTTATGCACAGGGTGGCAGAGGTAATCCTAAAATTATAGGGTTTGGACATTCTAAAACGTCTACATTGAGTACCCAAAATGCAGTAATTATAGCTGGAGCATTAGCTATACAAACTGGTACAGATATGGAAACAGTAACTAGTTCTACAGCAGTTACTTTTACAGATATCTTAACTGTGACCGATGATGCGGCTACTACTACTTTTACAGCTACGGGAACAACCGGAGCTGAAATTGGTTTCGCATATGTTCTCAATGATGATGGAACATTAGGCACGATGTATACCCAAGCGGCGACAGTGGCAACTGGTAAATTTACATATACCACTGGAACTAAGAAAATTACGTTTAATACTGATGAAGTTACAGACTCAACAAAAATTATTGTATTTTATAAGCCTACACTTGCATCTGGATTACATATTGTAAATGAAACTGATGCATTTGCTAAGAATGTTAAAATTATTGCAGATGGTTTATTTAGAGATACTTGTAGTAGTGTAGATTATGCTGGACAGCTAATTTTTGATAAAGCAAAAACACAAGAAGGGTATACTTTTACTTTAACTGCAAGTGGCGATCCTGCTGTTCAAGATTTGAAGTTTGAAGCACTTAAATCTTGTACTGCTAATAAATTGTGGGATTTGTATATTTACAGCGAAGATGATTTGTCATAAAAATAAAAATAAATAGGGTTTAAAAGCCCTATTTCATCCTATTTTTATTATAAAGATGGGATGGGAAAGGGCTTTTTATGGGTATTAAATTATATTGTAAAATATGCGGCAAGGAATTAAAATCTTGTATGTCTTGTTATGAAAGTGGGTTGCTTTATTGGAAAAATATTGCTTGTTGCAAAGAACATTTTATTGAGTATATAAACAAGGAAAGTGAAAGGAGAAGATTAGAAAAATGAAAGACTTACATAGTTATGGTATGAAATATTCTATCAGAATGAAGTCCTTCGAAGGGGATTCTATTCACGATATTAAGGATTTTTATATCAATGATGCGGAAGACAATAAATTTATTTCTGATTTAAATGATTTAGATTTTAATCTTTTAGATGCACAATATTTTATTATAACTGGATTTGTTTTTAAAGATATAATTGAAAAATTATGTAAAGAACAATATGATCTTGGATATAAACAAGGACAGAAAGAAAAAATTAAAAAGGTTCAAGAAAATGAACCATCTAATAATGAGTAGGTAGTTTTTATACTACCTACTTAACTTATGTTGAAATTTCAACGCCAAATCTTTAAACTTTTTAATCTTAGATTTTTTATAATCTTAACACAATCTTTTAGCCACACGGCGAAATTTCAACAATAAACAAAATACAAAATAATATCAATTGGAAGTTTTAACAGATTCTTAATAAAAATAAACGTTAGAATTTCAACATTTTCGAAAATGAATTTTAAGGGAAAATCCCTTTTAAATAAAAAGAAATAACGAAATAACGAAAAGAGGTAATTTTTATGATGACAATGAGTGATCGTTGGGTCTTTCAAAATGAAGCTACAACGACAGCAGATGGAGAAGCATTATTTTCTGGTAGATGGGATCAAGTAACTATATATATTACTGGAACTGCTACAAGTAGCACAGTAGTATTTGAAGGTTCTGACAAGGATGGAAATTGGTACAGTTTACCAGCTTTTAAAATGCCAGATTATACTTTAGCATCACAAACTACAGAACTTGATGAAGCATGGGTAATAGATTTATCTAAATGGTATTCTGTTAGAGCGAGAATTGATTCAATTTCAGGTGGTTACATAACTATTGTTGGAAAAGTGGTGAACTCTAATGGTTAATCAAGATATTATAGGATTAGCAGTAAATGCTCTTAGAAATGCAAATGTCGATCCTTCCAATTATTTATATGTAGCTAAATCTGGAAGCGATTTAACGGGCGATGGGAGTGCAGGAAAACCATATTTAACAGTTCAAAATGCTATTGATAATGCAAGTTCTGGTACAACACTGTTTATTTATCCCGGCACATATACAGAAAATTTAACTTTAAAAGCTGGTGTGAATTTAACTACTTCAGCTAAATATAATACATATATTGTTGGTACAGTTACGGCAGATTTTACAGGTACAATTTTTGCGGAAAAAATTATATTTAAAAGTGCTACTGGTACAGTTCTTGATTTTAAAGGAACGGGAGTTCAAAATTTTCAATGTGCAATGTGTAATTTTGAATCTACTGGCACAAATGCAAATAGTGCAATTAATTGGACTAATAGTAATGCAAGTAGTAAAATATCGCTTAGTGATGGTGTTGTAACAGCTTATAGCTCTGCTTCAGGTGCAAGAGCATTTACAAGTTCTTCAATTGCCGCAGGAAGTTTAATTGCAAGCAATACTACATTCCAAGTATTAGATAATTTGGATAATATATGTATCAATCTTGCGGGTTCACTTGTATTTACACATACATTAGATGCTATTAATGGACAGGTTGTTACAGCAAATACTGCAAGATTTTTAATTACGTTGGTTAGTTTAACTACAAATACAGTACCTGTATTAGTTCATAACTCAACAAATACTACTTCTAGTGTGGCATCGAGTGTTGTTGTAACAACTACGGCAAGTCCAGTTATAACAGGAATAGGAGCTTTTGCTCATGTTGCTATTATGTATGGAGGAACTGGTGCAGGTGGAAGTAGTACGATTAATGGAGGTTTAGGGCCAATTGGATTGCCAATGGGGAGTGTTAAATTAAGATCGTCATCATTGGTTCCCGCCAACCAAATATCACTTGGATATAATACCGGAGCTTTTGAATTTACGGGAAGTGATTTATATCATACTATAAATACTAATAGATATAAAATGTCTATTTATCCAGAAGTTTATGCTTCACATACTTTATATGTAGATAATTCTCGTACCGATACATATACTCCAGACGGTAGTGAGTCAAAACCGTATACTGATGTGCAAAGCGCACATAATGCAATAGGCGGGACTAATTATTTAACAGTAAATCAAAATAGTGTTGAAACTGATTTAACTGGATTTGCGGCTAAATTAAGTGCTACATTATCAAGAGATACGACGGAATATAGGTTTGGAAGCGCATCGTTAAAAATTGTTACTCCGGGAACTGTGTCTGGTGAAGGTGTTACTTTAACAGGAAGTACCGTAACAGCATCAGTTAGTTATACTGCGGAAGTTTGGGTAAAAGGTTCAGGAACAGTTACTTTGGCTCTACAGGAACAAACTTCAGGTGGAGTAGTTGTTGGTACTACCACAAAAGCAATCACGCTCTCATCTGTATGGACACGATATGAAATAGCAAGAACATTTGGTACAACTGGTGTTTCGGCTGTAGTTTTATTATATACTTCTAGTACACAAGCTATTACTTTTTATGCGGATGGATTCAGAGTCGGATTAACTTCTCTTGTACCAAGTATTACTAATACTTATGGAATATCTGTAGCGTTGGGCATAAGGTATACTGGAACTTTAGACATTTGGAGAGATTATTTAACAATTTATGGTCAAGGAGCGACAAAGGGTGCAGGATTTAAAGGGACAATTAATAATTGGTCGCCTCATCTAACAATATATGGTGTTCATTTAGTAGGAACTTCGAGTGCAACTAGAGATTGTTATTTTAATCAAACTATGAATGGTGATTATCTTCTTGAATTTAAAGAATGTAGATTGTCATATTGTACAATGAATGTTTCATCTACGGGTACTACGGCTCAGAAAAATAATTCATATATACAAATTACGGGTGATTCTAATCTTTGGCAAAATAATACAATCAATATAACGGGCATAAATGGTTTTGCAGGAATGACTGGTGGTGCGTATGTGTCTAATACTGTTACTGTAACAGATAGTTATTTTTGTCCCGGCTGTTCTTGTGTGGATAGTTGCACAGTTAATCTTGAGAGTGGCTCAACAAGTGAATTTTTTAGTATGTATGCAGTACGAAATACTACAAATCTCAAAACAGGTGCGACGCTATATGCTGATATTACTGCGCTGGCAGATATGAGCAATACGTTTAATAATACAGGCGGTACATTGATTCGCGTATCAGACCCACAAGTAAGAACTACAGTGCTTACTGGACTATCCACATCGACGAGTGCGGCAATTACCGAAACAGATACAATACTGGAAGCATTAGGGAAATTGCAAGCACAGATTAATGCTCTATAATATGGGGATAATATAATAGAATCAAATTCAGTTTTTAACGGAAGTTTAATAAGGGTGGAGTGAAATATCTTCGTCCTTATTATATTAGATTGAAATCGCAATTTTATATGAATTGAGTTTATTAAATAAAATAATAAATAATTTTTAAATTTGTACTTGACATTCTTTTCCAATGTGCTATAATACACATTAGAAAGGATGTTGAGAGAAGATGAATAAGATAAGAAAATATGTGACGATACCCGCAGTTATTGGGTCGGTATTAGTAATGATAGCTTTAATATATTATACAAGTAAATTTTATACAAATGCAGAATTATTATTCCATCAGAATCAATTTAGCTTTTTTATTGCTTTTGCGTTAATTGTATTGTTTTTAATTCTTCTTTTATTTTATTATATTTTTATTGTAGGTAAAAGATTTGAGAAAGCAATGAACGAGAGAGATGTAAAATTTGAGAAAATAATTAATGAAAAAGATGCGAAAATTGAAAGTCTGCTTAACGAAATTATTCAGCAAAATGGAATTCATTCACAATGCACAGAAGAACATTTTGATCAAATAATTGAATCGAGTCAGATTATCAATGAATTAATTTTAGATACCAAGGGGTGATAATTTGGATGATAATGAAAATATAAATATCATCAATTGGGCTAAGAGAAATTCCATGAAAAATAATCATAATTATTTCTGCAAACTTTTAAAGCATTTTAATATAAATGAGTGTGATTATAACTTTTTTTGGAACGGGTATGGGGACTATAGCTTGTTGATCACCTTATCAGCAAAGCAGTATTTAATTGAGATTGATGATAGACAAATGTGCTATAATTTATTATTTGAAGCCACAGCGTCAAATCAATGTAGAAAACCGAAATATATCGCACAAACAAATAAGAAAATGGAGCCTATTAAGTTTTATGGTGAAAACGTTATGTATAAGACATTAAAATATATCATTAATCACTGTAAAAGCAAAGGAGAAAAAATAATATGACACTCATAAGTAAAATTTTTATAATGTTTATATTTTCAAGTGTATTTGATGGCTTGATAGTTGTTTCGTATTTTGTTTTGGACAATAATATTGGAAAGCGTTATAACAAATTTATTTATGGATTTTTTGCAACATCTATGGTAAATGCAATAATGTATGAATTAATGTCTGGTCTTGGATTATGGTTTCAATTAATTTTTATATTATATAGCGGTTTAGTTTTAGGAATAATATTTAATGTAAATATTAAAAGATCAATATTTTCTGTGTTTAAAGTAATGTGTTTAATGTTGATAATAGAAGCAAGTGTATCTATTTTATTGACGGTAATTTTTAAAATTAATATGTTTTCAGTAAATTTTGATGCTAAAACATTGGCATTATGTATGCCACAGAGAATATTAGAATTTATAATTATATATTTTGGGAAGAAAAAAATAATCAAAAAGAGGTGATAATAATGGAACAGGTTCGTTGCAAGTCATGGATTTTTGGTGATACCAGAATCAGATAAGTAAACAAAAGAATACAAATAATGCGGGACTATTAATATTAATAGTCCTTTATTTATTTGTATGGAGGTGAATGGTTTGATTATTAAATTATCCATGTATATCGTGGATATGTTACTTAGTTCAAAAATATTTAAGATACAAGACATAGATGATTTTACCGATAAGGTTATATTCTGTGTCTTTTTTATTATTTCTAATATTTTCTTTTTCGGGTTGGGTATTTTATTACACTGTGCTCTTCAAGTAATGATCGTATTAATTGTATTGACCGTATTGAGATTATTTTCTGGTGGATACCACAGTTCAGTTGATCGCTGTCTTATGATTAGCGTTCCGTATATTTTATTAATATCTATAATAGCTAAATATGCAATTAATTATTCAGACTTTTTATGTTTTTTAAGTATATTAGCAGGTGTTTATATAATTAAAAAAGTACCTATTATCCCTAAAATTGATATGAACAATAAAATAGAAAAATGGTTTCAAGGAAGATATATTGATGTTTTTCTTTTATTTTATGTAATCAATTATATATGTTTGTCTTTACATAGTGGAATAGGGAATTTAATTTCAAGTTCAATTAGTATGGCTATTCTTGGAGTAGCTTTAATGATGAGAAAAAATAAAAAGATAAATTATGATTGAATGAAAGAAGAGTTTTAACGGAATTTTTGAAAATAATAATGTTGAAATTTAAACATGCACTTTACTTGGTTAAAGTGCTTTTTTATTGGATTAAAAGGAGGAATTTTTATTAATCAAGTATTAAAATTAGTATCACCTATTTCTCCCAGCGTCAACCATTACTTGGCGTATCGGGCGATTATAAAAAACAAGAAGCCTATGGCAATGAGTTATAAGACTTCTGAAGCTACAAAATATCAAAAGGATTTTATTAAATATGTGAAAGAACAGGTTGAACTTCAAGGATGGGTTAAGTCTGAAAATAAATTTCAGCATTATTATATGGATACATATTTCTATTTCCCAAGAACAGATATGGATGCAAATAATTATTACAAATGCCTCGCTGATGCGATAACAGATGCTGAAGTTGTTTGGATTGATGATGTTCAATTGTGTGAAAGAGTACAAGGAATACTTTATGACTCACAGAATCCTAGAATTGAAATGGAAATAAAGCCAGTAGACTACATAGGTATATTTAAAGATATATCTCAATTAGATCAATTTGAATCTAATTGCGTCGATTGTACAAAGTATAACCGAAATTGTAGTATTCTTGTAAAAGCAAAGGAAGGCAGAATACAGGAAGAAATTCAAAATTTAGTTTGTAGTAAGTTTAAACAAAATAAAAAATAAAATTATAGAATATAAGGAGATTACATAAATGACTAAAAAGAAAGTTAAGATAGAAAATGACAATATAGAAGTTATTACGGAAAAAGAAATAGTTGAAGTTATTGAAGATAAAAAAGATATGGTTTCTTTAGTTGATGTAATTAAGAATAATGCTCATTATACGGTTAAATCATATCTCCCAATTGTACAAAAGACAGCATTAATTAGTTCGATAGTTGATCTGTGTACAAAACTGAATGAAGAAGGAATGTTGGTTGTTGATTATTGTTATAAGCATCTCTCAATGTGTTTAACCATTATTATCAGTTACACGAACATAGATATTTCTAATTTTGGTGATGAAGAAGCTTATGATGCTCTTGAAGAACATGGAGTTATGCAGGAAATTTTTAATAAGATGAATCCTGATGAAGTAAAATTCTTAAATGATACGTTGGAAGCTGAACTTAAACAAAAAGAAATAATTACAAATTGTGTTGAAGGAATTATAAATAGGGCATTGAATAAGGCTGTGGATAAGTTGCCAGATGCAAAAGATGTTGAAAAAATAACGAAAAATATTCTTAAATTTAATCCTGATAAATTGAAATTCATGGTTGATCAGAACGAAAAATGGAACGGCACATTTGGAGGTAAAACTATTAAAGATTTACTAGGTGGATTTATTAATAGTGTCAAAAATGCTGATAAAAAGTCTATTGACACAGTTGAATAACCAAATCAAATTCGGATTTCATGCCAAATTAAATGTTGAAATTTCAAAGCTCACTTTAGTACGCTAAACCGATTTAGAGGTAATAAAAATGGAAAATAAATTATTTATTTGCGGTAGCAAAAATAATATACCAGAGATAAGAATTTTGCATGATGAGGACTGTCTTTTAACTACGGAGCAGACAGAAAGATTATTAGAACTTGCGAAAAATCCATTAAGTTATATGAGCAATTTAACAGAACAAGATGTATTAAATATTAAAGATTATATCATTGCGGAAGCTAATACAGTTAAATACGCTGAAGAACAAGAAAAGAGGACTGTAGAATAAATAGATTGGGAGTGGTGGGATGGATGTAACTAATTATGCTCAACTCTTTGCACAAATAGAAGCGGCGGCTAAAGATGTATTGCAAAAGGAAATGGCTGATGCAGTAAAAGAAAAGATATCTGAAAAAGCAGACGAAGATATTTATAATAGATATCCATATCCTAATCAATATCCACGTAGACGTAAAAATGGCGGTATATCTGATGTAAGACAAATGAATCATACCGTGGATGGACTAACTTTAGAAGTTACAGATGATGCAGATTTTAACAGGGAATTTGCAACGGAAGTTGGCTGGTATGGTGGAGTAGATTTATCTAAGTCATTGGCATACAACCTAAACTTTGGCTATGGGGATGATGAATGGTCTGAACCATCTCACTTCATAGACGATGCAAGGAATGAATTAGCCTCATCTGGTGAAGTTAGAGAAATTATGCGTAAGGGGTTACAGGAGAGATTAGGAGAAGGATCAGTAACAGTTACTTAAATAAAATAATTTCAGAATTTAAGACACTCTTCATGAGTGTCTTTTATTGTGCAATTAAAGCACTTATACAGGCAAGATAGTGATTGCAACACGAAAGCCAAAAGTCCTATTGGTTTCTTGCCTATTATTTTAATTATAGGACAAAACATGAAAGGATGATGTTAAATGTTAATTAGTAAATCAGTTATGATATCATGGAATGGGAAAAATAGGGAAATATATGAAAATTTAGGGTATAAATTTACAAAGTGGAAAGATAAATTTGAAGTACAAATTGAAGATTTAAATATCAATAGTGATATAAAAGTGGAAGTTCGATGTGATTATTGTGGGAAAACTATACATGAAACTTATAGTAATTTTATAGATCATAGAAGTAAATCATATGTTCAAAAGGACGCATGTTGGGATTGCAGAAGCTTAAAAATGAAAGATAATGCTTTAAACAAAAATAAAGATAATAAATTAAATAGAAATGATGTTGGATATTGGCAAATAGAAGAAAATAGATTAAAAGAATTAGATAATTATATTAAAACTTATGTGACAATTGATCATATGCGAAAAGACAAACTTGGATATTGTATACTTAATAGTATTTGGAGAAGTAACATGTCTGTAGATGAGTCAGTTATCAAATTAGGGTATAAAATAGAAGATGTAAAAACAATATTTAGTGTAGATATGTTTAATACATTTGATAAAATATCTGATTGTATTAATCAATATATTGAAAAATATGGTAGGTTTCCCACAATTACTGAGTGCAATGACAAATTAGGTATAACTCAAAAAGCATTAAAACAGTTTGGCGGAATACATGAAGTAAAAAGAAAAATGAATTATAATGGAGTAAATGATTTAAAGGATGATAGAGGTTGGTATAACAAATCTTCATACGAATATATTGTAGCTCAATTTTTAATACATAATAACGTTCCATATAAAAGAGAACAGCGTCCATTTCCAGAAGATGAAGGAAGATATAAAAGCGATTTTACTTTTTATTTAGAAGACGAGATTATACATTGTGAAGTTTGGGGTTATTATAAAAAGCATGGAGGGTATTCTAAAATTTATATTAAAAATAAAAATATAAAGAAAAATTTATATAGAAAATATAATATAAATTATATTGAAATTGAGCCAGATATTTTTCGTGATAAATATGAAATGATATATGAGAGACTACGTAATATTTTTGAAAAAGTTTTAGGGTCTGTACATCAGGAATTTAATTTAGAAATTTTAATTCCACCAAATAAAATGACAGACGAAGAACTTTTAGAAGAAATTATGAAATATAGCGATGATAACGAATATTTACCTTCAGAAAATATATTGAGAAAATATCATAAATCTAGCATTTTTAATCAAATTATACAAAGATATGGGCATATTGACAATTTTGCATTAAAATTTAATAAAAAATCGAGAAGTTCCAAAGCTTTCAGCATTAAAAATTATGGACATAATGGCTTATTTCCTATTTATCTGGGATTCATGAATCGCTATGGAGAAATTTTTACTTTAGAAGAATTTAAACAAAAAGGAATTGGTGATTTACGTAGATATATAGATCATTTTGGTGGTTATGTTCAAAGTAAATTAGATTTTTATAGTTATTGTATTGAAAATAAAATAACAATATCTCAAGAAGAAATTATTTGGTTAAAAAAGTTTGGAAATAATGAGTTTAAAAAACTTTATAGGCAAATAACTCCTGATCGGATTAATAAGGCTAATGAGATATTAAATTTAATAAACTGATTGTACATAAACCCGATGAATTGGTAATTCTATTTTGTCTCAAATTATATACAATATTCGGGACAAAGCATATCGGCACTTATTTTAAAAATTGCCAAAGTGCGTAATGAAAATCAGACAAAGTACGTAACAAGGGCATCTTGAACAGAATGTTCGGGATTATATAATAAATTTGAGAATAACCGTGAGAATAATTTGCGGCTATTTTCTATTTGCATTAAAATACAGAAACTAATTTAAAAATATCGGCATTTTGGTGTAATTTGGAATTTGTAAAATATGCATATTGCTTTAGGAGAGATAAATGGAAACGAAGTATTATTACTTTTGTAAATATAAAGACGATAACGATATTTTGCTTGTTCGATCTGGACAGGGAAATAGCGTGAGAGAAATAGTAGATTTGTTTGACAAATATAGAATATTGGAAATAGAGATTAAGTATAGAAAGTAAAAGGAGTTGGAAGTATTGGCAAAATCTAAAGTAGTTAGAGTAAAATATTTTACACCGGAAAGAATAGCATTAATAAATCCAGATAATTTAGTATTATATGAAAAGTATTTAATGTCAAATATAATTAAGAATAAGGATGTTGAACAGACAACTTTTAAAACTTATAAGAACTCAATGCAACAGTTTTTAGTATATCTTGCAGAAAAATGGAATAATATTGGTTTATATTCTCCTGAATTCTTTGAATCCGCAGTTGATATAATGGAAGGTTTTATGGCATTTTGTGTAAATACATTAAAAAACAATAAGAAGGTTATTAATACAAAAGTATCTTCGGTATCAACTTTTTATCTTTGGAGTATGAAAAGGAAATTGGTAGATAGACATCCTTTTGATAAAAAACTTGATAGAATGAAAGGTGCAAGTGAAGAAAAGATTATTAATTCATATTTTCTAACTGATGAACAGGTAACAGAAATTAGGCGTGGTTTATTAACCGATAAAAAATATGATATTCAAGACCAATTAATTTTTGAACTGTTTTTAGATAGTGCAAACAGAGTTGGGGCGCTAGACAAAATAACACTATCATCTATGGACTTGGAAAATATGGTTTTCAATGATATTAGGGAAAAGAGAGGTTATAAGGTCGAAGTAGCATTCTCTGAAGCAACGAAGGATATTATTAAAGAATGGCTTGAAATGAGAAAAGACATGGATAACCTTGACATTGATGCAATATTTTTAACTCGATATAATGGAAAATGGAACAAGATGACATATGGCACGATTCAAGATAGGATAAAACGTATTGGATATATTATTGGTTTAGAAGATTTTCATTGTCACTGTATGAGAAAAACAAAGCTTAACGATATTTATGTTAAAACTGGCGATCTTGCTCTTGCCGCAGAGTATGGAAATCATAAATCTACAGAAACGACAAGACAAAGTTATATAAAGCCAAAAAGTAAAACAGAAATCAGAGCTAAAATTAATGAGATGATGCAAAAGAATAATGAGATAAAGGTAGAAATCGTTGACGAACCTATTGAAATTCCAACAGAATCATCTTCAGAAGAAAATCTTTAAATAAAATCAAAAATAATTTTAAAATATGTGTTGACAGATAATTTAGAGTATGGTATATTATAGATGTACTAAAGATTATCCTTTCTCTTGTACAATATCTTTTTTTGTTCTGATTTGTAGTAAGGCTTGCTATTAGTGTAGTGAGCCTTACTAAAGCAAAATAAATGGCATAGAAGGAGTATTTTATCGGTTTTATATCGACTAAAATAAAAAATAAGTTTTAGATTTGTATTATGGCTTAACGCCGCCACGAAAGAGATTTAAATTATCTGAGGTTTGGAAAAGGTAGCCAACACCACACCTAGAAGCTTAGTCGGACGAATGTGCCGATAGTGCGGAATCACAGAAACTTCCCTATATTTTCAATGATGCATTGAATAGTACGCTAGGGTACGATAAAGAATGTTAGGAGATGCAAGAGTACCGTCTTGCCAGATAATTTAGATATAAAGATAGGTCATTTGTGACCATGTCCATTAATTGCAATAATGGGGTTGACAGAATACGCCTACTACTGGCGTAATAAATAAGTAGATTTTAGGTCTTTGAAGGCCATGTTGGTATGTTGGGCGAACTTCCCACGTGAAGTTGAGGTAGTAGACTATGACGATAGTCGAGGGTGGTTACATAAAATTAACAGTTCGGAAAATCTGAACGAAAGGGTAGAGAAGACAGGAGCAATGTTTTGTTAGTTTTAATGCGAAGAAAAGCCTGTCTGATACATATATGATGGGACTTGGTGAAGATGGCCTAACACAGCAGGTTTTGATCCTGCCATTTCGAAGGTTTAAATCCTTCAGTCCTAGTAAATAAAGGGTGAAAATGTTTGAATTTTCATCATGTATATATAAAGTACCTTGCGGTGTATAGGTTAACCGCGTAACCCAATAGATTGAGAATTTTAACGGAACTGAAACGTTGAAATTCCAACACGCACTTTATCACAGTAAAGTGAAAATTATCTATTATTTTTATCTATTTTAAAAATATCATCTAATTCACAATTCAGTACATTACATATCTTTTCTTCGGCATCAAAGCTAATCGAAGACGTTTTTCCTTCGCATATTTTAACAAGGTGATGGTAAATCAATCCTGTTTCTCTGGATAACCAATATCTTGTTTTATTGATCTCTTTTAGTTTTCTGTCTATTTCAATCTGCATTTTTAAACACCTCATACATAATTATATCCGAAATAGCCATTTTAAGTATACTGTTTAAAGTGTATATATGTTTGGTTGTAACCATTTTGGGTATATCTATGTTAGTTATATCAACTTGACTGTATATACATTAAAGTGTATAATGTGAAAAAAGGAAGGTGTTTAAAATGAATAAAGCGGAAACAAAAGCTGTAGAAATTGCTATGATTATTGCATTTGTGGTTTTAATTATAACATTGTATATCTTTTTAGCTAAACCAACTTGGGTTTATGGTGCAGAACCGAGAATTGATAATCAAGGTTCTAGAGGAATATGCGTTGTATATGCAGTAGCAAATGGAATAGAATATCAGATGCAATTGCAAGGCATAGAAACCCCAGAAAACGGGTTTTCAAAGGCGTGGCTTTATAATGAATGTAAAAAGATTGATGGTATAGATGGTGAGGGAACTTTAATAAATTATGCTTTAGAAGTGGCTTATGAAAAAGGATTATGTCCAACAGATGATTATGGCTCCAAGAATGCTAATGAGATAGCAAGCCAATATAAAATAACTACTTATGCGGGTATATTAACTAATCTTGATAGTATTGAAAAATTAATAGATGGTGGACATGTTATTCTAGTAAATTCAAGAGTAACGGATGATTGGAAAGATGGTATTATAACCAAACCAGATGAAGATTCGAAAGTTCTTCATGCGACATATTTATTTAGTCATAATGACGATTCTAGAATATTAACTGGAGTTAGTTCGTGGGGAAGTAAATATGGGTATAACGGAACTTATCAAATGGCGTATGAATGTTTTTATTTTCCTTGTATAATTGGTACTTGGATTTTTGATGTTAATTGATTAAATAAAATTAAAAATAATTCTTGACTTTTTATTTTAGTTTGGTATAATAAAATAAAAAGGAATTGAGGGCGATGTCATGTCGTATTTTGAAAATATAATACTTGAAGATTCTGAAATAAATCCTGTTGATATGTTGGCACTAAATTCAGCAGATTGGGAACTAAACGAAATACCCAAAACAGCTTGGGTAAAAGAAAGGTTCATTCCAAGAATTCTAGTTGATACTGGAATTGTTAAATCAATAAGTGAAGTTAAAAGAAATAAACCAGAATTATGTATTAACATTCCTTATAATCAGTATTTAGAGATTAAGTGGGGAAAACGAAAGTTTTGGATTTTGGGTTAGATTAGAAGGAGAATAAAATGGATTTACGAATGTATATATTGGTTAATGAAGATGTGAAAATTAATAAAGGCAAACTTGCTGGTCAGGTTGGTCATGCGGTAGCAAGTTACTTATATTGGAATCTTGTTGATTTTTTAAATCCATTTAATAATACAATAAAAACATATATGGAAAATAATCAAAAGAAAATTGTTTTATATGCTTCACAATCTAAGTTAGAAGAATTTGAAGAAAATGGCTATACAACAATTCGAGACAATGGATGGACTGATTTAGAGCCGAACACTCTAACGTGTGTAAATATGGGAATAATTGATTATGATAATTTTCCAGAGAATTTAAGATGGCTTAAAGAATTAAAATTGTGTAGATAATTTATTTAAATGCTAGAAATATTTCCCATAATATTACAATATGTGATATAATTATGAATATCATTGATGAGGGGAAAATATGAATGTTGAAAATTTGCCGGATATAGTATATCATGGTACAATATCTATTTATAAGAAGAGTTTACTTGATGGTATAAATTTGAAAAAGGGCAATGAATGTGTTGATTTTGGGCAGGGATTTTATACTACTACAAACTTAGAGCAGGCTAAATATTTTTCAATTACCCAAAGCAAGAAGAATAATATATTTCAAGAAAGTATGAAGTCTAGAAATAATGAATGGATTCCTAGATATTCCAATCCATTAATTATAGGTTATAAAATTAATAAGGTATTATTAAAAAAATATTATGGTTTGTTTTTTAGTAATTGTGATGTTAGATGGGCGGAATTTATATACAACAATAGGTTAGGTATTGACTTTTTGATTTCCAATTATCATAATATAGATAAGAAATATGATTTTATATATGGATTTATGGCTGATGCAGATATTGCAAATATTATCCAAGATGTAAAATTAAGAAAAATTGATTTTGATAGATTTGCTGAAGCAATTCAACCATTTGATCAATATAGTCAAGATCAACTATCATTTCATACAAAAAATGTTTTACAATGTATAGAATATGCTGGTGATATTAATTTAAGAAAGGATGATTAGTATGTATAACATTGCTAATGCTTCTGAAAAAATGTTAAATTATGTAACAAACGAAATTGCTACTAATTATCATTTTGGTAAAAAAGAAGCTAAAAATATGGTTCAAAATTCAGCATTTATGATAATGTTAAAAGAAGAACCAGATTTTGTATTTCATTATAATGTTGAATATTGGGCTAAAGAAATTATTAATGAACATACATTGAATTAATATACTATATTGCTCACCTTTTAGTTTATCTAAATGTTCGTGAGCCAGCGTAATTTTTAGTATGGGAATGGATGTCGTTCCCACAGATCGTTTATATGAAAAAAGACTTCTACATATAATGAAGTCTTTTTTATTTTTCTAGCAAATTGATGAGCTTTCATATATAATACATATATAAATTATGTATATGGAGGTTTTATTATGTTGATTAATTGTCCAGAATGTAATAAAGAAATTTCAGATAGGGCGGTAAATTGTCCTAATTGCGGATATCCTTTAAATGAAATACCTGCAATTAAAAGCAATGATAATAAATTAGTTTATCCAGATTTCCCAGAAGATTTGTCATTGGGAGATTCTCTTGTGAAACTTTGCTCTGGATTTACAATACATGACGAGATCATTAGTAATATTCCAGAATTCAATAACGGTCGTATTAGACTTGATTTATATAAAAATGGTATAAAAGCATCGAATAATAATATTTCCATTTTGATTCATAAATCTCAAATAATCTGCCTGTCTGAAGAAAAAAGAACAGAAATAGCGGAGAAAAATAAATCAGTAATCGGCAGGGCAATTGTGGGCGGAATTTTAACTGGCGGCATAGGTGCTGTTGTTGGTGGTGTTTCTGGCGTTGGTACAAAGAAAGAAAAAGTAACTAAATATTATTTAACATTAAAATTTTGGGATATAAATATTAGGGAAATAAAAACCATAACTAGTATTGGATTAATGACTGATGAATTTTTTATTAATCGATTTAACAAAGAAATAATGAAAAAATAATAAATGCATGAAAAGGCTTTTAATTATTAGAAGTCTTTTTTTATTCATATTAATAACTAAATATATAAATAATTTTGAGAAGTGTTTTATTTCACTTCTCTTTTATTTTGCAAGGAAAGGAGAAGTGAAAATGAATGATATTTCAATTAAGATAAAAGCTATTCTAGATCAAACCGCATCAACTGGTAATATTGAAAGTCAAATCAAACAGATTCAAAAAAAGTTAGATAATTCACCTTTAAAATTAAAATTAGATGAAAATTCCATAAAAAACACATTTGATAAAGATGGCAAATTAACAAAATCTATATATAAAGTAAATGATGCTTTAAATGGTCATTACACTGTTGTGCAAAAAGCAAGCAAAGTAACAGGAGAATTAGAAACTGCACAAATTAAGTTATCTACGGCAAATGATAAAGCAGGTCAGAGTTTTTCCAATATTTTGAAAAAAATTGGGACTTGGGGTGTAGCCACTGGAATTCTGTACGGCGGACTTCGACAAATTTCGACTGGCGTGGATTACATAATCGAACTTGATAATTCCATGAATGAAGTTCAAATTGTAACAGGATACACAAAGGAAAAAGTCGATGCTTTAGCACAATCTTATAATGAACTTGGCAAACAGATGAAGGTAACAACTTCAGAGATTGCCGCTACTTCTGCTGATTTATATAGACAGGGTTTAACTGATGCGGAAGTTACTGATCGAATGAAAGGTATTATTGAATATGCTAAAATTTCAAGTATTTCATTAGAAGATAGTAATAAGATTATAACTGCAACGGCAAATGCCACTGAACGTTCAATTGAGAATATAACAGATATTTTCGCTTATTTAGGCGATACAACTGCATGAAAAACCTCGTGCCTTATAATGGTAACATTATAATGATAATTTAGTGAACTATATTACTCATAGGTGTATAATCAACATTTTGTAATAGTAGGAAATGACTATGAATGATTATGCTAACAGGGGAGCCTAAGTTAGAAATAATATGGTAATCCTGTGCCAAGCTTCGTAATTGAAGAAGGTTAAACGACTATCCCATAGGGGAGTACATTGGAAGATGAGTTGCCAATGGAAGTGCTAAACAACCATAATATTTGGTTGATGATATAGTCTACACACATAGAAATATGTGATAAAAGTGCAGGTGCAGATGAAATTGGCGAAGCTCTTCAGAGAGTAGCTTCTGCCGCAGACAATTCAAATTTAAGTTTAGAAAAAACAAGCTCATGGTTTAAATTGTAGACCCTTAGTATAGTAATATACTAATGCAAAGTTGGCTTTTATCGGAAAAAAACCTATAGGCAGGTCAATTCCGAGGATAAGATTAGTATTGTTAAAATATTAAAATCCGTAACGACTATGTACTGTAATAGTAATATTATGGTCACGCCAACCTTCCTAATTATAGGAAGATGATATAGTCTGAACTGCATTTATAGCCTAAAAAATAAAGATGCAGAAGTAGGAAGAAACTCCTATTCGCCATATTTTATATGGTCAGTACCTAATTTTAGGGAAAGTAACAGACTGAGCAACAATTTCCAGCGTTTCAAGAGAAACGGCTTCCACGATCGGACGAAGCTTAAACTCAATTATCAGCCGATACGAAAGTATAAAAAAGACAGGATTTTCTAGTGAAGATAGCACTCAATTAAATGATGTGACAAAAGCTCTTTCTTCAATTGGTATAAATCCAACTGTAAATGGACAACTTCGCGATTTGGGAGTAGTCATGGATGAAGTTGGAGCGAAATGGAACACATTAAGTAAAAATGAAAAAGCTTATATAGCGACTACAATGGCGGGAACCTATCAACGTAATAGATTTATAACCCTAAAATTTGGGGCTTTAATAGCATAATACATAAACTATTAAAGAAAATTTTCTCTAATAAATTTACGAAACTCCAGAAGTGGACAACGTAGTGGAAGTTTACACACCAGCAGAGACTAAATGAGAAAACTTCATGTTAATGAAGATGTAATAGTCCGAACTCATGATATAACTTAATCATGAAACATGAGAAGTATGAAGAAATTCATATTCGCCTAGTAATAGGTTATAAAGTAACAGATTGAATGAATAATTACGATGATAGTTTAAAAAATTATGACAATGCTCTTAATGCGGCTGGTCAAACACAAAAGAAATATGATACCTATCTTGAATCAAGTCAAGCTCACATAGACGAACTCACTACATCTATGCAAGGGATGTGGCAAGATACAATGTCTTCTGAGCAATTAAAAACTTTAATTGATTTTGGAACAGGAATTGTAAATATTATTGATAAAATCGGATTATTGAATATTGCGGCAGTAGCATTATTTGGTATATTAGGTGGTCGTGGTATATTAACAACTGTAGTTAATTTAATTCCTCTTACAAAAAGTTTGGCTTTAAATATTGGTATTCTTGCATCTAATATGGGAGTGTCTGAAGCGGCGGCTGTTACTTTAGCCAAATCCCTTTCAGTTATGGTTCCTGTAGCCGCTATTTTAGCTGGAATAGCTATAATAGATTATTTAACAGAAGCTTTAGATAGGCAAAAAGAATCTGTAGCAGATTTATCAAACAAAATTCAGACCTTAACATCTGAACGAGATTCATTAAATCAAAAAATGTCAGAGGGTGCATTAATCGATTCAGAATCAAAAAGATTGGAATTACTTAATGCCGAAATAACTGCAAATCAAACGCTTTTGAAACAAGAAGACGAAAAGTTGTATAAGATGGAACAACAGTCTAATCTTCCCACAACTAATCAAATGTCTTGGACTAGTTATTATACAACAGATAGCGGCTTAAAAAGTGCTGTAGATGAATACAACAGTCTTAACGAAGCAACTGCAACTACTCTTGAACAGCAAGACGAAATGAAAACGCGTAAAGCTGAACTTATTAAAGAAATGACTACGGAAGTAGGACAGCTTCAAGCTCATATTGATTTAGGAACAGAGCTTACAGATGTAGATGCCAAACGGCTTGATCAGATGAATGCAATTATCGAAGCCTACAATAAGCAAACCGAGGCCGAGAAAGCCGCTGACGAAGCCGCAACTGAAACTCAGACAGTACAGCAAAAATTAGCGGAACAATTTTCTAATGGTGAAATTTCTTTAAAAGATTATATATCTAAATTAAATGCTTTAAAAGCATCGTCTAAAGAATATGAAGTGCAAGCATACAATTTAGGTGAAGCTAGTACATTTTTAGCTTCAATTTCCGATAAAGTTACTAATGCTCAGTCTCTTACCGAAGATGAAGTAAAACAATTGACATCTTTATATCCTGATTTACAAGGTGCTATATATGAAACGGCAGATGGATGGTCAGTAGAAAAAACGGCGGTTGATTTATTAAATACTAGTGTCACATCATTACAAACAGCTTACATGGATGCTCAAAATGCAATGACAGAATTAGCGGCTATTTCGGTTGGTGAAAGACTTAATATTACTGATACAGAATTAGCGGCTGTACAGTCTGTGGCTGATGCATATGCGACTCTTGCCGGAAAGAAAAGTAGTACTGGAACGGGATATACGGAACATGAATTAAAAATGCTGAATATCAACGATCCAACGGTAATGAATACGCTTGCATTAGGTAAGGCTAGAGAAACGATAAACGCTTTGAAGAAGAATTTAGGAAGTATTAATACTAAAGCATTGGATTCTTCTTCTTCCAAATCTTCCTCCGACGAATATGACTGGTTTGACGAAATGCTTTCCACTTCCAAGCAATACATAGAGAATCGTGATTTATATGGTGATTGGGATAAATATGGGGATTCAGCAGTATCAGCATGGGAAAGAATCAAAAAATATACCGAACAGTATTATAAAGATGGAAAAATTAGTTATGAGAAATATGCTGATGTAATTAATGATATTGATCAATCTTTATATACAGCTAAGAAAGACGCAATCCAGTCAGCCTATGAAGCGGAAGTCGAATACCAACAAAAGCTAATAGAATCCCAAAAAGACGCTCTTGAAACAGAACTAGAAGCAACGGATGCTCAATATGATAAACACATTGCAAAACTTCAAAAGAAATTAGACGCATTAAAAGACGAAGAAGAAGAACAGGACAAACTTCTTGCCATCGAAGAAGCCAGAGAAGATTTAGAAAATGCAAAATCTGATACATCATATCGGGTTTATAGCCAAGCAACGGGATGGCAATGGACTTATAATCAATCTGCGGTAGATGAAGCGCAAGAAGCTCTAGATGACGCTCAAGAAGAATATGACGACTATGAGGCAGAAGCCAAACTTGAAAAACAAATATCTAAATTAGAAAAAGCCCAGAAAAAGAATGAAGAAAATATTAATGCTCAGATTGATGATCTTGATGCGCTTGCTGAAACATGGGAAAACAGTTTAGATATTAGTGCAGATACAGCAACGTATACAAGTCAATTAGATGCATTGTTAGCTGTTGAAAACTCCAGTTATGCTAGTAGACTCGAAGCGGCACAAGCTTTTGCGACGGCATATAAGAAAGCATTAAATGGAATAGGACAAACTTCAACGTCTTCAACAACCACAACTACTTCAACCACATCCACAACATCAGCAGATTCAACTAATGTTAATACTTATGGTGAAGGTGGACATGTGAATACACCTCAATTAGCGGTAGTCGGAGATACAAGCGAATGGATTATACCAGATTCAAATATGCCTTCATTTGTAGATTTAATAGGTAGTAATATAATGAATAATATGTTGAGCAACATTACAGCATCTATGCCATCTATTACTCCAATAAATCGTAATACATCAACTGACAGTAGTTCTCATATGACTATTCAGAACATGACTATTCAGGCAAATAATCCCAATCAGTTTGCAAATAAAATGAAAAATCTTGTAGCAATTACAGGAAATATGACTAATTAAGGAAGGAGCATGAATTATGCTATTTCAACCTACTTCACCATACCCAGAACAAACAGCAATTGATGCAACAGCAAGCAATACATTTTCATGCTACTTGAATGCTGAAGGCGGTACGCAAATAACCGAATATGATTTAACCATTAATGATTTAGATGGTAATGAAATATACACAACGGGGGACACAACATTGTCTCCCGTTTTATATAATAAAAATACTTTATCTATAACCGTTCCAAGTACAAGCGGAATGACTAACGGATATGATTATGTTTGGAATATTAAACTATATGAAACGAATCCGACAATTTGGGTTACATACGGCACAGTTCAAGCAACAAGTACAACTACGAATGTTTATTTAAGAATATCTTATCTTATTGAGGCAGGAATGTATTTAAAAATTGGCAATCAGATCAGATTAATTTCGACTTATGATTCTGATACGGGACTTGCTGTAGTTTCAACCGCATTTTCAACCGCACCTTCAACTGGCGCACAATATAATATTTATACAAATTATGTGGTTAGTGATGATATTTATTTTAAAGCCAGAGCATTACCCGTAATTTCAATTACAACTTATACCGCAACAGTAACAAATAAGGCGTTTACATTTACCGGAAGTTATACTCAATCGGATAATGTAGATTGGAAATATTATACTTTTAATCTATATGACAGTAGTGGTGAATTATTAGACACTACCGGAGAAGTGAATACTGGTACAATTTCTTATACATTTGATGGATTTTTAACTGGTACAAGTTATAGTATTGAATTGGTTGTAGAAACGCAAGATGGGACAAGCGTAACTACTGGACTGGAATCATTTTCTGTTTTATATGCTATAACTACAGTATTTAATAATCAGGTTGTTGCTGAATGTTTAATGGCTAAAGATGCTATGCAAGTATCATGGGGAAATCCGTATACAAATTCTTATACACTTACGGGTACAACTTCGCCTTATTATGAATACTTAGAAGATACTCCCCAAACTGATCAAACATCTGTTTCTTTATATAGTGGTTCAGAGTTATTATATGAAATTGGAAACTCATTAGGTGCAGTAATTGTACCATATAATTCAACAACATCTTTTAGAACAAGATTACCAATTAGTTTTCAAGGCGATATTATTAGTCTAAATAATGCTGTGGACGAAAGTTATTATATATTATCTTATACCGATGGTACTTTCTATTATGATATTAATAACTTATACACCGGCAGTATTAAAATTCAAGATGGAAGTGCAACATGGCTTTTAGGTTCAACTTATGATGAATATACGAACTATGTGTGGGATGATACTCAAACATGGAACGATTCTTTATATTTTTATGAACAAACTGCAGATTTCTTAAATACTCATTGGTGTGAATTTACTCTACTTCCAACAGGTATATTGCTTACTTTAATTCCGGTTTCAGATTTAAATTCATCTACTGATTATACGCCTGATACTACGTCTACTTCGTCTGGAAGTATTCCTAATGGATATTATACATTAACACTCTACGGACAACAAATTTGCGATTATGTTTGGGTGTGTAATAAAGTATTTTCTACTTCTGAAATAGAAGCCACTACACCTATTGGATTTGAGCCAACATGGGATACATATACAATGCTAATGGCTTTATATAATGATAATCTAAATGCTGGAAGTATAGGAACTATTACAGAAGGTGTAACTGATTGGTCTGTATATCGTCAGATAGTTGGAGATACAAGATTATATTTTGTAGAAACAGTTGATGTAGCAACAACTCAGGTTATTGATTACAACGTAGCTAATCAAACATCATATATTTATCATTTATTCCCAATTACAGCGAGTACTATTGGTGGAGTCTTAAAATCAGAATCAACTACAACAGATTGGTGGAATTGGTCATTAACTGGTATTTTAGAATCTTCAGATGATGAAAATATCTATTATGCTGATGCTGATAATATTTGGTTGTTTAGATTAAATTTAAAATCTAATAGTATAGATCAAAATTTAGACATTACTACATACGAAGGATTCACACAGTATTCTAAAATTAGCAAAGGTTTTAGAAATTATATGACAGGTTCAATTACTTGCTTATTAGGTGATGTTGAAAATGTGGAATATATAAATGATACTGTACAAAAACAAAAAGATTTTGCATCATTCGTTTTAAGCACGGAATTAAAAGTATTAAAAGACCCGAAAGGGAATATATGGTTAATTGATACAATTTCAAATTCATACAGTATAATAGATGAAATCAGTCAACAGCCGACTATGTTAAATTTCGAGTGGCATGAAATTGGGGATTTATCGGAAATTTCAATAATAGAATCATAAAGAAAGGAAGGTAGAAAATGGCGTTAACTTATGATGATTATATAAAAGCAATTAAAAGCAAAATTATTCAACCTGTTTTTCGCTTTTCTCTTCTTAATCCAGATGAAAGCGTGAAACAAGATATATCAGAATATCTCATTAATGGAAGTGGTTCTTTATCAATAAATTATCAACAAGGGCAAAGAAGGAGTTTAAATTTTGCACTTAGGAATCCGGGTGGAATTTGGACTCCTAATGCTAATACTAATAATATGTGGATTGGAACAAAATTCAAATTAGATTTAGGAATCCGAATAAAATCGACGTTTTATGTTGACACCTTAGATGGGGGAACTGCAAGTTCCACTTTTGCTGATACAGTAGATGGTGGTTCTGCAAGTTCATCTGGTTCAACTATTATAAACGGTGGAGTAGCTAGATGGGAAATAGGTTCTGATGGTACAAGTACATATTGGTATTCTAATGGTGTGTTTCCAATTGGTGATCCAAATTCGACGCATAATAATTCAGATAAACAGGTATCCATTCAATGTTATGATAAGTTCGCTTTATTAGATGGAACTTTAGGTGGTGTCACGGAAGGAACTTATACTATTTCATCAGGGACAAATATAAAACAAGCTGTGGCTGATATATTAATGTCGGACAATGGTAATGGATATCCCATTGATATGAAACCATTGATATTTGATAGTAGATATGCAAGTACTGTAACTTCTTATACTATAACTAAAAGTCCGAATAGTAGTCTTGGAGAAATTATAATAGAGTTAGCTAATATGATTTCTTGTGATGTTTATTATAATGAAAGTGGAAATTTGGTTTTTCAAGCTGGAATTGATGACATTGCTCATATTAACAAACCTACTTTATGGACTTATTCTGATAGTGAATTGGAATATATAAGTTCAAATTTAACCCATAATTTCAGTAAAGTTAAAAACCGAGTTACTGTATTTGCTACAAATTCAAGTACTAATGTAAGTTATTCTGCATTGTCAGAAAATACAAATCCAACTTCTCCAACACGAATATCAAAGATTGGAATTAAAAATTATTACCTAGAAGATAACAATATAAGTTCAGATGATTTGGCTCAAGATAGAGCAGATTATGAACTAAATAAATTAGCAATTGTACAATTAACCAATAATTTACAATCTACATATATGGCACATTTAGATGTAAACAAATGTATCGCAGTAAGCGATACTTTTTTTGGTTTTAAAGATACGAGGTTTATTATACAATCTCTTGATATACCATTGGAAACTGGAAGTCAAATTGACATTACAGCTTCTAATATTGCAGAGTTGCCATTCTATGATTCAACAACAGGATCAACATCGTAAAGGAAGGAGTGTGGATTTGTTGGATATTAGTGAAGACGAATTAATTGAGTTAATAAGAAAAATCGTTAAACAAGAAATAAAAAATAATTCATCAAATATAGAGTATTCGTATTACGGAAAAGTTTATTCAACCAATACGGATGGCACTTTTAATGTTCAGAATACTTCGGATGGTGGAATTTATACGAATTTATTAAATCAAACAGGAGCATCTCTTTCTGTGGGAGATGTAGTGAAGATTTCGGCAAAAGGTGACAAAACAGATAATAAATTATATATCTGTTTAGCCTCGTATGTACAGAAATGTGCATAGGACACAGTTTTAATTGCAAGTAATTCCTAAAGCTCTCATGCCACAACATAAGGATGAAAAATGCCTAAGTGTGATGGAACGAAAGTAGAAAAAAGTTGAGAGATGGCATATGGTTAAATCCTAAGTGCTTTAAATGGATGTTTATGCAACCAAACTTCGAATAGAAGAAGGCTCGACGGTCAGATAGAAATATCGTACCCTCAAGTGAGGGGAAATGGACTGCCCTTAACATATAATGGTGAAGGTGAAGACATGACCTGCGCTCATATGAAAGTATGAGAAGTTCGAAAGAGAACTGCATAGAATTAACGACTCTATGTGAACAAGTATGAAATTATAAAAAGTTTTCTTTAATAGAATTTATAAAAAATATTAAATAATAAGTCATTAAATAAGAATGTTTGATATCATTCTTATTTTTATGCAATCAAGGAGAAGCAACAAAAATGATAAAAGGATTTAGAATTCAAATATATCCAAATGAATTTCAACGAGAACAAATAATTAAATTTTGTAATGCGGCTAGGTTTGCTTATAATTGGGCGATAGCTACCGAAGAAGAAAATTATAAGAATGGGGGAAAGTTTATATCTGGATATGATTTATGTACGAGATTTACAGAATTTAAAAGACAAGAAGAAAATAAATGGTTAAAAGAAATATCGGGAAGAGCATGTAAAGTTGCTATATTAAATGCCGCTAATGCATATGAAAGGTTTTTTAAAAAGATATCTGATAAACCTAAATTTAAATCCAAAAAATATAGTAAGATGAAATGTGCAACACATGAAGGTACTATACAGTTTACATCTAATAAGGTCAGATTGGAGAAATTAGGCTGGGTTAAGTTGGCACAGAAAAATAGAATTCCAATTAGTGAAAATATAAAATATTTAAATCCAAAAATAGAGTATGATAAGATTAATTTTTGGGTTTCTGTTAGTGTTTATATTATTGATAATCAAGATAATAATAAACCAAAAACAGAAGCTATAGGAATCGATTTAGGAATTAAACAATTAGGTATTTGTTCAAATGGAATAAAATTAGATAAACCAGATATTAAGAAACTGAAAAAGAAACTTAAAAGACTTCAAAAACAAATAAGTCGACATTATCAAAAAATGATTGATGAAAGTAAACAAACGAAAATCAAGTTTGAAAAACTTCCTAAATCAAAGAATTTACTTAAACTTGAAAAAGAAATAAAAAAACTATATATAAAAATAGATAATATTCTTACAACAAATATACATGAATT
>Ga0153915_10000085_pt1 | contig 81423 bp, 81 predicted proteins | sample Opewatmetagenome_2_FD_107003 | JGI IMG/M metagenome (GOLD analysis project Ga0153915, IMG submission 107003) | Freshwater wetland microbial communities from Ohio, USA - Open water 3 Core 3 Depth 3 metaG | ecosystem: Environmental > Aquatic > Freshwater > Wetlands | place: USA: Ohio, Lake Erie...
TCCTTTGCCCGCTCGACCGAAAACCGGGCTGCATCACCCGTATTTGCCTCCCCCGGCGTATCAAAATAGTAACATTTCTTCTGAACAAACGTCATAAGTACCTTTTAATAAGCCGCAGGGAAAAACTTTGTCAGATTCTGTCCGGCTATATCCGGCATCACCATTTCATTTATATGAGGAACAGATCATGCTCACGCTTGCACTTGCAGGAAAACCCAACTGCGGGAAGTCCACCTTTTTCAAGGCGGCCACGATGGCAAATGCCGAGATCGCGAACTACCCGTTCACCACGATCAACCCGAACTTCGGGGTTGCCTATGTACGGACGAAATGTGCCTGCACCGAACTCAAGGTGAAGTGCAGCCACTGCGTTGACGGGAACCGGTTTGTTGCCGTCAACTTAATCGATGTGGCCGGGCTTGTGCCCGATGCGCACAAGGGTAAGGGCCTCGGCAACCAGTTCCTTGATCACCTCCGGCAGGCGAACGCGATCCTTCACATCATCGATGCGAGCGGCGGGACGGACAGCGAGGGAAACCCGGTGGGTGTGGGCAACCATGACCCCGCAGAAGATGTGAAGTTCCTCGGGTACGAGATGACGATGTGGGTCCACGGCATCCTTGCCAAGCACTGGTCCCAGATCAGCCGCGGGTCGCAGGGGAAAGGCGCCGCGATCCAGCAGGGTATTGCCGACACCTTCGTGGGCCTCGGGATCACGCTCGAAGATGTGCGCGATGTGGAACTGAACCTGAAGCTCGATCTCGTGCACGCGAATATCGAGGACTTAATCCCGCTCTGCGCGGAGATGGTGAAGATCTCAAAGCCGATGCTCATTATCGGCAACAAGTTCGATGAGGCGCCCGAGGCGCTCCGGGCAAAACTTGCGGAGCAGAAGGTGGCCTTTGCGAGCGCGGCATCTGAACTGGCGCTGCGCAATGCGGCAACCGCGAATGTGGTGAAGTACCTGCCGGGCGATGAGCAGTTCACCGTTGTAAACGAGGCATCGCTTTCTGCACCGCAGAAGGCCGGCCTTGCAAAGATCGCGGGCGTGATGAAGGAGTGCAAGGGCACGGGCGTCCAGCAGGCGATCAACCGTGCGGTCTTCGAACTTCTTGATATGATCGTGGTCTACCCGGTGGAGGACGAGAACCACTACTGCAACAAGCAGGGCGACGTGCTGCCCGATGCTTACCTGATGCGGAAGGGTTCGACCCCGCATGACCTCGCCTACCAGGTCCACACGGAGATCGGCAAGGGATTCCTGTATGCCATCGATGCAAAGACCAAGATGCGGATCAAGGAGACCCACGAGCTGAAGAACGGGGATGTCATAAAGATCGTTTCCGCTGCCAAGTGAAGGTAGGCGCGGTGGGTACCCGGCGGCGTATGACGATTGTCATCCAATCGTCAGACAATGCAGCCGCACTTTGCCAAAATATCACGTTTTTATCGGTTTTTTTGCGCAAAAACCGCAATTTTCCCATAAAGTTTATAAGCGGGCAATGAGAACAGTCCATTTACCGAATAGAAGGCAGGAGGTGGAGAAAATAGGAGGAGAGATCTATCAGGCCCAGGTGATCAGGAATTTCTTTGACTGTATCACCGGCACCGACCGGAACCTGACCCGGATATACATGTGTGTCATGAGCCTTGCAAAACTCCGCATGGAATCCCCCGAGAAGATGGCGGCACTGTTCGACCAGCTCAAGAAGAGCAAGATCCAGAAGGAACTGTCGGTCGACATCCTGGACTACATGTGCGATGCCGCAAACCAGCTCGAACTCACGCAGGTGCAGACTGCCTTTGGCGTCAAGGATATCCGGGAAGTTGCGCAGGACTTCACCGGGATCAGCATGGACAGCCTGTAACACTTTTTTTATGATATCCAATTTTCTGTAATAGGTGGATAATCACCTAATTGCGATGCATCCCCCTCCCTGCTTCGCAGAATCGACCATCGAATTAGTGAGGATCGATTGGAAAATGTCGAAAGTCATCAGACTTGAGACAAGAGAAGACCGCAGGTCTTCGAACGAAACTATCAGGTTTCGAGCGTTTTGCGCGTAAGGCATCGCAACACATAATGCAAACCCGATTAACTTTTCATAACCAGAGTCTGCTCAAAATTTTATATTCAAGGTCCGGTTGATCCGGATCAGCATTTCAATCGCGATCGTGATCGAGATAAATATTTTTCAAGCAAGGTCCGGTAAAAAATTTTCAATCAAAGTCTGCTGAAAATTTTTTAATCAAGGTCTGCTCAAAAATTTTCAAGCAGGGTCTGGTTGGTTTCACAGATTTCTTCACGTCGGACGATGTTTTTCTTAATTCCAGTTCATACAGATCTGTTTAACATTTCACAACCAAGGTCCGGTAAAAAATTTTCAATCAAGGTCTGCTCTGAAAAATTTACGCAAGGTCCGGTTGATCCGGATCCGGTTTTATTTACCATGCCAAACGCCGACCCGGCATTTTGTACCCACGCGACCCCCCACACCCCCCAAAACCTAATCAGCCTTCCTTTTACGAAGTAAAATCGACACATTTTCACGCAAAATCCGAAAGGGGCAAGGGGGGGTCGCGTGGGTACAAAAATATCTTTGCGGCCCGGACCTCCCGGCCGGAACCGGATAAATACGACAGAAAATCTCCTGGCCTCTCCGGATCCGGGCCGGAGGATTGTACCCATGCGACCCCCCCATCCTCCACTACGGGAAAAAAACCGGAGGCCCGGGCTCAGCGAATCACGGCCACCAGAACCGGAACCATTCGCCCGGCCCCTTCAAAGTCGGGAGATCAAAAAAAGGGTTATTCCATGCCCATTGCTTTCTTGTAATCTGTCAGGAGCCGGATGATCGTCCGGCGGTGCTCGTCCAGTGTTTCCTCGTCATCCGGGGAGGTGATGAGCGCGACAACGTAGATCAGGATGAGGGCATTGTCGAGTTCGAGCGTCCCCGGGTCCTCATTCATTTCCGGGGGGATATTGATTGCAGTATACGTGTGCTCATCGGGGGAAAATGCAATGGAGAGGTCTGCGGTGACCTGTGCATTGTTCCGGTCCTCGGCATTTGCACGGACAATCGTGAGGGCTTTTTTCAGCGCAGCGTTTTGGGCACTGTCGGGAATAAGCGAGATGGCGTTCGTGCACTCATGGGCTGCCTTCTCGTACAGGCCGTACTTGAATGCAAGGAATGCAGATGCGATCTCGTGGGCGGTCCCGGACGGGAAACGGGGATAGTGCGTTCTCATGCGTCCGGTGTATGCGTCAAGGTATTTTTCCATCAGGTCAGTCCTCCCGTTCACGGTCCACGGGCGGTTGTATGCTGTCGGGCAGGTAATCTCCCGTGGATACTCGTGATGTGCCGCAGTACAGGGATCCTGTATCCCTGCTGCACCTGGCTACCGGATAATTATGTGAACCGTTGTCTCATGAACATATCCATGAGGATAGGTAGAACCCCGGGTATCAATGGTATATATCAGAAAGAAACACCAATAAGTTTCCTTACGGTATGGGTGCAGTAATCTTTTCTGATGTGCACGCTGATGTGGACGCGATTGGGGCGTTTGCATCCTGCATCAGGTCACCGGCATTCGGCCAGGAATTCGGTCCTGTTGATGTCCTTGTTAATATGGGAGATCTTCTTCACCGCGGGAGCCGGCCGCAGGAGACCCTTGAGAAGGTCCACACCCTGTCACAGGAGTTCCGGCTGGTATCGGTGCTCGGCAATCACGACCACGCGTTCCTTCACGGCATTCTTGTGAGCGGCAGCGATGCGGCAAGCACGTACCGGCACGAACAGCTCCGTGACTCGCCGCTCCTCTCCATTTTCGAGACCATGCCTATGGAATGGGTGGACAACGGGATGCTGTTTGTGCACGGGGGCCCGCTGGACCTGGGTGACCAGACGCTCCGGCTCAAGTGCTGGCAGCGCCTCTCCCACGAGAGCGGCGATTTTTTTACCGGGTACCATTATACGGCACCGATGGCATTCGATGCGCTTGCACAGCGGGGGCTGACGCATATGTGCTGCGGCCACCAGCACGAACATATCTGTTGCCGGAAGACCCAGGACGGGATCATTGAGCAGCAGCTGGATTTCGTTCCTCTGAACCTGACCGGGGGGACGGGCGATGTCAACCTTGAAATTGCCCGGGTCCCCCTTGACTGCCCGACCCTCTTCCGCGTTGGAGGCTGCCACGGAGACACGCCGGAATTTGCATACACGGATTATTCTACGTTCACATTTATCCGGCTGTTACCGGGTGCCTGATGACTGCGGCAACCTGGGGAGTCCGGGTCCTGCCGGATATTTTGAAAAAACCTGATCTCGGTAATTTCTGACTTGTTTGGTCATTTTATATAAAGTCTGACGCGTATTTTCACATTTTTTGGAATATGTTTAAATAGTGTAACCACAAAGTGGTAATTATGCCTCGTGCAGGCGAGGGGCGATCCATACGAATCGATCCTGAGGTGTATGAGGCGCTTCTCACACTGAAGTGTGGGAATATGACGTTCTCGGACGTCATAGCAAAAATGCTCCATGAATCCTATGGCTGGGCTGATGATCTCTCAGCAAACCAGAAGGAACTGGAGGATTTCATCGAGATGCCGTCCCGTTGAACCAACGGGTCCGTCCCGCGGGAATGTCCCTGACTGATAAAAAGGAATGAAACCTGATGACAGGATCAGCCGGTCACCCTGCTACCCTCACAAGGGTGTCTGGTCAATAACCTGAAATTGCACGTTATCCCCCATCATTCCCTCAATTTTTACCCGGAGTTCTTCAACAAGTTCGGGTATCCGTTTCTCTGTCCTCGCACACCACTCGTCGAGTTCTGCAAGAGTGGTATTCTCTTTCGTTCGCATGGTGGCAAGGTGTGCTTTTTCCCGTTCAAGCGATTCTCTCTTCATGACCAGCGGGTGGGTGGAGAGCGTTTTTTCTGCCTGGATGTATTCCGCTTCCCGGGCGCGGAAGGATGAACCGGCCGTGCAGATATCCGAACGGAACTGGGCAGTGCTTGAAAAAACCGTACGTTCTTCCTTATTCTTCAGGACAATCTCTGTATCAGCGATCATTCTTTCAGCGATCGGGCATGCAGCTGCGAGCGCATCGTTCATTTGTGTCATGTCCGGAATGTCATGATCCGACAACAGATCCATGGCATGATGAAGCACTGCGATCTCTGTCGGGTGGTGTTGCCGTGTAGCAATCTTTTCCGCTTTGCGGAGGACATGGGACGCGGTCATGGAGAGTGTTGAATACGTCCGGGCTGCATCGTCACGTTTTTGGGTAATGGACCTGAGTGCGTCCTTCTGGAGGTCAATCTCTTTCATGCGGGGGTCGTCGGGGATTGCGCCCAGTTCCTTTTCGATCTCTGCCTGACGGCCAGTGATCTCACTCAGCCGTGCACGGGCCCGCCGGGCTTGTTCCCCCGACTTTCCATAATCTGTTTTGAGATCCGCGATGGCATCGCAGAGCGATCGTGCTGCGGCAATACCCGCCATCTCTTTCCGGTATGTGCCAAGCAGTGGGTTGATGGTATTGATCCCGCGCCCGATCGCGTCGATCCCCTGCCGGACCTCTTTCATCTCTTCCGGGAAAATGGCCTGGAGGTACCGGCCCTGGCCGCGCGAATTGTTGATGCAGCCTTTCACGCACTCCGCCGCGACCGTATAAAAATCCTCAATATCGTCCGGGAGCTCCTTTGCAAGGGATGCGTTCATCGCCCTGACAAACTGCGGCAGGGAATTTTTGGCGATTGTCTTGAGTTTCGGGTGGAGGACCGGGTCATGTTCTGCACCTGAGATCCCATTGACGATGAGCTGGAGCTGGGCGGTTGCATTCCGGATCGCATTCATCGGCTCTTCGGTGCCGGAAACGAGGGTGGCTTTTGCTGCACTCTCGCGTTCTGCCAGCCAGGGGGGTATGGCAGCAAGCGCCATGCTCTTTGATACCGGCTCGCTCCCGCCAAAGATTTTTTTCAGGAAATTATGCATGTGCATCCTCTGTGTAGGTGGTGAGTGAGAAAAATTTTACGGGACATCATCCTGCTAATCATCGCGTGAAATCTGGCGCAGCCGCTTCTCGCCATCGATCTCTTTCAACACCTGTATGACTGCCGGGGGAACAAGTTTCTTCCACGGTTCGCCCTGCAGCATTCTTCGCCGGATCTCGGTACCGCTGAGTATGTCCCTTTCGTACATGGCCGGTGACTGGACTCTGACCCCGGCCTCGTGGAAAAGCCGGACCACAAGCGGGTTTGAGGAATAGCAGATATCAAACGGCGGTGCCATGGAACGGACGTGTGCGACCCAGAGGGCGTTGCGCTGGATGTCCTCGATGGGAATGACATAATACGGGCACCCGAGTGAGGTGAGGGCGCGGGTGATCATGAGCACCCGTTCACCGGCAGTAAACGGGTTGTCAACATGGTGCGACAACTGCGCGCTCCCGATACCGATGATGATCTCATCGACTTTGTCTGCAATGTGTTCGAGCACGGACTGGTGCCCGTTGTGATATGGCTGGAACCTCCCGATATAAAAACCGCGTTTCATAACCCTGCTCCTCCTCTCGCACCCATGTTGGCGATCTGCGCTGCGAAGGCGCCCCCGGTGAACCCGGCATCGATGTTCACGACCGCGATGACCGAGCAGGACTGGAGCATGCTCGCCAGTGCAGCCCTTCCCTCACCCATATAGCCGTAGCCCACGCTGACGGGAATGCCGATAACGGGTTTATCGACGAGCCCCGCAACAACGGCGGGAAGGGTCCCTTCCCGTCCCGCGCAGACGACAAAGACATGTGCACCGAGCAGGGGCTTGAGGGCGGGGAAGAGCCGGTGGATCCCGGCCGCACCGACATCGTAGGCCGTCCGGACCTCGCAGCCCATCTCTTCGGCAATGATACGGGCTTCTTCAGCAACCCGGATATCGGATGTCCCGGCCGTGATAACAGCAACAACCCCTCCGGTGCGTTTCGGGACAGGACCATTGCCGGCGACGAGGACGCGCCCCTGCTCCCGGTATTCGACAGCAATACCTTTTTTACCGGCCTGCTCCCGGATCCCGGCAGCCTGTTCCGGGCTCACCCGGGTCACAACGCATCGTCCCGCAGTCCCGGCATGACGGATCACGATCTCTGCAAGATGGGCCGGGTCTTTTCCTTCAGCAAGGACTACCTCGGGCATGCCGCAACGGACGTTCCGCCCGAGATCGATACACGCGAAATCGCCGATACGGTCGAGCCGCAACCCTTCGATCGCTTCCGACGCGGATTCAATCGAAATCCGGCCATCCCGGTACTGTTCGAGAAGATCCTGTAACTGCTGGTTTGCCGGCATGATTGTAATAATACAGATATGGATCGGCGTATAATAATACGTTCATTGTCATGTCGTACCTCATTTATGTTGCAGTGTTCGGCACTGCGGTTGTGATCTTCCTCTGGCTGCGCGACGCGAGGATCTTTTTCCGGACCGGCCTTGAGGGATACCGGAAGGCCTCATACTGGGGTGTTGCCTATGGCGCGCTTGCTATGCTGGGTTTCCAGATTGCCCGGTACATGCCGGATTACGAGATCCTGGGACTGGGCCTGATCCTTGGCGCGCTCTATCTCCAGTCCAACCGGGAGAAAGAGAAAATCTGGAAGAACGAAAGCACCCTGGAGCGTCTCCTTGGCAGCGTGCCCTTAAACAGGGCGAATAAGAAATAATGGGATACGAACAGAACTACAATAGGGATTTTTCACCATGCTCCAGAAACCACGAGGAACCAGGGATTTTTTACCGGATGAGATGGAGGCCCGGCGTGCGGTTGAATGGCGCCTGAGGGAAGTGGCCCGGCGCTGGGGGTACCGGGAAGTCTGCACCCCGGAATTCGAGGACCTGGAACTCTTCACCTTGCGCTCCGGCGAAGGGATCATCGGGGAGATGTATGTCTTTGAGGACAAGGGGGGGCGGAAACTGGCCCTGCGTCCCGAGATTACTGCAGCCGTTATACGGATGTATATCAATGAGGCCAAGGTCGCGCCCAAGCCCCTGCGCTGGTGTTACTATGCCGATTGTTTCCGGTACGAGCGGCCACAGAAAGGCCGGTACCGCCAGTTCTGGCAGTTCGGTGTCGAGCTGATCGGCGCCGACACGGCAATTGCCGATGCCGAGGTGATCATGCTTGCATCCGAGATGCTGGATACGACCGGCGTGAAGTACGACCTCAAGGTCGGGCACCTCTCGTTTGTCAAGAACCTCCTTATGGATGTGGAGCCGGAGGCACGGCGGAAGATCCGGGCACAGCTTGACAAGAAAGACTACGAGGGCCTGGATGCGACCCTTGAAGGCATGAACCGGCCGGAACTGGCCGAATCCCTCAGGACCCTCGTCTCGTGCCAGGACCTTTCCGAAGCATTCGAGATTGCCGGCGCGATCCCGGAACGGGAACGGATCGAGCAGACTATGGGATACCTCGATGCTGCAGGTATCCGGTACTCCTTAAACCTCGGGATCGCCCGGGGGCTTGACTATTATACCGGCATTGTGTTCGAAGGGTTCGCAGACAACCTGGGAGCGGAGAACCAGATCCTCGGCGGGGGAGTATACCGGCTTGCCCATCTCTTTGGCGGGGATGATGTGGCGTCCTGCGGTTTTGCCATCGGGTTCGACCGGGTGATGGTCTCGCTGGGAGAAACTACCCATACAAAAGATACTGTTGCGGCGATTGTCTGCACCCCGGAGGCGCGGAAACGTGCGCTTGCAGTGGCGAGGGTTTTCCGCACCGCGGGCATCCGCACTGAGATGGATCTCATGGGCCGGGGTTTCGGCCAGCAGCTGGCGCATGCCGCAAAATCCGCAACTTTTGCCGTGATCATCGGCCAGCGCGAGGTCGAATCGGGCGAAGTGACGCTGAAGAACCTGCAGACCGGAGAGCAGAAGACGATCTCGCCGGATACCGCGGTTGCCGAGGTGGTTGCGTCTGGTTCTCGCTGATGAGCTGGCCAAACAGCAGCGGAGCATCAGTGTAGCAGAGTTCTTTGAGAAGAATAAGCACCTGCTCGGTTTCGACTCCCCCACGCGCGGAGTAATCACCACCATCAAGGAAGCCGTGGATAACTCCCTGGATGCCTGCGAGGAAGCGCAGGTGCTCCCGGATATTTTTATCAGCATCAAGAAGACCGGCAACGATCTCTTTCGCATCATTGTTGAGGACAATGGACCCGGCATTGTACCGGCACAGGTCCCGTTTGTTTTCGGGAAACTGCTCTATGGCTCACGGTTCCACCAGATCCGGCAGACCCGGGGGCAGCAGGGGATCGGGATCTCCGCCGCAGTGCTGTATGCCCAGCTCACGAGCGGCCTGCCAACCATTGTCATCTCACGGACCGGCGCAAAAGAACCGGCGCACCGGTTCGAGATCCAGATCAGGATCGAGACCAACGAGCCTGACATCATCGCGCAGGAGCCGTTTGAATGGGACCGGATCCACGGGACCCGGGTGCAGATTGAGTTCAAGAGCACGATGGCAGCAAAGAAGAAGCTGCTTGAATATCTCCGGTACACTTCTGTCGTCAACCCCCATGCCCGGTTCCGGGTGGAACTCGACGATGAGGCATTCACCTTCGAGCGCGTCAGCCAGGAAGTGATTGTCTGCCCGGTTGCAATCCAGCCCCACCCGCACGGGATCGAACTGGGGCAGTTCAAGCGCATGGCGGCAGCAAGCGACCAGAAGCTGATCGATTTCCTTGTCGAAGGGTTCAGCCGGGTCGGGAAGAAGATTGCGCAGGACATGTGCGATCGGGCCGGGCTGAAGAGCACATTAAAAGCAAAGGGACTTTCGGCCGACCAGCAAAAAGTCCTGCTTGCCGCGATGCAGGAGATCGCGGTCCCCGCACCCCCAACCTCTCAGTGCCTTTCTCCGATAGGAGAAGAACTGATCCGGCGCGGGCTTGATAAGGAGTTCCAGATGGACTTTGTTGCTGCCCGCACCCGGGCGACTTCCGTCTTCTCCGGCCACCCATTCATGGTCGAGGCAGCAATCGGGTACGGGGGGAAGCTGACTGCGGAAGGGAGCGCAGTCATTCTCCGGTTTGCCAACCGCGTCCCGCTGATGTACCAGCAGGGTGCCTGTGCCATTACGGAGTGCGTGACGAACGTGAACTGGAAGTCGTACAACCTCTCGCAGCAGGGGCTTCCGATGGGGCCGGTGCTTATCCTCGTCCACGTTGCCTCGACAAACGTGCCCTTCACGAGCGAAAGCAAGGATGCGATCGCGAGCATCCCGGAGATCGAGAAGGAGATAGTCCTTGCCCTGCAGGACCTTGGCCGCGAGCTCAAGAATTTCGTCTCGCGCCGGGACAAGAACAAACTTGCCGAAGACCGGGCGCGGGCCGTCTGCGCGATCATCCCGGAGATTGCGGTGAAAGTGAGCGAGATCGTGGAAAAACCGCTGGTCGATACCTCCCCCATCGAAGGCAAGCTGATGCGGAAACTGATCGCCAAGAAATGGACCCGGGAGGGGAAGGTCACGATCGAGCTCGCCAATTACAGTGGGTACGAGGGGGAGATCTCCGTCTACGATATCTCTGCCGATAATGCATCGGACGCAGTGCCCATGGTGGCATTCGTGAGCGAGATGGACGGGCAGTTCACCAAGGTCTGGAAGATGGTCATCCCTCCAAAGACGGTCTGGCATGCAGAATATTCCGGCAAGGGCGGGGGCATCCTTGAGGTCCGGGGGATAGACGACAACAAGAAGATGGTGGTGGATCTCGATGTCTAAAGAGGAACTTGAGAAGAAGGCGATGATCTCGCTCCTCAACATTGCGAGCGCGTGGTACGACCAGATGAAGTCCGGCGAAATCCCCTCCATATCCCTGCCTTCAAGGACGAAATTCAATCTCGCGTTCGATGATGCGAGCGAGGTCTGGAAATACGGGGACAAGGAGAGCATGCGAAATGCAGCTTCTGCCAAGAGCGCAACCCACCTCCTGAAGATGGCATATGTGATCGGGTTCATCAAGCAGCAGCTCATCGAGAACCGCTCGTCAACGCTGAGAGAGATGTATTACATCTCGGAGGGCTGGAAGCGCGCAAAGTTTGGTGCGCAGGACGAGAGCAACTACCTTATCGAGGACCTTGAGATCCTGTCCGATGTCCCCCGCGAGGGATTCCACCTCCATCCCGAGGAGAACGGGGCATCGATCTACGGCCCGATGCGTATCCGGGAAGAGACGCGGCGCGGGATGAAGACCCTCCATTGCCAGGATGATGTCGGCCAGGCCGGTTATACCATTCCCAACAATGTGGAAAATATCGAATTCGTTGATCACGATGCAAAATTTGTGATTGCCATCGAGACAGGTGGTATGTACGACCGTCTCATCGAAAACGGGTTTGACGAAGAGCACAACGCGATCCTCGTCCACCTTAAAGGCCAGCCGGCGCGCTCTACGAGAAGGATGCTCAACCGGATGAGCCAGACCTGGGACCTGCCGATTCTTGTCTTCACGGATGGCGATCCGTGGTCATACCGTATCTACGGTTCGGTTGCTTATGGCGCGATCAAGAGCGCCCACATGTCGGAGATGCTCGCTACCCCCAAGGCCCAGTTCCTCGGCCTGCGCCCGAGCGATATCCGGGACTATAATCTGCCCTCGGACAAACTGAGCGAGAAGGATGTTGAGGCGTTACGATCTGAACTGACCGATCCCCGGTTTGCTACTGATTACTGGAGAAAAGAGATCAACCTGCAGCTTGAACTCGGACTCAAGTCAGAACAACAGGCGTTTGCTGCACGCGGGTTGGATTTCGTGACGAAGAAGTATTTGCCGGCGCGGTTGAGCGATATGGGGATTATCTGATCACTGTTATGACGATCGCTGTCTGTTACCCGGATAAATATTCCGTTGAGGAGGCCTTCCAGCTCCTCAAAATACCTTGGGTATGGTATGAGGAGGGCTGCCACTATGACGTGGTTATTGCCCGGAAGGCGGATGTACCCGGATATGACGGACCATTGATCGATCTTACGGATAATGATTTTTTTGAACGTATCAGTACCCTGCTTAATACTGGCCAACCGCATCTCCATGAGCCAGTATGTGATCTCCTGCTCGACGCGGTCCGGCAGGAACTCAAAAAATATACGATCCTTGTGGAGATCCCTCCCGCGCCCTGGGGACATTCCTATATGGTGGCCCTTACTCACGATGTGGATGTAACCTCGGTCAGGGAATGCCGTCTTGTCACCGTGGGATATGCAGTATTCCAGTGCATCATGCACGGCTCGGTTTTTGCGGGACTTCGGCTTGGCCTTTCACGCATTGGGATCGGAAACGATTCCTGGGACCTCTTTGAACGCTGGAAAACATTTGAGGATCAACTGGGTGTTCGATCGACGTTCTTTTTTGTTCCCAAAAAAGATGATCCCGGTGTCCGGGCACACCCGTACCGGGCTGTTTGTTATGATCTTAACATCGATGTACTTCATGATCTGACGACGGGGGGATGGGAAACCGGCGTTCATGGTATCGATAACTGGACTGATTCTCAACGAGGAAAACTGGAGATGGCCTCCATCAGTCCCTGTGGTGAGGCATCCGGTAACCGAACACACTGGCTTCTCTTTGACCAGAACAGCTGGAAGGTACTGGACGATGCGGGCTACTCTTACGATACCACATTCGGTTATAATGATGATGCCGGTTTTCGTGCGGGGATTCTTCAGGTATACCGGCCACGTACTGCGCAGAGATTACTGGAACTCCCGCTTCATATCCAGGATCTCGGTCTCTTTGGAAAATTCTGCTGGGCCCCCTCGGAAAATGGGTGGGAGAAGACGCCCTGCCTGCATCTTGATGTCATAGCGGCACGAACGTACTGTGATCGCATCTTGGATTTTGCAGAGAAATACGGTGGAGTAGTTACGTTACTCTGGCATTACGAGAACCTGACCCCGCCCCGCGACTGGTCTGGGACGTATGCTGAGCTGGTGAAGCGTGCTCAGGCCGATGGTGCATGGGTGACAACGGCGGGATCGGTAGTGGAGTGGTTTGAAATACGGAGAAAAACGGGTATTGGTTATGAAATAAATAAAGGACTCATTACAATCAGGATCAATAATCCGCATTCCGGCCATAATCACCCAATGCGCGTGCGGATTCATATCGATCCAGCCTTGGTATCCTCGGTAGATACTGAGCACAGGCCCGGGAACGGATACATCGATATTGTCTGTACCCGGCCGGAAATAACGGTGGCACTTACATGAATGTCCTCCTGACTGACGGGAATTTCAAACATACTCTGGCAGCGGTACGCTCTCTTGGAAAACGAGGCATTGAGGTAACCGTTCTTTCGCATCTTTCTGTCAGTATCTCTTTTTTTTCAAAATATTGCCGCCACCCTGTGATTGCGCCGGATCCTGAAAAGGACCCCCGGTTTGCAGCATTTCTGCTCGATTATGTTAAAAAAAATCACGTGGATGTTGTGTTGCCAGTCAGTTTTGCGGCGGTGATGCAGGTTTCCCGGATTCGCCACGAACTGGAAAAATATACAAAAATTCCCTTGGCGGATGAAGCAGCGCTGGATATTGCCGGGAGTAAGGACCGCACTATTCAATATGCAGAAACGATAGGGATCTGCGTCCCGAAAACCTGGTACCCCCGCACGGAAGCCGAAGTCGGGGTAATTGCGCACGAGGTTTCGTATCCTGCTGTGATCAAGGGATCGGAAGAATCGGGATTTGTCAGGTACGCAAACGCCCCGGACGAATTATCGGAAAAATACCGGTTAATCGCCAGACACTCTCCGGTAATACAGGAGTATATTACGGGAGAAGGGTACGGTTTTTTCGCTCTTTATAACCATGGTACTGCCCGGGCGATCTTCATGCACAAACGGATCCGCGAATATCCGGTTACGGGCGGACCAAGTGCCGTTGCAGTAAGTGTCAATGATCCGGCATTACGCGAGGTGGGATTACGTATCCTTGATAGTCTGCACTGGCATGGTGTTGCAATGGTGGAGTTTAAAAAAGATGAGAACACCGGCGCATTTGTTCTCATGGAGATCAATCCAAAATTTTGGGGTTCTCTTGGACTCTCCATTGCAGCCGGTGTGGATTTCCCGTACCTTGCCAGCAGGATGGCAATGGATGGTGATATCGAGCCGGTATTCCACTATGAGTCCGGTGTAAAATACCGCTGGCTTTTCCCGGCAGATCTCTTTAATGTGATGACAAATCCCCGTTCGATCCAGACGTTTATCAGCGATTTCGGGGATAAATCCATACAGTACGATATAGATTTGCACGATCCCGTTCCTGCGTTTATGCAGATGGGCATGACCTTTGCGGAGCTTATACTCCGGGTAAAACAGAACCGGTTCTGGAGGCCTCATGGACGACCTCATTGCTGATTTCCATATTCATTCAAAATACTCCCACGATTCGATAATGTCACCGGAGAGTATTGTAAAACAGGCCAAAAAGGCCGGGCTGACCTGCATTGCGATAACGGATCACGGGACGATTCGCGGGGGTCTGGAGGGAAAAACAGTTGCCCGTACTTATGGCATTAGCGTTATTGTCGGTACAGAGATTTCGACAGATTGCGGGGATATTATCGGACTTAATCTCCATGAGGAGATTGGAGTTACCCGATGGCAGGATGTCATCAAGGAAATACGGTCGCAAGGGGGTAAAGTTGTGTTGCCGCACCCATATCGCGATCATTGCTCTATCGAAGAGATTGCAGAATGTGTTGATTTTATCGAAATATGGAACGGCCGGTCGACCCTTCAACAAAATACGGCTGCACAGGATCTGGCAAACCGCTTCTTAAAACCGGTAATGTATGGAAGTGATGCCCATGTCATTTCAGAAATTGGATCCGTTAAAACCCGTATCGATCCAGAATCCTTCCAGTTCAGGGAGATAATCACAGAACGTTTCTCCACGGCTTCTGAAATTTATTGCAGCCAGATCATCAGCCTTATGAAACAACGAAAATGGGGAACATTGGTCTCTCAGGGAACCAGATATATTTGTAGAAAAGTATGGCCATTTCCATAACGGGCAAGAATGTTTTTTACCGGGGCAGTTTATCTTACGTCTTGATTCGTGCCCATTCTGCGGTGAGCATATCGTTTAAAGTATTTTTAAGAGAGATCTCCGGTTTCCAGCCAGTGATGTTGTAAATCCGGGATATATCACTCTGCTGCGAGGGGATAGTGATCTGTTGTGGATCTGTTGGAAGATTGACAGGATACCTCTTGCCCGTGATCGTCTCCAGTGTTGCGATCACTTCAGAGATCGGGCATGATCTTCCCGAACCGATATTGAATGTTTTTCCGGTACAGTCTTCCTTAAACCGGGGATGGGTCATAAGTGCCCGGTATGCCTTTGCGACATCCCTGACATCAATAAAATCGCGGGATGATTGTGTCTCCAGGAGATCAAGTGAATCGCGTTTTCCTTCTTCGAATTCCACGACCTGCCGGATAATTTTTCCACACAAAAATGTATCCGCCTGGCCGGGACCCGTGAGATTGAACGGGCGGGCAATCGTCAGGTTGATGCCCCGCTCATGGTAATGCATCAGGGCAAGGAGATCCTGTGCAGCTTTTGCAGCACCATATTCGGTCAATGGCTGGAAGGGGTATTCCTCGGTTATGGGTGATGAACCCTGGTATCCGTATACAGCAGACGAACTTGTTATGAGAACCCGGCAGTCAGGATTTGTACTGGATATAGCCTCAAGCAGGTGTTGCGTACCACAGACATTGGTCATGAATAAATCCGCGGCTGAACCGCGGTTCAGACCGGCAAGGTGGATGATCGCATCCGGTTTAACCGTGGATATCAGTTTGAAGATATGATCGCGGTTGAGGAGATCAGCTTCCTTCCATGTCGTACCAGAATCAGAGTCTGGGCGGGATGTTTTTTTTCGTGTGATACCTATGATCTGGATTTCCTTATCTGGAGCAAGAAGCCGGATAAGGGCTGTTCCGGTAAAACCGGATGCCCCGGTAACCAGAAGTCTCATGGAAGGAAACGATCTTTATACCGCTCAAATTCCTCGATAGAACGGGCATAGTCATCAGGCCTTCCGATATCCAGCCAGTAACCGGTATGGGGGTAACTGTACACCGCCTCGTTCTTGGCCGTAAGGGCATACATCAACTGGTCAAAGCCGAACGGTTCTCCTACCGGGACATAGTCCAGCACCTTTTTTGAGAAGACGTAGACGCCCATGCTGACATCGAAATGGAATGTGGGTTTCTCCCTGAATGCCGTGATCTTATGGGCCTCGTCCTTTTCAAGGACACCGAAGTCGATATTCACATCCCGCTGGTAGGTTGCCACAGTTGCGATGGCCTTGTTCCTGTGGTGGCTCTCAATGAGATCAAGATATTTGATATCGGTCAGGATATCCCCGTTCATGACAAGAAATGTCTCATCAAGATCATCAATGAGCCGGAGCGGGCCGATCGTTCCGAGCGGTGAATCTTCGTGTACATAGGAGATATTGAGGCCAAGCGTCTTGTTGCTGTCAAGGTATGCATGGATTAGTTCGTGCAGATACCCGGTGCTGATAGTTACCCTTTCGAATCCGCAGTGTTTGAGCTGACGGAGGATCACTTCCAGAATAGGGTAATCTCCGATAGGCATGAGGGGTTTGGGAAGCACTGTGGTATATGGCATCAGTCGCCGGCCTTTTTCCCCAGCCAGAATGATCGCTTGCATGAATTCCTCCTAAACTGTATATACTCCGGTTTTATACGAAGCAATGTGATCCTTCATCCATCCGATGGTCAGGTCAAGTCCGTCTTCAAGTGTAAATGACGGTTGCCAGTCCGCCAGCTCTTTTGCTGACCGGTTATCGCACAACAGTTGCATAACTTCGCTCTTCTCCGGGCGGATACGCTTCTGCTCGCACACGATTTTTGCCTTGGGGTTGACTTTTTTGACGATAATATCTGCGAGTTCCCCGATTGTCACACCGCGCCCTGAGCCTGTATTGATCGTCTTGCCCACGGTTTTCCTGCTCTCCGCGAATTTTATGAATCCGGAGACCGTGTCCGCAACATACGTGAGATCACGGACCGGTGTAAGTGAGCCGAGTTTGATCGTGTTGGCGGTGAGTGCCTGGGTGATGATCGTGGGGATCACTGCGCGTGTCGATTGGCGGGGGCCAAAAGTATTGAACGGGCGGATTGTTGTGACTGGCAGGCCAAACGAGCAAAAAAAGGATTCGGCAATCTTATCGCCACCAATCTTGCTCGCGGAGTACGGGGACTGTCCCTGGAGCGGGTGTTTCTCATCAATGGGTGTGTATTGTGCCGTCCCGTATACTTCGCTTGTTGATGTATGGACAACGCGGGTGACATCTTCGTCAATACATGCCTGCATCATGTTCAGGGTGCCTTTGATATTGGTATTCACGTAGGATTCCGGGGCAATATAAGAATACGGGATGCCGATGAGTGCCGCAAGGTGAAAGACATATTCTTTATTGGCCACCGCCTTTCTTACAAACAGGGCATCCGTGACATCCCCGGCGATGACTTTCAGATTGGGTGTTGCATCCGTGTAACGTCCTTCAAGCATACCCCAGTCGTTCCGGGCATTGTAATGTACAAATGCGGTGACGTCTGCTCCCCGATGCAGTAACTCGTCAACAAGGTGACTGCCAATAAAACCCCCGGCACCAGTCACCAGTACCTGCCTGTCCTGCCATTTCATGGTGAGTCCTGTCTATATGTTTTTATGAGTTCCTGATAATCTTTCTCTGCCCGTTCCATGAGTGTTTTCCATTGCCCATTGTTAATAACAACGTCTCTTGCTGCGATTCCCATCTGTTTCCGTAATTCCGGATCACGGGCAAGTTTGAGGAGAGCAGATGCAACTTCTTCCGGAGATCCAGGTTTGATTAAGAGTCCTGTATTGTTGTTTACCCATTCCGGAATTCCCCCAACCGATGTTGCAATGCAGGGGAGGCCGCTGGCCATTGCTTCGAGGACCGAGACCGGGGTCCCGTCGGAAATTGAAGTTGTAAGGAAAATGTCCGCCTCTCGGTAATCATGAGGCACGTCACAATATCCGGTTTTTTTCCTGAAGGTGATCCTGTCATTCAATCCCAGACTCGTGACAAGGCTTCGGATAGATGGTTCATCCGGACCTTCGCCCTTGATTGTCAGGTGGAGTCGCGGGTCTTCCTTGCATGCGAGTCCGAAGCCCCTGACCAGAGTAGCATTGTCATAGACCGGGAAAAAACCACGGTTTGAAAAAATCTCTATCCTGTCTTTGTCTCGGTTATTCCGCTCTTTATTCTGCACAAACAGGTTAGTGTCTATCCCAAAGGGAAGATACCTGACCTTGGATTCCGGAATGTTATAATCTTCGATAATGTGTTTCCTGATATCTTTCGAGACGGCATATATGAGATTTGAGGAACTGAGAACTTTTTTAGTGAAATACCGGATTAATCCGCTTTTTTGTGGAAGGATGAGTATATCATCGCCCCAAGCGGAGACAACGGTGGGCCGGAAATGAAGCCCCGGTAAGTGGAACCCGAATTTTGCAATAAACTGGGCATGGATAATATCAGGCCGGATTGCCCGTATGATCTTTTTGATCTGCAGGTGGCGGGGGATGAATGCGAGATAGAGATTGTTCCATCGCGAGGATAATACATGTTCAGTTACTCCCGGTAGGATTCGGTTCATGGGATCATAGGTGATCAGGTGGACCGTGTGACCGGTATCTGCGAAATATTCGGCCCAGCGCTGGTTATGGGTGCTGCGGCCGTCAGCGATAAGGAGGATGATCATAGGTCAATCTTGTCTATCAATAGTCATCAATCTCCATAGATCATTTCCTGTTTTTGGTATTTCATGTGTATATATATCATGTTTACATTCGCTTTTTTTTAGATTACCCACTTGATTTTCACTGTTTTCAAGATATCTTCCCGTATTTGTGAATTGATTATGAAGAGGACTAGCAGATACACCACAGTTCCAAGGCCGACCAGTGTTGCAGTGGTAAGAAAGTTTTGGGTAAGGAATATGGTTGCCGGTAAAATGACAACCGTCATAATCCCTGTTGCGATAAAGATATCCTTTATTGTTTTGATTTCGATGTAAACCGGAATGATCTTATTGAGATAATATCTGCAGATGATTGTGCATATAATGGCATTTGAAAGCGATGCCGCAGCAGCTCCGGCCAATCCCCATACTGGAACAAGGATGAATAGCAAGGGAATGTTAATAGCGATCCCGATGAAAAGTCCGTAGAACTGGTGTTTCACATGACCTGTTGCCATTAAAAAATTTGAATAGAGCTGGAATAGAGACTGCACTACCCGGACCCCGATAATTATTACAAGCGCCGTTGCACCAACTGCAAAAGATGAACCATATACATAATACAACAAGCGTTTTCCCAGAATCGCGCCCCCGATCAGCATGGGAATGGCAAGAATGAGCGCGTATGATGTTGCCCGGGAGAGGGCGATGGTTATGGCATTCCAGTCACCCGTTGACTTCCATCGGCTGACTTTTACACTCAACGTGTTACAGAGAGCGGTACTGATAAAAAGGGCAAATGCTGAGAATGTCCAACAAATCCCGAAAATTCCTACATCCTCTATGGACATGAAATATGCAATGATGAGCGGGTTCGTATTGTCGAATAAAATCGTGCAGGTTGTTGAAAGGAATGCCCAGCTCGAAAACGAGAAGATATTCTTTACATGCGACCAGTTGAATTCTTTCAGATGGTAGTCTATATATTTTATAAAGATAACAATCTCCGTCAGCATTCCTGCGATGAGGCCTCCGATCAACCCGTAGATCTGAAATCCCAGAAAAACAGCGATAACCTGGATAACAATACGAATAACGTTGTCTATCAGACTGACCGAGGCTGCAAGACCCAGTCGGTTGCTGGCGCTGATGGAGGTACCAAGGGAGTTAATTACTGTTGAAATTCCCAGAACGGCAATAAGAGTCCAGATCAATCCTGTTTTATCAAGATCTCCAAAATGATTGCTGAATACTCCCATTACCGCTGCTACGATAATCCAGAGTAATACCCGGATTATTAAGCCGGTTGTGAAATATTCATCCGGGTCCTTACCCTGGCATATATAATATGATGTCGCATATCCGACCCCCAAATCGATAAACAGCCCTGCAATTGCAAAAAATGAAAGAAATAAGAAATATTGCCCCAGAATGCCCGGCCCGATCCAGTGGGCATAAAATACCGTGGCAAGGAACCCGATGAGGGTCAAACCTATGGATGATATAAGGTACATCGTGCCATGACGCTGGACTTCAAGTTCTTTTTCAGACATTTTCAGATCCGGATTCGCATTGTATCCAACGGGTACCTTTTACGGAGAATGTCATCTTTCCGGGATTCTGTGGGATTAATGTTAATGCTATTCTGTCCTTGGGAATGACCAATGAATGGACTGTATCTTCCAGAATATAGATTGGATTCTAATCCCACAAGAATGTACGGTGATTTTTCCTTTTATTCTGGCGATGTGAAGGGGAAATTGATATATCAGATTTCGTTTATGAATTGGATCTCTTTCGTTCCGGTTTTTATTGCCCGTTGACCGGCAGATCCTCAAGCAACACTCCTGAAAACGGATTACAATCTGGTTATGATTTCAGTATAGAGTTTTTATTGTTTCTGTGTAACCGTTGCAGGTCATGCCCGGTTTTTCAGAGCCGGAGAGTCACCTAAATTTATATCACAAAAATAAACATTAGAATAATGCAAAGAAAAACACACCAATCCCTGGATGTGGTCATTTTTTGTGGAGGCCGCGGTACCCGGTTGAGTGAAAAAACCCGGGAGATGCCCAAACCTCTCGTAGAACTCGGGGAATACCCGGTTCTCTGGCATATCATGAAAATTTATTCCGTATATAATCACCGGAAATTCATCCTTACCCTGGGTTATAAAGGTGAGATGATCACCGACTATTTCCTTAACCGGTATCCCGTTTTGCAGAATTTCAGCATTAACCTTCGTGACATTGTCCCCCCCAAAGCAAAGGACCCGTGGGACATATCATTTATCCAGACAGGTCTTGAATCAAAAACTGCAAAGAGATTGTTGCTGTGTAAAGATGCGATCAAGACAAGAACATTTCTGGCAACTTATGGGGATGGAGTCGCCGATATCAACCTGACCAGACTCATCGAACATCATGAAAAATTAAAAAAACAGGAAGGTATTATCGCGACGATCACGATAACCCGACCTTATTCGAAATATGGAATCGTTCAGCTTAACGGTAATATCATTAAGGAGTTCAGTGAAAAACCCCGGATGAACGAATATATCAATGTCGGATTCATGGTTCTTGAAAAGGAAATATTTGATTATATCGATCCTTCAAGTGACGTAATGTTCGAAGAAACTCTGGAAACAATAGCTAAAGATAACCGGCTTGGTTATTATATCCATGATGGATTCTGGCATGCCATGGATACCTACAAAGATTATGCGGATATGAATGCTATGTGGAGGAACGATCCGAAATGGAAGATTTGGGAAGACTGAATTTTTGGAGAGAAAAACGGGTTTTTGTTACCGGCGGAACAGGGATCGTTGGCCTCAACCTGATAAACCAGCTCATTGATCTTGAAGCAGAAGTTGTCGTTCTCGTCCGTGACTGGGTTCCCCGTTCACGGATTCTTGGCTCGTGGCTGCAGGATACACCGGATGTTACTGTTGTAAGGGGAGGACTTGAAGATTTTGACTGCATCCAGCGAACGATTGCCGAGTATGAAACTGAATGCATCTTCCATCTTGGGGCACAGACCATTGTGAATATCGGGAACCGATCCCCGGTGACAACATTCAAGGCAAATATCCAGGGAACATGGAACCTCCTTGAAGCAGTTAGGATTCTGAACTCGTATTCAGATGGTGTAAAGAGCGTCTGTGTAGCATCATCTGACAAGGCCTATGGCACAAGTGAGGTGCTTCCCTATACAGAAAATATGCCCTTGAAGGGTGAACACCCCTATGACGTGTCCAAGAGTTGTACGGATCTCTTATCCCAATGCTATGCCACAAGTTACCAGTTACCCATCAGCGTGGCCCGGATGGGTAATATCTACGGCCCCGGTGATCTGAATTTCAACAGGATTATACCGGGAACAATCAAATCACTTGTTGAGAAGAAGAGGCCGGTTATCCGGAGTGACGGCAGCCCGGTGCGTGAATACTTTTTTGTCAGTGATGCAGTTGATGCCTATCTTGTTATGGCAGAATTTCTTGAGAAAAAGAAAAATTATGGTCAGGCATTCAATTTCAGCAGTGGTGAGAAGATCAACGTACTGGATCTGGTAAACAAGATTATTGCCTCATTCGGACTGGATGTGACTCCTTTGATCATGAATGATAGTAAAAATGAGATCCGCAACCAGTACTTGTCAATTGATAAAGCCAGACAATTGCTTAACTGGTCTCCAAAATACCGTCTGGATGAGGGGCTTCAGGACACTATTCCCTGGTACCGGGACAAGGTGTTTGTATGAACCGCGGCGTCTTGAATAATTCCTTTGAGAACTATCTTGGATGAAGGGGGGAATCGTAAGATATCCGATGAATGATTTCATGTTTTCAAAATTAACCGGTCAGAAAATGCAGGATAACCCGATCTGCCAGATCATTACTCGGACACAAAGGGAAGCTCTGTCCGGGGTAATCACGACAGACCTTAAGGAATGAATATGAAACGAATTCTTGTTACCGGAGCAAACGGATTTATCGGTTCCCGTCTTGTGAAGAAACTACTTGACCGTGGTTATGATGTAGGTATACTAGTACGCGAATCTTCCGATCTCAGATCTATTGACACGATTCTTGATCGAATCAGCGTATTTCGTGGTGATATCCGGAATTGTGAGGACGTATCCGATACAGTAGTGAAATTTATTCCTGACGTTGTCATGCATCTTGTGACATACTATGCAGTGGAACATTCCTCTTCGGAAGTAAATGTCATGGTGGAAACAAATGTCATGGGGACGATCAACCTGCTGGAAGCTGCACGGATGAATAAGGTAAAACTTTTTATAAATACCAGTACCTGTGCAGTTTATGAACAGCAGGACCGGGCATTATCTGAACAAGATCCCGTCAGCCCCCAGAATCTCTATGCGTTGACTAAACTCCAGGCAGAAGAAGCATGCAGGTTTTATGCTCTCAACTATAGTGTCGACGGAATCACACTAAGATTGTTTCCTCCCTACGGACCGGGTGATCATGAACGGCGACTAATTCCCTATCTCATCCATGCATTCTCAACGAATCAAACCCCCCAGATAACATCGGGTGAGCAGAAATGGGATTTTATCTTTGTCGATGATATTGTCGATGCATATATCGCAGTCCTCACAACATACCCTTTTAGGGAACGCTATGATGTGATTAATATTGGGACGGGAAACCCCCGAAGCGTCAGGCAGATTGTTCAATCCATTATGAAGCTGATGAACAAAGATATTGAATTGTCCTGGGGTGTACTCCCCCACCGAAAGAATGAATTGTGGTATAATTCATCCGATAATAAAAAAGCAGAAGATCTCCTCGGCTGGAAACCAGTTACCGATATCCATGATGGGCTTCGTATGACAATAGAATATTTTTCACAGGAAAGGAATGTATAATCGTGGCTATAGTATCTGAAACCCCTTCAAATCAGGTGTCTCCATGGCATGGTCCCCTTGTCTCCATATGTATTCCCACTTATAACCGGGCAGATCTGATTACGACTGCCATTGAGAGCGCCTTAAGCCAGTCATATCGCAATATTGAGGTCCTTGTTGTGGACAATGCATCAACAGATTCAACGAATAAAGTAATTGCCCGTTATAATGATGAACGGCTTCGTTATGTAAAAAACGAGAAAAACCTTGGCCTTTTCGGAAATTTTAATCGTTGTATTGAACTTGCCGGTGGTAAGTATATTCATATTCTTCATTCGGATGATTGTATAGACCGGAAATTCACGGAGACCTGCGTTGATTTTTTAGAGGCCCATCCTGATGTAGCCATGACATTTGGTTCAGTTGAGCCATTCGTCAACAGCGGCGAGAGAAAAAATCGTCAATCGTCACCTCCGGTTATTTACCCGGTGCCCGAGGGATTCAGGAAAACACTGGAAGCCCGTAATTTCATAAGCTGCCCGACGGTTATGATGCGCAAGGACGTGTATGATTCTTATGGATATTATTCGCTTGAATATCCATATTCCGGAGATTTCTATCATTGGCTTCGTATTACCCGGCACTTCTCTGTGGCGTCCGTCCCGGATGCCAGACTCTATTACCGTACCGGTGATCATTCGGAGTCTTTCCTGCTGTTGTTTAAAACACCCCTGGGATATATCGATATGATAAAGATCTATGTTCGTATCATCGATGAACTGGGTGAAGATCGGAGATTCTACCAGCGTGAACTTAACGCTGCATGTCAGCGACATATGCGTGATTGCCTGTTTGCAGGTATTGCCCGATATGAATCCATGACCGGGTATTCCTCCCTGATCTTTATTGGTTTTGCATTAAGCATGTGGTCCCTTATGAAACCCCAGTCAGTATCAGAGTGGATAAATAAAACCGGGAATTTTTTCCTGATTAGCGCAATAGCCTGTTTAACACTCGTTCCCGGGGGGCAATACATAACGAGAAAAATTTTCAGACTCGATACGAAAGGCTACTAACTCTCCTCCTTCTTTTAATTAATAATGTTAACCTGCGATCCTCCGGAATTTCCTTGTTTTTGCCGTTTGAACTGTTTTATTGTCGAGAATAACCGGTACGTACCTGATGATACTTACTGATCCGTCTGCTGATTGTAACAATCCCGTTCGCGTTTCACGCAAAAAGATCTGTAATACTGATCTCCGGAATGAGTTGATAAGATCTGAATAAGCGTTCCTTCGGGAACAAGACGCGTATGCTGGAAATGAGTTTCGGGAAGTGCATTTATATCATGATTTTTCCCACGTGGAAATAGTTGATTTGTATCGAGGAAATTTCACGTGACAGAGATCCCTCGGAACTGCCACCTGGCTAAAATAGTCCTTTTGTATTTAATTATTGAGAATTTTCTTTCGGTCAGACCTTCGAAAGAGATAATAAAGTCTGCATTACATTATGTTGGGTAAGAAATGAGTGAAAATCCACATATTTGCCGGTCCTGCGGGTCCGACGCATTAAAACCCATCATATCCCTGGGTGATCAACCCCTTGCCAATGCATTACGTACTGAAAAGGATCTGCCTATCCCTCAGAAAAAATATCCCTTGGAATTGGTTTTTTGCCCGAATTGCTCCCTGGTACAGATTACCGAGACAGTAAACCCGGAAGAATTGTTTTCTGAATATCTTTATTTCTCTTCCTACTCAGATACCATGCTCCGGCATGCCCAATCTCTCTCTGCCCGCATTACCGAAAAGTACCATCTTTCGAATGACTCTCTTGTAATTGAAATTGCGAGTAATGACGGATACCTGCTCCAGTATTTTAAAAAAGGAGGTATCCCGGTCTTAGGGATTGATCCCGCAAAAAATATTGTAAAAGTTGCCGAAGAGAAAGGAATTCCTACAAAATGCGCCTTTTTTAATCTCGAGACTGCCCGGGAACTGCGTAATGAAGGAAAGACCGGTGATATCCTGCTGGGTCTCAATGTCCTTGCCCATCTGGCGGATCTCTCTGGTTTTATTGAAGGTGTGAAGATCCTTCTCAAGGAAAACGGAACCGCCGTTTTCGAAGTACCCTATGTTCGGGATATGATTACCCGAAATGAATTCGATACCATCTACCATGAGCATCTCTATTATTACTCGCTCATCTCTTTGAGAAATTTATTCAAAAACCACAATCTTGAAATTGTGGATGCAGAACAGGTTCCTGTCCATGGCGGTTCCCTGAGGGTATTTGTGCAGCATCACAAAGCCAGTATCCATCCAAGCACTCGGCTTGAGTCATTGCTGGCGGAAGAATATGAAGTGGGCCTCGATAAATTACGATATTATGAAGAATTCGGAAGAGAAGTTACACATCTCAAAGCCGATACCCTTACACTGTTGGCAGAATTAAAATCCCGGGGTAAAACCATTGTAGCATATGGTGCTGCAGCAAAAGGTAGTACCCTCCTGAATTATTACGGGATTACCAAAGAAACCATAGATTATATCGGGGATCGCAGTCCGTATAAACAAGGGAAATATTTACCCGGTACACAAATTCCTATCGTCTCTCCGGACACTATTGCTGAAACAAAGCCCGATTATATTTTCATTTTGCCTTGGAATCTCAAAGATGAGATTATGGATCAGTTAAAATATATAAAGGGCTGGGGGGGACACTATATCATCCCAATCCCCCGTATCCAGGTGATATAATAGTGATTTTCACTAAGACCCCCATCCATAATGTTTTTCTTATTCAGCCAGTGCCACTGCCCGATGAACGGGGTTTTTTTGCACGGACCTTCTGCAGGGAGGAATTTAAAGAACATGGACTCGATATTGAGATTGTCCAGTGCAATATTTCTCATAACAAAAAAAAAGGAACCCTGCGGGGAATGCATTACCAGATTCCGCCTTTTGAAGAAGCAAAGATAATATCCTGTACCAGAGGATCTATTTTTGATGTTGTGGTTGACCTGCGGAAAGATTCGCCGACATACCTCAACTGGCATGCGGAAAAATTAATTTCTGATTCAGATCGGATGCTTTACATTCCGAAAGGGTGTGCCCATGGTTTCCAGACGCTTGAGGATAATTCTCTTGTATACTACCAGATGGGAGAGTATTTTCACCCGGAATGCGCAAGAGGCTTGCGATGGAATGATCCTACGATCGGGATTGTCTGGCCGGTTTCTATAATGGCTCTATCTGAAAAAGATAAAAGTTATGCGGATTTTGAAAAATAAATCAGGATTTTCTCACTAACGAACATTATCTTATCGTTAAAAAGAGGAAAATATCAAGTCTCAAGACTTGCCCTGTTCTACAACCACTAATTTAATCTGTGTATACGCCGTGATATTATTTCCAAAGATATTTTATAGGTGCTATTACCGTATGATTGATACCATAATTAAAAAAAATTCTGAACACTATTTTTGGATTATTGGCGGGGGTCTCCTACAATATCCTTTGATCCAAGAAGTTGATGATCTTGGATGTAAAGTGATTGTTTCAGATCGTAACCCGGAATGCATTTGTGCAAAAAAAGCAACCATCTTTCTTCCAATAGATATATTCGATGTTCAGAAACATCTCGAAGAAGGTTTTAAGCTAAAGGCATCTGGCATCAAAATTGACGGTGTGCTTGCGGCGGGCATTGATGCGACCGTGACCATGGCGGTGCTGGCACGGTCGCTCAATCTGCCCGGTGTTGATCCGGAGATCGCGTATATCACCAATAATAAGAACCTCTTCCGGGAAACGCTCCAGAAGTTGGGTTATCCCGTACCGAAATTCAGAGTGATTTCAGAATCAGATATAGGAAACATTGAATCCATCGCCAGCGAGATCGGGTATCCATTGATTATAAAAAATACGGACAGCAGCGGCAGCCGGGGCACAAAGATATTTCTTAAGGAAGATCCTGAAGACATGCGGCTGATTGCAAAAACGGCAATTGTAGCATCCCGATCAAAAAGGGCCCTTGTTGAGGAATGCTGGATGGGTGAAGAATTTACGGTAGAAACCATTTTTGATAATAACGGCGGGTTCCATCCATGCTTCATTACGGATCGTTTTTTCGATAAGTCCCGGGGATATGCAATAGAACTGGGTCTTGGACACCCGACGAGATTACCTCCGGAAATACAACAGGAAATGTATGATCTTGTCAGGAATGTTTCCCGGGACCTTGGGATAAAAATCGGTGCCGCGAAAGCTGACATGATTCTGACGCCAAAGGGACCACGTATTATCGAGATGACGGTACGCCTGTCAGGTGGTTTTGACTGCCAGTATCTCGTCCCGGCGACAACGGGAAAGAATGTCATGAGGGCGGCAATATTAACCGCTCTTGGAAAACCATTTCCTGAAAGTCTGCTTGTTGATAAAAAGCATCGCGTTGGCAGGACTGCCTCCATCTGGCCGGAACCCGGTAAAATTGTGAGAATCTCGGGTGTTGAAGAGGCATTGAAAATTCCCGGTGTTGAGCACATTTTCTTCCGGTATAATGTCGGGGATACCATCGAACCTTACATGGATTGCACACGAAGAGTATGTTTTATTATTGTAACAGGCAGGGATGCACCAGATGCTGAAAAAACAATGAAGATTGCAATTGGGAAAATCCAGATCGATATCAAAAGGGAGCGATAATTTGAGAAGGGTCCTGTTAGTATATGGAGCGGGTGCAATAGGCCGTGGTTATTTACCTTGGGTTTTCTCACCGCAGGAGTTCGATTATTATTATGTTGAGACAAATCCGGCAATCGCGAACCTCATAAACACCCAAAAACAGTTTACCACCTGCAGAATCCGGAATGGTGCTTATGAATGCATGACCGTGCCTGTCGTGCAGTGCTTCAGGCCCGGCGAAGAGACTGCAGTCATCGATAAAGCAGATGCAATTGTCACTGCGGTCGGACCAAGAAACATCTACCCGCTCAGCGAGAGCATAAAGGGGACGACAAAACCCGTGATCTGTTGCGAGAATGATGCATCGATCCCCTCCCTTATTACTACCCTGACGGGAAATCCCAACGTAGTTTTTGCTATCCCCGATGTCATCACGTCAAATACCGCCCCCCCGGAATTGCTGAATAAGGATCCTTTGAGCATTGTCACAGAAGACGGCACTTGTTACATTGATGAGCGCGTCTCATACCTTGGCGGGAACTGCATTTACATAAACCAGGATGAGCTTTCGAAGCAATGGATGGCGAAATTGTATCTCCATAATACCCCCCATTGCATTGCGGCATATCTCGGGTATATCCTTCAGGTCAACTATCTACACGAATCGATGAAAAATCCTCATGTCGACAGAATTGTGACCGGTGCAATGAATGAGATGCAACAACTTCTTGCAAAAAAATTTTTCATTGATCAGCAGTTTATCGGTTGGTACGCAGACAAAGAACTTCAGCGTTTCAGGAACTCGCTGCTATTTGATCCCATCAGCAGGGTTGCACGTGAACCCTTCCGTAAGCTCGCTCCGAATGAGCGATTGATAGGAGCTGCCCAGTTATGTGTCAGCTGCGGGATCATACCTCAGAATATCCTTCTGGGGATAATGGCAGCATTCTGTTATGATAACCCGGCTGATCCTGATGTTAATATCAAGTACCTCATGGATTCGCTCGCTCCAAAAGATTTCCTGAGGATTGCCATGCAGCTCAGGCCTGGAGAAGCACTTTACGAACTCCTGCTCAAGCGGTGGGACAATGATATTGGAACACTGAGGAACCTGAATGATATCTGAACGTGAAAAAACTCTTGAACTGGCGATGAAAGCTGCCGTATCCGCCGGCAGCCTCCTGTTGGAATATTCAGGCGACCGTGTCAAGACCTCCCCGAAAGAATCTCTGCGGGATATCGTAACCGAAGTTGACATGTATGCGGAAAAAAAGGTCATCAGCATACTCCGGAAGGCGGATCCCGGATGCCAGATCCTCACTGAAGAGACCGGCCGGCTTACCGGGACCCGCGGGGATAAATTATGGATTGTGGATGCCCTTGACGGCACAGTCAACTACGTCAACCACATCCCTCTTTATAATGTATCGATTTCATGTGTCGAAAAAGGCAATCCGGTTGTGGGAGTTATCTATAACCCGGTACTTGGTGACCTTTACTATGGTGCGGAAGGCTATGGTGTGTACCGGAATCACGTTCGGATCAAAGTGAAGGATGGTGTTCCAGGGGAGTGCTTGTTTGCTGCCGCATTCTCTGGGAAAAAATATGATCCGGCAAGCAGGAGTGAAGAGTTCCTTGCATTTGAAAAAGTAAACGATACGTCAAGAGGCTGCCTTCGCACAGGTTCTGCATCCCTCAACCTTTCCTATGTTGCTGAAGGGCGGTTGGGTGGTTGCTGGGGTAAAGCAAACAAGATCTGGGATATCGCGGCAGGAATAATCATTGCGAATCTTGCTGGTGCCCATGTTGAATATCATTATCTTAATCCTGAAAAAAGCCTCGTCAGCTACGCCGTTGCAGTACCTTCTGCGTGGGACTATTTATCCGGAATAGTCCTGCCCCGGAAATAATTATGATTTGTTTTTCCAGAGTCGCAACCATTACCAAAATCGTTTGAAATTTTTTTGAGATCTCATCATGAATTTGGCTTAAATTTTCTGGCAAATTATTAAAACTGAAAAAGGTCTGTTTACTGATATTAACCTGATTTTTCAATGGAAGTATCCGAATTGAAAGACTCTAAAATTTTTTCTGCGGTACGCTTCACCCCGTTTCCATCAACTTTTTGTATGGAAATTGTCGACATCTCCTTGCATCTGGTTGGATTTGACACCAGATCGTTTATCGAATCCGCAATTTTTTCAGGAGAAATCCGTGCAAAATTTCCCAATGAGATCATCATTCCCTCTTGTACAAAAGACGATGCTGATTCGGCATGATCATCCGAAAGGCATAAAAACACCGCGACAACGCCCTGTGATGCCAGCTCATATGCAGTAACACCGAACGATGCCACTGCAATATCCGCATTTCTCATGATATCAGCCATGTTTACGACATTATTCAGGACCTGGTAGTGATGTCGTGCATTCTTTAATAAATCCAGAAGGGCATCGTGATGGAAAAATGCAGGCCCGGTTATCACCTTGACATCAAATTCAGCGTCCAGCATCTCCAGTGCCTGAATTGCCGTGAGGGTCATTCGCTGAGGATCACTCCCCCCCATTGTAACAAGGATCACTGGCCTGAGATGGCGGGGCTTATCCTTCTTGACAGAAAATTCCGGCCTGATTAGGACCCATTCCCACCCGGAGAACAGTTTTCCTTTGAACCCGGCCCACTCCATCCGTTTAATCTGGGGGATCGGGGGATAAAAGGCAAGATCTGCAAGCAATCTCCGGTCGCTGATATCATCAATGGAAATGGTTTTTATACCTCTTTTTTTTATTTCCCTTACCAGTGCCAGGGGGAAATCGTCACGGATGTCCAGGATGAACCCCCATGGCTGGTATTCGTCAATAATGCCCATAATCCATGAAAAATAATCAAAACGCATATCATTCTTTTCGGGTGTAAAAACACGGTAATTATGTTTTCTAATGAGATCAATTCCCTCCATCCCTTCCCGGACCGCAAACGCAATTTCACAGGAATGAACTGATCGCAATTCATCAGCAAGAGCAAGACATCGGACCGTATGTCCCATCCCCACCCCGGGCGAACCGTCACAGCGAATGAGGATGCGGCAGAGAGTCGTCATTTCACCGGCCAGTTGCTGGGATTCAGTAAGAATGCATCCTGCAGAGCAAGATCCCTAGCTTCTCTCACCATTGATTCAGAAAATGGGCCGGATTCACTGACGCCTAATGCCTCAAGGAGTTCCTCACTCGTACGAATCCCAACCAGCACACTTGATACTTCCGGTGAAGCTATGCAGAAACGAACTGCCACTCCAGGTAATTTTTCCCAGGTACCTGCCAATGTGTCCCTGCACATGAGTGCCGCTGCTTTCAGTGCAGACAACTCCGGGGGCAACCATTCGGATTTACAGGTTAAGACTCCTTTCAGAAGAGCAGATCGGACAATTATTCCGATACCGGCCTTCTTTGCGGCCGGGAAGACGTGCGCGGCCATCCGCTGGTCAAGGAGATTGTATGCCACCTGGAGCACGTCGAAACATCCCGCCTCAATTACGGCCAGCGCTTCCGCTTCAGTATATACCGAAGCCCCAATAAAATGAATGATTCCTTCATCTTTTGCCCTGAGAAGAAATTTGGCCATAGCCCCGTCATTAATTACCGGCAGAGTCGCATTATGTATCTGAACGATATCCAGATAATCCCGCTTGAGATTTTTCATACTGGATGCAAGTGAGGCATCAATGGCTGCAGATAACTCATTTCCCTTCCGGGCTTCACCCCCGGCACCCGGTGGAATGGAAACTTTTGTTGCAATGTAGCAATCGGAACGTTCTCCAATTGCCTCTCCAAGACATAACTCACTGGTTCCATAATTGGGGGCTGTATCAAAGAAATTGATCCCTGCATCAGCTGCCTTGCGAAGCAGCTGAATCACTTCCAGTTCTTCAGGACGACCGAAATTTCCCGGAACTTCTATTCCATAGTCCACGCCGAGGGATACCGTGCCGAACGAGATCGTTGATACGGATAGTCCGGTCCGTCCGAGTTTTTTATAGAACATCGGGAACATCCATCCATTCAGGTTAACCGGTAAAATCCGCTTCTCTGTGGCGATCCTTTCAGAAGACTCCGGACCGATCCTTTTTTATGGGCATCTGCAATCCGGGAGAAGGCATCCTTCGTGACCGATATATAGGCATCAATATGTTTTTTCGTATGAGCGAATGATGGTTTAAACTGGGTGTAGGCAAGATATCTCTTTTCGAGCATAATCTGCGTAAACAGCGTGGCCATCTCTAATTTTTCATCGCCTTCAATGGAGAAATGGTTCAACGTGGACAGGCCGCTGATATGGACGGGTAAACCCGCCTCGTCAGCTGCGTTCTGCCACCCAACCATAACTGAATTGCCGATGGATATAATGTGATCATCGACATGCTTCTCCTGGTATTTCCTGATCGTTGCGAGTGCAGCGGCAGGTCCGATGCGTTCCGTCCAGTTAGTGCTGCTGATAAATGTTGACTGGGCTGATTCCATGACTTCCGCGGTTCCTACTACCGCTGCCATTGCATACCCGTTGGACATCGCCTTTGCGAACACAGCAATATCCGGGTTGACTCCCAATGTCTGGTGAATTCCCCCGGGACACATCCGGAACCCGGTAGTTATCTCGTCGAATACCAGCACAGCATCCTGTTCCCTGGCGATTTTCTTGACCTTTTCGAGGAATCCCGGTTCCGGCGTCTGGTCCCTGCGGGGTTCCATGACAATGGCTGCAATGCGGCCGTTATTTCTCGCCACAATCTCTTCCAGTTGTTCGATGTGGTTGTAGTGGAAGGGCAGGGCACTCCCCAGAAGCCCCCGCGGCACACCGGAGGGTTCGAGACCTGGCATGAGGTGTCCGTCCAAGGCATGATCCTCACTGATATTTGCAGCCAGGTACCAGTCGTACCACCCGTGATAGCCACAGAATGCAATGATATCCTTGCCGGTATGTGCCCGGGCGATCCTGACCGCTACTGCCATTGCCTCCCCCCCGGATCGGGCATACCGGACCATATTTGCCCATGGATGCAGCGAGCAGAGAAGTTCAGCCAGTTCCACTTCTTCTGGTGCATTCAGGGTACACTGTACACCATTTCTGAGTGCCGCAATCACAGCCCTGTCAACATCTGGGTCAGCATAGCCGAGGATGCAGGCGCCAACCCCCATGATACTCATGTCCGTGTAGGTAATCCCTGCAAGATCTGTAACCTTCACACCTTTCGCTTTTGCATAATAGGCCGGCCAGAGGTCCGGTAAAAACATTTCAGGACGTTTGGAAAGTAGTTGCGTGCCACCGGGAATCAGTTTCTTGCCTTTCTTGTATAATTCCTGACCATCCATTCTCATTCACCTTTCAGTAATTCCTGATCTTTCTTTAATGATTTCAGATATCCTTCATTTCGAAGAATGTCGGCATTGATGTTCACGAGATCCGGTTCTTTTTCCAGGAGCCGGAGAATATCTTCAGCAAGGAAAATTTCTTTCTCCTTATAGAGCCGTGTGTATATTTTCCTGATAAACTGAATGTCTTCCGGCTCATCAACAGTCCACCTCATATGGCCGAGGTTGCTGAATTTTTTAAACTGACCCAGTTTGAATTTTTCCGGGTGATTGATAATATACGGTCCCACGTGTTCCCGTTCAGAAGGAAGTTTTGCATTATTCCATGCATCCCTGAGCGCTGAATAGGAAAACACGGTGACATCCAGCCCATCAGGGAATTCCCCGGATAACCAATATGCGTCAAAGTGGCCTTTAAAAAACCCAGTAATCGTCTCATCAACAATTACAGGATCAATCACGGGACAATCCGCAGTGATTCTTACGACCGGATCGGCATTAAATTTCGTTGCAGCCTGGTAGTAACGGTCGAGAACATCGTCCTCGCTTCCTGCAAACGATCGTACGCCAGCGGATTCTGCCAGATCGACGATTGCCCTGTCCTCGGGACGGTTGGATGTTGCAACTACAATCTGCTGGACTGTTTTACACTTTTTGATCCGGTTTATGACATGCCATACCAAAGGTTTTCCGGAGAGCTCCATCAGGACTTTTCCCGGTAACCTGCTGGATCCCATCCGTGCCTGGATGATTACGGTTGTTGTCATGAGGCATCTCTGAATGATTCACGAATTTTCATAACCGGTCGTAAGCCGTCGGAGGGATCCGCTCTCCAGTCGCGCTCCACCATCTCGTTGGCATCGGGTTTCTTCTCCCCGGTTCCATCCGAAGAGATCCCGGTATGTATTGTAGTGATTACATTCTTCATCTCTTCAGGAAGCCAGCAATGCCCCGTTGAATATTCCTCTCCTTTCCCATCGAGATCAAGGTGGAACTCAATCATCGTTGCCCCCCAGTGATGAACTGCGCGGTAAATGACAGGAGGAGATACGGTGTGGTCTGACCATCCGACAGAACCTCCAAATACTTTTCTGAGGGTTTCCATTGCTGCCAGGTTGCATTGCCCGGGAGGTGTTGGATATACCGAAGCACAGTGGAGCAAGGTGAGATCCTTGCAACCGGCCTTTTTGAGAACAGTTACTGCATCTCTGACTTCATCGAGAGTTGCCATTCCCGTTGAGAGGACTACCGGTTTTCCTGTTTTCGCACAGGAAACAAGAAGATCTTTCCAGAGCAGTTCGTAGGATGCGATTTTATAGAATTCCACGAAGGGCTCCAGTTCATGGACCGCTTCAAGATAAAACGGAGTGCAGGAAAAAAGGATGTCATGTTTCCTGCACTTGTCGGCAAGATAGGGCAGGAAAGAAACCGGCAGTTCCCATTGTTTTCTTTTCCTGATATCCTCACGCTTTCGGATGATTTCGGGTGCAAACAATTCATCAATCTTAAATAACTGGAATTTTACTGACTCGCAGCCGATATCTGCTGCCGTTTCAATAAACCGGAAACATCTCTCCAGATTCTGGTTGTGATTACTGGATACTTCTGCAATAAAATGTGGTTTCATGATCCGTCCACCCCGAGAATTTTACATATTGCTGATATCACACGGTTAACATCCTCATCATCCATCCTCGGAAAAATCGGGAGTGAGAGTTCATGGTGATAATAATTCTCCGCATGAGGGAACTGGCCTTCCCTGAAGCCAAAATGATTCTGGTAGTACGGCTGCTGATGGATGGGGATATAATGTACCTGAGTGAGGATGCCCTGTTCTTTGAGTTTTGACATCATGCCCTTCCGGTCGCATCCGGTACATTGTATCGGGTAGATATGGAATGCATGCCGGGAATCCGGCCACCGAGGCCTGGGAGGGATAATGATGCCGGGCAGATCCTGGAATACCTGATCATACGCGTCAGCGATCTCATTCCGGCGTGTTATAAACCCCTCCAGTTTACTGAATTGGGAAATACCGAGAGCGCACTGGATATCCGTTATCCGGTAGTTATATCCAAGTTCCTGCATCTCGTAATACCACGACCCTTCATTACGGGTGAGTTTCTTCGGATCCTTTGTGGTCCCATGACTCCGTAAAAGTCGGAGCCGTTCGGTATACTCATCGCTGTCCGTGACAATAATACCGCCCTCTCCTGTTGTAATATGTTTGACAGGATGGAAGGAAAACATGGTCATATCTGCTTCCTTCCCAACGGACATTCCGTACCGTCGTCCTCCTAAAGCATGAGCGGCATCTTCGACTATCACCAGGTCATGCCTGTCGGCAATATCCCGGATCTCACGCATATCCATAGGATATCCTGCCATGTCAACCGGCGCAATCACCTTTGTGCGATCCGTGATGGCATGCTCGATGAGTTGTGTATTGATGCAGTATGTAGCCGGGTCAATATCAACGAATACCGGAATACCTCCAAGGTACACTGCGGAATTTGGCGTTGCCACGAATGAAATGGGGGTGGTGATCACTTCATCGCCCGAAGATACACCTGCAGCAAACATCGCCCCGTGGAGAGCCGATGTACCTGAATTAAATGCCACAGCATATCGTGTGCCGGCATATTTGGCGATCTTATCTTCGAACTGTTCAATCAACGGTCCCTGTGTGAGCCAGTCGCCTTTCAACACTGCGCACACTGCGTTGATATCGTTGTCATCCACCCATTGTGATCCATAGGGAATGGTTTTCATCGGCATCTGTCCGGACTTTTGCATCTCAATAGGAGGACAAGTTAATCATGCGATTGAAATCCTTTTTGTCAAGCCACTGGGTATTGTTATCGCTGCTGTACCTGAAACCTTCCGGCAGGCTCCGACCTCCGGTTCTGCCATTTTTCCAGAATTTCAGTTCAGGTTCGATCACAAAGAAGGTATCATACTCTTTCGTGTGGCGGGCCTCGTCTTCTGTAAGAAGGATCTCATGGAGCTTCTCTCCGGGCCGGATACCGATAGTCTCGATCTTTGCGTCAGGTGCCATTGCATGGGCCAGATCAATCACTTTCATGCTGGGGATTTTCGGGACAAAGACTTCCCCGCCGGTCATGATGGGAAGACATTTTCTGACAAACTGGACGCCTTCTTCCAGTGTCAGCCAGAACCGGGTCATGCGTTCGTCGGTAATGGTAAGTCGCCCGGATTTTTTTTGTTCGAGAAACAGCGGGACAACGCTTCCCCGGCTTCCTACAACGTTTCCGTACCGTACACAGGAAAACTTGGTGGGGTGGATATCTCCTGAATAGGAATTTCCCTGCATAAACAATTTTTCTGCAACCATTTTTGTGGATCCATAGAGATTCACCGGGTGAACTGCCTTGTCTGTGCTGAGCGCGAGGACCCGATCGACATTGTTGTCAATAGCGGTGTCGATGATATTGATAGAACCATTAATATTGGTCTTCACCGCTTCAATAGGATTGTATTCACAGGCAGGTACCTGCTTGAGAGCAGCTGCATGAACAACAATATCTACACCATTCATCGCTCGGGAAAGCCGTTCTTTATCCCTTACATCTCCGATAAAAAACCTGATCCGATCATCCGGAAACAGTTTTTCCGTTTCATACTGGAGCATTTCACCCCGGGAATAGATACGAATGCTTTTGGGATTGTCTTCTCGTAAAAGAGTTTTCAGGAACGCTCTTCCGAATGATCCTGTACCCCCGGTGATGAGTATTGTCTTATCGTTGAAATATGACATTGCTAATAGATCTACTTATACAGAGTTTAAGATTTCGACTTACCTGATGTGTTCATTACGGGATCTGTATGAAACGCACTGAAATCAAGTCCCCCTCTTCGGTGCAGTTTTCAAAGAGATCTGCCCGATAGATTCACATTTCCTGTCGGATGTGCTGATATCTGTAGGTGTATAGGCTGAAATTTCTCTCTATTTCGCCGGAATAAGGATACTTGATTTTTGGCATCTGAGATCAGACATCTTATATCCTGTGAAGAAAAATGAATTCTTGAATGCGGACTCAGTTCCAGTGAATTATAACAAACGGATATCGATAATATTTATTATGCATCTCATCTCATTCCATCTTCTGACAAACGCTAAAATGAAAACGTATTTGAAATGCAGATCAGAGACCGGTGCGTAATGGTAAAAACACTATTTTTTTTAGAAGACCCCAAAAAAATTGATTGGGTCATTCAGGATAGTGTGAAAAGCACAGGGCAATCAGTCTTTATTTCACTCTCTGCGACTGCATCATATGCGTATGAAAGGTACCAGATCCCTTATAAATCGATCCGGGACTTCGGTGGCGGGGAGGAACGATACCAGCAGGGTTTGGAAAATTTTCAAAGATTTGATCGGATAGTGACAATTCTTGATAAGGAACTAACTCTTCATCATAACAATCTTACACTGACACCGGCTCGTTATTCAATATATAATCTCAAAATTCTTTTTGATACACTTTGGAATGCAATTCAAATTTTAAAACAGATTATTGATATAGAACAGCCGGATTTTATTCGTCTTTATGCAATACCCCGGGTAAGATCCGTGAATAAGGTCTGTGTATTCTCAAACAACGAATCGATATATACCGAAGTTTTGAACATGTCTGGATGGAATGTTCAGATCGAAATAATTCAGGAAACAGAACCTGACCGTATTGATCAAGGGATTACAGGAAGAAGTTACACACGTTTTTCCCGTTTAATGGACTGGATCAAAGAACAGGATCTTTTGTTTAATCTGGGGCTGATCAGTAAACGAGAAGGTATCGGATTGGCAACGCTGGCGTTATATTATCATATTATCGTCATGCGCCGGAACCCCGTCCTTATTTATAATAGCGGATACAATTGGGATGATTCCCTGATTGAACTCTTCCGCGAAGGGATGGTTCCGGTATACCGGATAAGGGATGAGTTCTTAACCAATGATATTACAGATGACACGGCATCCTGCGAGGAGGTTCGTAATATATGCGGCGTTCATCCCGGAATGAGGGAATTTGATACTATCCTCGGCATCGATGTATCCACATTCTTTTTTGAAAGGCTTTCGGAAATTGTCGGACGTGCTCTTCAGGAATCAGTAGTTGCATATACCTATGCCCGCAAAAAAATCCGACGGAAAAACATTCAATGCCTCCTCCTCGCAGCGTGTGATACAACTATGGGTCATGCTATTGTCCAGGCAGCACATGATACAGAAATTCCCGTTGTCTCATGGCAGCACGGAGGTGCAGGATATAGTTATCATCCGCTGATGTCATTTATTGAATTTGTCAATTCTGACTGGCATTTTGTTTTTGGGGAAGGCGTTGCCACGAGTTACCTGTCCACCTCAAAGTGTATCGGTCTTAAGAAAATCCCCCGTTTTGTCCCCGTGGGATCGAGTTCTCTTGACATCTTTGATAGAAATAAACGAAAAACCGCGATTAAACCGGATAACGGACCGGTTGTTTATATTACTACTGCGTACCTGCGGAATATCTACATGAATTCCGGGAAAGATGACCTTGGCGTGTTTGACGAACATCTTTGGGATATACAACAGCATATCCTCAATCTTGCGAAGAATAACCCTGATAAAGAGTTTATCATAAAATTGCATCCCACTCATATCGATAAAGAACCCCTCAATGGGTTTGTGATTGATCATAACATACGCAATGTGAAACTTATCACCTCAGAAATGACCATACGGGAATTAACGGATATTGCCGGAATAATGATATTTGACCTTATTTCAACGGGAATCCTACAGGTACTTACCTCAGAACTCCCAGTTTTCGTTTATCCGGGCCTGTATAAAGTCGATCCTGATCCTCTGATGCAATTGATGAAACGTGCTTACGTGAGTTATGACAAGAATCGGTTTGTCGCCATGATCCAACAATTCATTGACGTTCATTCGGTAGATTCCTTCGATAGCGTAGATGTAAAAAATACCGATTTTCTGATAAGATACGGAACTGATCCTGTCCATCATAATAGTGCTGTTGAAGCAGTAACGGCCTTGAAAAAAATCCTGCTTCAGGAATACCCGTTTCCTCGTGAATAGTTTTATCCTGAAGAATACCCTTCGATACTGTTTTAAATACAAAATCAGGTGTCAATGTAGGGCCCTTCTAAAAGAATGATTATTTTCATTAATCTCATAGTATAATTTCGAGTTAAACTACTTTTTAACAAAACTGTAAAAGCCTCAGCCGTGATTTGAACACGGGACCTGCTGATTACAAGTCAGCCGCTCTGCCAACTAAGCCACTGAGGCGCCATAGTATTTTGACGTTGGATGGTAAAAAAGATGGTGTCTGGCCCGGTAGTTTTCCCGCCATTACCCCGCAGGAAAGATCTCGATCAGCCTGATCCGGAAACATATCCAAATATCTTATACCCCCCGGCACAGACGTAGTAGTACAGATGGCCCAGCTGACCGTGGATATTGGCGGAAGCCCCGGCATCAACTGCCGCGGATACTGCGAATACTGCTATTTCAAAAAAGTCAAGGGTGAAACACAACTCGGGTGCCGGTACTGCCTGCCGTTCAAGAAAGGCTGCGACTACTGCACCCGTGGCGTAAAAGAGGAGTACTCCGGGTTCAAGGACCTCCGGAGCATCGCAGACGAGACCCTCGCGAACCTCCAGTCAAAGCAGGGCGAGATCGAACGGATTACAATAAGTGGTGGCGGTGATCCGAGCTGTTACCCGCAGTTTAAGGATCTCATCGAACTGCTCGGCAGCACGGAAGCCCCGCTCCACATCGGGTACACGAGTGGGAAGGGTTGGGACGACCCGGCTATTGCCGATCTCCTGATTGAGAACGGGCTCACCGAGATTTCATTTACGGTCTTTGCCACGGACCCGAGACTCCGGAAGAAGTATATGCACGACCCGACACCGGAAGCCTCCCTTGCGATCCTTGAACGGCTCTGCGGTGCGGTTGATGTGTATGCGGCAACGGTTGTCCTCCCGGGTGTGAATGACGGGAAAGTACTGGAGGAGACCTGCCGGTGGCTCCAGGACCGGGGGGCAAAGGGCCTGATCCTGATGCGGTTTGCCAATGCCATGGAGCAGGGGCTCATCCTCGGCAACGGGCCGGTCATGGGGAAGCAGAAAGTCCAGAGCGTGGAATCGTTCCGTGACATGATCACGGACCTCCGGAAAAAATTCACAATGAAAATATCCGGTACGCCACTCTGGGACCCGGAGATCGGTTCGCCGTTTGCGATCCGTTATGAGCCAGGCCTACTCGCAAAACTCCCCCGGGTCACGAAACGGGCGAGCGTGGTCAGCGGGAGCATCGCCACGCCATTCATCGATACAATCCTTTCCGCATGCGGGTCAGAGGTCCCGGTCATTCCGGTCAAGAAAGAGATTGCCTGCCTGATCACCGCAGATGACCTCCGCGGGCTCGACCTCGCGGCTCTTGAAACCGCGGTGATCATCCCCGGCCGTGCGTTCGTGCATGATGCCGAGGCAGAAGAGATCCTCTCACGTGACGGGGTTGAGCGGTTGGTAATACGGGGGCCTGACATGCTGACTGCCGATGCCGAGACCAGTATGGGGATGACCCGCGACCAGGTGCTGGAGATGGAGATGGAAGGGTTTGCCGAATTGATCCAGATGATCAACCGGTTTGGGAAATGATCCGGTAAGTCCTCACGGTACCGGGAAAAACAGTATGCTGCGAGAGGGTTACGATCCCCCGATCTCCAGATCTCTCGAAGCGTGAACGCGGAATTGGTGTTCAACAACCCTATGAGTCTGGCGCCCTAACCAGCTAGGCCACCGCAGCACAAAAGTGCATAATAAAAACGCCGTAAAAACTATTAAAGGTTCTGACACGACAAAGCTGCGTCATTCCTTCTTTTGCTGGAGGTACATGTTGACCGCTGCTGTGATCGCGGCTACTTTCTTTCCCTGGTCGAACGACCCTGCAAGGGTCTGCATACGGGTCTCCTCGTCCCGCTTGTATCGCTCGAGCGTACTTAAGATATGCTCCTCCTGCAGGAAGTGCGTGTGGGTGTTTCCCTCGATGAACTGCTGGTTGTTCATGATCGCATAATGAAGGGGGAGCGTGGTCCTGATGCCGAGGACGATATACTCCGAGATAGCTCTCCGCATCCTCATGATCGCATCGGTACGGGTGCTGTCCCAGGCACAGAGCTTTGCGATCATCGAGTCGTAATTGGGGGGGATCGTGTATCCCATATGAATCCCGGAATCGACCCGGATCCCGGGTCCGCCCGGTGACCGGTAGCGCACTATCTTCCCGGGATCGGCAGCGAAATTGTTGAGGGGGTCTTCGGCATTGATCCGGCATTCGATCGCATGCCCGCGGATCGAGAGATCCTTCTGCTCGAACGGGAGTGATTCACCGGCTGCTATCGCAATCTGTTGTTTGACGAGATCGACACCCGTAATGATTTCTGTGATAGTATGCTCGACCTGGAGACGGGTGTTCATCTCCATGAAGTAATAATTCCCTTCGCTGTACAGGAACTCGACCGACCCGGCATTGGTATAATCCGATGCTTCAACGACTTTGAGTGCCGATTGTGACATCCGCTCCCGCAGCTCGTTGGTCATGATCGGGGAGGGGGCCTCCTCGATCAGTTTCTGGTGCCGGCGCTGGATGGAGCACTCGCGGTCATACAGGTGGACCGCGTTCTTGTGCTCATCGGCCAGCACCTGGAACTCGATATGCCGCGGTTTGATGAGATACTTCTCGATGAAGACCGTCGCATCCCCAAATGCAGATTTTGCGATACGCTGGCTTGCCGTAACGGCTTCTTCGAGGGACTGCTCATTGTCCACGATCTGCATCCCGATGCCGCCGCCTCCCGCGCTGGCCTTGACAATGACCGGGTACCCGATCTTCGCGGCAACTTTTTTTGCCGCATCGATGTCCTTGATGCCGCTGTCAGTACCGGGGAGCACCGGAACCCCGGCGTCCTTCATCATCTGCTTGCTGCCAATCTTGGACCCCATCGCCTTGATGGTCTTCCATTGCGGGCCGACAAACGTGACGCTCTCGTCCTGGCAGAGCTTGGCAAACCGGTAGTTCTCTGCAAGGAACCCGTACCCGGGATGGATCGCCTCGGCACCGGACTTCTTGGCAATATCGATGATCCGCTCCATGTTGAGGTAACTCTTGGAGGGGTGAGCCTCGCCCACATGAAATGCCTCGTCCGCGTACTTGACGTGGAGGGCATTCCTGTCCGCATCGGAATAGATCGCTACGGTCTCAATGTCAAGCTCGCGGCATGCCCGCATTACCCGGATCGCGATCTCGCCGCGGTTGGCGATTAAGAGTTTCTCAAAAAATTTCATTGCACCACCAGCAGGACATCGCCGTTCTGGACGACATCGCCGGTATCGACAAAGATCTCGGTGACTTTGCCGTCAGCCGGGCTGTGGATCGGGTTCTCCATCTTCATTGCTTCGAGGACAACGAGGGTATCGCCTTTCTTGACCGCCGCTCCCCGGCCGCCCAGCACCTGCAGGACCATGCCCTGCATGTTGCTCTTGATACCGCCGGCATATTCTCCCCGTGGGATCTTCTGGGGAGCAACGCTGGTGACCTCGACCTTGCTCCCGCCAACGGATACGATCTTGACCGAGAAGACCTCCCCATCCACTTCGACTTCCATCTGGCTGGGGATGTCACTGGCAGGTTTTTGGGTCGGCTGTTTTTTCGGGATCTCTTCAATCGTCCGTTCTCCCTTGAGGAACGAGGGGGCAATGGCCGGGTAGAGGATGTATGTCAGAACATCTTCCTCTTTTTTGACCAGTCCCGCTTTCATTGCCTCGGCTTTCATGCTCTCATATGCCGGTTCAAGCAGGTCGGCAGGCCGGGAGGTAATCACGTTTTCATCACCGATAATGAGCTTGCGGATCTCGTCGCTCACCGGCCCGGGGGATTTGCCATAGAGACCGCGCACATAGTCCTTGACCTCCTTGGTCACGTTCCGGTACCGCTGGCCGTTGACAAGGACGTTCAGCACGGCCTGTGTGCCGACAATCTGGCTCGTGGGCGTGACGAGCGGGGGATAGCCGAGGTCCTTCCGGACCCGGGGGATCTCTGCGAGCACCTCGTCCCAGCGGTCGAGCGCGTCCTGTTCCTGCAGTTGCGAAACGATATTCGAGATCATTCCGCCGGGGAGCTGGTAAATGAGGACATCGCTGTCCACGCGTTCCGATATCGGGTTAAAGAGTCCGCCGTATTTATCCCGGATCTGCAGGCACCGGTTACGGACGGCCCTGAGCTTGATCAGGTCGATACCCGTATCGCGGGGCGTGCCGATCAGGGATGCGACAACGCTCTCGGTCGGTGGCTGGGAGGTACCCATGGCAATGGGTGACATCGCGGTATCGAGGATGTCGACACCAGCCTCGATCGCTGCCTGGTAACTCATGGGCGCGATCCCGCTCGTGCAGTGGCTGTGGAGACAGACTTTCACATCAACGGCTTTCTTGATGCCGGTGATCAATTCACGGGCCTCTGCGGGCATGATGAGGCCGGCCATGTCCTTGATGCAGATCGAATCGCAGTCAAGGGCATACAGGTCCTTTGCCATGTTGATGAATGACTTCGTGCTGTGGACCGGGCTTGTGGTATAGGATATCGTGCCCTGCAGGTGAGCCCCCGTCTTCTTGACCCGCTCCATCGAGCGCTTCATGTTACGGATATCGTTCAGCGCATCGAAGATACGGAATATATCCACTCCGTTCTTATGGGCAGCGTCGACAAACTTATCGACGACGTCATCGGGATAATGACGGTACCCGACAAGGTTCTGTCCCCGAAGGAGCATCTGTATGGGAGTGTGTTTGAGTTCAGCCTTGAGAGCTGTCAGACGGTCCCACGGGTCATCGTTTAAAAACCGTATACCGGTATCGAACGTTGCACCGCCCCATGCCTCAACAGAAAAAAAACCACAGTGATCGATCTCCTGTGCAAGAGGAAGCATGTCCTCAGTCCTGAGCCGTGTGGCAATCAGCGACTGGTGGGCGTCACGAAGGGTAGTATCGGTTATCAGGACTTTTTTTGTGGACGCAGCGTGCATGAAGGGAACCTCTGCCGGGCAGCAGGATGTAGATATTCAGCCTCTCAAAACTTCATCGGTAAAGTATAAAAAATTCACTAACGGGAATAAGAGCGAGGATGAGCACGCATAGCGCTGCAAGTGTGGAAAGGATGTCCATTCTTGGTGTAATGAACTCCGGGCAGAGCGATCCCCCGTCGTGATAGCCCCGCACCGCCATGAGTTCTGCGGTGCTTTCGGCCCGGGAGAGCGCACCGTTCACGAGAACAAAACCGGCTGGCACCAGCGTCTTCCACCCGGGATGTATCCCCTTGAGTGTTTCTGCAATGCAGATCTGGTGGAAGTCCCGGACCAGAAGGTGCAGGGTCTGCATACTCATATCGGCGATCATGCCGAGTTCGAATCCTGCGCGTTCTCCCAGCAGCCATACGCCAAACCGGAGGAATTCACCGCTCTTCTGTTCCGTGTATAGCCAGAATCCGATGAGGATGATGACCATCATACGGATAAAATAGGATGCCCCGTCGCCTCCTGTCAGTGCGAGTACGATACTAAAAAAAGCAACCATCGCCACAATGGGGAGCATCATGCGGACTTGTTTTACCTGTGTAAACCTGCCCGCAAAGACCAGCCACCAGAGAAATGCTGCAACCGCTCCCGGGATACTGATAAATGCCGATATGCAGAGGAGGACTGCCGCAGCGGTCCGCAGTCTTACGTCCTGCATGCCGCCTCCAGGAGATCCGATGGAGTGATGTTTTCCGGGACTTTCCCCCGGGCTATGAGTTTTTTAATAATGTCAGGTGCATGTTCCCATGCCTCAAGTGCCCCGGGAACGGACCCCCTGTTGTGAAGTGAACCGCGGGCGATCTCCCAGATATAATCAACCCGCGGGAACTGCATCTGCTCATGCGTAAAGATCACCGTTATTCCTGTTGTGCGGCGGGAGATTGCGCTGCACACGCGTTCCTTCTCACGGCAGTCAAGGGAGCTGAAGGGTTCATCAAGTACCAACAGATCATAATCCCGGGCCAGGACGCAGGCAAGGTGAAGGCGCTTCAGCTCGCCCCTGCTCAGTTTCAGCGGGGACAGATCCTGCCTGTCACGGAGGTTCGCAGCAGTCAGTACTCCCGTTGGATCGATACCCCACGAGATGCATTCGTCCCTGATCGTCGCCCCTGTGACATGATACTCCGGGAACTGGAACGAGACCATCAGTGAGGATATCCCTTCGCGGCAAACCGTGCCGGAGGACGGGGGTAACAGTCCCGCGAGCAACAGCGCGAGGGTGGTCTTGCCGCTGCCGGTATCACCGCTGACCAGGTGGATGCCTTCCGTGAATATGCCTTGGGCGGAGAGTGACCACCCCTCCCGGGACATGCATACGTCATCCAGTTCAACTCTCATGTCCCGCACCTCAGCGAAAGCGGGTAAAAAGCACTACCGGAAAGCGAGGAAAAGACCTCCGGAGGCGATCCATGGTGTATGGCCCTGCCGTTTTCAAGATAGACAATCCGGTCGCCCAGTGCAGCGGTCTCCATCTGCTGGGTGCACCGGATCACGTACGGTATCCTGCCCGACCTCAGGATGTCGTCGATCGCACGGGCCCTGCCGGCATCGAGATGGGAGTCGTATTCATCAAGCACGAGCACATGAGGGGAATGGACAAGGGCCGCAGCAAGGGCAACAAGGATCTTCTCACCCCCCGAGAGATCGCGAACCGCCCTGTCCCTGAGGTGAATGATCCCCATCACCCCAAGCTGATGGTCGACCCGGCTTGAGATCATCTCGCAGGAAACCCGCCGGAACCGTAGCGGGGATGCAACCTCGTCCGCAACCGTCTCGAACAGGATATTGCGGTCCGGGAACTCATTGACCCAGCCGGTCTCCGTCTCCCGCGGCGAGTGGCCGTCAACAAGCACCGTCCCGGCAGATGGTTCGGCGATCCCGGCACAGCATTTGAGGAGTGTGGTCTTGCCGCTGCCGTTCGGGCCGATCACTGAAGTGATCCCGGGCTGGATGTCCAGCGAAGGAATATCGAGCACCTGGTGCCGGAGGCTGCGCAGCGAGATCATGGAAGTTGCCGGGCTATCGCGTATGCTGCAACACACTTGAGGGTACCACCAATGACAAAGGGCAGGACACCGACAGAAAATGCCGGAAGTAATCCCATGCCGAGTGAATACATCAGCCACGCCATGCCAAAGAGGAGGGTGATGACCGTCCCGCACGCAAGCCCGGCGATATGCACATACCGGGATTCTCTCTCATATGCCAGACCGACAACCAGCGCAGTGAAGATAAACCCGATGAGGTATCCCCCGGTCGGGCCGAGGAGCACGCCCGGCCCGGCCATGCCGTTGTGAAATACCGGGAGTCCTATTGATCCCAATAGGACGTACGCGGCAACCGGGATCACCGCCTTTCGTTTCATCACGGCACCGGCAAGCAGCACGAAGAGTGTCTGGAGGGTGAACGGCACCGGGATGCAGGGAATGGAGATCCAGCTGCCGAGCGCGATGAGCCCGATAAAGGCAGCGGAATAAGTAATGAGCCGTGATCGCTCCAGGTCACCAAACATCGTCAACCATTAAAAAAATGATGGTTGACGATAAAAAGTACTCTTTTCACTGGTGATAACAGTCGCCGGCAATGACGCGTTCGAGCTTGCCATTGGGCTTTCTGATGATCAGCGCGCCGTACTCGTCAATGTCTACCGCTTCACCTTCAAAGCTGTTCTTGAGCGTCCGGATCTGGACCCGGTTGTCCAGCGTGCAGGAGATGCTCTTCCATTCCTGGATGATCGCGTCATATTCGCCGCTCTCGATCAAAAGGTAATGGTTCTCAAATTCTTTCAAGATGCGGGCAAGGAATGCGGGACGGTCAACCTTGTGACCCACCTCGGCACAGATGGAGGTGATCTGGTTCTGGAGTTCCGGTGAAAAATTGGTGATAGGTACATTCACATCAATACCAATGGAGAGGAGGCAGTGGTGGACCACATCGGAATCTGCCGAAAGTTCGAGCAGGAGACCGGCTACTTTCTTGTTGCCGATGAAAATATCATTGGGCCACTTGATCAGGGCACCGAGATTGAACTCTTTCCTGATCGCCCGTGCGACCGCAATCGATCCGGCCATCGTGATCATGAAAATATGGTCGATGGGGACATGGGGTTTGAGGACAATGGTCAGCCAGATCCCGCCGCTGGGTGAGATCCAGGCCCGTCCCATCCTGCCGACACCTCCGGTCTGCTCCTCGGCGATGATGACCATGCCATGCATCTTCTCGACATCGCCTTCGGAACAGAGCTGCTTTCCTACCCAGATCGTCGAAGGGGTGTTTTCCAGATAGCGTATCTTCTTGCCGATAAACCGGGTCTGGAGTTTCTTGTGGATTTCATAGGGGAGCAGTTTAGCGCTCGATTCGGCAAGCTGGTATCCGGCTTTCTGGGATGAGGTAATCTCGTATCCCATCATGCGGAGTTCGTTGATATGTTTCCAGACTGCCGACCGGGTGACACCCAGCTCATTGCTGATTGTCTCCCCGGAGAGGGGGCCATCGGCACGTTCGAGGATCTCAAGTACTTTAAACGCGGATTCCGGCATCGCATTACCTCCGGGAACTGATCTGTTCTGAATCGAGAGGGCAGGGGTCCTTGCCGCACACCTGTTTGAGGATCGCAGACTGGTGCTCCATGAGCGTGGCGAGATCGAATATGCCCGTGATATCGACAATGCCGATCGCCCCGATCGCGTTCCCGTCTTTATCCCGGATGGGGGTGACGGTGACCGGCACTCCCTTGTAGGCCCCGGTCGCCGGGGTTATCCTGATCGTGGTGTTCTTTTCGATAGCATCGAGAAGGATTGGGCCGGTATACTTGCGATCAACTACCCTGCCATCCTCGACCCGGATGCCGTCCCGGTCAACGGACTTCGCAGTAACGGGAAGCCGGTGTACCAGTTCATGGACGGCAAGGACAATGGGTTCGAGCTCGTCTGATTCGGCACTGCAGGACAAAATATAGCGGTGCATATAGAATGCCTCAATACTCTGGTCATTCTTTATCCAGATGAAGGTTGCGTATCAGGCAGGGCCTTTTCAAACACGAAAAATCATGAAAGCTGATGCTTCATCATAAGGAGAGAAAAGTGATCAAAAGGTCGCATGAGTTCCATTACAGCAAAATTTTTTAATGAAACTGCGTGACGGGAATTCATGGACACTGGTCACGATGATCGTTCCCTTTCCGTATGTGTGCTCGATGATGACATCTGCTGATCCATCCGCCCCGATACCCCGGCCCTCATGGACCGGGAATGTCCCATCGCATTCGATATTCCCCGGATCATATTCATCGGCAATGGTTGTACCAACAGACTCCCCGGAAAATGCGAGGCATCTGGGATGACAGTCGTGCCGGTAGGTCACCGTGAACGGCAGCCAGTCGTAGGCATCTGCCCTGTCGTCCGCGGCCCCGAAGACGAGGAGGTTCCCCCCGGCTTCCACGAACCTCCTGATCCGCGATGAGGATGCCCGGAGTGCCGGGAGGAGGTTCGAATACCGGGGGTTTCCAAAGCCGGTGGGGATGATTAGGCAATTGAACGAACCCCGGAAGAACGGGGCTGCGAGCATCTGGGGCGTGACAATCTCGCAGACGATCCCGCAGTCCTCTATCAGCCGGCTGAAGTGCTGCGGGGAGTCCCAGACAAATCCTGCCCGGCAACTCATCCCTTGATCACCCCGACCGGTGTGAGCCGGGCCACGAGCCGCGAGATGCCGACGTCGTGGACAACCTGCACCACTTCATCGCTGGGCTTGTACACGTCCGGTGCCTCATCCGCGATCGCGTTCTCGTGGGGAGCCCGGACAATGATCCCTTCCTTTAACAGGTTCTCTGTGACCTCCTTTCCGCTCATCCGCTTCTTGGCCTGCGACCGGCTCATGATCCGGCCTGCCCCGTGGCAGGTGCTGCCAAACGTCCGCTCCATCGCCGTCTTCGTCCCGCGAAGGATATAGGACGAGGTTCCCATGCTGCCGGGAATGATTACCGGCTGGCCGATGGAAGACAGTTCGTGGGGAATATCCGCTGAGCCCGGCCCGAATGCCCGGGTGGCACCCTTGCGGTGGACACAGACCTTCATGGACTTCCCGTCAACAACATGGTCTTCGAATTTCGCTACATTATGGGCAACGTCATAAACGAGGGGCATGTCCTCGTAATCGATCCTAAACATCCTGGAGAGGACCTGTCGTGTGGTGTGCGTGATCATCTGCCGGTTGGCCCAGGCATAATTTGCTGCCGCGGCCATTGCACTAAAATACTCCCTGCCTTCCGGTGACGTGAGCGGTGCGCAGGCAAGCTGACGGTCAGGAAGTTTGATCTGGTACTTTTTTGTTGCCGCTTCCAGGAGTTTCAAGTGATCCGTGCATACCTGGTGCCCGAGCCCCCGCGAACCGCAGTGGATCATGCAGCAGACCTGGCCTTCCCGGATCCCGAACGCCTCAGCGGCAACCGGATCGAAGATCTCGCGGACGACCTGTACTTCAAGGAAATGGTTGCCGGACCCCAGCGTGCCCCCCTGAGGTACACCGCGCTGCCGTGCCTTCACCGATACGGAACGGGTATCGGCCCCCTTCATGCAACCGCTCTCTTCGCACCGGACGAGATCTCGGGGAACGCCATACCCGTTCTCCACGGCCCAGCGTGCTCCCGTTGTCATCATCGCATCGAGCGATTTGGGCGAGAGTTTTAAGGAACTTTTTGCCCCGACTCCGGTAGGAACTGCATGGAAGAGCTGGTCAACCAGGTCCCGCCTGCCGCTGACATCCTTAAATGAGAGCGGGGTTGTCATCAGCCGGACACCGCAGTTGATGTCAAACCCCACGCCCCCGGGCGAGATGACCCCGTCTTCGAGCGAGAACGCGGCAACGCCCCCGATCGGAAACCCGTATCCCCAGTGAATATCCGGCATAGCGAGGGCATTTTTTATAATGCCCGGCATGGTTGCGACATTTGCGAGCTGCTGCAGTGCCCCGGGCTCAAGGCTCTGTCCCAGGGACTCCGAAAGAAAAAACCGTCCCGGGACCCGCATGCCGGGAATAAATCCCTCCGGCACCTCCCACTCGTTGGTATCGATCCGTTTTACGCCTTCAATCATCTGCTCACCTGCCGGGGTTCTTCATACATCAAATATGATGTCCAGCATATATCCGTTCGTATCGCGGGTAACGGACATGCCGGAATAGGAGATCCCTTTCACTTCACTGCCACCGGCATGCCGTGACGGATCAAATGGTTCCCCGTCAAGCACCGCGTGCAGTTTACCCCCGGCGATCCGGATCTCTGCCCGGGAAAAGACCAGCCTGTCAACTTCGGAGATAAAAAGTATTTCTGAAAGGAAGTCGGCAAGAAGTGCCTCGTTGTCGGAAGATTCAACATCGATCTCTTTTGAGGTCCCGCCCCTGCGGTCTTTCCCGTACATCACCTGCATCAGCGCATCGAATGCATCGGAAAACAGGGCTTCAAGGGTTTGGGCGCGTGCCCGGATCTTTACATCTGCCGTATGGGGCAGCTCGGTAAAACTCATTCGCGGTCGTACCCGTTCGGCTCGTTCTCATCAAAAAACGGGATCATATCCATCTGGAGCGAATGGAGAAACCGGGCCTGGTGAATGGAAATGTAAACGGTGTGGTTACCTGCTTTCATAAGAAGATCGGTTTTTTTCGGGGGCTTGATCCGGATGGGTAACAATATCGGACCGCCACAGGAAGTGCAGACCCGGAAATCGCAGTCCCGTTTATTGATATAATCGATAACTTCCGGGTAAATGGTGACATCGCTTACATCTGCGCTGCCATGAGGATGAGTGTGCATGATGCTACTATCATAGGAACGATGGAGTAAAAACCGTTATGGATCGGAATCCGGGACGCCTGATTTTTCAGGCAGTCCCGACAATCGCGGTCACAATGTCGACATACTTTTCCTTGAGTTCGTAACTGTTCACGCCATCGGAACCCCGCGTTGAGCGGAGGATACCGATGCGGGAAGCAATGATACCAACCATCGAGGCAATCGCGTGAAAAGTAACGGTGAACTGTTTCTGCAGTTTTGCCACCAGTTCGGCGATTGTGATCGATTTCTTCTTTACAAAGAGCCTGAGAACTTCGCGCCGGATACCAGTCTTGTCGCGGGACAGGTATGACCGTAACCGGCCCTCAATGACTCTTTTGATCTCTGAAGGAGATCTCATAATTGTAGTCTCAAATGTCACTGTATATATAATTTTTGATTTTGTGCGATTTAAAATCCCCAATCGCTGATTCGGGCATTTAAAGAAGGAACAAAAATTTTCTGCGCAATCCGGAAACCAGCCTTCCGCGCATGCCCGTTCACGGCGGTACCTGTCAGCCGGCACAGGCATACGTGTCTGATAACTATTTATTCGTACATTACAGATGAATACGATATGGGATTATTCAATTATAATATCGAGAAATACTCGCCACAACAGTTGGTAGTAATCCCGCTCGTGCTTCTTGTACTATCCCTGGCAGTTGTCGCCTTCTTCATGGCGACAACGGGGATGCCGGTCACCCCCGGCCTTGATTTTTCGGGAGGCACTGCGGTAACCATCCGGACAACCGACAGCCATGATCAGCTGCGTGCTGTGTTTGCTGACTACCCGCTTGTGGAGATCAGCGACATGAACGATGCAAAATTCATAAAATTCGGCACCATGGATGATGCCACATCACGGTCACTGTCAGCACTGGTCAGCGAGAAGTATTCGGATGCAAGCATCAACCAGATCAGCGAAACATTCGGGAAATCCCTGCAGTACCAGGCCTTCATTGCCCTGATCTTTTCCTTCATCGGCATGGCAATCGTGGTCTTCCTCTCGTTTCGGACATTTGTCCCGTCCGTTGCAGTTGTTCTGTCAGCATTTGCCGACATGGTGATGACCGCTGCAGCGATGAACCTTGGAGGTATCACCCTGACGCTCGGGACAACCGCAGCACTCCTTATGCTCATCGGTTATTCCGTGGACAGCGATATCCTGCTCACCAACCGTGTACTGAAACGGCAGGGAAAGCTGAACGACAAGCTTACCGGCGCGTTCCATACCGGTATCATCATGACCTCGACCACCTTTGCCGCGATTTCGGTACTGTTCGTTGTCTCCTGGATCGGATCGATCCAGATCCTCATGGAAATTTCTGCCGTGCTCCTCATCGGTCTCGTCTTTGATGTCCTCAACACTTGGCTGACCAATGTCGGGATCCTCAAATGGTACGTCCTGAAGGGAGGTGGGAAATGAACGCAAAGGAGATAAAAACCATCGTCTCTGACTGGAGAGTTGCCATCCTGATCATCCTCATCATCGGGTCCCTTATTGCCATATACCCCCACTACGATGAGAACGGCAACCTTGCCTCCAACCTGCAGTACGGCCTTGACCTCCAGCAGGGCGCATGGATCCAGCTGGAACTCCGCGCCGAAGTGGTTGGCTTTACCACAGACCGTCCTCTCAACGACTTTGTCGGCAACCTCTCCAAGAGCCTGGATGCCGATATTGAGTTGATCGATGCCAACCACATTGAGATCCGGAAATATTTCACCAAGGAAGAACTTGAGGCAAAGTTCAGTGAACAGGGTGGCACGCTCACCAGTTACCAGCAGGGTGTGTCCAAGGACTCCGCTGCCCATATCAAGACCATCCTTGAAAACAAGATCAACTCGATGGGCACCAAGGACGCGAAGGTCAACACGCTCGCAGGCCTGAACAATGTTGTCCGGTATGTCCGGATTGAGCTTGCCGGCGTTAACATGAACGAAGCCCAGCAGATTGTTGGGAAACAGGGCAAGTTCGAGATCCGTGTGCAGACAACCGGCAACCAGTCGGAGCACGTGGTCTTCGGCGATAAGATCTCCAGTGTCCAGGTACCGGAAAAAGATCTCCAGTCCGGGTCATGGGGTGTTCAGTTCACCCTGAACGAGGCCGGGGCGGCCGAATTCCAGAATGCCGCGATCAAGACCGGTGCAACTGACGACCCCGACAACCACGAGCTGATGATGATCCTCGATAACGTGACCGTCTACTCAGCGCCCCTGAACGATCGTCTCGCCACGTCGCTCAAGACCGAACAGGTCCGGCAGATGATTGCATCGACCGGTACCGGGACGAGCGGGGCAACTGCGGCAACAAACCTCGAGATCCACTTAAGGGCCGGGGCATTGCCGGTTGATGTCAGTATCGCAGGATCCGGTTCAACATCCGCACCCCTCGGGGAGCGGTACAAGGCAATGGTCCTCCTTGCCGGTGTGCTTGCACTTCTCATGGTCGGATGTGTCATTTACTACCGCTACCGGGAGTCAAGTATTGTCCTGCCGATGGTACTGATCAATGCCTCGGAAGTGCTCATCCTGCTCGGGTTCATCGCAGCGATCAAGTTCCAGCTGGACCTGCCGACCATTGCGGGTCTGATTGCAGTCCTCGGAACAGGTATCGACCAGCTCGTGATCATCACGGATGAGATCCTGCACGAGGGAAAGGTCCCGTCCCCGAACCTCTATCTCAAGCGGCTCGCCCGGGCTCTCGCCATTATCGTTGCAGCAGCTGCAACCGTGGTCATTGCGATGGTCCCGCTGGTCTTAATGGACCTCTCGACCCTCAAGGGTTTTGCCATCATCACGATCCTCGGTGTGCTGGTCGGCGTAATCATCACCCGTCCGGCATATGGCAGGATCATCATGGCGATCCTCTCCAAGTAACAATACCATAGATTTATCTTTTTTTCTTCCACAACTCTTCCGGGTACGTTCGAATGAGCAAACCGGTATTGTTTGATTTTTTTGCCACTTGGTGCGGTCCGTGCAAGCTGCAGACCCCCATATTAGAGGAACTGGCAAAAAAGATGGGCGACTCCGTTGAGATACGGAAGATCGACGTGGACCAGCATATGGATCTCGCCGAAAAGTACGGCATCCGCGTCGTGCCGACCCTGATTATTGAAAAAGACGGAAAGACTGTCCAGTCCCTTGAAGGCGTCACGGATGCGGCCACGCTTGAAACGATCTTAAAACCGCTGGTGGGATAAGTGAAGATCGGCATCGTCGGAGGGACCGGGGATATCGGCGAGGGGATGGCGATGCGCCTCTCCGCATATTACGATGTGATCGTCGGCTCACGGGAGCAGGACAAGGCTGAAGCGACCTGCACGATGGGACGCATGGAAGTCACCAAACGCGGAAAGCCCTGCTCGCTCACGGGAGTTACCAACCAGGAGGCAATCGATGCAGCGGACGTGATCATCATTGCGATCCCGTTCAAACACGCGGCCTCGACCCTTGCAACCCTCCACGGTTTTGAGAATAAGATCGTGGTAAGCCCGGTCAACCCGATGGAGAAGACCGATCACTTTGTCTTTGTGCCTCCAAAAGAAGGGTCTGCGGCTCTTATGATCCGGAAGATCCTGCCAAAGGAAGCCCGGATCTGCTCGGCGTTCAACACGATTGCCGCAAACAAGTGGAAAGCCCTTGACGAGGAGCTTGATTACTCCGTCCCGGTCTGCAGCGATGATGCCGAGGCAAAGAGGATCGTCATGGAGATTGTGAACAGGGTCTCCCGGTTCAAAGCCTTTGATGCCGGCCCGCTTGCATCCTCCTGTATGGTGGAATCGTTAACCCCGCTCCTGCTCAATATCGCGCGATACAACAAGATGAGGGATGTCGGCATCAGATTCATTTAAAGTGCGGAAGATCATCCGGGCCCTGAAGAAAAAATACGGGAAGATCCCGTGGTGGCCCGGCGACTGCGACGAGGTGATGATCGGTGCGATCCTCACCCAGCAGACCCGGTGGGAGAACGTTGAGCGGGCACTTGACGAACTTCGCCGGCGTGATCTCTGTTCCCTGTCCGCGATCCGGATCGCGGATCCATCGGCAATTGAGGAGGCGATCCGGTGCACCGGTTTTTACCGGATCAAGGCCGGGAGGCTCAAAGCCCTTGCGGCATTTGTCGAGGAGACCTGCGGGGGCGTCCAACAGATGGAAAAAATTCCAACCCGGACGCTCAGGCAAGGCCTGCTGGGTGTCCATGGAATCGGTGAGGAGACCGCTGACAGCATTCTCTGTTACGGGTTCTCGCGCCCGAGTTTTGTGATTGATGCATACACAGACCGGATGGTACGGTGCGCCGGCGTGACCGAGCCGCGCAACCGGTTGAAAGACCTGTTCGAGAGCGTGCTGCCAAAAAATAATGAGGCCTGCCGCCAGACCCATGCACATATCGTGGAGTATGCAAAAGAGTTCTGTGGCAGGAAGAGGTGCGATGCATGTATACTCGTGAATTCGAACGAATAGGAAAACGGCTCTTTGCCGAGCATCTCGTGGGGGGCAACTTCGGCAACATGAGTGTCCGCGAAGGCAGCAAAGGTTTCCAGATCAAACAGACCGGTGATTATCTCGATACCGTAAGCGGCCTCGTCTTTGTCCCGTTTGAGGGGGCCGTCCCGAAGAATGCGTCCAGCGAATACCGCGTCCATCTCGCGGTGTACAAGAATTCCCCGCATGCGGCAATCGTCCACGCACACCCGCAGGCTGCGATTGCTGCCTCGCTGGTTGTTGATACCATAATTCCGGAAGACAGCGAAGGGAAGATGTTCTGCCCGGAGATCCCGGTTGTTGGTGGTGCACCGGGCTCGCAGGAGATTGCCGACAATGTTGCAGCAATACTATCGAAATCGAAGCTGGTGGTCGTGCGGGGCCATGGCACCTTTGCCGCGGGAAAAAATCTTGACGAGGCGTACCAGTTCACATCGCTTGCCGAGCATTCGTGCCGGGTGCTTGCACTGAAAAAGAATTTCCTGCCCGGATAATTTTTAAGAGATCCACTTTTTTCGGACCCGGCGCATCCACGCGACTAGGCCCCGCTGCAAATTTAAAAAAAATTACTTGGGTGGCCGTGGTGGCTGCTGGAGCTGGATCTCCCGGATAATTTCCCGGTGGAAGACGAGCAGCATGTCACTGATCATGCCGAACATGAAGATCTCGATACCCACGACGATCAGCAGCACGGTGAGGATCGTGAGCGGGATATGCTCGATGTGGCCTGCGGGATTGAACCATTCCAGCGTGACATAGATTCCGACGAGAAACCCGAGCAGGGTGGTGAAAATACCCATCATACCAAAATAGAACATCGGGTTGTTGACACGGGCAAGCCGGTAGATGGTGCTGACAATTTTAATTCCATCATGGAACGGGGATAACTTTGTTGCGGTCCCGGGCCTGCGTAAATACCTGATGGGGACAACCATGACCCGCTGGCCGTTCCGTACGGATTCAACAGAGATCTCGGTCTCGATCTCGAAGCCTTTCTCTCTTAAGTGCATCTGCTGGATTGCAAGCTTGGTGAAAGCCCTGTACCCGGAAAGGATATCGTGCAGGTCCCTGCTGTGGGCAATCTTGAAGAGCATGTTGAGCATGTGGTTGCCAAAGAGGTTCAGCCGGGAGAACGATCCCTCTTCGGCATTGACGAGCCGGTCACCGATTACCTGGTCGAACCCCAGGAACAGGGGAGTCAGCATCTTCTCAGCATCTTTTGCAGAATAGGTGCCATCCCCGTCAAGCATGAGGATGTACGGCTGCTCGATCACCTCAAATGCCTCGATGATCGCATTCCCTTTCCCTTTGCCGGACTGCGTCCGGACATTGGCACCGGCCTCGCGGGCGATCTTCACGCTGTTGTCCGTGCTCTTGCCGTCAACGACAAGGATGTGGTTATAGCCGAGGGCCTTGAACTCCCTGACTACCCCGCCGATTGTCGGCCCCTCGTTCAGCGTGGGGATTAAGATGCAGACCTCATCTTTGTTGAATTTCATTGGTATAGTATTTTTAATCGGTTGTCATAAGGTCTTCTATGCATCTGCCCAAAAAAGGGCTGCGCGCACTCGGCATTGCGGAGAGCTATACCGGCAGGACGCGCTCGACCCTTGCCGGGGTCGTGATGAGAAAGGACCTTCGCATCGATGGTTTCTCGTTTGCATCGGTCACGGTTGGCGGGATGGATGCAACGGATCGTATCATCCACATGATCCATGACCTGCAGCGCAGGGACATCAACGTCATCCTGCTCTCCGGCTGTGTGATTGCATGGTTCAATGTGATCGATCCTTCACGCATAGAGAAGGAGTCCGGCATTCCGGTCATCTGCGTCACGTACGAGGATTCCGATGGACTCAGTGAGGATATCCGCCACCATTTCCCGGATGATCCCGGCCGTATTGCCGCATACAATAAGCTGGGGGAACGCACTCCCGCCCGGCTGCACACCGGCCAGACAATCTTCATCCGTTCCTTTGGACTTTCTGACAATGACGCAGCACGTTTTTGCGATGATTTCACCCTTGACGGCAAGGTCCCCGAACCCCTGCGTGTGGCCCGGCTCTGTGCCCGGAACCTGCCGGAACTGCCTCACCCTCCGGGCAGACCATGACCCGGTGTGGAGGTTGCCCGGAAGGGTGATTTCATATCAATGCAGGAAAAAGTGGTAGATGTATTTATGTCCGGAATGTATGGAGTTAATTTACCATGACACAGGCTGTGAAACTCGCACGATGGGTTTGTCTTGAATGCCATTACATCTACGACCCGGCAAAAGGCGATCCGAAAAATGGCATCCCGCCCGGTACCGCATTCGAGGACATTCCCGATACCTGGCGCTGCCCGGAATGCAAGATCCTCAAAGCGAAGAAAGGCGTGTTCAGGCGCCTTGACGACTGAGATATAACTCCATCATTTTTTCCTGGTTACTCTCTTCTGCGTGAGGATAGGTATCGCGCGAAATGATCTTTTTTGTTGTCGCATCGTAGATCTCGATGGTAACGCTGTCTCCGGGTTGAATTGTCCGGTCATTATAATCAATTGCCAGACGTTCTCCCGAAGTCCAGACCGCATTGCCTTTCGCCCGGGAGCCTTCTGCCCCCTCGCCCTCAAGAACCTGCACGCCATGGTGGTGAGTGTCCGCAGCCTGTTCATAGGCATTCAGCGTTGGGACCTCTGCCGGAATTTTCTTTCCGTTGACATAGGTGATGGCATACAGGTTCCAGTTCTGGTACCCGGTCTTTGCAGTGTTTTTCAGGGTTACCCGGCTTTCAAAGGTCATCCGCTCGTATTGATCCGTATGCCGTATCTTGGTAATCTTGAAAATTGCGGGGACATCCGGTTCCTGCCAGAGGTGAGGCATCTGGGGAACCATGAGCAGCACGAGTGCTGCAAGAGCAATGGTGATCGCGAGCGTAAGAATAACGCCGATCACCACTGATGTTGCGCCATCCGGTATTTTCATCGATCGTGGAGACAATAAGAAAAAGTCAGCGTCAATTGATATAATATTTTTTAATTTATCCTGCAATCAAAATGTTAATAAATTTTATTTCCATCGCTATTTTGAATAGTAAATAATTATCCGGACCCGATTCGTTATTTTTCCCGGTTAACATAAATATCACATGCGCCAATCTCTGTGAGAATCATCATCCCTTCGCCGGGACAACTCCCCAGGTTCTATATGCCGGACGTTTCAGCTCGTGCCAGTATCCACCGGAAAAGTATGCAGGACTATTACGAAGGGCTCGCATCCGGGCGGGACGGCCGGCACGAGGATGCATTGACCTCTTTTTCCCGTGCACTGGCATCCGATCCCACCCTTGCCATTGCCTGGGTGGGCCGGGGGTTTGCGCTCGGGAAGCTGGGACGGTACGAAGAGGAGATCGAGTGTTGTGACAAGGCAATCCAGCTTGACCCGCGGTGTGCTGATGCATGGGTCAACAAGGGATTTGCCTGCGGCATGCTTGACCGTTTCGATGAGAAGATCGCGTGCTGTGAACAGGCATTGCAGATCGATCCGGAGAACGCAACGGCCTGGAACAACAAGGGTGTTGCCTTAGGGATGCTCAAAAAGTTTGAAGCGGAGATCCGCTGCTGCGACCGTGCCCTTGAGATCCGGCCGCGGTACCTTTCCGCATGGGTCAACAAGGGATTTGCCTGCGGAAAACTGAAACGGTTTGAGGACGAAGCCGCCTGTTATGACCGTGCCCTGAAAATTTATCCGTTTTACCAGTCCGCCCTGCTCAAGAAGGGCATTGCACAGATCAACCTGAAGAACTACGAAGAGGCCATCGAAACACTGGACCGCACCCTCGCCATTGAGCACAGGAATGCACGGGCCCTGTACCGGAAAGGCCTTGCCCTCTCCATGCTGGGACGGCATGCGGACGCGATCGGGTGTCTTGAACAGGCGCTGGAAATCGATCCGTCTATTGCTGACGCGTGGGTGGTGATGAGTAACTCCTGCTTCATGATCGGACGGCTGGAAGAGTCTGCACGTGCGTTCGACCAGGCCTACTACCTTGATGTAAAGGATGTCCGCACGGGCGTTGTCAAGGGGTTATCGTTACTGAAGAACGGTAAGTTTGACGACGCGCTCCGCAGTTTTTCGGATGTGTTCGGCATCCTGCTCAGGTAATTTCCGGGCCCCTCCGGGATCATGATACTCCGCCTTTTTATGCCTGTTTCACGTACAGAAAAGTATGGATGTCGAGGAGTATGCCCGCAGGGGACTCGCAGAAGGTACTGAAGAAAAAACCCTGCAGGAAAAGCTGGCTGATCACATTGTCCGGATGAAAAATGCCAGCCCCTCCTATGCATCAGCGTTCGCCCGCGCCGTTATTGAAGAAGTGAAGAACACTCAAGGGTTGTCCGGCGACTTTTTTACCTTTGAACCGGCCGGCGTCCGGATGGGCGAGTTCGGCGTGGGTTCCCGGGGAAAAGGGGATTTTTTTGCCCACCGCCAGATCGCCCGCATCATCGGGAAGACGTCTGCCTCCGTTGGTGTTGACGAGATGGACGATGCCGGTGCGGTCTGTGCCGGGGGAAAATACATCATTTGCACGGTCGACGGGATGCACTCGCGCCTTTCGGATTTTCCGTACCTTGCCGGTTTCCACGTGACCCGCGCAACGCTCCGTGACGCGTACGTGATGGGGGCAAAACCGATCATGCTCTTCTCGGATATCCACGTTGCCGATGACGGCGATGTGGCAAAGATCTTTGATTATACCGCAGGTATCACGACCGTTGGCGAGGCAATGGACGTGCCGCTTGTCACCGGATCGACCCTGCGCATTGGTGGCGACATGGTGCTTGGCAGCCGGCTCACCGGGTGTGTCGGTGCCGTGGGCGTGGCCGAACACCTGACTGCCCGGAAGTCCACGCAGCCGGGGGATGTCCTCCTGATGACGGAAGGTGCCGGGGGCGGGACGATTGCGACAGCCGCGATCTATTCAGGGTTCCCGGAAGTTGTCGAAGAAACAATCAACCTGAATTTCCTCATGGCCTGCGAGGCGCTGATGAAGAGCAGCGTCTTTACGCAGATCCACGCGATGACGGATGTGACGAACGGGGGGCTCCGCGGCGATGCGTTCGAGATGGCCGAGACTGCCGGCTGCCGGATCGTCATTGACGAGTCAGATATCGGCAGCCTGGTCCAGTCCCAGGTGAAGGAGATGCTCGAAGCGCTGAAGATTGATTACCTTGGCGTTTCGCTTGACTCCCTGCTCGTGGTTGCACCGGCCGGAGCTGCCGATGAGATCTGCCGCGTGATCCGGTCGGCCGGTGTCACGATGAAGCAGGTCGGGCACGTGGAAGAGGGGAAGCCGGAAGCGGTGCTCCGTGCCGGTGGTAAAGACCATGACTTCTCGCCCCGGTTCCGTGAATCCGCGTACACTCCGGTGAAGAAGGTGGCGGATACGGAGATGCGTGACTTTGAGGAGATGAAAGCGGGAGTGGTGCGTGCCTCTGAAGCGGCGATACAGAAAAAGCAGCGGGTGCTGAGCCGGCTGCGGGCCGGGAAGGGCGGGTTTTAAAAAATATTTTTTGGGCCACGTGCGAAAAAAATTTTTGTGAACGTAAATTTTTTTAGAAATTTTTTGATACAGTGCCTGCTCTCACAATTTATTTTTCCTGAGGAGTAAGGGGTCTCATGAATTATTTTTGATGAGGGGGTAGGGGGGTCACGCAAATTTTTTAATGAGGGGTACCCCCCCTCAGTAAAAATTTTTCGTGAGGGTCTGCCCCTGTTTTCGAAACGGTTTACGACGGGACGCTGTGTTTTTGCGTGGGGAAAATCGTGAGGGGTAGGGGATGTGAGCGAAAAAATCTGATGAGGGGAGTGGGGGCTCAGGCAAATATTCTGGTGAGGGGTCGGGGGGATTGGAAACCCTGTCCCACACCGGTATACGACGGAATCCAGCCCCGTAACCTCCTCTTAGATAGTGCAGATCCGGACTCATGCAAAATACCTGTCACAGGTCACTGACCTGTCCGATGCACCTGACCTGTCACGGGTCAGATACCTGTGACAGGTCAACTGACCCGTATTAGGGAGCCCTAAAACTGCGATCCAAAACAGGGGTTCTTTTCGGTTTCCAGGACCATAGCCTGTTTGAAAAACGATCGGCCATCCAATTGCGTCTATTAGCCTATATTATATTCTTCGACGGAGAAAATCCAATCCGGGCCCGTATCGGGTGGGAAAATCTCCTTATTGTATCGTTTTTTGGGAATTAGACACGTTTGAGTGGGGTCAGGCTGGTTCCCCGTTATCGGTCTCCGACGGTGAGTGGAGTTTGTGAGAGGGTATCTTCCCGGGAGTATTCCGGAAGGATGATCTCCGACGTGAAATTTGCTTTTACGTCAGGGATGATCTTACAGGCCCCCTGTTTGTGAAAAACCACGAATGTGTTTCTGACAGTGGGGGATGTTTTAGTGGGTGGAGTGTTGGGGGTGTGGGATGAGTGGACCGGAATATTTTCCGGGCCGGGAAATTTTTTGTAAAAAAGATTTAGGAAAAAAATCTAAAAAAAATTTAGAGAAAATTTCTCAATGGAAAATTTATTGAACCGTGCTAGGTTGTATTGATCATGAAAATTGTGATGAACGGCCGCCGCCCCGAAGGGCGCCCCGCGGCGGATCAGTGACGAAAAGCAAAATACTCATTGCCCCGCCGCGCCTCGGAGAGGCCCTGAGGCGGGAGGCCTCACAATTTTTTATGGTTTCGGTGTGAACTTGATCTGTTGATACCCGTTTCCGCAGGGTTAAAATTCCCGGTTATTCCCGGGGCTTCTTAGCACTCACAAAAATATTATACGCCAGTTGCGGCACCCGCTTCTCGACAAACGGCTCGATCTTGCTGGCAAGGTTGTACAGCGGGTCGATCATGTCGATGTGGGCAAACGAGCACCACTTGACCGCAATGTCCGAGAACCCGGCCTGGTTGAACAGGTCGTTCATCTCGTCTTCATTGTAATAATGCTCGCCGAAATCCTTCATGACCACGTGCCTGACATTCATCTTCTCGCTGATCTGGTACAGTGCCGGGATGCCCCGGGTCAGGAGTTTTTTCCCAAGCGTGCAGATCGCAATCGCACCCCCGGGCCGCAGCACGCGATACGACTCCGACAACATCGTCTCCGGGTCCCTGACATAACTGAACACCAGCAGGCTGGAGACGGCATCGAACGAATTGTTGCGGAACGGTAACGTCTCGCCATTCCCCTCGGCAAACTCACACCCGGCGCAACGGTGGCGCGCCCGTGCGGTCATCTTCCGGCTGATATCGAGGCCGACCGCGGTCCCCCCGTGGCGGAGATACTTCTCGACAAAGAGACCTGTCCCGCACCCGATATCGAGGAGGTCGCCCTTTTCCGGCAGGGCTTTGATGAGATAATTGCTGATGTGGGTGTGGTAGTTCCGGCCGCGGGGATGATCGTAGTGGTGGTCGTACGTATCCGCAACGCTGTCATAATGGTCGCGGATCTTCTCCTGCCTGACGGTCACGGGAAGGTCTCCTGTATTCCTGCGGTGAGTGCGCCGATCTGGATGTATTCGTTATTTGCATGCCGCATCCGGTATTCGGCATCGGCAAGGGCGATAGCAAGTGCAGGATGGTTGTACTCACGTTTCAGGACTTTCCTGATCTCGGAGAGGACCTCGCTGCCGGAAAGGCCGGAATCGATCATCAGGGATTCGAGGCGACGGGTCGCGACCCGGACATCCCCTTCCTTGAGCGCGGCAATGGCCGATGTGGCAATGTTCCCGGTCTCTGACTGCGAAATGGCAAACAGGTCCTGGCATTTCCCGGTCTCGAACGCGACCTGCGTGAGGAGGATCGCACGCCGCATATCGCCCGCGGAGGCCTGCACGATCAGGTCAAGGTCATCATCGGAACAGGTTGTGTTCTCCGGGTTCTCCCGGTCCTTGATCATCCGGAGATGCGAAAGCACGATCCCCTGATCGACCGGGGCAAAGAACAACGGCAGGCAGCGCGATGTGATCGCCGGGATGATCGCGCTCTGGTTCGTTGTCGTGAAGATGAAGCGGCAGGTGTTGCTGGTCTGCTCCATGATCCGGCGCAGTGCCTGCTGGGCATCGCGGGTCAGGGTATGCGCATCCTCAAAGACCAGGAGCTTGAACTCTGCATCAAGCGGGCGCAGCGAGGCATACCACCTGATGATGTACTTGAAATTCGTGATCAGGGACTGGCTCTTCTGGTACAGGTGGGTGTACCGCTCGTCCTGTTCGAGCAGGGCTTTTCCCTGGAGGAAGATGTCCGCGGTCTGGAACACGGTGGTGTTCTGTTCCCAGTTCTCCCCGTACAGTTCCTTTGCAAAGCATTCGATCGCAATGCTCTTCCCGGTGCCGTGCGGCCCCGAAAGGATCAGGTGAGGTACGTTCTTGGAGCCGGCAAACGAGGTGAGGTGGCGCATGACTGCGTCCTGTCCCAGGATCTCCTGTGATGAAGACGGCCGGTATTTTTCAGTCCAGAGCATGGGACAACCTCACTGTCATCTCACGTATTGCCTCTGACAAAAGATAATGATTATCGGTTGCGGAGAGGAGCCGTTCCCGGTCCGCGGCCGACAGTTCCCGGCACGCCCGGGTGATCTCCGGCAGCGCCCGGGTCAGTTCATCGACAATGGTGAGGGTCGCCCGTTGTGCCGTGCGGGACAGCGGGTTGAGGTCGACTGCAATCACCTTCTTTCCCATGGCAACCAGCGCCTCGCACCGGTCGCCGTCTTCTAAGGGAACGATGATGACATCGGCAGAGAACATTCCCTCCCTCCGGCACCACGCGCGGTCGTGGGAGAGGGGGAGCAACCGTTCGGCCTCACCGGAAAATACATCTGCCCCGGCATCCCGCAGGAGTTTCTCGATCCGGGCAACGCGGTCTTCGGTCCGGTGGAAAAGGTTCACTTCCACGAGTGCCCCGGATGCTTTCTGCAGTTCGGCAATTTCATGTGCAGCGAGGGCTGCCGTATTCCCGTTAACCGAGATGACCGGGCGTTGGGCAGTCATCAGCATTGCCGCGGCGGTCTGTTCTGCAAGGAGTGCACTTGGTGTCGTCCGTTCCCCAATCAGGTAGTCAAAGGCCTCGCCCCGCCCGTGGGCAGTAAGGCCTTCCATTGCCACGATCCCCGATCTGGCACATTCCGCAAGGCGCTCGCGGGTGACGAGCGAGCGGTAGCGTGGGTGATCGGGCGGTATCATGGTCTCTCCCCGGTGATGCGTGCGCCGGTCCGGGCCACGGCACATTCGTACACCTCGCCGAACTTCGCGAGGAGATCCCGGGCATCGCGGCCGTACGCGAATACGCCATTTCCGAGCATGGTCATGCTTGCGGGAATACCATGGGCCCCGCAGTGCTGGATGACCTCCCGGACTTGGCGGGTAACGAGCCCGCTGGCAACAGCAAACTCCTGTGAGATCCGGAAGAGATCGTCAATGTTTTTTGGCGACCTGCGGGGAAATGCGGAGGAGACTCGTTCCATCTGCTGCTGCGAGCCTAAGACTGACGGGGTGTGGATGGGCCCGAAACTTACTGCATATACGGATCCGGTCAGATCATACCGTCGCTGGATTGTGGCGTCGATACCCGGCCCTTTCCGGACAACCCAGCCCCCGCTCTGGCATGCGGCAACGTCCCCAAGACCGGTCCGGTGCATGACCTCTGCTTCATGGGCAAGCAGGGCGATATCATGGGCGGTCAGGTCCAGGCCGTATAACCTGTCAAGGGCAGTCAGCGTGGCAAGCAGGGCTGCTGCCGAAAGCCCGAACCCGGCGCCTATCGGGAGGTGGCATTCCGTGACCACCGATGCGGTGACGCCAAGCCGTTCCATGACCGATGAGAGCAGGGGGGAATCGCCCGCGTATTCGCTTCTCGTGCCGTTTGCATCCACGCGGTCCACGCGGATGGATGTCCTCCCGGCTTTTGTTACGGTGGCAGCAACACCTTTGTCAATGACAATCCCTGCACCAATGCTCCCGGTATCCGCTCTTGTCGTACCATTGACGCGTTTGAAATAGCCGGATATATGGCCGGGGCAAAAAGCGGTAACCGTTCCAGGTCTCATGGATGTCCCATCGTGTAATAACCGTTGGTCTTTTTGGACTTTAAGGAATTGTAAAGAAAATAGATCAGAGTAAATGAGCAGGGATGATCAGATTATAATGAAGGAGGTTAGGATCCCCTGACCCCTATTATGATTAACGCCGCCGCAGTCGAAGAATCCTCATGGATTCTTCTCTAGTCAATCCTCGCTGATGCGACGATTGCCTCCCCGCGGCGGATCAATTACCGTAATAATGATAAGAGATAAAACCGCCATGCCCCGCCGTGCCTCGGAGAGGCCCTGAGGCGGGGAGCTCTCGTATCAAATTAGCATATTTTGGTTTTCTTGGCTCCAGTACGAACCATCAGCATTACGAGATTTAAAAAATAGCCATAATCCCTCAGGATTTACCATCGGACATGCGTTGGATCTCATCCCAGATTTTCCCGGCAACTTCCTCTTTTGTTCCGGTAATCTTACAGGATCCTTTGGACGTGAGCAGCTCGTAGTCCCCGGTGCGGCTGCCCATGGTCTCCGGGCGGTTCATTAACACCATCGAGACGCCCTTCTTAAGCATCGCCTTTGCCGGCCCCTCCGGCTTCCGGTCGATCTTGAACGCAACCGTGAATGGTGCGTATTCCTTCACCACTTTATCCAGCAGTTTCGGGAGCGGGGTGAGGTCGATCACCGCAGGCTTTCCGCTCTTAATCTTCCCCTCTTTCCGCTGCGGGGCAAAGTCCGAGATGGCTGCGGCGCTGATGTAGATGTCGGGCCCGCCCTGTGTTACAAGCTCGTTTCTTACCGCATCCCGCATCTCGCCCGCGGTCTCTGCACTCACGTTCGTCACGCAGGGAATGGTGTCCCCATGGACAATGGTCACGTCCGCGCCAAGCCGGAATGCCTGCAGGGCCAGTTCCCGCCCCATCTGCCCGCTGGACCGGGTGGTCAGGACCCTGACATCATCAACCGGTTCGCGGCAGTGCCCGCTGGTGATGAGCACGCGTTTTCCGGCAAGCGGTTTTCCCGACACCGCCCGCTCGGACGCAAGAACGATCTCATCGATATCCGCAATCTTTGCCTTACCCTCTTCGATGCGGGGTGCAAGGACACCGATCCCCCAGCCCTCGAGCCGTGCGATATTTTCCGTCAGGGCCGGGTGCCGGAACATGCTGTGGTGCATGGCCGGGACGACCAGTACTGGCATGCCGCTCCCGATTGCGGTCGTGGCAAATGTCGTCACGGGTGTATCGTCAATCCCGCAGGCAATCTTGCTGATGGTATTTGCCGTGCAGGGTGCGATGAGGAGGAGGTCTGCGCTCCCGCCATCCCCGCAGTAGGTCACGTGTTCCACCATGCCGGAGATCCGGGTGATGGCCGGACGGCCACAGGCATAGGTGATGGCATCGGGGGTAACGATGCCCGCAGCCGCATCGCTCATGACTGCCTGGACTTCAGCGCCCCGCCGCCGTAATGCATGGACCAGTCTCACCACTTCGACCGCGGCGATACTTCCCGTTACCGCTACCACGACCTGTTTTCCGGCAAGGGTCTGTACGGGTGTCATGCAATGGTCACGTCCTGCACCACATGCCAGGCATGCGGCCGGTATTTCTTCACTTTATGTACCTGGATTGTACCAGAAAAACCTGCGCCCTCAAGCTGTTCCCGGATCGGCACTTCGGCCAGACCGATGCTGTGGACGTGGAGGGTACTCCCGTGTCTCACGTGCCTGAGCGCATCGGCGACCATTGATACTGCATCAAAATGTCCCATCACGATCCGGTCGTAGGTGCCGGTCAATGATTTTCGGCAATCCCCGGGCGTTGCCGTGATCCGATCGCTGAACTGGTTCTCCCGGATATTCTGCTCAAGGTACCCGAATGCCACGGGATTGATCTCCATTGCGTGTACCCGTGCACCGGCGCCTGCCATGGGTATGGTGAAGTACCCGATGCCGGCAAACATGTCTGCCACGTGTTCGTTGCCGGTCCCGGCACGGACCAGGTCCGCGATGCGCATCTTCTCGTTCCGGTTGCCCATCGAGAACATGACCTTCTGCGGGTCGAGGATGTAGGTGTACCCGCTCTCTTTATGGCGCACAACGCCTGCCGCTCCCCACAGGAGCTCCGTATGCGGTGTGCGTGTGATATCCCGGAGGGATTCGATCCAGACAATGCCGCGCGGGTGGCGGAACCCGATGATCGCGTCAAGCGCGGCACCTGATGGTTTATCCCCATGGATGACCGCAACATCGCCTACCATGTAATAGCCTTTCCCGGTATAGGGCGAGCGTTCCCGGACCTCGGCATCACAGGGCTCGTCAGGTTTTACCGGGACCCATGCAACATCCCCGTCAACAAACACGCCCCGTGACGGGTCGACCCAGTCCTCCCCGCTTACGGTGCCGAGCTGCTCCCGTGCGATCTTCCTTGCCCGCATTGTTACCTGACAATAATGAACTGCTCCCCGTCCCGCAGGATGTTGACATGGTCGCCGGCCCGGATCTCCATCCATCCCGGTCGCGCGATCTCATGGGTCCTGCCGCTGACCGGGTCGAGAATGCCGACAATAGAATTGTCTGAAAATGCCGCCAGCGCGGACTCTACGTTCCGCGAGTTGCCGATGATGCGTTCAATATCATCGAGCCGCACGGTCTTCGATGTGCCGTCTTTGAGATCCAGGACACGGACGTGGTTCGACTCAATACGTTCGACTTCGTAATACCGTTTCCTGACAATGACCACATCGTGCTTCTGGAAACGGGGGAGGCGCACCGAGTAGGTGATCCGGTACAGCTGGCGGCCGTTCTTCTCCCCCACCAGTTTCGGGTGCGTGGTGTACCTCCCGCCAAGCTGGGCAACGATTCCCTGGGATATGAGCTGGCCGATGTGCTGCGTCCCGATGATGATATCAATGCCATCGCGGATCTCGTTCATGTCGGATATGAACGAGAGGCGCTCTCCTCCTGACTGGAGTGTTTCCTCGATCTGCTGGGCGATCGATGCCGCCATCTGGACCTCGAAGGTGCTCGGGATCCTGCCTTCGGCACGGACCTGGACAATCCCCTCGTAATAACTCCCGCTGATCCGGTTGCAGCGGTCGCACTGCTCCTTGTCCCAGATGATCTCGACCGTACAGCTCCCTGTGACCGGTGTCTTGTACAGGGTCCCCCGGAGAGAAAGGGTGGCGCGTGACCGGTTCACGGTCAGCTCGTCGACTATAACATCGATCTCCGGTTTTTTGACATCGGCGTGGAAATGCACGGCCGACTTTGCGAGATCGGGTGCCAGTTCATGCCGGGTGCGGGTGCTGTCGGTCCAGGTATTCACCTGTTTGATCGCCCCGCAGCTGGGACACTGGACATTTTTTGCGCGGGTGTCGCAGGTAAACCAGGGGGTACTCCCGATCCGGCATTGCATGCAGAGCCCTTCCTTATCGGAAGGCTTCCCGCATTTTGGACAAAAATTATCGCGGATACTCATAGATGGTAGATTTGTACGTGAGGAATTTTCCCGATCATGATACAATTGGACCGCGTGATCAGTCCCATGGCAACAGCGAGGCTGACCGATCGCTCACCCATGAGGTTGATATTGCCGGCATCGTTCAGCGCTGCACGGACGTCCTCTTCGGTTGCCGGTTTGCTGCCATAGAACGATTCGGTGATCATGACAGTGATCTTTTCATGGCTGATTGTCGTATTGATCAGTTCGCGATCACATACTGCCACGACATCCCCCGACCCCGGGGAACGGTGAATCTTCAGAAACATTGATCACTCATTGGCTGGCGGGGATAAAAAAAGGTGAGTCTGTACTATTCGTCAGGCAAGGACAATTGTCACACCATAGACGTCCTGGATGGTCTCTGCATGGATCCGGAAACAGTCGTCCTCTGTCATCTGCCCGGATTCGAGCAGCTTGTTGGTATACCGGGGCACGGACTTGGGGCCGATCACGGCGCCCGGTCGGGCGTTTTCATCCATGTAGTCGCTCTCCATGGTGAACGGCCTTCCGCTGCGTACCAGGTCCGGGATCGCTTCATGCTTTGCAATCAGCGACGGGTGCAAGGGTGTGTCGGGTGACCCGTAATGCTTGACCACCCGTCCGGCCGGTACCCCGGCAAGACGTGCCATGTCAATGATGTCGCTGCAGGGCCCGGTCTCTGCGTGCACCTGGAGGGCGCACCCGCAGTCCGCGGCACAGGCGAGGGCATGCATGAGCACTTCGTTGGATGCAGCCAGCAGCTCCGGGCTTACTTCATAGTGCGGGCGCCCGCTCTTCAGGGCAACCGCTGTTCCTTCCCGGACATATCGTGCGGCACAGTCGATCCCGCCTTTCATCGTGTCGACCGCTTCCGCAAGCGACATGCGCTCCGTAAGGTGCGTGATCTCGGCAGGGTGGACGCCAAGGACGGGGAATGCGACAACTCCGGTCTCTTTGACCAGGGCAGCGATCCGGATCGTCTCATCGAACACCGCTGCATAATCAGCGCCGGATGCCGGGTGGACGGATAAAGACCAGGAGGGTTTTGACACGAGAAAGAGGTGCGTTCCCCCGGCCCGGCAAAAATCCTTCACCGCTTCGAGACCGCGGCCATTGACCGGATCGATATGGATATGGTCGTCAGTTACGGGATATCTTCTCGATTTCATGGCACTCCACGATCGTCATCAGGGGATAGCCCTGTTCCGGGGAGAGGCGCGCCCGGCAGTACGCAAACCCGACGCGGGTCACTATCTCCACGTTGAACATCATGCCGGACAGTTCGCTGTACCCGAACCGGTTCTCCGTCATCAGGTCCCGGTCAAGCCGGACCGTGATCTCTTCCACAAACGGCTGGAGGATGACTGCCCGCTCGATTGCCGTCTCGACGCTCGCCGCGGATGCCCGGGAAATGGGGGTCCCCACCCACTGGTGGTAAAGGGCCCCGAGCTTGATCCCGGCTTCAAACACTGCCTGTTCCCTGTTGCTTGTCATGGATGCTGCTCCTGGATCAACTTCCTAGATCAACTGGATGATACCGGACTTTGGTTCCATTGCTTCCCCGTGCCGGAGGAGCATGTCGATCCCGTCTTTCACTTTGTCCCGCGGGAATCCCTTTGCGCTGACCGCATCGATCACCTGGTCGATACCCGCACGGCGTCCTTCGCCGCCGATATCGCGGATCGCGTCCTTGATGACCCGCACGATGTCGCGTTTCTCTTTGGAGATGCCGGTTACGACCTTGTCGATATCGAAGGTGCCGGTCTTCGCATCATATGCGATCTGCCGCAGGCAGGCATCAACGATATGGATAACGCGTTCTGCGTCGCTCAGCTCGATCTTATCCGAAAGCCGGATACGCGCACTTGCCTCGGCAAGCCGGACAAGCGCTTCGAGTTGCCGGGCCGTCACCGGCACCGGCTTGTTGGGTTCCGCGATACCCCTGAGTTTTAAGTAATACCCGACAAGCGCTTCCCGGGATTCTGCCGAGAGCATCGGGAAGCAGGAGCGTTTGGCATATGCCACGTATTTTCTGAAGAGCCCGGGATCGATATCCGGCATGACCGGCGCGAGCTGCTGCTGGATGTACTCGTCCGTGACGCCGGGTATGGGCGTCTTCCTGTGCTGCGCGATCAGTTCCCCGGTACTGTGCGCCTTGAGGATGTGTTCTGCGATAGCGAGGTCCCGTTTCTGCTCCGGCTGGTCGGTCATGATGAAGATCAGGTCAAACCGGGAGAGCAGCGACGGGGGCATGTTGATCTGGTCGGAGATGTCCCCGAACATATCGAACCGGCCGTACTTCGGGTTTGCTGCGCCAAGCAGGGCGCACCGCGATTTGAGGGTGGCCGTGATCCCGGCCTTCGCAACGCTGATCGACTGCTGCTCCATTGCCTCGTGGAGGGCGGAACGGTCACCCTTCTCCATCTTGTCCATCTCATCGACTGCGGCGACACCCATATCGGCAAGCACCAGCGCACCGGCTTCGAGCGTCCAGCGGCCTTCCCCGAATTCGTCTTTCACCGCGGTTGCGGTCAGGCCCGCGGCAGTCGAGGACTGTCCGCTCGTATAGATCGCACGGGGGGAGAGTTTGACAACGTACCGCAGCAACTGGCTTTTTGCAATACCCGGGTCACCGATCAGGAGGACATGGATATCGCCCCTGAGACGGCTGCCATCCGGCATCTCCTTTGCGATCCCGCCGAACAACTGGAGGGCAATTGCCTGCTTCACGTCCTCGCTCCCGTAAATGGTCGGGGCAATCGAGTGGGTGATCATCCGGTAGATCATCGGGTCCCTGCTCAGGCGCTGGATCTCGTCTTCGGCCTTCTCGTCGATCTCGACCTCCTCGAATTCCTTCTCCGCGACCTCGATGGAATTGCATTCAAGGAAGATATCGAAGACCGTGCTCTTCTCGCCCTTGACGATCCGCTGCATCGAGCGCAGGATGCCATTGATAATGACGCGGTCGCCCGGGGAAACTTTACCGGAGAGGTCATCGGTCACATCGATATCCAGTGTCTGCGGCTGTTCGCCCCCGCGCAGGCCTTCCGGGGACTCCTGGATCCTCAGTTTCTGGGAGTCCACGAACTTCGACCGCTTGGGCATGAGCTCGAGCTTCTTGAACGTACAGCCATCGGTGGCACAACCCTCAGGCTCGATAAATTTCCCGTACTTCTGCTGTTTTAACGTAAAATGGCCGGCAGGGCAGCGGAACACGGCATCGACAATGCGTGGCCGGACTTCCGTGGTCTTTCTGAGGATGCCCTCTACGGAAACGAAACGGTTGATGTCATCCGACCGGATATAGCGGATACCGGTCTTTTTCGGGAGATTGGTGAACCGTATGTTGATGCCTTTTGGTTCTTTGCTATCCTTGGTCCGTATCAACTGGCTGTTTTTTATTGCGTCCCAGACATCCTCGAGGACCTTCCCGGGATTTTCCAGCAGCTCATCGGCAAGCGCGATACCCGTCTTGCCGAACCGCTCGACATCCCGGTAATCGATGTAGAGCGAACGCTTATGCGGGTATTCACGGGATAATTCACCCAGTTCTTTCTTGTACTTGCTCTTGAGCAGGCGGCTCCAGTCCCCGGTCTTGTCGCCTTCGTGAAGGTCAGGTTCCTTATCCATATCGCACCAGTCACCTGCCTTTCTGGGTGGTGAGCACGAACCGTGCGATCAGCGCTTCCATCTGGATATCGCTGTTCGCACCTTCGGAGAGCCGGAAATCTGTCTCCCCAAGGTGATCGATGAGCTGCACTTTCAGTCCCCGGTCCATGTCGCGTTTCAGGAGCGCCCGGTAACACTGGTTGATCAGTTCGTTCGGGGCGATCCCCCGTTCGTGGAGGAGCTGGGCAAGGAGCGATTCAGCCCCGTCAAAATCTCCCCTGATGGAGAGGGAGAGGAGCTCATCGATCTCGTCCGGCCGTGCCGTGGAGGTGATGGCATAGATCTGCTTCTCATCGATCGTGGGGGTGATGATGGCTGCGCCCTGTATCGCGTTGATCGCCTTGCGCATGTCGCCCTGTGCGATGTAGACAATTGCGTCCATGGCCCCGTCGGTGATCGTGAGCCCTTCGCGGCTCGCGATGCGGCGGACCTCCTCACGGATCGCATCCGGCCCGAGTGGTTTGAACCGGTATATCGCGCACCTGCTCTGGATCGGGTCGATGATCTTGGATGAATAATTGCAGGAGAGGATGAACCGGCAGGTCTGCGCATAGGTCTCCATGGTCCGGCGCAGGGCGGACTGTGCATCCGTGGTGAGAGCATCCGCCTCGTCAAGGAAGAGGATCTTGAACGCCACGTCCCCGTCCCTTCCCGTACGGGCGAACTCCTTGATCTGGTTCCTGACCACATCGATCCCCCGCTCGTCCGAGGCGTTCATCTCCTTGAAATTCCGCTGCCAGTTGTCCTTAAAAAATTCCCGTGCGAGCGTGACTGCGGCCGTGGTCTTCCCGACCCCGGCGCTTCCGGTAAAAAGGAGGTGGGGGAGATTGCCGCTTTTTACATAGGATGACAACCGTTCAACTATCTCGTCCTGCCCGACAATGTCGGCAAGTTTCTGCGGACGGTATTTCTCGATCCAGATCGTGTGGGTCTCATCCATGAATTTTCCTCCCGGAAAGGAAGTGCACCTTCGTGTGAGCTGTTATTTGTCACACTTCCATGAGAACTCTTGTATGGGCAGCGGGAATTTCCCGCTGTGACTAATGAATGTCATAACGTTTATCATAAGGGTTTTGAAATTACTTTTCATGCACGGAAAATATATTTTATCCGCTCTTGTTGTAATTCTTCTGGTCTGCTCCCCCGTAGCAGCCACCACGGCCAAAATTGCTGCGGGCGCGCCTGTCTTTATTGGCGAGAGCAACCTCAATATTGCATCGGCAATCGGCGACTGCCACGTGATTGCCTGGTGGCCTGAGGGGAACATGACCGGACCCGCGGCAAAAAACATGACCGTCAAGCGGCTGAACGAGGCAAATGACCTTGTCACCCGCTTCAATGTCAGCCCTCAGGTATTCGGGGGGTACACGGGCAACTGGTATTGCGAAGACAAGGCACCACATTTCGTTGTTTTAACGGTACTCGAACCCAGCATCTCAATCAAGGTGTGGAATGTTGACACGGACGAGGATATTACCGGACAAGCTGTGCCCGTTTCGACAAATATTACCTACCGGATTGACACAAACCTGGGCCAGGCGCTGAACTATTATAACCGTACTGACCTGACCCCGGCAGATGGCTTTTTTACCGTTAAGTTAACAAACCCGAGCGGCCAGGCATTCACCAATATCTATACCGGCAGTGTTGGCAGTGCGGATACCCAGATCCTTACCTTTGACAGCAACCCGTTCATCACTACACCCACCTACTTCGGGCAAAAAATGGATTCCTGGAACCGTCTATCCCGTGATGCCAGTGGCAGTCTGATGTACCCGCCGGGTACCTATACCTTCACGGTATCGCAGAACCTGGATCACATGCAGGATTCATATGCATCCACGGGTAAAACCACGTCATCAGCCAGTGTCGCCTTCCAGCAGTTACCGTCATTGACTTCGACACCGGCAGTGCCGCAGGAAAACGTGACGGTTGTGCCGGTAACTACCCGGCCCCCCGTGACGGTGATCAAATCCACCGTCCCGACAACGGTACCGGTTGCAAAGAAAACAACCTACTCTCCCCTGCCTGCGTGGGTAACCGTGATCGGTCTTCTGATCGCCCTGATCTACATCTCACGATCGAGATAGAAACTTTTTTTAATACTCTTATACTTTTTTACTGCCCTTATTTCACACCGTTTTATACGAAGAGAGTCAAATAATGTCAGGAGACCTGTATGAAATTCCAGAGAATTATTGCAGTATCGATCATCGCCCTCTTCCTTGTCCTGCCCGCTCTTGCTGCGGATCCCGCCGAGACGTTCGAATCTGCCGGTGAGTTATATTCGAAAAGCGTTGACCTGGCAAACGAGGGAAAATACCAGCAGGCGCTCAGTGCCGCGGATGAAGCGCTTGCCATGAACGTAACGTCACTGAAAGGGCTCATCCAGTCCAACCGGGCGGGAATCCTGGTGATGCTGAACCGCAACGATGAGGCGATTACTGCGGCCGATGCCGCACTCTCCATGGAGGGAAACCTTACGACTGTTCATTCCATTGCATGGTACAATAAAGGCAATGCTCTCCGTGCCCTTGGGAAGACAAGTGAAGCAAGGGCCGCGTATGCAAAGGCATCCGAACTTGATCCGACCCTGGTTGTACCGGATATGCCCTCAGGTACAGAATCAACCATCGTATCCCCCCAGCCGTCAACAACACACATCCCTTTGGTGAGTGAACCGGTTCAGGCAACACCATCTGCCACCCGTACCCCGTTGTCACTGGCGGTTGCAATCGGCGCTGTCCTGATTGTGTTTGCCTGCTGCCGGCAGAACCAGCATCCTTAAAATGAAATTCCTTTTTTACTGTTTTCAGATGAACCGGGAACAAATTAACGGTTTATCAGGTTATCTTTGGGAATGACCGGATGTTCTCTTTTGCTCCGGCAGGTACTTCCGTTTATTGTTCGGGACCTGTGGACCAGCTGCCTGAGGCTAAAAACTGCCTTCTTTGTCACTGGCTATATCTTGAATATCTTCGCCCTACCAATGTGTAAAGGAACATGGAAGGATCAGCCAGGGTATTTGCCGGGGAGTTTTACCAGTCTACCTTAGTCCTGCCCCCAGCGGAGCCGGGTACGCCGGGATGGGTCGTTACTCCCGGCGGGGCCTGGTGCTGCCGGATGTACATTGCCGGTGCCCTGACCGAGACGGTTGAGGCTGGCGACCTGCTCCGCTGCCGGGTTGCGGATCCCACCGGTGCCTTTGATATTGTTTCCGGTGGGAGGAATGCCGCACTTACCCGGGTATTCCGGGACATCCCCGTCCCGTCATTCGTTGCAATCACCGGCTATGCCCAGGCATACCAGAAAAACGGGGGAATTGTTCTCTCCGTGCGACCGGAACATGTCCAGGTGATCGACCGGACCTGCCGCGATACCCTCCTGCTTAATACGGCCGAACATTCGCTCCGGCGGATCGGGCAGTTGCGTGATGCCGTTGACGGGACGTGCACGGATGATCGGCTCCTGCGCACGGTCAGTCACTACGCGGTAACCTTGCCAAAGATACTTGAACTGGTCCACATGGTTGAAGGTGCCGTGGAGTGTGTGCGCCCGCAGGAACCCCAGGCAACCGGTGAACAAACGGATATCCGTTCCGTTGTGATGGCACTGATGGAGAATGCTGCCGGACCCCGTGGAATTGCCGTAGAAGAGATCATTGAAACACTGGCACTCCGGGGAATCAGGAAGGAAGATGTGCTTGTGGCGCTGGAATCCCTCATCACGGATGATGAGTGCTACCAGCCCCAGAAGGGATATGTCAAACCGCTATGAACCTGGAATTTATCCGTGATGGCCCGGCGCTCGTGATCGAAGGCGAACAGCGTCTCCTTGTTGTAGCCGATCTCCACTTCGGGATCGAGGCGGACCTTGCCGCCCACGGCCTCCATTTCAAAAGCCGCAGCACTGAACGGCTCGAACGGCTCATGAAGACCATTGACCATGCCGACCCGGATGCGCTCATTCTCCTTGGGGATATCAAGCACAGCATCCCTTCGCTCACCCGCCAGGAATATTATGAGATGCCCGGTATCCTTGAGACTCTCCGTTCCCGTGTCCCGCTCATTGTTTTCCCGGGGAACCACGACATCGGCATCGAACGTTTTGTCAGGGACGACGAACTGAAACCCCGGGACGGGGCACTGATCGATGGGGTTGGATACCTGCACGGGCACATGTACCCGGCACCGCACCTGTACGGCAATCTTATTGTCATCGGCCATCACCACCCGCTCATCTCCCTGAAGGACGAGGTGGGCTGTGCCCTGCAGGCCCCTGCATACATCAGGGCCGGGCTGGATACTGAAACCCGGGAGGCACAGGACCCCGGGTCACCGGTCGGATCTACCCGGGTGCTCTTCATGCCGGCATTCAACGAGCTCGCCGGGTATGATATCTTCCAGATGGTAAAACACCCCTTCTCCCCCTTGTCACGGGGTATGAATGTCAATGCAGCAGAGATCATCCTTACCGATGGGACATACATCGGCCCGCTGAATTCTCTTGAGCCGGATGAAGACGATTGAACGGCTGGACCCCCAGGTCCGCACATGTATCAGGAAACGCGGGTTTACGGCGCTGTCGGATGCGCAGAAACAGGCGATACCTCTTATCCTCGACGGGAACAACATCGTCCTCATTGCCCCGACCGGCACCGGCAAGACCGAGAGCGCGATGTTCCCGGTCTTCAATGGCCTGCTCCCGCTTCCGGCCGGGGGTGGGTTCAAGGCGATCTACATCACGCCGCTCCGGTCACTGAACCGCGACATCCTCTCCCGCATGCAGTGGTGGTGTGCGGAACTGGGCCTCACGGTCGGCGTCCGGCACGGCGACACGCCGATGGGTGAGCGGAGGAAACAGGCCCTTTCTCCTCCCGACCTCCTGATCACGACGCCTGAAACCTTCCAGGCGCTGTTCATGGGGAAACGGCTCCGGCAGCACCTTGCCCATGTGAAGTACGTGATCATCGATGAGATCCACGAACTTGCCGGGAGCAAACGCGGGGCACAGTTTGCGGTAGGGCTGGAACGGCTCCATGTCTATGCCGGCGATTTCCAGAGGATCGGCCTCTCTGCTACTGTCGGAAATCCGGAGGATATTGCCGGATACCTGTGCGGGTCCCGTCCCTATACCATTGTCCAGGTGCCGGTGGCAAAACAGCTGGAGTTAGCCGTGCAATATGTCGGGGATGATTTCCGGCACCAGACTGCCGTGCTGTCAAAACTCCTCAAGCGGGAAGGGTCAACCCTCGTCTTTGTCAATACCCGGGTGACTGCGGAAGCGCTTGGCCATGCCCTCTTTGCACATGGCGATGTCGAGGTGCACCACGGGTCGTTGTCCAGGGAAGTCAGGATCGATGCGGAAGAACGGTTCAAGAAGGGTGAGATCCGGACGCTCATCTGTACATCGTCCATGGAACTGGGGATCGATATCGGCCGTGTCGACCATGTGATCCAGTTCGGCTCTCCCCGCGAGGTGGCACGCCTCGTCCAGCGGGTAGGCCGGGCCGGTCACCAGCTGAATACGATCTCCCGCGGTACTGTTCTTGCCACCGGGTTCGACGACCTCCTCGAATCTCTCGTGATTGCAAAGAAGGCCCGGGCCAACGAGATCGAGCGCGTCGTACCGCACCGGCATGCTGCGGATGTGCTTGCGAACCAGGTTGCAGCGATTGCCGTTGAATACGGGGAGATCGAACGGTCGAGGATACGGGAGATCTGCGAGCGGACCTCATTGTTTCCTGACTGCGGCACGCTTCTTGAGGATGTCTGTCGCCAGATGGAGGACCACCGCCTGATCCGGATCGACGGGAGCCGGATCGTCACCACTGCACGGGCCCGCCGCTACCTTGCCGGGAACCTCTCGATGATCCACGATGAACGCAAGGTGCCGATCTTCGACATCGTCTCGCGCCGGACCGTCGGGACACTCGATGAATCGTTTGTCGTGGGCTGGGTGCATACGGGAGTTGTCTTCATTACCAAGGGGCAGCTCTGGCGTGTCCTCGAGATCGCGGATGGCAGGCTCACCGTTGAACCGGCAAATAAGGCAATCGGCGAACTTCCCTCCTGGGAAGGCGAGCAGATCCCGGTACCGTTCTCCGTTGCCCGGGAGGCTGGTGCAATACGCAGGACCCGTGATGTTGCGGCATATCGTCCCGAACAGGACGGACTCGCGTTCGCGGAAGCCTTTCTCCGCGAGATGGACAAGAACCGCTCGCTTGTCCCGACCGACGAACTGATCACGCTTGAAAATACGGAGGACGGAGTTGTCTGCAATGTCTGTGCCGGCCACAAGGCGAACGAGGCGCTCGGCCGTGTCCTCTCGATCCTCATATCTGCCCGGTACGGGACAACGGTGGGCCTCGAACTGGATGCCTACCGCATGCTCCTGCGCCTCCCCTCATCCGTCCGTGCTGCCGATGTCCGGGATTTCCTCCTCTCGCTTGACCCCGCCCATATGCCGGGTGTCCTGCGCCTTGCGCTGAAACGGACCGCACTCTTCAAGTGGAAACTGGTCCAGATTGCAAAAAAGTTCGGGGCGATCGATCCCGATGCCGATTACGAGAAGATCAGCATCCAGCGCCTGCTCGAATATTTCGACGGTACGGTTGTCCAGCAGGAGGCATACCGCGAGCTGCTCTCGGAGTATATGGATATCGACACTGCGGCGGCAATTGTCAGTCTCATACGCGAAGGAAAGATCCGTGTGGAACTTGGCCCCCACTCGCTGATCGGGGCCGGTGGGCTTCTCTCCTCGCGCGACCAGATCCCGCCCCCGACTGCGGACGGGGCCGTGCTTGCGACCCTGAAACGGCGGCTTAACCAGGATGATGTACTGCTGGGGTGTATGAATTGTCGCGACTGGAAGAGCCGGACGGTCGTCTCGCGGGTCGATGAACATCCCCAGTGCCCGAAGTGCGGCGCACGTCTGATCGCGGCGCTCAAACCCTATGAAGAGGAGCAGTACGCGCTGATGAAAAAACAGCGGAAGAATGCTGAAGAACGGGTGATCGAACAGCGACTGATGCGTAACGCAAACATCGTGTTGTCAAGCGGGAAGAAAGCGGTGATTGCACTGTCCGCTCGTGGCGTCGGGCCTGAGAATGCATCACGTATCCTTGCCACACTGACTGAGGGGGATGCATTCTATCGCGAGATCCTCAGGGCTGAACGCACGTTTGTCCAGACACACCGTTACTGGGCGTGAGTTAGAAAATTTTCTGAATAGTGTGAGCTGTTGAAAATTGGGTCCTCTTGATATGATGCCCCCCTCTTGCGCCACCAGTCCCCCGAGGGGGACGGGGCGCAGTGCGATGCCTCAGTATTGCCTGTTCAGACAATCTCTTCTGTTATATATCTGCATTTTTGAGTACAGGTAATACGGCACAATCCCAAACGGGGGTGCCACAGCGGTGGGGCGCAGCCCCGAGAGCGTCAGGGTTGCGATAAAAAATTTTAGAAAATGGTAAAACAAATATTGGAATTTACATTATGCTCTCGAGCTTCTGCTCGAGGAAGTCAAGGCCTTTCTTGATGTCCTCAATGGTCTTGCCTCCCGTGAGGATGATCTTACCTGATGAGAAGAGGAGTGCGACGATCTTGGGGTCCTTGATGCGGTAGACCAGGCCCGGGAACTGTTCCGGCTCGTACTCGATATTCTCAAGGTTTAAGGTGATGACCACCTTGTTGAGGTTGATGTATTTACCGATATCGTACGAACAGACAATATTGGTGACTGCCACCTTGGGTTCCTTGAACGTGTCCACACCCGCTTCCTTGAGGGACTTGATGATGATACCAAGCCCGTCTTTGAGCGCCTTGTTGTCACGGATACCGGTCAGCACTACCTTGCCCGATGAAAAGATCAGGGACGCGATCTTCGGGTTCTCGATGCGGTAAACAGCGCCCGGAAACCGTTTCGTATTGAGTTCGCAGCTCTTGATCTTGCTGGATACATCAGCAAGGTTAATAGA
>Ga0153915_10000086_pt1 | contig 81264 bp, 62 predicted proteins | sample Opewatmetagenome_2_FD_107003 | JGI IMG/M metagenome (GOLD analysis project Ga0153915, IMG submission 107003) | Freshwater wetland microbial communities from Ohio, USA - Open water 3 Core 3 Depth 3 metaG | ecosystem: Environmental > Aquatic > Freshwater > Wetlands | place: USA: Ohio, Lake Erie...
AGCTCCCGAATGACCTCCTTCAGCTTGGCCTGCGCGAGGGCCGTAACGATGAACAGTAGCATGCCGAAGGGCGGCGTGGAAAGCCCGATCATCATGTTCAGCACGATGACCACCCCGAAGTGGACGGGATCGATGCCGAGTTTCATCATGACCGGCAGCACCATCGGGACGAAGACGAGCTGGATCGTGCTCACGTCCATGAAGCAGCCCAGGATCAGGAAGATGATGTTCACCACGAGCAGCATCACGGCGGGGTTCGTGGTGATGTGGAGCATGGAGTTCCCAACGAGCGCCGGGATCTGCTCGATGGCCACGATGTACGAGAAGGTGTAGGCCGCGCCGATCATGAACGACAGGCCGCCGATCGATTTCACAGTGCTCTTCATCACCTCGAGAAACTCCTTGGGGCCGAAGGAGCGGTAGAAGAACACGGAGATGAGCAGGGACCAGGCGGCGGCCAGGGCTCCGGCCTCCGTGGGCGTCACGACGCCCGTGTAGATGGCGCCCAGCAGGATGACCACGGTGAGGAGCGCGGGAATCGAATGCAGGGTCACCTTCACGAACTCGCGGAAACGGTAGCTGCGGCCGGTGGGATAGTTCCGCCGCACCGAGACGATGCCCGTGTAGACCATCATCGTCACGCCCAGGAGGACCCCGGGCACGATGCCGCCCATGAACAGCGCCCCGACCGACGTGTTCGAGATCATCGCGTAGATGATCATCGGGATGCTCGGGGGGATGATCGGACCCTCCGTGGCGCTGGCGGCGGTGACCGCGGCGGTGAAGCCCTTGGGGTAGCCCTCCGCGATCATGGCCTGCATCTCGATGTTGCCGGGGCCCGAGGCATCGGCGATGGCGGAGCCCGTCATGCCGGAAAAGATGATCGAGTCGACGATGTTCACCTGCGCGAGCGCGCCGCGCCTCTTGCCGATGAGGCCGGAGGCGAAGTCGAAGATGGTCTGGGTCACCTTGCCCGAGTTCATGATCTCGGCCATGAAGATGTAGAGCGGCACCGCGATCATGATGAAGCTGCCGCTCATCTCGGCGATGAACTTGGAGGCCACCATGTCGACAGTGGCCGCGGGCGACGGCGAGACGACGAAGTAGAAGACCGAGGCCATCACCATGCCGAACCCGATGGGGACCCTGAGGAGGAAGACCGCGACGAAGGCGACGATGAAGACGATCAGGGCGAGGTTCATGCGGGCCTCCGCGTTGCCAGGGAGCGGACGTCTTTGACGACGTCGACGACGTAACGGATGGTGACGTCGACCAGAAAGACCAGGTAGGCCGAGGAAATGACGTTCATCGGAAGCAACAGGACGGAGGAACGCTTATAGCTCTGGAAGATGACGAAATCCAGCGAGGGCTTGAACGAGATCACGAACGTGATGATGAGCAGGCCGTTGCCGGCGATGCGCATGATCGCCTGGCCGCGCTCCGACACCCGGTCGTAGATCAGGGTGAAGGAGACCATCGAATCGTACCGCTTGGCGTACAGCGCGCCCAGCAGCGCGGCCCAGAGGAATGAGAGCAGCGCCAGCTCCTCGGGCCACATCAGGGGCACGAAGAAGTAGCGCGAGACGATCTGGATCAGGAAGCAGGCGAAAATGGTGAGGAAGGCGAGCATGGGGACGTACAGCTCGAGTACGTCCAGCAGGAACAGGAGGATCTTCTTCAGGCGCGGATTCATCGGTGTGTGACTCCTTGTGGGAAGACCGCCGGCCCCGCGGGGCCGGCGGAAAACAGGAGAGGCCTATTTGATCTTCTGGATCTCGTCGTAGAGGGTCCAGTCCCAATCCTTCGACTGGTCCTTTCCCTCCGTCGCGTAGTAATTCTTCGCGTAGGCGGCGAACGCCGCCTTGTCGGGATTGTCGATCACCGTGAGGCCCTGCTGGCGGAAGAAGTCGAGGATGGTCTTCTCCTTGTCCTGGTTGGTCTTGTCGCAGTATTCCCTGCCCTTGGCCAGGGCCTGGACGACCCAATCCCTCTGCTGCTGGGTGAGGCCCTGCCACCTCTTCTCGTTGATCGCGGGCCATACGGAGTCCACGACGTGGTCGGTGAGCACGATGTACTTGGTGACTTCATAGAACTTGGCGGCCTGGTCCGTGGGCAGAGGGTTGTCCTGGCCGTCGATCACCCCGGTCTTGAGGCCCAGATAGACCTCGCCGAAGGACATCGGCGTCGGATTCGCGCCCAGAGCCTTGCCCATGGCGATCCAGGCCGGCGCATTGGGGACGCGGAATTTCACGGATTTCATCTGCTCCGGCTTGGTCACGGGGCCCACCTTCTCGATGAGGTTCAGCTCCCGGGTGCCCAGGTAGTAGGCCATGAGGGGCCTCATGCCGAGCTTGGCGACGACCTGGTCGTAGATCTTCTGGCCGACCGGACCGTTCAGCGTCTTGGTCATCTGGTTGTAGCTCTGGAAGGTGAAGGCCGCGCTCAGCATGGATGTCGTAGGCACGAACTGCGCGAGCCATGCGGCCGAGGTGTAGACCAGGTCGACCTTTCCCTGCATGCAGGCATCCTGGTCATTGGCCTGGGAGAAAAGCGTGCCGGAGTCGAAGTTGTCGACGGTGATACTGCCGCCGGAGATCTTCTCCACCTCCGCCTTGAAGACTTTCATCGCCTCCGTGTGGGCGTCACCCGGGACGCTGGCGGTGGACCATGTCAGCTTCACGGCCTTGGGTGCCTCCGCCGTGCCCCTGGCGAAAGCGCCGGTGCCGAGGAGGCAAAAGACGACCAACAGAATGGGAATTTTGGATTTCATGAAGTCGCTCCTTTCCATTTTGACGTTTTAGACAACCGAAACCATCGACTGATACCGCAGTGTAAAGGCCATCCCTCGGACTTGTCAAGGAAATACCGCCGGACGGCCGTGGGACTCGCATGAAGGGACGCGGGTGCCGTCACCCGGGACGCCAGGTCCACGGAAGGCGCGGGATCCCAGGTCGGGCTTATGCGCCGGCCACCTCCATGGCGATCCTGGCCCACTCGAACAGGCGTTCCGGCTTGCGGCCCACCGTACTGATGTCCTTCAGGATGTACTCCAGGGCGCAGCCGTTGTTCTCGCAGATCCTCCTGGTGGCCAGGAGGTCCTCCCGCACCCGATCCGCCTCGAAGCGGTCCGGCGCCAGGAAGGCGGGGCTCGGCTTGCGGGAGAAGACGTAATCCCTGCCTATCTCCGCGGCGCCCCGCTCCTGGTCCGCCCAGGGGCTCATGGAGACCTTGCGCACGTTGGGCAGCATGCGCACCTCGGCCATCTTCCTGTCCAGGGGATCGCAGCAGCCGTAGTAGACCAGGCCGAAGCGCGCACAGATCCTTTTCGTGTAGTCGATCTCGTACTCCCGGAACATGGCCGGAGATACCGTGGCGAACATCTGCGCCAGGCCGAACATCCAGACGTCCTTCGCGCGCGGCCGTTCGGGATCGTATCCTGGAGCGGGAAGATCGTCCGTCCAGGCGCCCGTGCAGTGGATCAGGCTCTGCGGCTGGCACAGCAGGCCCTGGGCCTCCAGCTGGTCCAGAAGGACGAGGTAGCCGTCCGTCATGCGGGCCGCGAGGCGGTGCATGAACTCCGGCCTGTCCATGATCGCGTAGAGCGCCCCCTCCACGCCCATCCACTGGGCGATGGGATCCCAGAGGGAGAGGTAGGGCTCCAGGCCCCAGGGCCTGACGGGGATGACGCCGTCGAACAGGTCGTGGGCCAGGGACATCCGGCGCTCCGTCTCCGCCTTGTCGTGGCTGACCTCAGGCATCCGGATCCTCGATAGATCGTCATCGGACTGGAACTGGTTCTCGTACCTGTGGCCGACCACGTCGTTGGTCGGGTCGGTCACCGCCGTCTCCTCCTCGACCTTCATGCCGAACCCGGTGTTCCGGACCGCCTTGGGCACCCGCAGGAAGGGTTCCACCACCATGTCCACGGGGAAATGCCCCCATTGGAAAAGGAGGCGCCTCAGGGTCTCCTCGTAGCTCCTGCATTCCCTGTCCGCGCAATGCAGGACGAGTTCCCCGTCCGCGTCCATCTCGTTCCAGCAGACCTGGTCGATCATGACCATGGGCCGGTCCGGCCGCTTCGCGTTGAGCTTCCTCCAGAGGCCCCGTTTCTCCTCCTGCACCGGCAGCGCGGCGATCTCCGCCGCCCGTGCGGCCAGTTCCCTCAGGATCTTCCTGTCTGCGGCATGCTGCATGCGTTTCCCCCCGCCGCCCACCCTATCATTCCCGCGCGCGGTTGGGAAGCGCGGCCGTCATCCTTCCAGTTCGAGGCTCCGGTAATCGAGGAGGGCTCCTTCGCCGATGACGCGTTCGGCGAAGCGGAACAGGCGCGGGTTGTCCAGCACCTCGGCCAACCGCCCGTCGCGCAGCGCCGCGGCGGCGATGCCGTCCAGCCAGGAGGGCTCCAGGGTCCTTCTCCTGCGGAAGACGCGGCGCTCCCCCACCAGCCAGGCGTCGTAGCGGTCCGCGCTGCGCCGCAGCGGCGCGGTATCCACGTTCCGTTCGCCGTACAGCTCGACCATGTCCCGCAGGAGGACGCGGAAGGAGTCGTGCGGCGGGAGCATGGCCGCGAACAGGCGGTGCGGGAGGAGCCGGGGAAGCCCAAACTCCCTGCGGACCGCCGCGATACGGGAGGCGACGGGCTTCCATGCCGAGGCCCTGGGGGCGCCGGAAGGCCGCTCCTCCCGGAAGGCGGCGCGCACGCCCTCCAGGAGATCGGGACGGAATCCCCCGAGGGTCGCGAGATACAGGTCCTTCTGCCGCCCGGGCCGGAGCGTGAGGCCGCCCGGCATGAGGAAGTCGACGCCCGCCTCCGACGCCGCCTCATAGAGGGACCGGATGGACGCTTCGCCATCGGAGAGGCCGGGCAGCAGGGGCATGGCGAGGATTCCCACGGCGCAGCCCGCCTCCTTGAAGGCCCGGGCCATTTCGAGCCGTTCCCGGAAGGGGGAGGCGCCGGGCTCCATGATCTCCCGCAGCCTTTCATCGAGGCTGGTGAGGGACACCAGGAGGACGAACCCGGCGTTCCCGTTCACCTTCTTCCACAACGGCAGGTCCCGCAGCGCAAGGACGGACTTGGTCATGACGAGTGCGGGAAACCGCGGAGCCTCCGATGCCCCGACGCGCGAAGAGTGGTCCGCCAGGATCCGCGCGCAGCGGCCCGTGATGAAAAGTTCCTTCTCCCGCGGCTGGTAGGGATCCGTCGTGCCGGAACCGAAGGCGATGAGGCCCGACTCCCGCGCCCGCGCGAGGTCCCGGGCCAGGCGGTCCGGAACATCGCGGCGTTCGACGATGTCGCGCTCGAAATCGCCCTCGACGTAGTAGCGTTCCGCACGGCCGTCGCAGTAGCGGCATCCGTGGGCGCACCCGCGGTAGGGCGCCACCTTGTACAGGGACCGCGTGAAGTTATCCGGCATGTCCGCCGGCCGCAGCAGGCGCGTGGTCTCCGACACGCCCCGCGTGGTCTCCGACACGCCGGGCGTGGTCTCGGTCCGCATCCTTCCCTCCCCAAAGATGCGATGGTAGCACGGAAACGGCGCGTACGGCACCTATTCCGCTCCCTTGACGGCGGGAAGACGGCGGAATTAGGTTATGGAAGGCCCCTGAAACGGCGGAAAACGGAACAATGAACCATCCGGGGATCAAGCGACGCGATGCCCCAATTCCCGCCGAGCGTAGGCGATCGCTAATCGCCTATGCGCTCGCTTTCGGGATGCCGCCCCTGTTACTCCTGCTCCGGTTCCTGACAGGCTTTCCCCTGGGAGACATCCCCGACTCCTTCCTGTTCCTCATTCCAGTCCTGCTCGGTTCCTTCACGGGCGGACCCGGTCCCGGCCTGGCGGCGCTCATCCTGTCGGCGGCCTGCTCCTCCTATCTGCCGCACGGAACGGCGCGCTTGGTCTTTTCCGCCGGAACCGCGGCGAGCTCGCGGTGGGCGGAGGCGGTCCTTGTCGGCGCCATGAGCACGGCCCTGATCAGCCTGCTCCGGCGCAGGAACCGCGGCATGCTGCGGGACCTGGAAACCCACCGGCACGTCTCCCGGAAGCTTTCCGGCATCGTCGCCTCGGCTCCCATGGTCCTGTACGCCGCACGGCTCGGACCGGAAGGCCGGATGCGCTTCACCTACATGAGCCCCGTCATCCGGGACCTCCTCGGCATCGGCGCGGAGGAGGCGATGGAGGACATCGAGAAGATCGTCTCCCTGGTCCATCCGGACGACCTTTCCCGCCTGAAGGAGTCGATCTTCGAATCGGCCCGCTCGCTGCAGCCCTGGCTGGAGGAGTTCCGCATGCGGCCTCCCGACGGGAAGGAGCTCTGGGTGGAAGCCTCCTCCGTGCCGCAGCGGGAACCGGATGGCGGCATCGTCTGGTTCGGCTATACGGCAAACGTCACGAAACGCCGACGCATGGAGGCCCTCCTGCGGGACGCGCAGAAGATCGCCCACTTCGGCGGATGGGAGATGGATGTCGGGACCATGAAGCTCACTTGGTCCGACGAGGTATACCGCATCTACGGCGTGGATCCGGACCGGGTGGAACCGAACTTCGAGCGCTACCTGGAATGCGTCCATCCGGAGGACCGTGCCGGCCAGCGCCGGCACCTGGAGACCGTCATCGGGGAGAAGAGGTTTCCGGACTTCGAGTGCCGGATCCTCAGGCCGGACGGTACGGTCCGCACGGTCTACATCCGGGGCACCGTGATCCTGAACAGGACGGGGGACGTGGCCACGGCCACGGGCACCGTCCAGGACATCTCGGAACGCAAGGCCATGGAAACGGCCCTGCGCGAAAGCGAGGAGCACTTCAAGACGGTCTTCCAGTCCGGCCCCCAGCCCTACGGGCTTTCGGACATCGGCACGGGGGTCTTCCTCGACGTCAATGAAAAGTTCCTGCGGCTGTTCGGATATGCCAGGGAGGAGATGATCGGCCACAGCTCCCGCGAGCTCGGCCTGTGGGCGGACCCGGAGATCCGGGACAGCATCGTGGGTAGGATGCACTCCTACAATGAGGTACAGGAGGTCCAAACCAAGTTCGTGACCAAGGGGGGACAGATCCGGGACACGCTCTGGTCCGCCACGAAGCTGCGCCTGGGCGGCCGGGACGTCCTGCTCGGAATCCTCTACGACCAGACGGACCGGATCCGCGCAGAACGGGAAGTCCGGGCCTGGCGCGAACGCTACGAACTGGTCGCGGAGGCGAGCAGCATGGTCTTCTACGACATCTGCCCGGAACAGGACCGGATCCTCTGGAGCCGCAGCGTCGGGAAGGTCCTCGGCATCGACGGCACCGGGAAAACCGGCAGCATCTCCGCCCTGGTGGAACGGATCCACCCCGAGGACCGCGAAGGGACCCTGGAGGCCATCGAGAAGGCGCGGAAAGGATCCGGATTCTTCGACCTGGAGCACCGCATCCGCGGCGCGGACGGCTCCTATCTCACCTTCCACAACCGGGGCTTCCCCCTGCGGGACGAGGGCTCCGACACCATGCATCTGGTCGGAGTGGCCGAGGACGTCACGGAACGGAAACGGGCGGAGGAGGCACGGCACCTCATGGCCCATACCGTGGAAAGCATCGCCGAGGCGGTCACCCTCACGGATCTGGACGGGAACCTCACCTTCGTGAACCAGGCCTTCCGCGAAGCCTACGGCTACGATCCGCGGGATGTCTACGGCAGGGAGATCTCCATGCTGTGGACCCCGGGAAAGCAGGCGGATCTCATCGGGAAGATGCGCGCCGACCCGCAATGCGGCTCCTGGCGGGGCGAGGTCACGGCGATCTCCAAGGACGGCCGGGAGTTCCCCGTGGCCCTGCGCATCTCCCGGATCCACGACGAGGACAACGTGGCGATCGGCTACGCGGCCATCCACGAGGACATCACGGAGCGCAGGCGCCTGGAGGAGCAGCTCCTGCAGGCGCGCAAGATGGAGGCCGTCGGACGCCTCGCCGGAGGGGTGGCGCACGACTACAACAACATGACCGGCGTCATCCTCGGCTTCGCCACCCTCCTCTCGGAGAGGATCGATCCGGCGGACCCCATGCACGAGGACGTCGCGGAGATCCTGTCGGCGGCCCAGCGGTCCGCCAACCTCACCCGCCAGCTCCTGGCCTTCGCCAGGAAGCAGGTCGTGGCCCCCGTACCCCTCGACCTGAGCCAGTCGGTCCAGTCCCTCCGGAAGGTCATCCAGCGCCTCATCGGGGAGGACGTCGCCCTACGGATCGCCACGCAGGACGGCCTGTGGGCCGTCCTGCTGGACCCCGCGCAGGTGGACCAGATCCTGGCCAACCTCGCCTCCAATGCGCGGGACGCCATCCGGGACGTCGGCACGGTGTTCGTCGGTACGTCGAACGTGGCCCTCGACGCGTCCGCCGTCCACGGCATCCCGGACGGAAGGCCCGGCGAGTTCGTCATGCTGCAGTTCAGCGACACGGGCCGGGGCATGGACGAGGCGGAGCGGGCGAAGGTCTTCGAGCCGTTCTACGCCGAAAAGCCGCAGAACCCCGGCACGGGACTGGGCCTGGCCACCGTATTCGGGATCGTCAAGCAGAACGACGGCTTCCTCTCCGTGGACAGCGCGGTGGACCGCGGCACCACCTTCCGGCTCTACTTCCCGCGCCATGCGGGGACCTCGGCGGAAGGCGCACCCGCGGCGACGGCCCGCCCGGCGGGGGGCGGCGAGACCATCCTCCTGGTGGAGGACGAGGAGCTGCTCCTGGAGCTGGCCCGCAAAACGCTTCAGAAGTACGGCTACGGAGTCCTCGCGGTACGCTCCCCGCTCGATGCCATCGCGCTGTGCCGCTGGAGGAAGGAGCCGATCGATCTCCTGCTCACCGACGTGATCATGCCGGAGATGAACGGCAAGGACATGAACGCGGCCATCCAGGAGGTGCGTCCCGGCCTGAAGACGCTCTTCATGTCGGGTTACCCGGCGGACGTCATCGCGGACCGCGGTTTCCTGGAGGAGGGGATCCAGTTCATCCAGAAGCCCTTCAGGCCGTCGGATCTGGTGGAAAAGATCCGCAAAGTCCTGGGGGATGCCTGATGGCCGCGACCCTGCGGCGGACCCTCATCGCGCGCTTCACGCTGCTCAATGCCGCCGTCCTGGGGGCATTGGGAATCCTGCTTATCGTGAGCTCCTACAGGTCCATCTCGCAAATCTCACGGGACAGCCTGAGGCGCTCCACGGAAACCGTGTTCGGCATGATCGAGTCCGTGGCGGAAAACTCGGTACGCAGCTACCTGCGGGCTTCCGCGGAACGGGCCATGGACCTTGTCCGGGACGCCTATGGGCACTACCGCTCCGGTGAGATGGGGGAGAAGGAGGCCCAAAAGCTTGCGACGGACGAACTCTCCAAACTGCGCATTGGGGACACCGGATACGCCTACGTCCTCGACACGGACGGAGTGCTAGTCTCCCACCCCAGCCCCTCCTTGAGCGGCGGGCCTGCGCCGGAATACGGCCCGCTTGCGGACCAGTTGGGGATGCGCGAGGGATACATGGAATACGTCTTCAAAGCGCCGGAGGAGACCAGCCAGGAGCCAAAGGCCGTTTCCATGATTTACTTCGAGCCCTGGGGATGGATCGTATCCGTAACCTCATACCGCAGGGAATTCGACAGGCTGGTGCAGCCCGATGGTTTCCGCGCCTACGTCCTCGGCCTCACGTTCGGCAAGGGCGGCTACGTGTACGTCGTCCATGACGACGGATCCATCATCATCCATCCCAAGCTCACGGGAAATCCGCTGCGGGAGAGCGGAAGCGCGGAGCTGCAGAGCCTCCACACGGCGGCGCGGGAGAAGGGGGAAGGGGAAACCACCTATACATGGGGGAACCCGGGGGAAGGAAAGGCGCAACGAAAGACCGTCTACTTCAAGCAACTGCCCCGTTTCCACTGGATCGTGGTGAGCTCCATCCCGCAGTCGGAGCTCTACGCCCCTGCCTACAGGGCCGGCCTCATGGTCATCCTGGCCGTCGTCGTCTGCCTGTTCCTGTCCTCCCTCCTCACGGCATCCCTCGCGGCCTCCATGACCCGGCCGCTGGAGGACCTCACGAGGCGCCTGGAAGCCGGTGAGGACGGGGACTTCACCGTGCGCATGCCGGTCTCATCACGCGACGAAGTCGGCCGCCTGTCCGGGCATTTCAACCGCTTCATGGATGGACTGCAGGCGGTGCGCGACCGCCTCGCGGCCTCCATCGAGGAACGGACCCGCACGGAGGCGGCACGCGCGCGTCTGGCGGCCACGGTGGCGCAGATCAAGGAACACGTGCTCATCACGGACACGGAGCATAGGATCATCTACGTCAATCCAGCCTTCGAGCGGGTCACGGGATACGGAGCCGAGGAGGTCCTGGGCCGGAAGCCGGACTTCCTTGGCGGCGTGCGCCGGGAGGAGAACCTGGACTCCAGGATCCGGGCCGCCCTGGCGGCCGGAAGAAGCTGGCGGGGACGCATCACAAACCGCCGCAAGGACGGGACGGAGTTCATCCAGGAAGGCTCCATCTCCTCCATCCGGGATGAAGCGGGAGCCGTCGTGAACTACGTGGCCATCAACCGCGACGTCACCCGGGAGGTGGAGCTGGAAGCCGGGCAGCGGCAGAGCCAGAAACTGGAGGCCATGGGGATCCTGGCGGGAGGGATCGCGCACGATTTCAACAACATCCTGACCGCCATCCTGGGATTCGCGGAACTGGCGGAACAGCAGACGGCCGCGGAGGATCCGTTGCGCGACAACCTGCGGGAAATCGTGCGCTCCGGAACGCGCGCCCGGGAGCTCGTGTCCAGGATCCTCGCCTTCAGCCGCCAGACCAAGCGGGAGACGCGGCCCGTGGAACTGGGCTCCCTGGTGAAGGAGACCTTGAAGCTGCTGCGCGCGAGCATCCCGTCCACCATCGGGATCGAGCAGCGGATCTCCGAGGACCACGGCCTGGTCCTCGCGGACGCCACGGAGATCCACCAGGTGGTCATGAACCTGTGCACCAACGCGGCCCAGGCCATCGGAGACCGGCCCGGCACCATCACGGTCTCCGTCCGCAGGACCCACGGAGCCTCAGGGGAATGGATGGAGCTCTCGGTGTCCGATGACGGGGCCGGGATGGACGAGGAGATCCAGGTCCACATGTTCGAGCCTTTCTACACGACGAAGGAGGCGGGTAAGGGGACCGGCCTGGGACTCACGATGGTCCACGGCATCGTAAGCCAGATGGAAGGGCAGATCCAGGTGGAAAGTTCCCCCGGCGGGGGGACATCCCTGCGCATCCTGCTGCCCGTCCGGGAAGGGGACGGCGAGCCGGGCGAGGCTCCGGTCGACGAGGTGCCCCGGGGGCGGGGGGAGCGGATCCTGCTCGTCGACGACGAGGACGCCGTTCGCGCCGTCTGCGCACGGACCCTCGCCGCGCTGGACTACAAGGTCACTGCGGTCTCCAACGCGCCGGATGCGCTCCGTTACGTGGAACGGGATCCGGACGGTTTCCAGCTGGTCCTCACGGACCTCACAATGCCGGAGATGACCGGGCTGGACCTTGCCCGGGGGCTCTCGCGGTTCGCGCCCCGCCTGCCCATCGTCCTGATGACGGGATCCATCGGAAGGGACATGGAAGAGACGGCGCGGGAGGCCGGCATCGCGAGGCTTCTCTGCAAGCCCTTCCGCCGCAGCGAGGTCGCCTCGGTGGTGCGGGCCATCCTGGACGCCGCGCCGGGATGATCCCCGCTATCGGACCAGGTTCTCCCCGCGGAACATGGCGCAGGCATGGGGCGACCCAAGTCGGAGCCGCCGGAAGGCGCCGGCGGGGAGCCGCACGTCCTCCCTCGTCCCGCTTCCCGCCCGGACGAGCCGGAAGGACAATGCCCGCCTCCCGCGGTTGCAGAGGACGCCGCCGTCGGAAGCGGAAAGCTCCGCCTCCAGACCGTCGCAAGCACCTCTCACGGTCCAGAGTCGGGGCCGGAATCCCGCCTCCCCGGCGGGAAGCTCCCCGCTCCACGTAAAGGAATCCCCGTCGACCGATGTCCTGCCGCGGAACAGCGGCAGGTCCCGGCGGACCGCCAAGCGCGCCGTGCAGGAGGCGCGGGTGGAGGAGAAATTGACGAGGACGAGATGGCCGCCATGGAGTACGGCCTGGCAGGAGGCGGGTGACGTCTCCGGCACGCCGAATTCGCCGTGACGCCGCGCCGCCTCCCGAATCCCGCAGTTGGGCATGGTGACGACCACCAGGACGGCCTCCGCCTCCCCGGCGCGGAAGCGGTGCGGGCCGTCCACGGCGTTCAGGACCAGAAGGTCCTCCAGGCCCCTCCACTTGGGATAGTCGTGGATGTTCACGTACCGCACGCCCCGGGAGCCGTGCAGGAGGAACGCCATGCGGTCGTCCAGGGCCAGCCAACGCGGGGCCGGGAACGACTCCGCAATGTCCTCCCCCCCGAAGCGCCCCTCATAGCGCCGCTCGGTACCGTCCCCGAGGCGCAGGACCCGGAAGCCCTTCGCCTTCTCCCCCAAGGCCGGCTCCGCCTCGTTGCGCACGCCCACGATGCCCGTCAGGTACGTGCCGGCCTCAGCGTCGCGCAGGGCGGTAAGCCGTTCCACGTAGACCATGGCGCCGTCCGGCAGGCTGATAAAGGCCATGTCCTGACGCACGGCGCCGCAGAGCCGCGAGACGGCCACGCGCACCCCGAGGCCGTCCCCGTGGTCGCGAACCGTGCCGCCCAGGGCGTCGCAGACGGCCTGGGAGAACAGCCCGGCGTACGGCACGGCTTCCGCGGCCACGACCCCGACGTAGTTCACGTAGGCGGGCGTGACGTCCCAGTACCCGTCCTCCGGCAGCGTGCAGGCGGTGACGCGGTTGCGGAAGCCCACCGTGGTTACGCTGCGTTCCGTCCGATGGACCGCGGCGCCTCCGAACGGGTACAGGTAGGTGCCGGAGAGGGACCACAGCGCCTCCGCGAGGCCTTCAGGCCGGGTTTCCAGATCCGGGGCGTGCGCGTGGAGCATGAAGGTATAGATCGTGAAGGGGGCGGCAAAGATCGCCATATCATCCACCTGCTCGAAGGCGTCGGGCATCACAGGATAGTCCGCCCACCGCGCAGGGTAGAGGCTGCCGGAGGGGTCCTGCAGCGCCGCGCAGGTTTCCAGGTTGGCCAGCTCGAAAGCGGCCGCGTCGCGTCTGCCGAACAGTACGTTCATCATCGCATGACTGAACTGGAACTCGGAAAGCTTCGTATACCACCAATCCTGTCCCTGCGGGTAGAGGCATCCCCCGTCCTTCAACACCCAGGGCTTGAGGACCCGATCGTAGATCTCCTCCGCATGGAACAGGATCTCCGGCGGGACCGGCCTGCCCGTGGCCCACGCCAGGATGGCCGTCGGGCCGCGGAGGATGAAGGCCGCGTTCAGGTAATCCGGATGGATGATGGCATGGTTCTCCGTGGTAAAATCGGGATGCAGGGTGTTCACGAGGAAGCGGCGTCCCCCGGCCGGAGATCCGCCCGCCTCCGTTTCTTGGCGCCTGTCCGAAGGCAGCACGGCGGTATTGAGCGCCCACCGCTTGTAGCCTTCCTCCCAGGCCTTGGCCCGCGGATGGTCGGGAAAGAGGAACGGCCCGATCGATAGGCCCTGGGAGACCCAACCGTTCTCTTCGCACTGCGTGTCGTAGTAGGTTCCGTTGCGGGGCGTGTCCTCCGCGAAGCGTTCCCCGAAGTCCTCCACGACGGCCTGCACGAGGAGGCGCGTCTCTCCGTCGAGACGGTCCCAGAGCAGCCAAGCGGCGAGCCCGAGGGAGAAGACGGAGCGTCCGCACTGCGCCTCGCGGAAGAATCCACGGCCCCTCTCGCCCCATTTCCTGCCGGAGCACTTGAGATTGCGGCTGCGGACGCGCACGCAATCGGCCGGCCCCGCGTCGTGGGTGAGGCAGATGTAGCGGATCACGGTGACCGCCTTTTCCGCGAGGTCTTCCACGGGGAAGCCCGTCACGGCCGGATCGTAGGCGCCGTAGCACAGCACGGAGGCGAACAGGAGGGCACCGTCGACGCAATCCATGCCGTAGTGGTTGGCCCCGCCCATGACGTGGCCCGTGCGCGGCCGCCCGTCCCACGGCCTCCACGTCCGCGCGACGTATCCCGCGTAGCGCAGCATCATGCGGTACGCGAGGTCGCCTGCCGCCCCGTAGCTGTCCCTGCGCGGGATCCGGAAGGCCCCGGCGCTTTGAGGTGTCTGGTCTGCCAAGAAGGCTCCCTTTCCCTTCACCCGCCGCCGGCGCCATCCCCCCCGCTCGGCGCGTGCAGCGCGTTCCTGTACTCCGAAGGGCTCAGGCCCGCCTCGTGCTTGAACATCCGGCTGAAGCTGTTGGGGGTGTCGTAGCCGATCCGCCGTGAGATCTCCTGGACGTCCAGGTCCGTGGTCCGCAGGAGGTCCTTGGCCTTCCCGATCCGCACGGCCTTCAGGAATTCGAGGTAGTTCTGCCCCGTGCGCTCCTTGAACACGCGCGACAGGTGGAACTTGCTGATGAGGACCTTGTCGGCCAGGAAGTCGAGGCTGATGCTCTGGTCGCCGTAGTTCTCCGCGATGTACTGCTTCACCTCGTTCACGATCCGGTCCTTCTTCCCGTTCTCCTTCTCGTAGGCGCCGAGGATCCGGACGGAGAGCGCCGCCACGTATTCCTTCATCTGCTCCACCGTGCGGGAACTGGTGGCACTGCCGTATGCGACGTCCTGGAACTCCCCTTCGAGGTCGACATGGAGCCGGTACGGGATGGAGGAAAGCATCGCGACGTACTGGAGGAACAGCACACGGATGTAGGAAAGGTCCGCGCCGACGGAGAGCAGCATGCCGACGGTCCCGTCGAACTGGTCGGTGATCCTCTTCGGGTCCAGGGCGATCACAGCCTCCATCAGGGCCTCCGCGCCGGGCCCGGAGCGCTGCAGGTCGAGATAGCCCCGGGCCCGGCGGTCCTGGAGGTCCCCGATGTAGAGGATCTGGCCGCCGCCATAGAGCATCTTGTAGTCCAGCGCGTTGCGGCTCTGGAAGTAGGACTTGAAGATCTCCGCGGCGTTGCCCACGGCCTCCCCAATGCCTATCGTGACGGACGAACCGAGCCCCGCCAGGGCCTTTTGCGCCTCCCCGGCGACATCCAGGACGCGCTTCATGGATCCGCCGCCATCGGCGGCAAGGCGGCAGTTCACGATCACCGCCAGGCGCATCTGCTCCCAGCCCGCCAGCGTCGCATCCCAGCCGGACCCCGCATAATGCGCCGCCACCTCGCGGCCGATGAAGTCCCGCGCGCCGTCGATCTCCCTCTCGCTCAGGTGGTAGGTGAGCTTCGCCCAGTCGTCCATCTCCACGGAGAGCACGACGAAGTCCGGATGGCGGAAGGGGGGCAGCGGGGTTCCGGAGCCCGACCCTTCCCCTTTCAGGAGCCTCTGCAGCAGGAGCTCCCCCGCCATCCGGCTGCTCGCTGAAAGTCCGTCGGACATGGCATGGATCGCCTCGTGGATGTAGCGGAACTCGTCCAGGGAAGACTCCACGGACGGGGACGCCTCCCGCACGCTGGAAAGCAGGCGTTCCATCGGACCGTAGATCCTGCGCGCCAGGAGACGGGTGATCCCGACGCTCAATGCCAGGCAGAGCGCGGACACGGCCCCGACGATCCATGTGACCCTGCGGGAAATGGCCCAGAGGCTTCCCGTGTCGATGAGGTCCACGTAGATCCAACGGTTGGCGCCTGATTTCACGAAGGACACGGCCGTCCGACGGCCGTTCTCCCGGACTTCGAACTGGCCCCGCGGGCCTTCCGCCAGGATGCGCCGCGTCCACCGTTCCTGCGCCTCGACGGCGGGCGCGCCGCGTCCCTCGAGCGGGGAGATGGCCTGCCCGGTCCCGTCGACGATGAAGACCCGGGAGGAACCGTCCAGGAAGCTGCCGACGATCTCACGGAGGGTCTTTTCGTAGATGTTGAACACCAGGACGCCGCTTCCATCCCGGAGGCGGCGTACGACGCTGATGACGCGCGTCCTCTCCGCCATCCGGGTCGCCGTTCCCGGGACATCCAGGAGGCGGGATTTCACGGTGTAGGCCTCACCGGAAGCGAAGTATTCCTCGATGAAGCCCCGGTCGTAGAAGGCGGCGAGGTCAAGCAGGAACTCGGAATCGTGGAGGACCTTGCCCGTCGTCTGGGAGACCAGGTAGACGGAATGCAGGCCGGGATTCACGGCCTTGATCGAGGAGAGCCTGTCGATGGTCTGGGAGAGGAAGTAGGCGTCGTCGCGCGCCTCGGTGAAGACGGCCTTCTGCAGATCGCGGTCCATGGAGAAGAAGAAAGCCGTCTTGTTGATCTCATTGAAGACGAGGTCCACGGACCGGACGATGTGGTCCAGCATCCGGGACCCGTGGTCGAGTTCCCTGCGGTAGATCTCAGGCGTGATGTAGAAACGGGCGAGCAGGGAGACGAGCAGGAAGGGAACGGCGCAGAGGATCAGATAGGAGGCGAAAAGCTTGCGGAAAAAATCCCCGCGGGTCCGCGCCAAGAAGCCCCTCCTCTCTTTCCGGCCATGATGGCACGACGGCGGCCGTTGTGCAAACGACGTCCCGCGCCGCGGCGGCTCAGCCGATGTGTGCAGTCCATGCCCGGAAGAGCATGGCATAGTATCCGGCGACCCTCTCCGCATCGGGGCTCCCCTCGTCGTGCTCCACCGAGCAGTAACCCTGATAGCCGTCGCGAGAGAGGAGCTTCAGGAGCTCGGGGTACGGATACCCCTTGAGCGCGCAATGCATGTGCACGTGCCGGACGCGGGACCGCACGCGCGCGTAGACCGCGCCGCAGGACCCGCCGACGAGGTCCCGGAGGTCCGAGTTGTACACGATCCCCACGTTTTCCCGGTCCGCGATCTGCACGGCGCCGAGCGCGTATTTCCAGTGGTTGAAATCGGAGTGCATCTCCAGGAGCGCGTCCACTCTGTACGGGGCGGCGAACTCGCCGACCTCCGCCAGGGCCTCCCCGACCCACCCTACGTGCTCCTGCCGGTCCACGCCCTGCTGGAACTGGTCGCCGAACAGGCGGATGCGGCGGCAATCCATCTTGGCCGCGAGCTTCACGTACTCCTTGGCCAGATCCACGTTCTCCCGGCGGACCGCCCTGTCGGGTGACTCGAAGCGGCAACCCGTGCCGATGCAGGAGGTCTCCAGGTAGGCGTTCTCCATCTGGAGCCGCAGCTCCCGCAGCCTCGCCTCCGGGGTGGACAGCTCCACCTCATGCTTATGCCCGGAATCGACGCGGAACTCGACTGCGGCGTAGCCGTACCGTCGGCAGAGCGCCGTAAGCTGCTCCACGGTGAGGTCCTTCGCCAGGTTCAGTGTCAGAAGGCTCAGTTTCATCCCGTTCTCCCCGGAAGGGCCGCCTGGACGGCGGCCCCTCCCGATGCGTCCATGCTATTTCTTCCCCCCGCCGGCGTCGTACCACTTCTGGCGCTCCGCCATCAGGGAATCCAGCCCGGCGTTCTTCAGGTCCGCCTGCAGCTTGGAGAAGCCGGCATCCAGCTCCTCATTGCCGGTGATGATCTTGGTCATGTGCTCCAGGACCAGCTTGTTCATCTCCGGAACCTTGCTGTCGCTCTCAAGGACCGGCATGCCCAGGAGCTTGGTGTCCTGGGGCCAGACCACCAGCTTCCGGAGCACTCCCAGGCCGTACTCGCCGTACCTGGCGGACATGTAGGCGTCGTCGCCCTTGTCGATCGCAGCGAAGAAAATCAGGGATTCCAGCTGGCTCAATGGGGGATTGACCCCCTTGGGGAACATGTCCGCGCTGCCAAGGCTGGCCACCTTGTCGCGCGATCCTGTCCAGCCTTCGGGGTTGCGGTATTTCACTCCGTCTTTCACCACGTAGTTCTGGCCTTCGATGCCCCACTTCAAGAGTTCCTTCTGCGCGTCGTTGGGGCAGAGGCTCCACTGGATATAGTCCATGGCGGCCTCGGGGGTCTTGCACTTGGAGGTGATCATGAGGTAGCGGCCGGTCGGCCGGTCCGTGGTGGTGCCCTGGCCGTACGGGCCCCTGATCCCGTCATAGACCGCGTCCCAGCGGGCGTTCTTGTTGCCCGATATCTCCAGAGTCTGCTGGGTAAAATAGGTCCTGGCATTGTAGGCATAATGGTGGATGTAGCCAACCCGGTTGTTGCCCCACATCTGCTTCCACTGCTGCTCGGAGTTCAGGAAGGAGTTGGGGTCGAAGTTCCCGTCCGCCCACAGACCGCGGATGAAGGCGAGGAATTCCTTGTAGTTCTTCGTCGTGTACTGGCAAGCGAGCTTCCCGTCCACTTCGAAGCAGGGCAGCGGATACGGGGACCAGGTATAGGACTGCAGGCCGTAGGGACCCCAGAACCCGTCGAACCACTGGAAGTCCTTGCGGAAGGAGGCGGCGTAGGTGTCCTGCTTCCCGTTCTTGTCCGGGTCATTGTAGGTGAACTGGTGGAACACGCTCTTGATGTCGTCCAGGGTCTTGGGCATGGAAAGCCCGAGGCTCTCCAGCCAGTCTCCGCGGATCATGTCCCCGCGCTGGGGAGCCGTGGCGATCGGCGACCCGACCCCCCAGGTGTCCCCGCTGATCCTCGCGAAGGTCCAGCCGGTCTCCGAGGTGGAGGCCTTCAGCGCCTTGTACTTCTCCTGGGAGAGGTACTTGGTCAGCGGGATGATCATGCCGGTCTTCTGCCTGTCCGTCAGCGCCCCGTCCCAGACCAGGTCCGTGAGGTCCCCGGAGGCGAACATGATCGTGACCTTGTTGCCGTACTCGCTGTGCGGCAGGGAGTTCATCTCCAGATCGAAGCCCGCGTCGTGGGCCAGGGCGTTCCACTTCTTGAAGATCTCAGAGGCCATCAGGTCCACGTTCCACTGGGCGTCCAGGGTAATGCTCAGGTGCGTGAGGGACCTCTTGCCTCCGGCGGCCGGGACGGGCTCCTTCGAGCCACCCGCGAATCCCGGGAGCGCGGCGGCCAGGCTCGCTGCCAGCGCCACGCCCAGGATCCTCATGGTGCGTTTCCTCATCGAATACCTCCTCGCTTTCGGATGGTGATCGCTTTCCCGGGCACGGTAGGGTCGTCCTGGAACGGTGTCAAACTGCATTTTTTGCGGTTTGACTCCTTTTTTGCCGGAATCCGTCTTTTTCAGCCCCCGGCCAGATAAAGCACTGCCGTGGCGGCCAGGAACGCGGTCAGGACCTTCTGGAAGGCCCGGTTAGGGATCCGCCTGGCCAGAAGCTGGCCCGCCACCACGCCGGCCATGGTGGGTAGCAGCATGAAGAGCACTGTCCGTCCCACCTCGGCCGTGAAGAAGCCTCCCAGGACGAGCAAGGGAATCTTGTAGACGTAGGTCATCACGAAGTAGGCCGCGAGACTCGGCCGCATCTCTTCCTTTGACATGCCGCAGAGGCTGAAGTAGATGACCACGGGAGGACCGCCCATGGCGAACGCCCCGCCCAGGGCACCGCTCAGGAGCCCGAAGCCAGCGCCCCATAGCGGGGAGAGCCCACTGCGGAGCTTGGGGACCGGCAGAAGGTCATAGGCGACGTAGGCCACCAGGACCGCGCCGAGGATGCGCCTGGCGGCATGGTCGTCCAGCCTGCACAAGAGGAAGATCCCGAGCGGAATGCCGACCCCCGCACCGAGGAGCAGGGGGAGCAGGGACTTCCATCGTACCTCGCGCCTGCCGGTGGCGAGAACGTAGAGCGAGTTCGCGCAGGAGAGGATCGTGATGCTCGGATTGAGCACGCGCAGGCTCAGGAACAGGGGCAGGACGGACATGGCGACCACGCCGTATCCGAAGCCCGTGACGCCGGATACCACCGCGGCAAGGGCCGCCACGGCCACGAGGATGGGGATCTGCATCGGTCAGTTTCCGCCGGAACGGCGCCCCGGGGTCACGGAAGCACGCGGCGGGAAACCTTGCGGATCCCCTCCGCGATGTTCTCCGCGTCCTTCCCGTCCATGTCCGGTGTGATGGAGATCATGCAGACCCGGGGCAGGATCCCCTCGCAGGCGGGACACATGCCCGGCTCGTAGCGGACCCTCTCCTCGAACTGGTCGTACGGGAAACCCCTGCCTTCCACCGTCTTCTGGGTCAGGATCTGCGGGATCATGTAGACGGGCCTGCCCTCGTAGAGGCCGGAGCAGGTCACGTTCTCCGCGTTCAGGGCGTCCCGGAACCGCTTGGCCGTCTGCGGATCAGGAAGCAGGAGGGCCAGCTTCCCTCCGGTCTCGCCCGCCGCATCCACGATCCTCCGGCGCGTCAGGCCCGGTACGTCCCGGATCCCTTCCAGGACCGCGGCCTTGATCCGGCGCATCGCCTCCAGGATGGCGTCCAGCCTGCCGAGCTGCGCCAGGGCCACGGCACCCGTCAACTCGGACATCCTGTAGTTCTGGCCGGGGAAGATCTCCTCCTCCTCCTTGGAGCCGAGGAATCCTTCCCTCTCCCGGAACATGCCCTGGTCGTGGTAGCGGACGGCGCGCTCGTAGAGCCGGGAGCTGTCGGTGGTGACGGCTCCTCCGTCACCGCTGGTGATCACCTTGTTGATCTGGAGGCTGAAGGCGCCGAGGTCCCCGAGGGTGCCCACGGGCCGGCCGCGGTAGCTGCACCCACACGACTGGGCCACGTCCTCGATGACGGCCAGGCCGTGCCTCCGCGCCACCTCCAGGATCGGGTCCATGTCGCAGGGGTTGCCGCCGATGTGCACGGGGAGGACGGCCTTTACGTGGCGGTCCAGGACCGGCTCGATAGCGGCCGGATCCAGGTTCAGGCTTTCATCGATGTCTGCGAACACGGGAACGGCGCACGCGGCGAGCACGGCGCCGGGGGTGGCGAGGAACGTGTTGGCCGGGACCACCACCTTGTCCCCCGGTCCGATGCCGGCGGCCTTGAGGGCCACGATGAGGGCCGCGGTCCCGGAGGTCACCGCAAGCACGTGCGATGAACCCATCCTCCGGGCGAAACTCCCCTCGAACTCCTGCACGCGGAACAGGGGCGCCGGGCCGTAGAACCTGTAGGGGGACCTGCTGTCGATCACCTCGAGCACGGCACGCCGCTCCTCATCCCCGTAGAGCAGGGCGCCGGGGTACGGCTTCTGCAGTCCCCTGTCCCGGACGGGCCTTCCGCCGTCGATGGCGAGCTTTTCTTCCATTGGTAACCCCCTCCCTATCCCTTGATGGCACCCAGCAGGGCGCCCTTCACGAAGTACTTCTGCAGGAACGGGTACACGATCAGGATGGGCGCCGTGGCGAACAGGATGGTGGCCGCCTTCACTCCCTCCGTGGGGATGTTCAGGGCGTCCTGGCTGAACCCCGCGCCCCCCTCCAGCGTGGTGCCGGCCACCAGGATCTCGCGCAGGATCACCTGCAGGGGGTACTGGCTCATCCGGTTCAGGTAGAGCACGCCGCTGAAGAAGGTGTTCCAGCGTGCCACCGCGTAGAACAGGCAGATTGTGGCGATGCCGTGCATGGTCAGGGGCACGACGATGTAGAAGAAGATCCGCATCGGATCCGCCCCATCGATCAGGGCCGACTCCTCGAGCTCCAGCGGGACCTGCTGGAAAAACGTCTTCATGATGAGCAGGTTGAAGGCGTCCACGAGCACGGGGACGATGAGCGCCCACCGGGAGTTGATGAGGCCCATGCCGCGCACCACGAGGTAGTTCGGGATCATCCCGGGATTGAACAGCATGGTGAAGACCACGAGCAGGAGAGCCGGCCTGCGGATCATGATGTACTTCTTGGACAGGCCGTACGCGAGCGTCCCGGTCAGGAGCACGCTGAGCAGCGTCCCCGCCACCGTAATGAATAGCGTGTTGGCCAGGGACTGAAGCAGCTGGGGGCTGTTGAGCACGTACCGGTACGTGGCGGTCTGGAACCCCACGGGCCAGAAGGAGACCTCGCCACGGAGGATGGCCGTGTTGCCGCTGAAGGAGACGGCCAGGAGGTTGAGGAACGGGAGCAGCATCGTGGAGGCCACCAGGACCAGGACGAACACGTTCCCGCCGTGGAGCGCCCTCTCCCCCGCGCTCCTCCGAACCCGCATGCCGCCCCTCCTTACCATAAGCCGAACTCCCCATTGCTGAGCCTGTTGGTCAGGCGGTTGGAACCGAGCACCAGGAGAAACCCGATCAGGGATTCGAAGATGCCAATGGCCGTGGTATAGCTGAACTGCATGCCCTGGAGGCCGATCCGGTAGATATAGGTGGAGAACACGTCGCCCACCTCGTAGACCATGGGATTGTAGAGGACGAAGATCTGCTCGAAGCCCGCCTCCAGCAGGTGTCCGATCTGGAGGATGAACAGCATGATCATCACCGGCACCAGGGAAGGCAGCGTGATGTAGCGGATCGACTGCAGTTTCCGCGTCCCGTCCACGGTCGCCGCCTCGTACAGGCTCGGGTCGATGGCGGACATCGCGGCCAGGTAGATGATGGTGCCCCACCCGGCCTCCTTCCAGAGGCTGGAAAGCACGACGATCGACCTGAAGTAGCGCGGCTCCATCATCCAGTTCGGCGTGGGAAGCCCGAGCAACGCGAGGGCCGCGTTCAGGTCCCCCCGCGGCCCGAGGAGGGTCAGGAATATCCCGCCCACGATCACCCAGGAAAGGAAATGCGGCAGGTAGACGATTGTCTGCAGCACCTTCTTGAAGCGCGTATGGCGCACCTCGTTCAGCATGAGGGAGAGGATCACGGGCGCGAAGAACGTGAAGGCGAGCTTGTAGACCTGGATCAGGACGGTGTTGCGCAGGATGTTGAAGAAGGAGGAGGAGTGGAACATCGTGAGGAAGTGCTTGAAGCCCACCGAGGGGCTCCCCAGGATCCCCTTGGTGAACTGGAAGTCCTTGAAGGCGATCAGTAGGCCGTACATGGGGCCATACTTGAAGACCAGGAAATAGGCGATGCCCGGAAGCATCATCAGGTAGATCCAGCGGTACTGCACGACGTTGCGGATCAGACGGTTATCCGACCAGGCCGTCGGACAACGGCCCATCGGGTTTCTCCGATCCTTGGATTCTCCTGCGCTGGCCACCTTCCGCATCTTCTCCTGGCGCGGACCATAAGGCCTTGAGGTGAGCCGTGTCAAACTACAGTTTTTGTCGTTTCATCCCTTTTTTGCGGATCGGCCCCCGCCTTCCGCCTCACGAAGGGCTCTTTCGTACGACTCGATGTACTCCAAGGCGGCATCCAGGTACGTTTCGAGGACCCTGGCCCCTTTTTCCGCCGTGGCGTCCGCGGGAAAACCCCAGACGCCTTCCCCGGTCAGGCGGCCGATGTCGAAGTAGTCCAGGAAATCCTGCGGATAGCGGCCGGCATGGGAGCCTTCGGGCAGCGGACCGACGCATTCCGGATGGAGGTGGAGGATCAGGGATGTCTCCTTCTCCCCCGCGTGGACGTCCCCCTGCGGATGGGCGAGTACCCCGGAGAGCTTCCCGGCGGCCACCGTCATGGTCTGCAGCAGGAGGACGCGGATGGCTGCCGTCCGGTTGATCTCCCGCACCGCGGGCTTCAGGACCCAGTTGCCCCCGTGGCCGCTCACCACGACGAGGCGCCGGAATCCGGACCGATCCAGCGAATCCGCCACGTCCCGGACCACCGCGGAGAGCGTCTCCGGCCGGAGGTAGACCGTGGCCCGGCTTTCCCGGTGCTCCATCGAGCAGGCGATGGCCACGGGCGGAAGCAGGTATGCATCCAGGCGCCGCGCCAGGCCCTCCGCGAAGGCGGAGGCGATCAGCGTGTCCGTGCCGACCGGCAGGTGGGGTCCGTGCTGCTCCGTCGCGCCCACCGGGAGGACGGCCGTCGTGCAGTCCGCGGAAGCGACCTCGGGCGCCCTGGAAAACATGTCGTGCATGAAGACCTCCTTAACGCCCCGCCGCCCGGAGCATGGCTTCCGCGTTCCCGTGGAAGATAGCCCGTTTCTCCGCGTCCCCGATGCGGGCACCCAGGATCTTGCCCACCCCCTCCTCGATGCACATGTCCGTGGCGAAGAGCAGGCGTTCCGCTCCGAGCACCGACACGGCGTACTCGATCATTCCCGCGGCACACACGCTCCCGCTGGTGTCGAGGCGCACCGTGGGGCTGTCCCGGAGGGCCTTTACGACCCATTCCCAGTCCCCGCCGCCGCCGATGTGGCCGGCGAGGAGGATGGCCCGCGGCACCGCTTCCGCCAGGCGCGCGATGTGGGTGCCGTCGGAGAGGAGAGGCTGGGACCTGCGCCCCTCCTCCGTGGTGGGTTTGCCCTGGTGCAGGAGCACGATGGCGTTCCGCCGGGCCGCCTCACGGACCAGCGCGACGACGGCGGGATCGTCGTAAAGGTACTGGTGGTAGAGCTTCACGCCTACGATGCCGGGCTCGGCAAGCCAGCGGTCCATCTGCCCGACGGACCAGGAGAGATGCCCCGCGTGGGCGAAGAGGTAGCCGCGGAGGTCCCGCGGGTAGGACCGCACGGCCTCCGCGACCAGCCGATTGGCCTCCGCCATGGCCTCCGGACCGCTCACGGCGGAGCCGATGCCGAGGAAGGGACGGGAGATCCACATGGGCCCGATTCCCAGGCTGCGGCTCGCCGCGATGTATTCCTCGATCCGCTCCCTGCCCGCGGGCTCCAGGGCGAGGCCGATGTGCGTATGCACGTCGATCTTGGGACACCGCATCAGGGCCGGATCGAGGCCCCGCAAGAACGTGAAACCCATCCTGCTCCTTTCCGTGGAAACCGGCGAGACCTCCGGAGCCGATGCCGTATCCAACGGTCCCGCGGAAAGGCCGCCTCACGCCGGTGCGTATCGAGAGGGCGGCGGGGAATATACGCGATGTCGGAGCCGATGTCCAGGATGGTCCGGTGCACCGCGGTCCCATCGAGGTCTTGACCGCCGCGGGTGGCCTCCCGGCCGTCCCCCTTCCCGCGACGCATCGGGCCTTCGGCCGCGTCGGCAGCGCCCGCAGGGAGCCGGTCAACCCGAAGGAAGCCACCGAACACGTGCTGGCCGTTGTCGGGGGTTGCACCGACCGGCCAGGTTCCCGTATACCTTGAGCCCATGAGTTCAGACACATCCGTTCCGTCACGCTGCAACACCGCCTCCCTGCGGGAAGGGCGCGTGACGGGCGTCGCATGCGGAGGAATCCCCGTGGATCCGGACGTCCCGGCGCGGGATGACCTGGCGCAGGCGCGCTGGATCCAGGACCCCCTGTTCCGCGGCCTGCCCTATAGGCCCGTGACGTCCAATCAACGGGTGCGGGAGAACGCCACCGAGGTGCGCAACGTGCACACCCTGTTCCGCAAGGCCTTCCCGCTGCCCGCGCGGCCCGTCGCCTCCGCCACCCTGTCCATCACGGCGGACGACGCTTATGCGCTCTACGTCAACGGCGTGTTCGTCGGCTTTGGCCCTGCCCAGGCGCCTCTCTTCTCCTACCCCTACAACCGCTGGGACGTGGCGGAACTGCTCCGGCCCGGCGGGGCCAACTGCATCGCGGTCCACGTCTACTACCAAGGCCTCTACAACCTCGCCTACATGAGCGCGGACAACATGGAAGGCCTCCTGGCCCAACTGGACGTGGAATGCGCGGACGGTTCCCGCGCCACGGTGGCCACCGACGCCTTCTGGCGCTTCCAGCGGAACGCGGCCAGGAAGGGGGAGCGCGTTTGGGGCTACGAGACGCAGCTTTCCGAGGACATCGACCTGCGCCTCTGGGATCCGGACTGGAACAGGCCGGGCTTCGACGACTCCTCCTGGGAGCGCCCCTTCGTGGCCGCCAACCCCTGGCCGCCGGCCTATCACATCGTCCCGCAGAGGATCCCGCCCGTGGAGTTCCGCACCGTGGCCCCGCGCAGCCTCAAGGAACTGGAGCCGGGACGCTATGTCATCGACTTCGGCAGCGAGGTGGTGGGCACCACGGTGTTCACCGTCACGGGGCCCTCGGGCCACGCGGTGGAGATCCGCCACGCGGAGGAGATGGGGGAGGACGGGGGGATCCGCTTCGCCCTGCGCGCCAACTGCACCTACCAGGAAACCGTGATCCTGTCGGGCCGGGAGAGGGAGACGATCGAGTTCTACGAGTACAAGGGCTTCCGCTACGCGGAGGTGGTGAACTGGCCGGGCGTCCTGCTGCCACAAGACGTGCATGCCCGCATCCGCCACTATCCGTTTCCGGAGGACGCCTGTGCCTTCCGCACGTCCGACGCGGTCCTGGACGACGTCTGGGAGCTGTGCCGTGGTGGGGTGAAACACGGGACGCAGGAGACATACCTGGACTGCCCGACGCGGGAAAAGGGCGGCTTCCTGGGCGACGGGTTCATCACGGCCCCTTCCCATCTGGTGCTCACGGGGGACGGACGAATCTTCCGGAAGTTCCTCAGGGACATCGCCGACAGCGCGCGGCAGTATCCCGGGCTGCCGTGCCACATGCCGACATACGTCACGGCGGAACACAGCGACTACTCGATCCTGTGGCCCCTGCTCCTGGAGAGATACCACGACTGGACGGCGGATGCCGCTTTCCTGCGGGAGACGGAGCACGTCCAGGACGGGCTCCTCGAATCCTTCCAGGAGTTCGAGGACAGGGACGGATTCCTGCGGGCGCACGTCAACACGCTGTTCCCTGCCATCTCCTCGCTGCTCGTGGACTGGCCGCCGGAGCTGCGCGACGGCTACGATTTCGACAGGGCGGCCTCCGGGGTCTGCACCCTGTCCAACATGCAGTACGTCGGGTGCCTGGAATCCTGCGCACGCCTCTACGCCCTCCTGGGCCGGCCGGGCGCCGCGGCGTCCGCCATGCAGAAAGCGCGCAGGCTGAGGCGTCTTATCGTCGACAAACTGTTCGACGCCACGACCGGTCTCTTCCTGGACGCGGAAGGGTCGACGCACAGCTCCTTCCACGCCAATGTGCTGCCCCTGACTTTCGCCCTCGAACCTCCGTGCGGCTATGGGCCCATCCTGCGTTTCCTGAAGGAAAAGCGCATTTGCTGTGGCGTCTACTTCGCCTGGTTCCTCCTGGAGGGCCTGTACAACCGCGGCGAGTACGAGTTTGCCTACGACCTGATGACGGGCGACGACAAGAGCTCCTGGAGGTCCATGATCGCCGCAGGGGCTACGACCTGCATGGAAGTCTGGTCCCCGGAACAGAAGAAGAACGCGTCCTTCTGCCACCCCTGGTCCAGTTCCCCCATCACGATGGTGGCGCACAGGCTCCTCGGCCTGAATCCGGGCTCCCCCGGCTGGCGCTCCATACGCTTCGCCCCGCGGCCTCCGGCGGCCCTTGCCGACGCGGACCTGTCCTTCCGGACGCCCGTGGGCACTGTGGGCGCGGGATACGGGCGGCGGGACGGGGAAACCGTCCACTCCCTCCGCCTTCCGGCAGACCTCCCCGTCGCCTTCGAGCTGGCGGACGTCGCACCCGACGTGACGGTCGACGGGCAGAGGCGCACCTGCCGCGCGGAAATGGATTCCTGGGGCAACCCCGTACTCCGCCTGGAGGCCTTCCTGGAGGCGGGGACGCACGAGGTGCGGACGCGGAGGGCCTGACGGCGTCCCCCCGCTATCGGACCAGGTTCTCCCCGCTTTCCGCGTCGAAGATGCATCCGAAGGAGCTCACGCCGCACCACACCTCTTCCCGTTCCGCGACGGGAAAATCCACGGCAACGTAGCTTTTTAACATCTGCCGGCCGCATTCGATGTTCAGCAGCTTGTCCCGGCCCGTGAACTCGACCACGGTCACGCGGCCCCCGATGGCGCCCTCCGGCGCGGCAACCGACCTGGAAGATACGACGCTCTCGTGCGGACGGAATCCCAGGATCAGTTTCTGGCCTTCACGGATCCTGTCCTCCCGCAGGCGCACGCTCCCGGGCAGGGGGATGGTCCAGCCGCCTTCCAGGACCTTCAGGCTGGCGCCGGGCCGGGCCCACGTGCAGTCGACGGAGTTCATGGAGGGCATGCCCAGGAAACTGGCCACGAACCAGTTGTCGGGATGCCTGTACAGGGCATCCGGCGTTCCGTACTGCTGGAGCACGCCGTCGCGCAGCACCGCGATCATGTCGGACATCGACATGGCCTCCGCCTGGTCGTGCGTCACCATGATCGTGGTGATGTGCAGCTCCTGCTGCAGCCTGCGGATCTCCTCCCGCATGCTCATCCGCAGCTTGGCGTCCAGGCTGGAAAGCGGCTCGTCGAGGAGCAGGAGCCCGGGCTTTTTCACCAGGGCGCGGGCGATGGCCACCCGCTGCTGCTGCCCCCCGGAGAGCTGGCTCGGTTTGCGCTTCATGAGATCCTCAAGCTCCACCAGGCGGGCCACCGAGGTGGCCCGCTCCACCTGTTCCTGCCGGGGAACCTTGGGATTCTTGAGGTTCTTCAGGGGATAGGTGATGTTGTCGAGCACCGTCATGTTCGGATACAGCGCGGCGTTCTGGAACACCATGCCGATATTGCGCTCCTTCGGCGCCACGTAGTTCATCAGCGCGTCGTCGAAGTAGACCTCGCCCCCGGTGATCTCCAGGATACCCGCCACCATCAGCAGCGTCGTGGATTTGCCGCATCCGCTCGGCCCGAGGATGGTCACAAGCTCCCCGTCCTTGATCTCGAGGTTCAACCCCCGGACCGCCGGCGCGGTGCTGTCATAGTTCTTGCACAGGTTCTGCAGTCGAATCCGCATTGGCGCTTACTCCATTCCGCCCGGTCCCTAGATTTTCATCTTCAACAGGGACTTCTGGGCGAAGAAATACAGGATCAGGCAGGGAATCATGTAGAAGGTCGATACGGCCATGACGACCCCGAATCCCCGGGCCGCCTCGTCCGAGTAGAGGTTCCTCACGATGACGGAAATCGTGTTGACCCTGTCGTCGAAGATGAAGACGGAGATCATGACGTACTCGCCCCACCCGGACAGGAAGGCGAACAGGGAGATGGCCATTACGCCGGGCCACACGAGGGGCAGGAAGACGTGGAAGAAGGTCTTCAGGCGGCTTCCCGAGTCGATCTTCGAGGCCCATTCCAGCTCACGGGGCACGTCGTCGAAGAAGCCCTTGATGATCCAGGTGGCCATCGGCATCCCGCCGAACCCCTTCAGGAGGATCACCCCGGCCAGGGTGTTGATCAGGCCGACGGCGTTCAGGATGTAGAAGGCCGCAATGAGGCCGGTGATCGCGGGGAAGGCATGCGTGAGCAGGGTGGACTGCAGCAGCACCTTCCTGCCCGGGAAGCGGCCGCGGGAGATCACGTAGCCCGCGAAGAGCGCGCCGCCCACCTGCAGGACCGCCTCCCCCACGGCGATGGCCAGGGAGTTGGCCAGGAGCCGCCAGATGTTCAGGTTGGCCCGGCCGACCCCTGAGAGGCCGGACCAGAGGAAGCTCCAGTTCTGGAAGGTGAAATGCCTGGGCACGAGGCCGCCGTCGCCGAACGAGACGACGACCATCCAGACGTACATCAGGAGCAGGGGGACGGAGCCGACGCTCATCACCACGAGCGACACCACGTTCGGAACGCCCTGGCGGAGGCGAAGGGCCCTGTTCCTCAGGCTCTTGTGTTCATTGCGCTGCATCATGAGGCTGCTCATTTTCCGCCGCCCATCAGCTTGTTGAAGCCGAACATGCGGTAGCTGAACACCACCACGACGGCGATCACGGGCAGGAGCAGCACGGAGATGGCGGAACCGTAGCCGAAGTCCAGCGTGCTGAAGGCCTTGTGGAAGGCATGGAGCGCCCAGGTCTCGGATCGGTACATCGGGCCTCCGTCGGTCAGAAGGAGGATGGTCTCGTAGCTGGTGAGCATCGACAGGCCCTGCCAGATGACCAGGAACGTGAGGGGCCATTTGAGGAAGGGGATCACCAGATCCTTGATGATCGCCATCTCGGAGGCCCCGTCCACCTTGGCCACGTAGAAGTAGGATTTATTGATCGACTGGATGGCGGAGGACAGCACCACCATGGTGAACGAGGAGCCCATGATCCCCGCCAGGAGGATGTTCAGCAGGAGGGGGTATTGGGTCAGCCAGGGCACCGGCTCCCAGCCGTACAGGAGATGCATGACCGAGTTGAGGACCCCGTACTCGCTGGAGCTGAAGACCCAGGTCCACAGCATGGCCTCCACGACCGTGGGGGAGATGCGCGGCAGGAGCCAGATCATGCGGAAGAAAACCCCCGCGCGCTGGCTCCTCATGTAGAGGGTCGTGGTGAGTGCGATGACGAACCCCCACGCCATCTTGATCAGCATGGTGCAGACGGTGAACACGACGGTGTTCACCGCCACCATCCCGAGCGCCGGATCATTGAGGGCCTTGCGGAAGTTCAGCAGACCCCGGAAGTTCCAGCGGAACGCGGAATCCATGCCGGTGAAGGAGATCAGGATCACCAGAGCCGCGGTGGCGATGAAAATGACGTACTGGTTGAACATGAAGGGCGCGAGCATCGCGCCCTCCACGACATTGTCCCGCCAGCGCCGCAACCGGTCCTGTTTGGGCGGCCGGCCGGCGGGTCCCTTCACGGAAAGATCACTTGACAATGATGTCCCCCATGTCCAGCTTCATCTGCTTTTCCATCCACTCCACCGCCTGCGCGGATGTCATCTTCCCCGTCACCACGTTACTCGTCGATTCCGAGAGGATCTTCTCGAACTTGGGCTTGTCCGGATGGAGAGGCATGAATTTGGTGGACTTCAGGAGGAAACCGACCTTCGTCAGCCAGGCATTGTCCTTCACGGCCGTCATCCCCTCCGCGGTGAACGGGATATGGTAGCTCTCCGTGCCGTGCTTGGCCTGGAGCTCCGGGACGCTCACCGCCTGGAGAAGCCTCTGGATGAGCTGCGGGTTCTTGGTGCTCTTCGGCACGACGTAGACCCAGGGATTGGAGATGGTGCTCGGTTTCACGCTCTTGTCCGATGCCGGCATGAACATGACCCCGATGTTCTGCTCGATCCAGTCGGAGCTGACATTGCCCAGCTCGCTGTGGAACCCGGACGTGCGCCACTTGGCCTCGTCCCAGACGCCCGCCAGCAGGAACAGGGTCTGTCCGTTGACGAACGCCTTGAGGAGCTCGTTCTTGTCCACGCCGATGAACTGCTTGGGGATGAGCTGGTCCTTGCCCATCTGCTCGAGCCACTGGAATGTCTCCAGGAACTTCGCCTTATCCAGCACGAACTTCTGGCTCCCCTCGTCGTAGAACCAGGTCCCATTGGAGATGAACAGGACCGCGAGGTCGCTGCCGCCGGTGGGATGGAGAAGCCCGTACTTGGTCGCGCCCTTGGCCACGGATTCCTTGGCCAGCGCGATGAAGTCCCGTAGAAGGAAATCCCCGGATTCCACCCTCCCGGGCAGGGCGGCGATCTGGGCGTCGGTCCAACCGAGCTTCTTCAGGGCCGGCTTGAAGACGAAGATGGGCCGGGCCTCCATGTCCTGGATCACGCCGTAGATGTGCCCCTGCCACGTGACCGCGTTCCAGAGGCCGGGCATCAGGTTCTTCAGGACCGGGGCCTTCTCGATGCCGTCGAGGGGCTGGAGATAATTGCCATTGGCCATCCAGCCGATCTTGGAATAGTTGGTGGCGTAGATGTCGCAGCTGTTGTTCGACTGCGCCGCGAAGATGAAGTACTTGTCGAACTCCGGGTCGGTCATCTGTTTGACGAAGGCGTCGACCTCGACGCGCTGCGGGGCCTTCTCCTTCTCCAGTTCCGCGTTCAGGGCCTTGGCCGCGTCATTGAAGTTGTTGACCCGGGCCGGGGCGCTGCCGTCGCGCGTCATGATCTGGATCTTCACCGTCTCGACGGTTGCGGCCGGCGCGGCAGCACCAGCCTTTACGGGCTCTTTCTGTCCCCCGGCCCATAGGGCGGGCGAGATAGCGAGCAGGGAAACCACCAGCAGGAGAATCAAGGACTTGCTGGAGATTTTCATAGGCACCTCCTCCATCCATCGATTTCCTGGAGTCGCCGTCGTGGATCGATTGGTCCATCGTGCGGTCCCACCAGAGTTTTGTCTGCGATTTTAAGACCACAAATGGCACCTGTCAATTAAAATCGCCAAAATACGCAATAATACTCCTAAATGTGACACATGCATGGAGCATCGACACGGCCCACCGCCTCATTGCCACCTTGACCATCCCGCGCCGCGGAGGTATGACGGGGGCATGGCGAACAACGCATTGAGAATCCTCGTGGTCGGCGCACACCCGGACGATCCGGACATCAACTGCGGCGGGGCGGCCGTACTATGGGCCGCGCAGGGGCACACCGTGAAATTCCTGTCACTAACCAATGGGGACACGGGTCATCACGCCATCGGCGGAATCGAGCTGGCCCGGAGGCGCTACGCGGAGACCCAGGCCTCCGCCAGGGTCGCGGGGATCGCGGAATACCAGGTGATCGACCAGCATTGCGGGGAGCTGGAGGCGACCGTCGCCAATCGCAAGAACCTGATCCGCATCATCCGGGAGTTCCACCCGGACCTCCTCGTCACCAACCGGACCAACGACTACCACCCGGACCACCGGGCCGCGGGGCTCCTGGTCCAGGACGCCTCCTACATCATGACGGTGCCCAACATGCTGGCCCTCACGGAAATCGTGGAAAAGACCCCCGTCATCTGCTACATGTACGACAGGTTCCGAAAGCCCTGTCCCTTCCAGGCGGACGTCGCGGTGGACACTGACGGGGTTCTGGAACGCAAGCTCGACATGATCGATTGCCACGTGTCCCAGGTCTATGAATGGCTGCCCTTCAACCAGGGGGTCCTCGGCCAGGTGCCGGCGGATCCCAAGGGGCGCAGGGCGTGGCTGCCCAGCCAGTACATCCCGCGCTTCGAACGGGTCGCCTCCTTGTGCCGCGACAAGCTCGTGGATTTCTACGGGGAAAAGCGCGGCGCCGCCGTCCGCAGCGCGGAGGCCTTCGAGGTCTGCGAATACGGCGCCCAGGCGGACGCAGCGGAGCTGCGGCGCCTCTTCCCGTTCTTCTAGCTTCGGGACTATGCTCACAGGATGGCGGAAGACCACGGCAACGATCCCCTTCACGGCGTGACCCTGGAGGCGATGCTCAAGCAGCTCGTCGAGAAGTACTCGTGGGAGGGCCTGGCGGAGCGCATCCCGGTGCGCTGCTTCTCCAATGAACCGAGCCTAAAGTCCAGCCTCACGTTCCTCCGCCGCACCCCCTGGGCGCGCGCCAAGGTGGAGGCCCTCTTCCTCGGGGAACTCAGGCCGCGCAAGGCCGTGCGCATCCCGCGGGAGAAGAAGGGGATAGAGGCCCTGTTCGCCGAGGAACGCGCCTTCGCGGCGGACGTGAAATCGCGGGGCCTGGAGGCATGGGTGGAACGCTTCCCGGCCGACGGAGCCATGCTCTCCTCCCGCGGCGCCGTGGAGGGCCCCGTAGCGGTGCGGGAGCGCATGGCGCCTTCCTTCCGCGCGGAAGGCTTCTCCATCGAGTGGAGCCCGGACCGCGGCGCCCTCTCGGAGGACGGGAGCCTCGGCTTCACCACGGGCCCCAGCACGGTGCGCCGGATCGTGGAGGGAAAGCCCGTCGAGGACGTCGGGCGCTACCTCACGGTCTGGCGGCGGCGCCCCGACGGCCGCTACGAGATCATTGCCGACTGCCCGATCGCGTAGGGAACCCCGCACCTCGCTCACCTGGTGAAAACGACACAGGCCCCGGAAAGGGCCGTCACACGGGCGGTTCTCCTCGGACCCGTTCCACGCGGTCAAACAGAACGCCATGGCGGAATCCGACGCCGCGAAGCTCGCGTTGAACCAATCCGTGGCCATGTCGATCGACAGGAGCTTCTCCACGCGCCTGGACGACTGGGGACCGACGGACCGGAAGAGCTCCGGCCGCTGTTGGCTGTTCGCGGCCACCAACCTGGACCACTGCGCGAACGACGGCGGCCAATGGAACCTGTTCGTGAACATCGCCCTGAAGTACGGCCTGGTCCCCAGGTCCGCGACGCGCAGCATGAACGCGGCCCTGGGGGGGGCGCCGAGAAACATGCGCGGCCCGTTCAATCCAGAGTAATCCCGAACGCTTACCCGCCAAGGGAGCCGGTTGGAAGCGGCAGGTCCGCATAGGTCCCGTTCAACCAACAACAGGGGGTGGGCGTGCTGCCCGTCTTCATGTAGCCGCAGAGGAGCAGGTCGGTTCCACAGGAAACCGCTTCCGTGGCCCGGCCCGCGATCGTCGCCCCGCCTGCGCCGGCAAGCACGTTCCTCGTGCCGGACTTCCAGTAGCAGGGGGACGGGGTACCGTCATCCGTCATCCCGGTAACGCAGGGATCGGTCCCGGACACGACGATGCCCGCGAGCATGGCGGGGATGGAGTCCGACATGCTCCCTCCGGAATCATCCACGCGTTCCCCGCTCTTCCAATGACAGGTGGTACGGACGCTGGAAGTGCTTATGGAGTATCCGGTCACGTAGACGTCGCCTTCCGACACGCAAACGTCGACGGCTTTTCCGTCCCTGGTGGCGTCCAGAACCGAAAGGTCCGTCTTGACGCCGTCCTTCCAATAACAGGGCACGCTGACGGAACCGCCCGACACGGCGATCCCCATGGCGTTTCCGGTGTCCGCCGTGTCCGCATCGAAGAGATCCGTCTTCGTGCCGTTCTTCCAATAGCACGGCTTGCTGACACCGGAACTGTTCTTGACGGTTCCGGCGGCATAGACATCCGTGCCGGAAACGCAGACTCCGAATGCGCCCCCTCCCTTGGCAACATCGATGCAGGGGAGGTCGGTCCGCGCGCCGTTCTTCCAGAAGACGGGCAGATAGACCGATGCGATGGAGTATCCGGCCACATACACGTCGGTTCCCGAGACGGCGATACGGAATCCCATGGCCTGCGCACCGTCGGGCAGGTCCGTGATCGCGGTGAAGGAGCCGTTCTTCCAATATCCGGCGCCATACTTGCTGGATGAGTTCACGTAGGTTGCCGAGGTATACCAATTGGATATGGAATAGGCCGCGGAAGCCACGGCGGAGTCGCTCATCCCGGACTTCACGGCCATGGCCTTCAGCGTCACGCTCGTTCCGTATCCGGACACCGGTACGGCCGCTGTGTATGCGGTGGATGCCGCCGTCGGGGTCGTGCCATCCGTGGTGTAGTGGATGGCGGCTCCCTCCGTCGCGCACGTGATGGCCACGCTCTGGTTCGAGGCATACTTGCCCTCCGCCACGCTGAACTGCGGCGTCTCCACGGCTTGATAGAAGAACTCGCAGCCGGAGAGAAGGAGGGACAGGAGCACGCAAAGAGTCGAGAGACCGACAAACAAGGATGCCATTCTACGACGTTACATTCGATTCCTCCATAGTGATATTTATATCACGCATCCGGTATACTTCCATAGCGATCCTCCGGATCCCTCCCGCTGCACGGATCGCCGTCCCCTGACGCGCTCCGCCTCCTTGACTTCCACCTCCCCGTGGGCCACGCTTTCCCCATGAGCGACCCAATCAAAAACCGTATCGACACGTTGTTCCCCCGCATCGGGGACATCCCCCAGGATGCGGACTTCGCCCCGGCGGGCGGAGTCTACGGCCGGGGCGTCGAATACCTGATCGACGGGGAGGTCCGCACCTGGACCGGAGCCACCGACGACGTGCTTTCCGCCGTCTGCATCGCGCGCGACGGCAAGGCATCCCGCCGGGTCCTCGGGCCCGAGTCCAGGCTCACGAAGGCCGAGGCCATGGAGGCGCTGAACGCAGCCGTGCGCGCCTGGGACCACGGCCGGGGCGCGTGGCCGACAATGCGCGTCGGGGAGCGCGCGGAGAGGCTTTCCGCCTTCGCCGCCGGCATGAGGGCCGTGCGGGAGGAAAGCGTGCGCCTCCTCATGTGGGAGATCGGCAAGAGCCGCGGCGACTCCGAGAAGGAGTTCGACAGGACCGTGCAGTACGTCACGGACACCGTGGAGGCGCTCAAGGAGATCGACCGCTCCGGCGCGCGCTTCTCCTCCACCGCGGGAGTGCTCGCCCACATCCGCCGCGCCCCCCTGGGCGTCACGCTCTGCATGGGGCCGTTCAACTATCCGCTCAACGAGACGTTCACCACGCTGATCCCCGCCCTGGCCATGGGCAACCCCGTGGTGGTCAAGCTGCCGCGCTTCGGCTCCCTCTGCCAGGCGCCGTTGCTTCCCATCTTCGCCTCCTGCTTCCCGCGCGGCGTGGTCAACATCGTGAACGGGGAGGGCCGCGAGGTGGCCGGCCCCATCGTGGAAAGCGGCGCCATCGCCGCCCTGGCCTTCATCGGCAGCTCCCGCACGGCCAACCTCCTCAAGCGCCAGCACCCGATGCCAAACCGCCTCCGCTGCATCCTCGGCCTGGACGCAAAGAACCCGGCCGTCGTGCTGGACGACGCGGACCTGGACCTCGCCGTCTCGGAATGCGTGACGGGCTCCCTGTCGTTCAACGGCCAGCGCTGCACCGCGCTGAAGATTCTCTTCGTCCAGCGCAAGGCGGCGGACTCCTTCGTGGCCCGCCTGACGGACGCCGTGGAGGCCCTCCCGTTCGGCATGCCGTGGGACAAGGGCGTGAAGCTGACCCCCATGCCGGAACCGGACAAGGCGGAGCGGATGCGGGCCATGGTGGAGGACGCCGTGGGCAAGGGGGCCCGTACCGTCAATCCGCACGGGGGCCTTTCCAACGGGAGCTTCTATTTCCCCTCCGTGGTCTATCCCGTGAAGCCGGAGGCGCAGCTGTACACCGTGGAGCAGTTCGGGCCCGTGGTCCCGGTAGCGGTGTTCGAGGACGTGGCGGAGATCTTCGAGTACATGGCCGCGTCCAACTACGGCCAGCAGGCGAGCGTCTTCGGCTCGGATCCGCGCCGCCTGGGGCCCCTGGTGGACGCGCTGGCCAACCAGGTCTGCCGCGTGAACCTGAACGCCCAGTGCCAGCGCGGACCCGACGTGTACCCGTTCACGGGCCGCAAGGACAGCGCGGAGGGGACCCTGTCGGTCTCCGACGCCCTGCGCTGCTTCTCCATCCGCTCCATGGTGGCCGCCCCGGAGACCCCGGCCAACAAGGCCATCCTGGGAGGGATGCTTCGCGACAGGACGTCGAACTTCGTGAACACGGACTACCTGTTCTGACGGGGGGGGCATGAAGCGCGGATTTTCCTGGGACAAGGCCGTTTTCCTGGCCGTCCTCGTCACGCTGGTCGGATCGGCCGCCTATTCCCTGCTCGGTGTCCTTTCCGCCCCCTCCGGGGCCATGCCGGCCCTGGCGCACGGCAAGGTGCGCGGCGACTACCTGCTCACGCTCCTGCAGTGCCTGCTCGGGATCCTCCTCGTGTTCCTACCCTCCATGATCCAGAAGAGGCTCCACGTCGCCCTGCCGGGAGGCATGTCGATCGTCTTCGTCGTATTCCTCTACGCGGCCATCTACCTGGGGGAGATCCGCAGCTTCTACGACCGTTTCCCTCATTGGGATCTGGTGCTCCACACCTTCAGCGGCCTGATGCTTGGGGCCCTCGGCTTCTCCGTGGTCAGCCTGCTCAACGACTCCGACAGGGTGAAGGTCAGCCTGAGCCCGCTGTTCATGGCGGTCTTCGCCTTCTGCTTCGCCGCCGCCCTGGGCGTGCTCTGGGAGATCTACGAGTTCTCCGTGGACGGACTGCTCGGCCTGAACATGCAGCGTTTCGCCGTGGTGGGAGGGGCCCCCCTTGTCGGTCGGGAGGCCCTGAGCGACACCATGGAGGACCTCATCGTGGACTGCCTCGGGGCCCTGGTCATCTCCACGGCCGGCTACTTCTCGGAGAAGCACGGCAAGGGCCTGGTGGAACGCCTGGCCATGCGCCGCACTGGGCCTTCCTGAAGCCGGTCAGATCTCCATCGACTCCCCGGGAAGCAGGGCCACGGGCTCCATCGGCGCGCGGCCGCCCAGGTCGGGCAGGAAGAGCCCCTTGCGGTGCAGATCGATCTCCTCATCCTCCAGGTGCTGCAGGATCCAGTGCCGCGGCCTGACCGACTCGACGAACTCCGCCCAATGCGACCCGTTCCAGGGACAGAGCAGCAGGACGTCCAGCCCGCGGAACGCCGCGGGATCGTAGATCGTCGTATCCTCATTGTCCCCATCGTGGAAGAAACGGATGTCTCCGAGGGCGACGAGGTAGCTCGTGTGGTCGCGGCTGTGTACGGAACGGAACGCGGTGATCCGGACCGGTCCGGCCGAAACCGCGAGGCCGGGGACGCCGCCGCCCTTGGCGGCCGGTTCCGCCTCGAGAAGCTTCTCCGCCGGAAGCTGAGAGGAGAGAACGCGCATCACGGTCCGGGGACCGCACACGACGGCACCCGTCGCCCTGGACAGGGCCGCCACCTTGGCCTTGTGGAAATGGTCCCAATGGCCGTGGGTGATGAGGATCGCGTCCAGATGCCCGCAGAACCCGGGGGAATCCGGGGACAGCGCGGGCAGCGTCCACGTGAAGGGATCGAAGGCGATCTTCCGGCCGTCCGCCTCGACGAGGAATCCGGCATTGCCCAGCGAGGTGAGGCGCGCCTCCGACGTTTCCTTCACCGCCACGAGGCCCAGCCTACAGGCGTGCCGGGCGCCTGTCAACGCGCGCGACGACCGCCGGGGCCCCGCAGAACAACGTAATTGACATGCGTATGGATCCATGTTAAATTTTCTTCATCATATAATCCATTATATGCGGAAAGTGGATCGGATCGATGCATTGGATGCAGAACCGTCAAGTACAAAAGGAGGAGTCCTATGATGCGTAAGTTGTCCGTGGCGTTCCTCGTCCTCGTCCTGGCGGGATCCGCCTGGGCCGGGGGACAGAAGGATGCGCCCGTAAAGACCGCCCCGGCGGCCAGCGCCCCGAAGGCGGCCAGCCTGCCCGACGGGAAGACCCAGATGGAACTGGCCGACCTGGAGAAGGCCACCGGAAAGAAACTGCAGTTCTCCGAGAACCCGCTCTTCGCCAAGGACGTGGCGGACAGGAAGCTGCCCGCGGTCGACAAGCGTCTGCCGTCGGAGCCGCTCGTCGTCCAGCCGGAGAAGGAAATCGGGAAGTACGGCGGCTCCCTCCGCGGCGTTTCCCTCGCGCCCAGTTCGGGAACCACGGATTACTTCAGCCTGCGCCTCTCGACGCTGGTGATCATGCAGGCCGACCTGCACACCATCGTCCCCAATGTGGCCAAGTCCTGGTCGGTGAACGCCGACTACACGCAATGGACGTTCACCCTGCGCAAGGGACACAAGTGGTCGGACGGAAGCCCTTTCACCACGGACGACGTCGCCTTCTGGTACGAGGACTACATCCTCAACAAGGAGCTCAACCCGACCGTCCCGAGCCCGTGGCTGGTGGGCGGAGAGGCGGCCAAGCTGACCAAGGTCGACGACGTGACCTTCCGGTGGACCTTCGCCAAGCCGGTCCCCGGCCTCCTCACCATCCTTTCGATCACGCCCAACGAGCCGTGGGCCCCCAAGAACGCGGTCTCCAAGTACCACATCAAATACAATCCCAAGGCCAACGAACAGGCCCAGGCGGCGGGATACAAGACCTGGGTGGAATGGTTCGGGACGTATTTCAACAAATGGCCGGACCTGATGGACAAGCCGGAAGTGCCGACCCTGGACAGCCACATGCTCAAGGAGGCGCCGAACACGGAACGCCGCATCCGCACGGCCAACCCGTACTATTTCAAGGTGGACATCGCCGGCCAGCAGCTTCCCTACATCAACACTCACTACGAGAGCTTCATCAGCGACAAGCAGCTGATCACCCTCAAGATCGTCAACGGAGAGGTGGACTACAAGGCCCAGAGCCTCGACTTCTCCAACTATCCGCTGTTCAAGGAGAACGAGGCCAAAGGCGGCTATGACGTCCAGCTTCCCCCGGGCTTCGGCGGGATGATCTACGCGTTCAACGTGACGCATCCGGATCCCGTCCTCCGCAAGATCTTCCAGGACATCCGCTTCAAGCAGGCCATGTCCCTTTCCATCAACCGGGAGGAGATCAACAAACTCCTCTACTTCGGCCTCGCCAAGCCCTCCCAGGCCGTGCCGAGCCCCAAGACCACCTTCATGGAGCCCTCGATGGCCTCCTACATGGCCCAGTACGACCCGTCCAAGGCGAACGCCCTGCTGGACGAGATGGGACTCGCCAAGGGGGCCGACGGGATCCGCCTCCGCCCCGACGGCAAACCCCTGGCCATCCTGCTCGAGTACGCGCAGCAGGCGGAGAACGTGATGAACAACGAGCTGGTGAAGGAGTACTGGCAGAAGGCCGGCGTCAAGGTGGAGCTGAAGGAGCTGACCACTGAAGCGCTGCGCGCGCGTTCGGCGACCAACGCCCAGGACGTCGGGGTCTGGTCCTACACCTTCTATCACGAGCCTTCGATGATCGGCAACCCGCGCCGCCTGTTCCCCACCTGGGGCGACGGATCCCAGCAGATGACGGGACTGCCCTGGCAGCAGTGGTACGCGAGCAATGGCAGGGAGGGGGAGGAGCCCCCCGCCGACGTGAAGCGCCTCTTCGACCTCGTCGAGCAATGGAAGGTGACGGTGCCCGGCTCGGAAACCTACATCAAGCTCGGCAAGGAGATGATGAAGATCAACCTGGACAACCTCTTCCTGATCGGCACCGTCGGGGAGATTCCCGGCCCGACCGTCGTGTCCAAGAAGCTTTCCAACGTACCGCAGTTCACCGTTCAATCGTCGGATTTCACGCGCGCCCTTCCCTTCCGCGTCGAACAGTGGTTCTACAAGTAGGGTCCGGGACCGCGTGACTCGCAAGCCTTCCAGGAAACCGGCGGCCCTGCGCGGCCGCCGGAAAGGATGACGGGGATGCTCAGGCAGATCCTGCGGCGGATCGCGGCCATCGCGGTCACGTTGGCCCTCACTTCGGTGGTCGTGTTCATCATCATCCAGCTGCCGCCGGGCGATTACGCCGACCGCTACGCCTACAAGCTGATCGAGGGCGGATCCTCCGTGACGGAGGCCGACATGCAGGCCCTGCGCGCCTACTTCGGCCTGGACCGGCCGATGCCGGAGCGCTACCTCGCCTGGATCGGCAACATCGTCCTGCGGGGGGACTTCGGGCTTTCCTTCGAGTACCGTCGCCCCGTCATGGAGATCGTGGGGGAACGGCTCAATTTCACCTTCCTCCTCCTCTTCCTCACCCTTTTCATCACCTACGGCGTGGCGATCCCCATCGGCATCTATTCCGCGGTGCGGCAGTACTCGGTGGGCGACTACGTCTTTTCCATCGTGGCCTACACCGGCCTCGCCGTGCCCAACTTCCTGCTGGCGCTCGTGCTTCTGTACGTCAACGTCACCTGTTTCCACACCACGGTCGGCGGCCTGTTCTCGCCGCAGTTCATGGACGCGCCTTGGAGCTGGGCGCGCTTCCTGGACCTGCTCTCCCACCTCTGGGTCCCGTCGATCATCCTCGGCCTGGGGGGAACGGGGCTTCAGATGCGCACGATGCGCGCCCTCATGCTCGACGAGCAGAACAAGCTCTACGTGACCGCCGCGAGGGCCCGCGGCGTCTCGGAGACCCGCATCATCGTGAAATACCCGGCTCGCATGGCCCTCAATCCGATCGTGAGCACGCTCGGTTGGGAGCTCTCGCGCATCATCTCCGGCGCCCCCTTCGTCGCCGTGGTCCTCGCGCTTCCGGACACGGGCCCCCTGTACCTCAACGCCCTGCTGGACCAGGACATGTACCTCGCCGGCACGATGCTCCTCATCATGACGGCCCTGACCATCCTGGGAACCCTGGTGTCGGATCTCCTGCTCGCCCTTCTCGATCCGCGCGTCCGGCAGGGGGCAAAAGCATGAGGGACCGAAAGGAAAACACGTATCTCGTAGCCACCCAATCGCAGCTGATGTGGTGGAAATTCCGGAAGCACAAGCTGGCGCTCGCGGGAACGGCGGTCCTGGCCCTCTTCCTCCTCATCGCACTGGCGGCGGAGGTCCTCTCGCCCAGCACTCCGTTCGCGCGCGACACGGAGTACGTCCTGGGGCCGCCGCAGCTCATGCGGTTCGTCGACGCCGCAGGGAAGTGGCACGCCGCCTTCGTCTGTGCCCAGCGTCAGGAACGGGACCCTGTCACCCTGCGGATGCGATACAAGGAGGATCCCGCGGAGCGGATCCCCGTGCGTTTCTGGGTGCACGGGGAGCCGTATGTCCTCTGGGGCCTCTTCGCCTCGGACGTGCACCTGATCGGCCTGGAAGGGGGGAGCCTTCACATCCTGGGAACGGACGACCTCGGCCGCGACGTGCTGACCCGGGTGCTCTACGGAACGCGCATCTCGCTTTCGATCGGCGTCATCGGCGTGCTCATCTCCTTCGTCCTGGGCCTGCTTCTCGGCGGCATCGCGGGATACGCCGGCGGATGGATCGACGGCCTGATCCAGCGGTTCACGGAGTTCATCCGCTCCATCCCGTCGCTTCCGCTCTGGATGGCGCTATCCGCATCGCTGCCGATCGGCTGGACGGGACTCCAGGTATACCTGGCGATCACAGTGATCCTCGGGTTCCTCGGCTGGACCTCCCTCGCCCGGCGCGTGCGCGGCAAGCTGCTCTCGCTGCGGGAAGAGGACTACATCATGGCGGCGCGCATCTGCGGATGCAGCGACGGGCGCATCGTTTCCCGCCACATGCTGCCGTCCTTCCTGAGCTATCTCATCGTGGACATCACGGTCTCCTTCCCGAACATGATCCTGGGCGAGACGGCGCTCAGCTTCATCGGGCTGGGCCTGCGTCCGCCGATCGTGAGCTGGGGCGTGCTGCTGCAGTCGGCGCAGTCCATCCAGACGCTGGCCATGCAGCCCTGGCTGCTCTCCCCGGTGGCCTTCATCGTCCTGGCGGTGCTGGCGTTCAGTTTCGTCGGCGACGGCCTGCGGGATGCCGCCGATCCCTACTCGAGGTGAGGCCGCTATGCCATCGGATCAAGCTTTGTTGGAAATCAAGGGGCTTCGCGTCTCGTTCGCCACCAACGAGGGCGTCGTGCGGGCCGTCGAGGGCATCGACCTCTCCATCGACCGGGGAACCGTGCTGGGCCTCGTGGGGGAGAGCGGATGCGGAAAATCGGTCACGGCGCAGTCCATCGTACGCATCCTTCCGCGCCTGGCGAGGATCGACGAAGGGCGGATCCTGCTGCACCGCAAGGGCGCAGACGGCACCGTCCAGGTCGTGGACGTCGCGCGGCTGGCCCCGGGCGGAAGGGAGATCCGCTCCATCCGCGGCGGGGACGTCGGGATGGTGTTCCAGGAGCCGATGAGCTCCTTCTCCCCGCTGCACACGATCGGCAGCCACCTGAACGAGGCGATCCTCGAGCACGGGAACATGACGAGGAAACAGGCGCGGGAGCTGGGCATCGGGCTCCTGGGCAAGGTCGGCATCCCCAACCCGGCCCGGCGCTTCGACCAGTATCCGCACGAGCTTTCGGGCGGCATGAGACAGAGGGCGATGATCGCGATCGCGCTTTCCTGCAATCCCGCCCTGTTGATCGCCGACGAGCCGACCACCGCCCTGGACGCGACCATCCAGGCCCAGATCCTGGACCTGATGCGCTCCCTGCAGAAGAGCCTCGGCATGGCGATCCTGTTCATCACGCACAATCTCGGGGCCGTGGCGCAGCTGGCGGACCACGTGGCCATCATGTACCTGGGGTTGGTCGTCGAACAGGGGACGGTGCGCGAGATTTTCCACGACCCGCGCCACCCCTACACGCGGGACCTGCTGCGGGCCGTCCCGCGCATCGGGAGGACGCGCGGCCAGCGCCTCGCGGCCATCGGAGGCGGCATTCCCAGCCCGTTCGAACGTCCCGCGGGATGCCCCTTCCACCCGCGCTGCAGGGAAGCCGAGCCGGGCCGGTGCGACGCCGGCCTGCCCGGGGCCGCGTGGGTCAGCGGGAGCCACTCGGTGTCCTGTTTCCGCTTCCCCGCAAAGGAGACGCATGGATAGCAAGCAGACCCCCCTGCTCCGGGTGGGGCAGCTCACCAAGGAGTTCCCCATCCGGCAGGGCTGGATGGCACGCACCGTGGCCACCGTCCATGCGGTCGACAGGGTCAGCCTGGAGGTCTACCCCGGCGAGACCCTGGGGTTGGTGGGCGAAAGCGGGTCGGGAAAGACCACGCTGGGCCGGACCATCCTGAGGGCCGTCGAGCCGACTTCCGGTTCCATCCGCTTCCGCATCGCGGACGGGGAGGAAGTCGACGTCACGGGCCTGGACAAGAACGGCCTCCGGGGCTTCCGCCGGCACATGCAGATGATCTTCCAGGACCCCTACTCGTCGCTCAATCCGCGCATGACGGTGCGCGAGATCATCGCCGAGCCCCTCGTGGCGACGGGCCGCATCGAGCCTTCGGGCCGGGAGGAGCGGGTCCGGGAGGTCGCCCAGAGCTGCCGGATCAATGTCGACTACCTGCGGCGGTATCCGCACGCCTTCAGCGGAGGGGAGCGGCAGAGGATCGGCATCGCCCGCGCCCTGGTCCTGCACCCCGAGTTCGTCGTGTGCGACGAGCCGGTCTCCGCGCTGGACGTGTCCATCCAGGCCGAGATCCTGAACCTGCTTGCCGATCTGCAGAAGAAGTTCGGACTGACCTACCTGTTCATCGCCCACGACCTCAGCGTGGTGGAGCACATCTGCGACAGGATCGCCGTCATGTACCTGGGCCGCCTGGTGGAGTCGGCTCCCACGACGCTCCTGTTCGAACGGCCGATGCATCCCTACACGGAGGCATTGCTTTCCGCGATCCCCGCGGCCGATCCCGACGAGGTCATGCGCCCGCTTCCCCTGAGCGGCGAGATCCCCAGCCCGATCAACCCGCCCTCCGGCTGCACCTTCCATCCCCGCTGCCCCCATGCGGAGGAGGTCTGCCGCACGACGGCCCCGGCCCTGACGGAAGCCGCCCCGGCCCATTGGGTGGCCTGCCACCGCGCGGTGAGGTGAGCGGGGCCGCCGGGCGCCCTCGAGCGGGGCACTTCCTACAACTCCTGCACCCGCCGCACCATGGCCCCCTCGGGCACGCAGAAGGCCTGGGCGCGGCGGAAGCCGGCCGGCGCGCCGCGCACCACGGTCAGGGCCTTGTAGTAGTCGATGAACGGGAAGTTCGACGTCTCCCCGCGAGCATAGGCGTAGACCCACATCGCCCCGACCCAGGTCTCGAAGGCCCGATCCGGCACCTCGACGAACACCTGTGGGACGAACCCGTAGGGGTCCTCCCAGTTGTCCGCGTAGTAGAGCCGGCGGGCCAGGTGGTGGGGCAGCTTCCGTTCGACGGTCCTGAGGGCCGCGTAGAAGTGGGCGTCCTGCACGATGAGGTGCGCATTGGCGTGGTCCTTGTGCATGCTGCCCTTCCAGTGCGAAATGACGACGTCCGGCTTCACCTCGCGGATGACGTCGGCCACCTGGAGTTTGATCTCCTCGGAAACCGGGACTTCCGCGTCCTTGTAGTCGAGGAACCGGACCTCCGCCCCCACGATGGCGGCGAACTTCCGCGCCTCTTCCTTCTTCTGGACGGCGTACTCCGCTGGAGAAAGCCGTGGATGGCCCTTTTCCCCCGGGGAAAGGTGGAGGAACACGGCCCGCCCCCCCGCCTGCGTGTGCGCGGCGATGACCGCCCCCGCGGTGAGGTCCATGTCCCCGGCGTGCGCGCCGACGGCCAGGATGCAGGAGCCCCTCGGGGCCGCCCCCGGCCGGGAACCTTCCGCCTCCGTCATCCGACGTCCCTCCTCATCACGTGGAACCTGCGCGTCACGGCGAATCCCGCCTTCAGGTACACGTGCCCGGCCGGGGATTTCTCGCCCGTCCAGAGAAACCAGGCGCCGTGCAGCCCCTCGGCCCTCATGCGCTCCAGGCACATGGCAAGCAGCACCTTGCCCACGCCCCTGCCCTGGCAGGCCGGGTCCACCCCGAAGGGCCCGAAGCGCTCCCGTACGCCCTCGTAGGCGCCGTGCATGCAGAACCCGATCAGGCGGCCCTCAGCGCGCGCCGTGAGGATGCGGCAGAGGGGCATCCCCGCGGCCGCGCCCTCCCGGATGGCCCGGCCCCAGTCGGGATTGAAGACGTCCGTGGCGAAGCGCACCAGCTCCGGCAGGTCCCCATCCCGCACGCCGCCGAATACGTATCCCGCGTCCTCCAGCGCCCGCCGCCGCGCCTCCGCCTCCGCCGGGACCGCGTAACCGACCAGGGACCGGTCCATGGCCACGGGGGAGTACTGCACCGCGAACCCGCGGGAGAGCAGGAAGCTTTTCCCAGCGGGGTAGGCCGCCTCGTCGATGCCCGGCACGACGTAGTTGGGGGCGTAGCTTGAGAAGAACGCCTGCTTCCGCCCCCAGCGCCCCAGGAGCCCCAGGGCCTGGTCCAGGAGCACGGAGGCGATCCTGCGGCGCCGGTACTGCCCGTCCACGGCGAAGCAGGTGATCCAGGCCTTGTCGTCCTCGAGGTCCGTACCGTGCATGGGCAGGAGCCGGCGGAGGCAATACAGGAACCCGCACAGGCGTCCCCCGTCGAAGGCCAGGCGCAGGCCCTCCGGATCGAAGTTCGCGTCCAGGAGGACCAGGGTGCGGAAACGCGTGGGCGTGATGGGATCCGCGGGCAGGCACCGGTTCCACAGCTCCACGACGGCGGCCTCGTCGCCGCCCTGGAAACCGCGGTAGTTCAGGTCCGACATGCTTCGTACCTCCCCAGGATGTTCGCGGTGAGATTCAACCCGAAAGCCGCGAACGCCCCCGGCCACACCAGGGGCAGTCCGATCAGGGTCACGGCCAGCACGACGCTTCCGGCGGCCACCTGCAGCAGGGCGACCGCGCTGTAGCCGGGATTCTCAAACAGGATCTTCATGCCGACGACCAGGGCCCTCGGAGCGGCCATCCCGCGGACGGCACAGAGCGGCAGGACGTAGAGCTGGGAGGCGGCGACCACGAAGGCCACGTAGCTCTGGAACAGCGCCAGGATCAGGAGCGCAAGGCCTCCCTGGGCGCGCTGGAAGGCCCAGACCGAGTACACGATCAGTACAAGCGCGGCATAGACCGCGGAGAGGAACAGCCCGTCCAGCGCCGCGCGCCGCAGCGCCGCGAAACGCTTCTCCCCCGCGCGGCGGCCCGCGTCCCGTTCGTGCAGGAGGCACCCGGCGGCCGCCACGGCCTCCGTGAAGGCCAGGATGCAGACGAGCACGGCGGGCAGACGGGGCAGCAGGAGCGCGGCGGGGACGGAAACCGACGTGGCGGCCGCGCCGGAGACGAGGACCACGGGACTTTCCTCCAGAAGCTGCCGGCCCGTGCGGGAGAGCACCCCGCTGACCGTGAGGAGGCCTTCCTCCGGCCCGCGGCCGCTCATCCCTTGACCGCCCCGATCGTGATGCCCTGGAGGAAGTACTTCTGCAGGGAGAAGAACATGAGGAACATCGGGATGGCGGCCAGCGTGGAGCCGGCCATCATGGCGCCGTAGTCCGTGGCCTGCGCGTAGCGGAAGAGGGCGAGTCCCACCTGGATGGTCCGCATGTCGTCCGTCGTGGTGACCAGGAAGGGCCAGAAGAAGATGTTCCAGAACGTGACGAACGTGAAGATGGCCATCACCGCCAGGCCCGGCAGGGACATCGGCACGATGATGCGGAAGAACACGCCCAGTTCGCTGCAGCCGTCGATGCGCCCCGCGTCCATCAGGGCCGACGGAAGGGAGGACATGTACTGCTTCAGGAGGAAGATGTTGGACACCGTGGTGATGAACGGGATCACCATGGCCAGGTAGGTGTTGCCAAGCCCCATGACATTGATGATGAGGATGTAGAGGGGGATGAGCGTCACCTCCCCCGGGATCATCATCGTGGACAGGAGCATCCAAAAGATGGCATTGCGGCCGGGGAACTGCAGCTTGGCGAACGCGTAGCCGGCCATGGAGGCAAAGACCAGGTTGGTCCCCGTGATGACGCCGGCGATGACGATGCTGTTGAGGAACCAGCGCAGGGAGTACGGCTGCGCGAGGAACCGCCTGTAGGGATCCAGGGTCGGGTTGGCCACCACCCATTCCGGCTTGAAGGAGACGGTCACGCCGCCGGGCCGGAAGGAGCTGCTCGCCATCCAGTACAGCGGCAGGATGGTGAGAAACACCCACAGGAGGAGGAAGAGCATCGAGGCGCCCCTTCCCGCCCGGGCGAGGATCCTTGTTCTGGCGCCCATCAGTACTCCACGTCCTGGGAAAGGAATTTGAACTGGAATATGGAGATCGCGACGATCACGATGGCCAGGAGGAACGACTCCGCGGAGGCCAACCCGAAGTCGTAGTACTCGAACGCGTGCTGGTAAATAAGGAAGGAAATGGTCGTGGTGGCGAAGTTGGGTCCCCCCATGGTCATGAGGTAGATCTGGATGAAGACCTGGAAGGAGTTGATGACCCCGATCACCAGGAGATACAGAGTGGTCGGCTTCAACAGGGGCCAGGTGATGCTGCGGAAGCTGCGCGCCGGCCCGGCGCCGTCGATCTCCGCGCTCTCGTACAGCGACCTGGGGATGCTGCCGAGGGAGGCCATGTAGAGGATGACGGCGGACCCGTGGCTGCTCAGCCACGTCATGACGATGAACGACGGCAGGGCCGTCCTGCTCTGGCCCAGCCAGTTCACGTTCTCCAGGCCGAAAAGCCCGATGAACATGTTGAACAGGCCCGCCGTGGTGGGCTCGAAGATCCAGAGCCAGATCATGGTGATGATGACCCCGGAGGCCACGGTGGGAAGGTAGAAGGAGGCCTTGAAGAAGGTCTGCCAGCCCTTCTTGAGCGGATGGATCAGCACGGACAAAAGCAGGGCGATACCGATGGTCACGGGCACGGTCCCCAGCGTGAAGAGGCTGGTCACCTCCATGGCCTTCCAGAACACGGGGTCCGTGAGGGCCCGTCCATAATTCTTGAGGCCCACCCAGGAGGAGCCCATGACCTTGTATTTCTGGAAGCTGGTGACCAGTCCGTAGACGACGGGGATGAGCTTGAACAGAAGGAACATGAGGACCGGGACCAGGATGAAGACGTAGCAGGCGCCATAGTCGCGCATGATCCGTTTTACAGTGAATGGCTGCTGCATCTGGCCCATCGCCGTCCTTCAAGGTTCCGGCGGGGCCCCATGGCCCCGCCGGTCCCGGATCAGGAAACGGAACGACTCACTTCTTGAAGATCCTGTCGGCCGCTTCCACGACCTTGGCATAGGCCGCGTCGGGAGTGAGCTCCCCGGCGATGACTCCCTGGCCCGCCGGCATCCAGCCGGAGTTCTTGAACTGGGCTTCCTGCACGGCCAGCTCGGGGGAGATGACCTTCTTCTCGTAGACGATGGAAGCCAGGGCCTTGGTCGCCTCCTTGTTCCACGGGGAGAGGAAGTCCTTGCCCTCGAACTCCCTGGCACCTGACTTGGTCACGGGCAGCAGGCACAGCTCGATGGCGGATTTGGAGGCCGTTCCGGAGGTGAGGAAGTAGGCGATCTTGGCCGCATTGCGGTAATGCTCGATGCCCTGGGCCTTCTTCTGGCGGAAGAGCATATAGCCCTCGGCACCGCCGACGCTGTAGGCCTTCTCGCCCTGCTTGTGGGGGATGGGCAGGATGACGAAGTTGGTCTTGGGCCCCTTGATGGTCCCGGCGTCGATCTGCGCGTTCCTGTCCTGCTGCATCTTGTCGAAGTAGGGGATTCCCTTGCCCATGAACATGGTCCTGTCCTCGTAGAACCATTGCCAGCGCAGGCCCGCGGCCATGCCGGCCGTTTCCTTGGGCATGATGCCGGTCTTCATGAGGTCCGACATGAAGGAGTAGACATCCTTGAAGTTGGGGTTCTTGTACATGACCGTCCCGTCGGGCAGCACGGCCTGGGGCATCCCGGAGTTCAGGGCCAGCATCGCCTCAAGCTCCGCGCCCTGCGTGTAGTACACGAGTCCGTAGTTCTTGTCGCCGTTCGGCTTGGCGTAGACGCCCTTTCCGGCGTATTCCTTGAACTGCTCCCAGGTCCAGCCTTCCTTCTGGATCTTCACGTAGTCGATGCCCGCCTTCTCCATCTGGTCCTTGTTCCCGCCGAAGCAGTGCAGGAACTCGTACATGGGCAGGAGGTAGACCTTGCCCTCGAACTTGCACAGCTCCAGGACGTTCTCGTAGTAGTCGCCGATCTCCTCCGCGGTCAGGTATTCCCCGACGGCGAGGGCGAGGCCGGTGTCGAGGTACTTGGAGTTCGGCTGTCCGAAATAGATGTCCGGCGGGTTGCCCGCGTTGAGGGCGACGTCGAACTTCTTGGCCCCGTCGGCCCAGGCGAGGATCTGGATGTCGAGGCTGATGTTGGGGTATTTCGCCGCGAGAAGCGGTTTCAGGCGCTCCAGCTCCGCGTCGTACCCATTGACCACGGGGTAGGTCCAGATGGTCACCGTGTCCTTGGCCGCGGAAGCGGCCGGTTCGCCGGATCCCCTCGCAAACGCCCCGCAGACGGCGGTCCAGGCGATCAGCGAACAGAGCAGGAATCTTTTCGCGAACATGCGTTCCTCCTTGCTTGACGGGCTGGAATCCCGTCAAGTATAGGACCGCATGTTTCGAGCTGTCAACGGCAATCGGGAAGGAAGCCCCGGCTTCCAGGCGCTTTTTTTCCGGCGAACAAGCCGTTATAATCCGGGATACAGGAGTCTTCCATGCAAAACATCAAAAAGGGGATCTGGCTGCACAACCTTCCGGGCACCGAGGAGGAGGTGCGTGCCGTCGTGAAACGGCTTTCCGCGCACGGCTTCCACCTCGTCATTCCCTGCGTGAAGAATCCCGACGGCTACCTGGACTACCACAGCCAGGTGGGCCGGATCCGCCCTTCCTTCCAGGCCTTCGATCCGCTGCGGGTCATGGTCGAGGAGGCCGCGGCGCATGCCATGGAAGTGCATCCGTGGCTCTGCGTGTTCCCCGAGGGGGAAGGCTCCGCGCTGCTCGCGGACCATCCGGAATATGCGGCCGTGATGCGGCCGGGTCCCAAGACCATCAAGGGCGACTACGGCATCCACTGGGCCTGTTCCTCGCGGGAAGAGGTGCATCGCTACGAGCTCTCGCTGTACCGGGAGCTCCTGGCCCGCTACCCCGTGACGGGCGTGCACCTGGACTACATCCGCAACTGCACCAGGTTCGCGGGGGTGGAAAGCTGTTTCTGCCCCCACTGCCGCGAGAAGTTCCACGAGGAAAGCGGCTACGGGGGGGAAATCGCGGACCTGGAACGGGGCCACCCCTATTGGTGGCAGTGGGTGCGATGGCGGACCGGAAGGATCGACTCCTTCGTGAAGGAGCTGCGCGGGCTGGCGGACAGCTTCAAAAAGGAGATCTCCGCCGCCGTCTTCACCGATTACCCTGTCTGCATCGAGGAGGTGGGCCAGGACTGGGGTTCCTGGGGCCGCGAGAACCTCGTGGACCTCCTCATTCCCATGACCTACACCCAATCGCCGCAGGTGATGGCGGGCCAGACGGCGGCGCACAAGATCCATGCCGCCGGTACGCGGCTCTGGGAGGGGATCCGCACCTTCAAGGACATGCAGCCGGAGAACCTCCGGACCAACCTGGAGACGCTGCGCAGGCAGGGGGTCGAAGGGGTGGTGCTCTTCGAGTACAACCTCTTCACGGACGAGTTCCTGGGAATCGTGGATGACGTCCTGCGCTGACTCCTGCCTGGCCATCGGCCTCATGTCCGGGACCTCGGTCGACGGGGTGGATGCGGCGCTTGTCGAGGTGGGCCTCGGGGACGGGAAGGCGTCCTTCGGCCTGCGGTGCAGGCTTTCCCACCCCATGCCGCGGGAGGTCCGGGACGGGATCTTCAGGCTCTTCGAGGACGGGGCCGGATCGCTGCATGAAGCGGCCCTCATGAACTTCCGCATCGGGGAGGTCTTCGCGGAGGCGGCCCTGGCGCTCCTGGCCAAGTCCGGGAAAACCGCGCGGGAGATCGCGGTCATCGGCTCCCATGGCCAGACCGTGCACCATGTCTCGCTCCGGGAGAGCTTCTGCGGCAGCGGCCTGCTCGCTACGCTGCAGATCGGGGAAGGCTCCGTCATCGCCCGGCGGACGGGCATCGTCACCGCCTCGGACTTCCGGACCGCGGACATCGCCGCGGGCGGCACGGGCGCCCCCCTCGTACCGGTGTTCGACGCCCTCTTCTTCGCCGGGCAGCGAAGGGTGGCCGTGCAGAACATCGGGGGCATCGGCAACGTGAGCTGGATCGGGGAGCCCGGGGAGCCGGTGCTCGCCTTCGACACCGGGCCCGGCAACATGCTCGTGGACCTGCTCGCCGAAAGGCTGAGCGGCGGAAGCCTGCGCTGCGACCTGGACGGGAGGATCGGCCGCACGGGAAGGGTCCTCGAGGACGTGCTTGCAGGCTGGATGGGGCACGGGTTCCTTTCCCGGCCGCTTCCCAAGTCCGCGGGACGCGAGGAGTTCGGCACCGTGTTCCTCCGCGAGCGTCTGGGGGACCGGCCGGCCTCCGCGGACCTGGTCCGTACCGCGGAGGAGTTCACCGCGCGGTCCATCGCGGCCTCCTACAGGGACTACCTGCCCGCCGCCCCGGCGAAGGTCGTCGTGACGGGCGGGGGAGCTCGCAACCCCGTCATCCTGGAGGCCCTCCGCGCCAACCTGCCCCCCGGGACGGCGGTCGTCACGGGCGGGGAGGCGGGGATCGACTCCGACTTCAAGGAAGCCGTCGCCTTCGCGCTGCTGGGCGTCCTGTGCCTGCGGCACGCGCCGGTGGACCTCTCCGGGGCGACGGGCGCCCGGCATCCGGCGGTGCTCGGAAAGCTGTCCTGGCCATAGCGGCGCGGTGCGCCATGGGGGGAATATGCTCCCGCGCGCGCTTCCTGCTATACTGCGCCATGCGCGTCGTCTCCCTGGCCATCCTCTCCGCGTGGACCCTCGCGCTCCTTCCCGGGGCGACGGCCGGGGCGGACGGCTTTGCCCTCGTCTCCCCGTCGACGTGCGAGGCGCTGGCCGCCCTCGCCGGAACACCTGAGGCGCAGAGCGTCATCCGTTCCGCGGAGGAGGCGATGAAGCGGGCGGCCCATCCCCTGCCCGTCCTGCACACGGAAGGCACCTTGCCGCATCGGGGCATCTACGACCAGAGCGTGGAGGCGGCCCGGGACCTCCCCGCCATCCGCGACCTGGCCCTGGCCTGGCGCCTCACGGGAAAGCGGGCCTACGCCGAATCCTGCGGCCTATACCTCGCCTCCTGGCTCGGCGTCTACAGGCCCAGCCTCAACCCGATCGACGAGACGCGCTTCGACGCCTTCCTCGTCGCCTTCGACATGGTCCACGGCAGCCTGCGCGCGGAGACGGAGTCCCGGATGGCGGGCTTCCTGCGCGAAATGGCGGAGGGCTACCTCGGGGAACGCGATGGGACCAGGGAGACGGACAGGAACAACTGGCAGAGCCACCGTGTCAAGCTGGGCGCCATGGCCGCCTTCTCGCTGGGGGACGGGACCCTGGTCGGGAGGGCGGAGGCAGCCTTCCGCCGGCAACTGGACGCCAACCTCATGTCCGACGGTTCCGTGCTCGATTTCGGGATCCGCGACGCGCTCCACTACGTGGTCTACGACCTGGAGCCCCTGCTCACGGCGGCCCTCGCCGCCCGGGCCCATGGCCTGGAGTGGTATCGCGTGAAAAACCGGGAGGGCCTCTCCCTGGAGGACGCCCTCGCATGGCTCGCCCCCTACGCGGAGGGCCGGGCGACCCACGAGGAGTTCCTCCGGTCCGCCGTCCGTTTCGACGCGCGGCGCCGCGAGGCGGGGGTGAAGGGATTCGGCGGAACCTGGGACCCGAAGGGCGCCGCCGTCCTGTATCACATGGCGGCGCGGCTGGATCCCCGGTGGCAGGCGCTCGCCGCGGGGCTGGGAAAGCCGCAGGCTTGGACCGTCTTGCTGCTGGGCGGGATCGGCGGATCCGCCGATCCTGGCGGACGGTAGGGAAGCCGGATGCGATCCGTACGATTCACGAGATTCCTGTTCCGCTGGCACGTGGCCATTCCGTGCGTCGTCCTGGGCTGCCTGACCCTGGCCTTCTACCTGTTGATGCTGCAGGGCGACCTCCATTATCCGGCGTGGTTCACGGCAGGTCTTTTCACCTTCAATGTCCTGCTCCTGCTGGGAACGACGCTCCTGCTCAAGACGCGCACCGTGGCTCCGCGGACGCTGCTGCGCGTGAACTCCCTCGTCCTCGCCATCCTCCTCCTTGTCAATCCGGCGCTGGCCATCGGCTTCTCGCAGAACCTCATGTGCCTCCTGTGGACCCTGAGCGTCGCCGCGTTCATGCTCTACTGCAGCATCTACGCGGAGGAGACGCGACGCTGCTGGGCGGCCTCCGGCGTGCCGCTCTACACCAGCGCGCTGCATGCGGCCGTGGCCGCGCTCCGGGGTACGGCGAACCTCCCCTGGGCCTGGGAGCTCCTGTTCGGCGCCTGCATGTCGGTGTTCTTCGCCTCGTTCTACTGGTTCCTGCGCGCGCTATCCTCCGCCAAGGAAGTCCCGACGCTCGACGGGGCGGGACGGGACGGGGTGGACCGGCTCCTGGAGGCCCACGGCCTGACCCCGAGGGAACGGGAGGTCTGCTGTGCGATGCTCGACGGGCTTACGGCCCGCCAGATCGGGGAAAGGCTGTTCATCAGCGAGGGGACGGTGAAGAACCACCTCAAGAGCTCGTACAGGAAACTGGGCGTGCGGTCGAAAATGCAGCTGATCCACACCGTGGCGGGGGGCGCCGAGGAGAAAATGTCCCTTTCGTGATACTAGCGCCCCACCCCCCGCGGGATACGATCCTGCGTGGAGGTGCCATTTCCATGCATAGAACGCTACGAGTCCTCTGGATCCTGTGTATCGCCCTGCTCCTTTCCTCATGCGAATTCCTCACCGCCCTGTTGTCGGGCGGGACGGCGGGAAACACCCTGCTGTACGTCTCCACGACGGGAAGCGATTCCAACAACGGACTCGCGGCGGCCACGCCGCTCCTGAGCATCGCGACGGCCGTGGAAAAGAGCGCGGACGCGGGCGTCGAGATCCGCGTCGCCTCCGGCACCTATACCCGGGGGGCGGGGCTCCCGGCGGAAGCGGCTAATGCCATCAAAATCTCCGGCAAGACCAACTACAGCCTCACGGGAGGATGGGACGCCTCCTTCTCGGCGCAGTCGGGCACCAGCGTCCTGCAAGGGCCCACGGCCGAGGAACAGGCGGCCGCGGATTCCACGATCTATTGCAGGCTGGTCTACGTCACCGGCTGCACCGGTTTCAAGATGTCGGGCTTCACGATCCTCCGCGGGACCGCCTTGGGGGACGGGGCGGGGATCTACCTCGATGCCGACGGCAGCTCCGTGGAGAACTGCATCGTCGGGGATTGCACCGCCAACGACCCCCTGCTCGACTCCTCCAATGGCGGGGGAATCTACGTCATGGGCAGCGGCAACGTCCTGGAAGCCACCGTCACGGGATGCGTCGCCACCAATGGCGGCGGCATCTACCTGACGGGAAGCGAGCACTCCGTCAAGGGTACCGTGGGCGGGACCGCCGACGGCGAAGGGAACAGGGCCAACAAGGGCGGCGGCATCCACGTGGACGCCTACGGCACCGGCATCACGGTGTCATGCTGCCTCACGGGCAACAAGGCGGTCTACGGCGGCGGCGCCTATGTCCTCGGCAGCGCGTGCACGATCTCCGGGGAGACGAGCGGCAATTCGGCCACAAGCTACCAGTCGATCGGCGACTTCCTGGGCATGGTGAGCGGAGGCGGGATCTACCTTGCGGGCACGGACAACACCCTGTCGGCGAAGGTGCACGGGAACACCGCCCTCTACTATTCCGCGGCCCTCCTCAGCATCTCGGCCCGCTCCAAGGGCGGCGGCGTCTCCGTGTACGGGGACGGCAACACGGTGACGGGCGACGTCTACGGAAACACCGCCACGCTCACAGACGATTCCATGTTCGGCACCGGCTTCAGCATCCTCGGCGGCGGCGTCTACGTGGAGGGCAAGAACGTCACGGTGAGCGGCGCGGTGCTGGACAACGTCATCAGCGTCACGGCGAACATCGCCTCCTCCAACGGGGCGGGCATCAGCGTCAACGACTCGGTCGGCGTGAAGATCGCCTCCACAGTCACAGGAAACACGGTCTGCTACAAGGGAAGCTATACCTACGCCTCCCACGGCCAGGGCATCTACGTCTACGGCTCCCAGGACGTGAGCCTCTCCGGCGCGACCATCGGCGAAAACGGATTCTCCGTGTCCGGCAGTGCGAGCGTATCCGGGGCGGCGCAGCAGATCTACCTGATCTCGCCGACGGATGACCTGGTGACGGGACTGTCCATTGAGAGCTGCACCGTTTCCGGCTCCACGGTCAATGCGGATCCCGGATACGCCATTTTCGAAGGTACCCAGACGACCTACAGCGACGTGACGGGACACACGATCCGCAACAACAAGTTCAAGGACCTGGACTCCCTGTACTGCAACTACGGGAGCACCGCCGTCACACTGGCGGCCGACGCCGCGGGCCTGGCGCTCCTCAACACTGCGGGCGACCCGTCCCACGGCGCGTCCGTGGCGGAAGGCAACAGCCTGGAATAGGCGGACATTGCAGGAAGGCCCGTGGCCGAAACGGCCACGGGCCGCTCAGATCTCCTCCGGCTTGATCTTCCCCAGCACCGCGAGGGCGATCCTCACGTTGCCGAAGGGCGCGCTGACGGCGAATCCCGCCGCGCAGGGAGCCAGCTTCTCCACCATCTCCCGCGCGATCTCCACGCCGATCCTCCGGCCCTCCTTGGGGTCCCTGGCGGCGGACATGCGTTCCAGGAGGGCCGGCGGGACCACGACGCCCGGCACCTCGTTGGCCATGAACTCCGCGTTCTTGTAGCTGGTGAAGGGCCAGATGCCCGCGACGAGGGGGACCCGGCAGTCCTTCACGGCGTCCTGGAAGGCGAAGAACATCTCGGGGTCGAACACCGGTTGGGTGATGGCGTATTCCGCCCCCGCCTCCGCCTTGCGGCGGAACCGTTCAATCTCCCTCTGCGGCTCCGCGGCCACGGGATTGGCGCCCACCCCGACGGTCAGGGACAGGGGCTGGGGCAGCGCATTGCCCCCGATGTCCAGGCCGCGGTTCAGGTCCTGCACCACGCGGGTCAGGGCCACGGAATCCAGGTCGAACACCGCCGTCGCGTCGGGATACTCCCCCATCTTGGGCGGGTCCCCGGTGACGAGAAGCACGTTCCTGATGCCGATGGCATCCATGCCCAGCAGGTCCGCCTGCAGGCCGAGGATGTTCTTGTCCCGGCAACAGACGTGCAGGATGGTCTCGATGTCCACGGCCTGCTGGATCATGGCGGCGGTGACCAGGGGGCTCAGGCGGGAGCTGGCCCGCGGCCCGTCCGGGATGTTCACGGCGTCGATCCCGTGTTCCCGGCACAACAGGGCGCTTTCCCGCAGCTTCCTCATGTCCGTCCCGCGCGGCGGGGTCATCTCCACGCAGTACACGGGGGAACCCTCATGGATCTTGGCGCCCAACCTGCTCTTCTTCGCGAGGGGCTTGGCCTCGACGCAGGCATCCCGTTTGGGTTTGGACGCGGGGACGATGGCGACGGCGGGCGTCCGTCCCTGGGCCTTGTCCAGGGGCCGGACGGTCCTCGCGATCAGCCGGATGTGGTCCGGCGTGGTACCGCAGCAGCCTCCGAGGATGCGCACGCCGCATTCAAAGAAGCGCTTGGCGAACTCCGCCATGTATTCCGGCGTGCACATGTAGATCATGCGGCCCTCGACCTGCCGCGGCAGGCCGGCGTTGGGCATGGCGCTGACCGGCTTATCCGTGATGCAGCGGATGGCCCGGACGGCGTCCAGCATGGCCGAAGGCCCCATGGAGCAGTTCAGCCCCACGGCCACGACGGCGGGATGCGTAGCCGCCTCGGCCACGGCGGTCTCAATGGGAACCCCGAAACGGGTCTCCTGCTTCTCCCCACAGGTCATGTGCGCCACGATGGGCTTGCCCGCGGCGCAGTGGACCGCCTCCACGGCCAGGGCCAGCTCGTCCTGGCTGGAAAAGGTCTCCAGGACGAAGAAATCCACACCCGCCTCCCCAAGGGCGCGGGCCTGGGCCATGAAGGCATCATGGGCCGGCTGCCGGAGGTGCTCCGGTACCGTGGGGGATTCGATGCCGAGGGGACCCATGGAACCCGCCACAAGCACCTTGTCCCCGGCGGCCCTGCGCGCGATGTCCACGGAAACGGCATTGATGCGCTCCATCCTGTCCGCCATGCCGAACTTGGCGAGCTTGAACGGGTTGGCGCCGAAGGAATTGGTCTCGATGAAGTCCGCGCCGGCTTCCACGTACTCCGCGTGGACCCGTTGTACGAGGTCCGGGCGGCTGAGGTTCAGCTCTTCGAAGCACGAGTTCAGGAACGCGCCGTGGCGGTACAGCATGGTACCCATCGCGCCGTCGCCGATCACCACCCCGCGCTGAAGACGCTCCAATATCGTTTCCATAGGCGGAAACCATAACATAGAACACTTCTTTTGACATGTCTGCGCTCCCATAGCCGCGACAGTGCTTGGCATGGGATTCACGGGCCTGAGCATCGAATCCGGCCTCATCGCCATATGCGAAAGCGTCTTCAACGGGCTCACCAGCCTGTCCGGGAATCTGACGATCCCCGACTCGGTGCGGACCATTGAAGCCTCCGCGTTCTTCGGATGCTCGGGATTCACAGGTAGCCTGACACTGCCCGAAAACTGCACGTCCATCGGCGCCTACGCCTTCTACAACTGCAAAAAACCTTAATGGTACCCTGACCATCCCGGCCGGCATCACGGATGCCTGAGAGCGCACCTTCGAGGACTGCCTCGGCCTTACCGGACTCGACTTCGCCGGGAACAACCTCAGGACCATACGCGAAATGCATTCGACGGGTGCACCCACATGTCCCCGGACGTGACGTTCCCCGAAGGCTTCCAATGGATCGGCGAAGGCGCGCTGTACAACTTCGGCAGCAGCTCTGGATCGACGGGGCCCCTGCGCCCTGCTTGATGGCATTTACGTTCCTTCAGCGGCGGCGTCAGACTATCAGAGCGCTGCCGGCTGGAACGCCTACGCGTCCCTCATCAAACCCATGCAGCCAGATACCATCCCCCGCGGCGCGACTCTCTCCTGAGTCGCGCCGCGGGGGCGGGGACCTGCCCGTCGAATCCCGGGTCCCCCGGGACGGGTTGACCGGAATATATTATTTTCATAATATAGGTATATCTCGATCATGACCCCGCGGGCGGGGAGGAGGCCGTGCATGGCGAAGTACCTGATCATCGGTGGCGTGGCGGGAGGAGCCACCGCGGCGGCGCGCCTCAGGCGCCTGGACGAGAAGGCCGACATCGTCATCCTGGAACGCGGAGACCACGTGAGCTACGCCAACTGCGGCCTCCCCTACTACGCGGGAGGCGTCATCAAGGAGAGATCCCGCCTGTTCGTGATGACGCCGGAGAGGTTCCGGGAAACCCTGGCGGTGGACGTACGCACGGGCCACGAGGCCATGGCCATCGACAGGGCGGGGAAAAGCGTGACCGTCCTCGAGAAGTCCACGGGAAGGACCTACCTCGAGGGTTACGACGCCCTGGTCCTTTCCCCGGGTGCGGAACCCGTGAAGCCGGCCCTCCCCGGCATCGGGGACCCCAGGGTCTTCACGCTGCGCACCGTGGCGGACATCGACAGGATCAAGGAACACCTGGACGCGCGCAGGCCGCGCAACGCCGTGGTCATCGGCGGCGGGTTCATCGGCCTGGAGATGGCGGAGAACCTGCATGCGCGCGGCGTGGCGGTCAGCATCGTGGAAGCCCTGGATCAGGTCATGAACCAGATCGACTTCGAGATGGCGGCCATCGTGCACCGGCACCTCATGGACAAGGGCCTGGGTCTTTCCCTCTCGGATCCCGTGAGCGCGTTCCGGGAGGAGGGGGGACGGCTCAATGTCGTCCTCACGAGCGGACGGAAGCTGCCCGCGGAAATGGTGATCCTCTCCATCGGCGTGAAGCCGGACACGAAACTGGCCCGGGAGGCGGGCCTGAGGCTGGACGCGAAGGGCGCCATCCTGGTGGACGAATCCATGAGGACCAGCGATCCGGCCATCTACGCGGTCGGGGACGCCGTGGCCGCCGTGAGCCCGCTGACCGGCGCTCCGGCCACGGTCCCCCTCGCCGGGCCCGCCAACAAACAGGCGCGCATCGCCGCGGACCGCATCGTCCGGGGCGGTCCGTCCTCCTACAAGGGGGCCATCGGCACGTCGATCGCCAAGGTGTTCGACCTGACGGTGGCCTGCACGGGCCTCACGGAGAAGGCCTGCGCGCGCGCCGCCGTCCCGTGCCGGTCGGTCATCGTCCACCCCTCCAGCCACGCGGGCTATTATCCGGACGCCAGGCCCTTCTCCCTCAAGGTGGTCTTCTCCCCCAAGGACGGAAAGCTCCTGGGCGCCCAGGCCGTGGGCTACGAAGGGGTGGACAAGCGCATCGACGTCATCGCCGCCTACCTCTCCCTGGGGGCCGGGGTGGAGGCCCTGACGCGCTTCGAGCACGCCTATGCACCGCCCTACGCGAGCGCCAAGGATCCGGTGAACTACGCCGGGTTCGTGGCGGAGAACCTCCTCTCCGGCCTCAGCGAGCAGGTCCCGTGGAGCGAGGTGGAACCCCTGAAGAGGAAAGGCGCCTTCCTGCTGGACGTGCGAACGCCGGAGGAGTACGCCCTGGGGCACATCGAGGGGGCGTCGAACATCCCCAACACGGTCCTGAGGGAACGCCTCTCCGAAGTGCCGCGGGACCGGTTCCTCCTCCTGTACTGCGGCGTGGGCATCCGGGGCTACCTGGCGGAGCGCATCCTCAGGCAGAACGGCTACCCGCGCCTCGCCAACCTGGCCGGAGGCTGGAAGACCTGGGAGGCCGCCACCGCGCCGCAGGACAACGCCGGCGCCGCCAGGGCGGCGGAAACCGTGGCGGCCCCCGCACCGCGTCCCGTCGCCTACGCGGAGGGCTCCGGCATGCCGGAAGCCATCGCGGGGCGCAGCGCGGAAACGATTGTCCTGGACGCCTGCGGCCTGCAATGTCCCGGGCCGATCATGAGGCTCAAGACGGAGATCGACAAGGCCGCGGCGGGCGCCACGCTTGTGATCCGGGTCACGGATCCGGGGTTCGCGCGCGACGCGAAATCATGGTGCAACCTCACGGGCAACACCCTGGTGGGCATCGAGGAGAAGGACGGCATCTTCACGGCCACGGTACGGAAGGGTTCCGGCGCGAAGGAGGCCGCGGAAGGCCTGAGGGCCTCGAGCGGCAGGGAGGCCACGCTCATCGTGTTCTCGGACGACTTCGACAGGGCGCTGGCCAGCTTCGTCATCGCCAACGGGGCGGCCGCCTCGGGCAAGCAGGTCACGATGTTCTTCACCTTCTGGGGCCTCTCGGTGATCAAGCGCCGGGAGAAGACGCGGGTGCGCAAGGACTTCCTGGGCAGGATGTTCGCCATGATGCTCCCGAGGAACGCGGCGAAGCTCTCCCTTTCCAAGATGAACATGGGCGGCATGGGGCGCGCCATGATGAAGGGCCGCATGAAGTCCAAAAACGTGGATCCGCTGGAGGTCATGATGCAGAGCGCCCTGGCCGCCGGCGTGCGTCTGGTGGCCTGCCAGATGTCCATGGACATCATGGGCGTGGCCAGGGAAGAGCTCATGGACGGCGTGGAGGTGGGCGGCGTGGCCACCTACCTGGAAGCCGCCGACGGGGCCAACGTGAACCTGTTCGTATAGGAAACCGCGGAGGCCATGACGCCCGTTCCTTGACTCGGTGCCGGGGGGGGATGCTATCTTAGCACGGTCATGGCTACGAATGACCCCCGGCGGCTCCGGGACTGGATCACCGGGGAGTTCTCCTCCCTCGACGCGGTGGTTCTCGACATAGACGGCGTGCTCATCCGCGCCCGCAGGGCCCTACCGGGCGCCACGGACTTCTTCGAGACGCTGCGCGCGCTGGGCCTGCCGTTCCGCCTCCTCACCAATGACGCGAGCAGTTCCGCGCGGGAAAAGGTGGGCTACCTGTGCGCCGCGGGCGTGGACGTCAGGGAGGAGGACCTGTTCTCCTCGGGCCACGCCCTGGCGGATTTCGTGGAGGAGCGCGGCCTGCGGGGCGAATGCTTCTACCTCATGGGAAGGCTGGGCGATCCCTGCTACGCCAGGGCCGCGGGCCTGGAGACGACGCGGAACCTGCAGGCCATGGAGCGCACGCGGGGCATCGTCGTCGGGGAGAAGGAGTTCGACTGGGAGCCGAACATCAACGCGGCGGTCAATTTCCTGATCCGGGATCCCGCGGCGCTCTTCGTCTGCCCCAATCCGGACACCTATTTCCCGGCCCGGGACGGCAGGATCCACCTCTCCTCGGGCGCCGTCACGCGCTTCCTGAGCGACATGGTGGAAGGCTTCGGCAGACCGTGCCGGCCCGTCTACCTCGGCAAGCCGCATGCCCCGATCTTCGCCGCCAACCACGCCTTCATGGAGAAGCAGCTCGGTCTGCCGACGGGGGGCCTGTCCAGGCAACGCGTGCTCATGATCGGGGACTCCCTCACCGGGGACATCGCGGGGGCCCGGACCTTCGGCTACCGCACGGCCCTGGTCCTCACCGGCCTCACGGACGCGGACCTGCTTGCGGGCTCCTCCATCCAGCCCGAACTGGTCTTCGAGAGCCTATGAGGCGGGCGGAAGCCCGGGGCCTCGTCCGCCGTCAGGCGTCATGCCGGTGGCTGTTCGACTGGACGCTTACCTGGGAGACCGGCATACTGCGGCGGTGAGACGCCGTCTCTTCCCGCCATGGATCGCCCTTCTCCTCGCCGCGGCCCAGGTCCTCGGGGCCCAGGCGTCCGCGGACCCGGAGGACGGCCCGTACGTGCTGCGCAGCGTCGACTTCGAAGTGACGGGCCGCAGCCTGCCGTCCGTGCTCAGGCGTAAGATCGACCCCTACGGGAGGCTGATCGGCGCCTCCTTCCAAGGCAGGGCCCGGCTGGAGGCCTTCCTGGAGGAGGCGCGGCAGACGCTGCGCAACGAACGGGCCATCGCCTCGGTCGCCGCCGACTACGAGGCGGTCCCCTCCGCCTCGGGCGGCTACGAGGTCGCCCTGCATTTCCGGGTGACCGACACTTGGAACCTGGTCGCCCTTCCGTACCCCAAGTACAATTCGAACACGGGACTCGACCTGGGAATCCGCCTGCGGGACTACAACTTCGCGGGATCCCTGCAGCCCCTGCTCGTCAACCTGGACTATTTCCTCAATACGGCCGGAATCGGCGCCCTGGGCGGTTTCGTGTCCTTCCAGGCGCCCTTCCACCTCGGGGGCCTCGCATGGTCCCTCGGGATCAACGAGGAGGCCAAGATCTCCGCCGACGGAAGCACGGCCCCCGCTTCGGTGACATCGGCCGCCCTGGGCCTGGAGATTCCCGGCCTCGGGTTCCCGGCAACGCTTACCGTGACGCAGGGCTTCTCCCTGAACGCCAATGGGCTCGATTCCTCCCTGTCCGCGGATCCCGATCCATGGTTCCTCTCGGAAACGCTGGCGGCATCCGCGACCATCCCCCTGGGCCCCATCCAGTACGTCCCCGGCCTTTCGGCATCCTGGAACTGGCGGCCGGACGCCGTCCTCCAATATCGGGGCCGCGAGGGGATCACAGTGGCCTTCTCCAACGCATTCTCCACGGGCCGCGTGGACTGGAAGGACGACCTGCGGGAGGGGGTGTGCGCGTCGTGGAACGTCTCGTTCTCCTATGGCGTCACCTCCGCCGATTTCCTTACGGACATCTCGTTCACAGTGGCCGCCCATGCAACTCCGGCTCCAGGGCTCGGCCTGGCCGGACGCATCGTCGGCTTCGACAGGCTCCTCCACGGCTCGGAGGACGATGAGCTGACAAGCCTGGGATCCTACATGCGCGGCATCGCCGACGCCCGGCTCGCCGGATTCCAGGCGGTCTTCTGCAACCTTGGCCTTCCCGTAAAGCTGTTCGACTTCCCGGCGCATGCCCTCATCGGGCGGGACTTCCTGGATTTCGGGCTGCAGGCCCAGCCGTTCCTAGACGTGGGGCTCCTTGCCCCCGCGGGATCCCGGACGGACTGGTTCTGGTGTTCCGGGGGACTGGAGATCCTCGTGTTCCCCGGCGCTTTCCGCAGTTTCGTGGGACGCGCCAGCGCCGGCCTGGATCTGGAGAGCGCGTTCTCCGGCGGGAACCCGGCCTTCGAGCTGTCCTTGGGCCTGGGGCTGCTGTACTGATGCGGCGCGGCGCCGAAGCCGGCGCCGCACCCCCGTGTTCCCGCCGCCCCTTTTATGCTATGGTGCCGGACGTGAAAGCGACCAAGATTCGGATCGCCGTAGCTGGGCTTGGCAGGATCGGCTGGACCTTCCATTGCAGGCAGATCGCCGCGCACCCCCAGTTCGTCCTGGCGGCCGTGGCGGACACGGACGAGGCCCGCCTCCGGGAAGCGGAGCGGACCTACGGGTGCGCGACGTTCCGCTCCTTCCAGACCATGCTGCGGGAGGCGGCACCCGACGCGGTGGTGATCGCCACTCCCACCCACCTGCACAGGGAGATGGCCCTCGCGGCGCTGCGAAGCGGCGCCCACGTCTTCCTGGAGAAGCCCATGGCGCCCGACCTCAAGGACGCCAGGGCCATCGTAGCGGCCGCCTCCCGGGCGGGGCGGATCCTCACGGTCTACCAGCCCCACCGCGCGGCGGCCTACTTCCAGCAGGCGCTCCGGCTCATCGCCGCGGGCACGATCGGCCAGGTGTATCACGCGCGCCGGGGCGATTTCCGCTTCTCGAGGCGCAATGACTGGCAGAGCCTCCTCAAGTTCGGGGGCGGCATGCTCAACAATTACGGGGCGCATTACCTGGACCAGCTCCTCTGCCTGACCGGACGCGACGTGACGGACCTGTTCTGCCGCCTGCGCCGCGTCGCCACCCTGGGGGACGCCGAGGACGTCGTGAAGGTGGCCTACGCGACCCGCGCGGGGATCACGGGGGAGCTGGACGTCAACATGGGCTCCACGATCTCGCCCTACCAGATGGAGGTGTACGGGACGAAGGGCGCCATCGTCCTGCACGGCGAAGAGTTCACGGTGAAGACCCTTCCCGCCTCCCTGCCGAAGAAAAAGCTGGACGCGTCCCTGGCCAGCGCCGGCCGCGCCTACCCGCAGGAAAAGGTCCGCTTCCGGGAGCGGACCGTCCCCGTGGACGGGAAGCTCGAGGTGGACGTGTATGCGGACCTGGCGCGGGCCATCCGCACGGGATCCGCCCCCTTCGTCCCGCCGGAGGAGACCCTGGCGCTGATGGAGATCATGGAACGGTGCCGCAAGCAAGCGGGCCCGATCATCGCAAACCGTCGATCAGGAGGAACGGAATGAAGACCAAAGCGGTACGCATCCACGGGGTGAACGACCTTCGCCTCGAAGAGTTCGAGCTGCCGAAGATCAAGAACGATGAGATCCTCGCCCGGATCGTCTCGGACTCGATCTGCATGTCCACCCACAAGCTGGCGATGCAGGGCGACAGGCACAAACGCGTGAAGGCCCCCCTGGCCCAGACGCCCATTATCGTCGGCCACGAGTTCTGCGGAGAACTGGTGGAGGTCGGCTCCCACTGGAAGAAGCAGTTCCGGTCGGGGCAGAAGTTCGCCATCCAGCCGGCCATCAACTACCAGGGCACCCTCTACTCCCCCGGCTACTCCTATCCGTACATCGGCGGGGCCGCCACCTACATCGTCATCCCCGCCGAGGTCATGGAGATGGGCTGCCTCCTGGAGTACAGGGCGGACGCCTTCTTCATGGGCTCCCTGGCGGAACCCGTCTCCTGCATCGTGGGCGCCTACCACGCCCAGTACCACACCAAGGGCGGATCCTACGTCCACGAGATGGGGATCCGGGAGGGCGGAACCCTCGCCCTCCTGGCAAGCGTGGGGCCCATGGGCATGGGCGCCATCGACTACGCGATGCACGCCCCGCGCAGGCCCTCCCGGATCGTCGTCACGGACATCGACGCGGCGCGCATCGCCCGCGCGGCCTCCATCTACACCGTGGAGGAGGCCAAACGCTGCGGCGTGGAGCTTCACTACGTGAACACCAAGGACGTCGCGGACCCCGTGGCCCACCTCAAGGCCCTCAACGAAGGAAAGCTGTTCGACGACGTGTTCGTCTTCGCCCCGGTGAAACCCGTGGTGGAGATGGGGGACAGGCTGCTGGGGCCCGACGGCTGCCTGAACTTCTTCGCCGGTCCCACGGACACCTCCTTCTCCGCCCTGTTCAACTTCTACGAGGTGCACTACGGCTCCCACCACATCGTGGGGACCTCGGGGGGCAACACGGACGACATCAAGGAGTCCCTCTCCATGATGGCCAAGGGGGAGCTGAGCCCCGTGGCCATGGTCACGCACGTCGGGGGACTGGACGCGGCGGCCGGGACGACCATCGACCTCGACAAGATCCCCGGCGGCAAGAAGCTGATCTACACGAACAAGAAGCTGGACCTGTTCGCGCTCTCCGACCTGGAGGCCAAGGGCGCCGCCGACCCCTTCTACGCGGACCTCGCGCGCATCGTGAAGAAGAACAACCTGCTCTGGAGCAAGGAAGCGGAGGACTACCTCCTGGCCCACGCGCCGGAGATCTGAAGGCGACGGAGGGTCCCGTAGGCCGTTTTCCCTAGGGGACTTCCTCCGGTTCCGCATCGCGGCGTTTCGGGATATCCTGCAGGACATGCCGCCGTCTGCAGGAGGTTCCCGCGGGACGATCGGGATCTTCACCGCGCAACTCGACGACGCCTACCAGTCCGCCGTCTGGCGCGGCATGGAACGGCGGGCCCGGGAGCGCGGCGTCGGCGTCCTCTGTTTCGTGGGCCACCGCATGGGTTCCCCCGTCCCCGCGGAGGCCGCGGCCAACGTGGCCTACCGCCTCGCCGACCCGGGGGGGATCGACGGGCTCATCGTGATCGCCACGGCAATCGCCACCTTCCTTGACGCGGAGGCCACGGGACGCCTGTTCGCCCCGGCATCCGGACTGCCGCAGGTCTCTGTGGGCCTGAAGCTGCCGGGCATCCCCAGCGTCACGGCGGAGGGCGCCCAGGGCGTGGCGGCCGTGGTCCGCCACCTGGCGCGGGAGCACGGAATGCGGCGCTTCGCGCTCATCGGAGGCCCTCCGGGCCATCCGGAGGCGGAAGAGCGATCCCGGGCCTTCCGGGAGGCCCTGGAAGGCGAGGGGATCCCCTTCGACGCCGGGCTGGCGGTCCACGGAACCTTCGTCAACGCATCGGGCGCGGAGGCCGCGCGGCGCCTCCTTGCCTCCGGAAAGCGCTTCGACGCCGTGGTCTGCATGAGCGACAGGATGGCCCTGGGGGCCATCGACATATTGCGGGAGGCCGGGATCCGCGTGCCGGCGGACGTGGCGGTGACGGGATTCGACGGCATCGAGGAAGGCCGCTACATGGCCCCGCCCCTCACCACCGTCGTGCAGCCGCTCCGCGATCTGGGCGCATCCGCCGTGGACCTGATCCTGGAGATCATGGGGGGCGGCCCGGGCCGCGACGTGGTGCTTTCCTGCGTACCGGCCATCCGCCAGTCCTGCGGCTGCCCACCCCGCCTGAACTACCGCGCCGACATCCGCGAGATCCCGGCCGACGCGACGGAATCGGACCGCAGGGCGATCGGCGATCTGGCGCAGAAGGCGGTCCGGGGCGACACGGAAGGGTTCATCTCATGCCTCGGCGCCGCCCTGGCCTCCCCGGACCGGGATCCCGGCACTCCCTGGAACGACTACCTGTCCATCATCCGCAGCCGCGCGGATCCGGAGGGAAAGGCGAACGATCTCTTCGAGTCCGCCAGGGTGCTGGTCGGGGAGACGGAGAGCCGCAGGCAGGCGGCCCGCCGCATGGAATCGGAGGAACGCCTGGCCGTGCTGCGCGCCGTCGGTTCCTCCCTGGCGGGCGCTTTCGAGATGCCGGCCATGGCGGATCTCCTGGACGTCGGGCTCTCACGCCTGGACATCGACGGCTGTTTCCTCGTGCTCTTCGGGCCGGGAGGCTCCGCTGCCGCAAAACGTCGCCTGGTCATGGCACGCCGCGGCGGAAGGTCCGTCGCCCTGCCCGCCGGGGGGACGGGCTTCAACTCCTCGCGCCTCCTGCCGGTCCGCATGGACCGCACCATGGCCAGGGGCTCCTGGGTCGTGGTTCCGCTGGTCTTCCATGCGGAACCGATGGGTTACCTGATCCTTCCCGGGGGCGCCGCGGAACCGGCCCTCTACGAGATGCTGTGCGAGCAGATGGCCAGCGCCCTGAAGGGCACGATGCTGCTGGAACAGGTCCGTTCCCACGAGCACCGGCTGGAGGAGGAGGTGGCGCGTCGAACGGCGGAATTGACGAAGGCGAACGCCGAATTGACAAGGGAGATCGAAAGGCGCAAAAGACTGGAACGCGAGGTCACCGAGATCTCCAACCGCACCATGCAGAGGATCGGCCAGGACCTCCACGACGACCTGTGCCAGCACCTGGCGGGAGTGGCGATGCTGGCCAAGGCGCACCGGGGAGGACTGCCGGAGGGGGTCCCGGGGGCCGTGGAATCCATCGACAGGATCCTGGCGCTCCTTTCCGACTCCATCGCGAGGGCCAAGCAGATCGCCCGCGGCCTGTATCCGGCGGGCCTGGAGGAGCACGGCCTCACCGCGGCGGTCGAGGAGCTCGCCGGATCCGCCCACGGCGGATACGCCACGTCCATCGACTTCCGAGCCTCCCCGGATTTCGTGCTTCCCGACACCTATCGGGCCCTGCAGGTGTACCGCATCGTCCAGGAGGCCCTCACCAACGCCCTGAAGCACGCAGGCTCAGGCAGGATCTCCATCCACCTCTACCGGGAGAACGGGGCCCGCGGCGACGGGCCCAGGGAAGGGGCCTGGGTGGCGGAGGTGAGCGACGACGGGAAAGGTTTCCCGCGGACCACGCGGGAGGGCATGGGCCTGCGGATCATGAGATACAGGGCGGAGACGATGGGGGCGGAACTGAGGATCGATCGCCTCGAGCCGGGGACCCGGATCTCCTGCCGCATTCCGTTTTTACAAGGGGTGGATTGATGGCGAAACCGATCACGTTCCTGGTCGTGGACGACCATCCGGTATTCCGCCAGGGCCTGGTGGCATTGGTCCAGAGCGAGGACGGATACCGCGTCTGCGGGGAGGCGGGATCCGTCGAGGAGGCCCTGACCGCCCTGGAGGGGGAAGTCCCGGACATCGCGCTGGTGGACATCTCGCTGGTCGGTCAAAACGGCCTCGACCTGGTTCACGCCCTGACCGCTTCGCACCCCGGCGTGCAGATCCTCATCATCTCGATGCACGACGAGGTGATCTATGCCAAAAGGGCCTTGAAGGCGGGAGCCCGCGGCTACGTGATGAAGCAGGAGGCCGCCTCGGTGATGCTGGACGCCATCAAGACGGTGCTCGCCGGCAAAATCTACGTGTCCGCGGCCATGAGGGACCGTCTCCTGGAATCGGTATTCGGCCGGAAGCGGGACGGGGAAGCCCCTTCCGTGGAACGCCTGAGCGACCGGGAGCTTGAGGTCCTGGACCTCATCGGCCAGGGATACGGCGCGGCGGACGTGGCCAAGATGCTCAACCTCTCCGTGAAGACGGTGAACGCCTACAAGGATCATATCAAGGAAAAGCTTGACATCAATGGAGCCGGGGAGATGCGCCGGTTCGCCGTGAAATGGGTGCAGAGCAGGGACCGGTGACCGACGGCATAGGGAGAATGACCGATGAAGCAATTGGATAAAAGGCTTATTGCGGATTCCTTCCGTTGCAATAGCCTACCTTGGGTAGGGGCCACCTGATCGCGGAAGCGGTGTCCTATCACTCGTGTACCATCGGAAAAAAGGAGTCGATTCAAAAAAAAGATGGGCAAGACACAGGTGATGGTCGCGGGAAAAAAGGGATTCCTCCATTACGTCAGGAAGGATTTCCTCCTCTACCTCATGCTCGTGCTTCCCATCGCCTATTTCCTCGTTTTCAGGTACGTGCCGATGTACGGCGTCATGATCGCATTCAAGGATTACAACCTTTTCCAGGGGATCTTCGGCAGCCGATGGGTCGGCCTCGACGTTTTCAAGGAGATATTCTCCACAAAGGAATTCTATCGGGCGGTCAAGAACACGTTTCTACTCAATGGCCTGGACCTCCTTGTCGGATTCCCCGCTCCCCTGATCCTGGCCATCCTCCTCAATGAGCTGCGCAGCCAGACGTACAAAAAAATCGCCAACACCGTTCTCTATATCCCCCACTTCCTTTCCTGGGTCATCATCGGAGCCATCGTCATCCAGCTGCTTTCCCCAAAGAGCGGCATGGTCAACAGCGTCATCATTTCCCTGGGCGGATCCCCCATTCCGTTCCTCACCAATGGCCCCCTGTGGGTCGTCACGTACGTCCTGGTTGGCGTGTGGCAGAACATCGGATGGGGTTCCATCATTTTCCTTGCCGCCATTTCCGCGATCAACCCCGAGCTGTATGAGGCGGCGGAAATGGACGGCGCCGGCAGGTTCCGGCGGACGTGGAACGTCACGCTCCCCTGCATCCGGTCGTGCATCGTCGCCCTGCTCATCCTCAGCATCGGGCGCGTGGCCACGATCGAATTCGAGCGTCCGTTCCTGATGGGCAACCAGCTCGTCATGCAGTATCAGGACGTCATCTCCACGTTCGTCTACAGGGTCGGACTTCAAAACGCCCAGTTTTCCGTGGCCACCGCGGTCGGTCTTTTCCAATCCGTCGTGGGACTGATCTTCCTGCTCGCCGCGCAGTTCACGGCGGACAGGTTCGGAGAGAGGGGCATATGGTGATGCGGGAAGGCAGCGGGGGATGATCGGATCGCGGTCCGGAAGGCTGTCCAATGCGGGAATCGCGTGTCTGGTGGGCCTGCTCATGGTCGTCTGCGTGGTACCCATCCTGCACGTCATCGCGATATCCTTCAGCGACAATTCCGCGATCCTGGGCGGCAGAGTCTCCCTCTGGCCCGTCCAGCCGACGCTCCTCGCCTACAGGGGCGTCCTCACGGACAAGACGATGCTGCGGACCCTGTTGTTCACCGTCGCTCTCACCGTGGTCTATACGGTCATTGCGATGCTGCTCACCGTACTCGCCGGCTACGCCCTGTCCAAGAAACGCCTCAAGGGGAAAAACGTCTTCATGACGATCATCATCATCACGATGTTTTTCAACCCGGGATTGATCCCCACGTATCTCTGGATCAAGACCCTGGGCTTGCTGGATAGCTTCTGGGGCCTGGTGCTTCCCGGCGTGATGAGCGCATACAACCTCATCCTCGTGAAGACCTTCTTCATGGACCTGCCGCAGAGCTTCGAGGAATCCGCGACCCTGGAAGGGGCCAATGAGTTCCAGATCCTGTTTCAAATCTTCATTCCCCTCTCCACGGCGGTGCTCGCCACGATCTCCCTTTTCTATGCCGTGGGGAAATGGAACAGCTTCCAGGACGCCCTGTACTACATCACGAGACGGGAGCTGTATCCCATCCAGATGAAGCTCTACCAGATCATCATGCAGAACCAGTCCCTGCAGGTGTCCTCCCTCGAGGGCACGTTCGGCACCGCCGTGCTTCCCGAGAGCCTCCGGGCGGCGTGCGTGGTGTTCGCCACGATCCCCATACTCCTCGCCTACCCCTGGCTGCAGAACTACTTCATCAAGGGCGTGATGATCGGCGGTATCAAAGAATGATCGGGTCACGGCATGCCCCGGTGGGGCTTTGCATATTCGTGAAGGAGGAGGGTTCTATGAGGCGCACATGGAGGATCGGGCTCATTGCGGTTCTGCTCGCGGCCGTCGCCACGACGGCGGGTTTCGCGGGGGGCGGCGGGGAAAAGCCCAAGGACGACGTCACGCTCAGCGTGCTGTTGTTCGACAGGGCGACCGCCGGATTCATACCAGAAGGCGGGATCCAGGCCAAGTACATCCAGGAGAACGTCAAGAAGAAGCTCGGCTACAATGTGAAATTCGTGATCATGCCGAGGTTCCCCGACGTGGACCGGGTCAACGTCCTCATGGCGTCGGGCATGGCGCCCGACGTGTCTTTCCTGTACAGCGACGCCGCGGTGGGCAACTACGTGAAGAGCGGAGGCCTGACGGAGCTGGCGGGCCTGCTGGACAAGTACGCTCCGAATCTGAAGAAGCTCATTGGAGACGACTGCCTGAGCTACGGCCGCTGGAGCGGAGTGCAGTATGCCGTACCGGCCAAGCGCACGCTCCTGGCCAAATCCGGAACGTTCATCCGAAAGGACTGGCTGGACAAGCTGGGTCTCGGTCTGCCGAAAACCCGCGACGAGTGGTATGCCGACCTCCAGGCGTTCAAGAACAAGGACCCCGGAAATCTCGGCGGCAAGGTCCTCCCCTTTGAAGTCGGCCGCATCCTGGTGGCGGACCCGGACTGGAACTTCCTGCCGCTCCTGAATTCGTTCCTTCCCAAGATGTCCGCCGAGGATGCCGCCGTGTTTTCCTACAGCACGGTCAGCAAGTGGGCGGGCCCGGGATACAAGGAAGGGATGCGCTTCCTGAACAAGATGTACAGCGAGGGCCTGATCAACACGGAGTTCCCCCTGGACAAGGACGGAACCCTGTACAACCGGGACATCACGCAGGGACTCACGGGGTCCACCATGAACAACTGGGACTACATGTATATGACCGCCCCCGGCCTCCAGTCGGAGATGGCGAAGGTCGTGCCGGGATCGCTGTTGGTTCCCATCGATCCATTCGTCAATTCCGAGGGAAAGACCACCAAACCCCTGTACAACCCCAATGGCCTGTTCCTCTTCGTACCCAAATTCAGCAAAAACGCGGTGGCCGCGGTGCAGTACCTGGAATGGATGGCGGATCCGGACGTGAGATTCTTCCTCCAGAGCGGGGTGAAGGGAATCCACTACACCGACGAGGTGAACGGCATCCCCGTCAACTACGTGGATCAGGCCAAGCTTCCCGACGCCCAAAAGACGCACTGGCTGGACTTCTGCCCCATTCTCAACGGCAAGGAGTTCGGCAGCGACGCGAAGAACGCCGAAGCGGCGGCCCTGGGCTCCAGCTACTCGCCGGGAACCCAGGAGCAGGTCAAGCAGTCGTACATCTATGGGATGAAGGACGGGTACTTCCCGTTCCATTTCGACAAGGTCATCGATTCGGACGCGAAGTACAATGGAGCATTGAACCAGAAAAGCTCGGAGATGGTCGTCAAGCTGATCACGGCCACCAAGCCGGCGGAATTCGACGCCACCTACGACTCCCTGGTGAAGGAGTGGTTGTCCATGGGAGGCCAGGCGGTCATTGACGAAAGACGCGCGGCTTACAAGGCGCAAACGGCCGGCAAGTAGGGCTCGTGGGAATGCATGCCGCGCGCGGGGACAACCCCGCGCGCGGCCTTTTTTTGGGCGGGAAAAAGGGGACGGCCTCCACGGCATCGGCCCGAACAACCCTGAAGACACGGACGGCTTCCCGGTTTACCATGCCTCTCCTAGAGCCGAATGATCTAGAGCAAGAGGAGAAAGAGGCATATGAAGCGAAACGCGCGGATTCCCGGGATGGCCCTGGTCCTGGTCCTCCTGGCAGGAGCCGGGACGGCTTTCGCCAGGGGGGCCCGGGAAACATCCGCCTCCCCGGTCACGCTTTCCGTGCTCCTGTTCGAAAGGTCGATCCCCGGTTTCAAGCCGGACGACTCCATGCAATCCAAGTGGATACGGGAACAGGTGAAGAAGAGCCTGGGATACGACGTGAAGTTCGTCACCATGCCGCCCTTCCCCGACGTGGAGAAGGTGCACATCCTCATGGCCGCGGGCCAGGCGCCCGACATCACCTTCCTCAATGACGAAAACGCCGTCATGAACTACGTGGAAAACGGCGGACTGAACGAGTTGGGGCCGCTGCTTGACAGGTACGCCCCGAAGCTCAAGAAGCTGCAGGGCACGGAGCTCTGGAGCTACGGCGCCTGGAACGGCCATAAATGGGCCGTGGCCGCAAAGCGCACGCTCCTGGCGCGCTCCACCACCTTCATCCGCAAGGACTGGATGGACAGGCTGGGCCTTCCGCTTCCGACCACCCGGGACGAATGGTACCAGGCACTGCAGGCTTTCAAGGCCAATGATCCCGGTGCAACCGGCGGTAGGGTGATCCCCTTCGAGTTCCAGGGTGCCGGCATGGACGGGATCGACGGGAACGCCGGTACCTTGATGCAGTCCTTCATCACCGCGATGTCCGACGAGGACAGGGCGGTGCTGGGCGGCTCGGCCCGCTGGATGCAACCCGGATACCGGGACGGCATGCGGTACCTGAACAAGCTCTACAATGAGGGACTCCTCGGGCCCGGCTTCCTGCAGGACAAGGACGGTACGCAGTACAGGAAGGACGTCGTGCAGGGCCTCACGGGCTCCATGATCCAGAACTGGGACGATCCCTACCGCGCCTCGCCCGGCCTGCAGGCGGAGCTGGCCGCGGCCGTCCCCGGCGCGTTATACGTCCCCATCGACCCCTTCCCCGACTACCAGGGCAGGACCACAAAGCCCCTGCAAAACCCGAACGGCCTCTACGTCTTCAACCCCAGGTTCAGCAGGAACGGCGTGGCCGCCGTGAAGTACCTTGAATGGATGTCGAATCCGGACGTGTACGGCTTCCTCACAAACGGCATCCGGGGCGTGCATTATACGGATGAAGTCGACGGACTCCCGGTCAACTATGTGGACCAGGACAGGCTCCCGGATTCCCAAAAAACGCATTGGCTCGACTTCTGCCCCATCCTGAACGGCAGGGAGTTCGGCAGCAACGAGAAGAACGCGCAGGCCGCGTCGCTGGGCCCCGGTTACAGTCCCGGATACGCGGAGCAGTTGAAGCAGTCTTACATCTACGGGATGAAGGACGGGGAGTTCCCGTTCCACTGGCAGGTGACCATCGAAGCCGAGGGGAAATTCGGAGGGATCCTGAAGCAGAAAAGCGCGGAGATCTGGGTGAAGTGCATCTCCTGCAGGCCCGAAGAGTTCGACGCCCTCTACGACTCGATGGTGAAGCAATGGCTGTTCTTGGGCGGCCAGACCGTCATCGACGGAAAACGCGCGGCCTACAGGGCCACGAAAAGCTTGAGGTAGGATCGGGAAGGCGATCCCATCTCCGCCATGGCGCATCGGTGGCCCGCTATTCATGAAAACCGCCAATTACGCTACTATGCGACACGGCAAGGCAGGGCAGAGAGCGCCCGGATAGACCGAAATCGAGACAATCCGAAAGGAAGAGAAGCATGGCAGAGAAGAGCGTGGGAACCGATTCCCTGGCAATGGACGACGGTTCAAGCAAGGCCTTCAAGGGCAAAAAATTCCGCGTGGCGTTCATCGGCTGCGGCGGCATCTCCCAGACGCACATGGGGGCGCTGAGCAAGATGCCCGACGTGGAGGTCGTGGCCGGCGTGGACATCCTTCCGGCACGCCTCGCGGCCTTCCAGGAAAAGTGGGGCGTCACGAAGCTGTACAAGGACTGGAAGAAGATGCTGCGCGAGGTGCAGCCCGACGGCGTGAGCGTCTGCACCCCCAATGGACTGCACTCCGCGGCCGCCATCGACGCGTCCAACGCGGGCTGCCACGTCATCAGCGAAAAGCCCATGGCCATGAATCCGGCGCAATGCGAGGCGATGATCGCCGCGGCCAAGAAGGCCGGCAAGAAGCTGGCCGTCGGCTTCCAGTACCGCTATCACCCCAACACGCAGTTCCTGAAGCGCGCCCGCGACAATGGAGAGTTCGGGGACATCATGTTCATGAAGTGCCAGGCGCTGCGGCGCCGCGGCATCCCCAACTGGGGCGTCTTCGGACAGAAGAAGCTGCAGGGCGGCGGCCCGATGATCGACATCGGCGTGCACTGCATCGAGATGGCCCACTACTTCATGGGATCCCCCAAGCCGGTCGCCGCCTCCGGGAACACCTGGACCTATATGGGCAACAAGCCCTCCAAGGTCGTCAGCCCGTGGCCGAACTGGGACTACAAAACCTACACCGTGGAGGACCTCGCCATCGGGCAGATCCGTTTCGAGAACGGCGCCCTCCTGCAGATCGAGGCCAGCTTCGTGGCCCACATCGAGAAGGACGTCTGGAACTTCCATTTCATGGGCACCAAGGGCGGCGGGCAGTGGGATCCCCCGATGCTCTTCGCCGACCATCACGACACGATGGTCAACACCTCCCCGTCCTTCCTGGACAAGGACATGTCCTTCGACAAGCTTTTCTACGTCAAGCTGCGCAACTGGGTGGACGCCTGCACGAAGAACAAGCCCCTGGAGGCTCCGGGGGAGGCGGGACTGGCGGTGCAAAAGATGCTGGATGGCATCTACCGCTCCGCGGCGGCCGGCAAGGAAGTCGTGATCAAGTAGGCAGGTCCGTCCTGGAACGGGCGCGCCGGGGCCGCAAGGTCCCGGCTTTTTTTTGCTTGCACAGGGCCGCCGCTTTCCCTATGCTTCCCGCCATGGCAGGAACGCAGAACAGGTATCGGGCGGCCGTGATCGGCCTCGGCTTCATCGGCGCGGGCGACGAGGTGTCCGCCGCGGCCATCGGGCAGAACGTGGCGGGCCTGGGGGGCTCCGTGCACGCCGACGTGCTGGCCGCGCATCCGCGCACCCTCCTCTGCGCGGGCGCCAACCGGGACGAGGGCAAGCGGGAGCGCTTCCTGAAGCGCTTCGGCGGCAGGCCCGCGGCATACGCGGACTGGAGGCGCATGCTGGAAGCGGAAAAGCCGGACATCGTGGGCATCGCCGTCAACTCCCCCGTCCACGCGGAGATCGCCGTGGCCTGCGCGGAGGCGGGGGTGCGCGCCCTCGTCTGCGAAAAGCCGATCGCCACGCGCCTGTCGGACGCGGACCGGATGATCGACGCCTGCGCGGCCCATGGCACGCTCCTGGCCGTCAACCACAACCGCCGCTGGCATCCGGTCTACCTGGAAGCCCGCCGCCGCATCGCCTCGGGCGCGCTGGGGGAGCTGCGGACCGTCTGGATGCGCTGGGTCATGGGCCGTTTCGGCTGCGTCGGCACCCACGCGTTCGACAGCGTCTGCATGGTCACGGACCGCAGGCCCGTCGCGGTCCAGGGGGAGCTGGACATGACGGGGACTCCCGACTGCCGCGGCGCCTCCTTCCGGGATCCCGGCGGCTGGGGGACGGTCCTCTTCGAGGGGGGGGTCCGCGCCCATGTCGACGCCGGGGAGGACAACCCGAAGCCGTCCGGCATGGAGTTCCGCATCGAAGGGACCCTGGGCCGGATGGTCCTGAGGGACGCGGGCTTCACGCTGCAGCCGTGGTCCGGCGGACCGGAGGAGACCTACGCCTGTCCCCCCGGCACCGTCACCCTGCGGGGCTGCGTGGACGAGGTGGTGCGCTGGCTGGACCAGGGCGGCACGTTCTCCTCCCGGGGCGAGGAGGCGAGGGCGGACCTGGAGATCATCATGGGCTTCCACGCGTCCCACGCACGGGGCGGGACAAAAACGGCCCTTCCCCTCTCCGGCGTCGACCGGGACCTCGAAGTGGCCATCGGCTGACGCGGAGGCCGGCCTACCCCTTGATGGAGCCGATCATCACCCCCTGGGTGAAGTTCTTCTGGATGAAGGGGTAGATGAAGAGGATGGGAAGCGTGGCGATCATGGTGGTGGCAAACTTCACCAACGGCCTGTAGAAATCCATCTCGGAACCGTCCAGGAGGATGTCGCTCTTGGCCGTGACGTCGTCGATCACGAGGATCTCGCGGAGGATCAGCTGCAGGGGGAATTTGTTGCGGTCCCGCAGGAAGATGGAACCGTTGAACCACGCGTTCCAATGGCCCACTGCGTAGAACAGGCCGATGACGGAGAGCAGGGCCTTGGACACCGGCAGGATGATCCGGAACAGGATGGTCCAGTTGCCCGCGCCGTCCATCTTGGCCGATTCCGCCAGGCTTTCCGGGATCCCCTGGAAGGAGGTGCGCATGATGATCATGTTCATCACGCTGACGAGGCCCGGGATGATCATGGCCAGGCGCGAATCGTACAGGCCGATCCCGCGCACCACCAGATAGAAGGGGACCAGGCCGCCGCTGAAGAACATGGTGAACACCAACAGGAACATCATGGCATTGTTGAGGAGCACCCCCTTGCGCGACAGGACGTAGGCCATCATCGAGGTGAACAGGAGGTTCAGGGCCGTGCCGGCCGTCACGTACACGAGGGTGTTCATGTAGCCCGTGTAGATATTGCGGTTGGAGAGCGCGAAAAGATACCCCTTCAGGGTGAATCCGTGCGGCCAGAGGATCAGGCCCGGGGTCTTCATGAGCCTCATGGGATCGCTCACCGAGGAGAAGAGGATGTGCGCGAAGGGCACGATGAAGAGGAACGACAGGCCGCACAGGAACAGGACATTGAACGCGTCGAATGCGCGTTCCCCAAGGCTACGTTTCATTCCCACGCCGCCCCCCTCACCAAAGACTGGTCTCGTTGATCCCGCGGCTCAACCGGTTGGCCAGGAGCAGCAGCGTGAAATTGATCAGCGAATTGAAAAGGCCCACGGCGGTGCTGTAGCTGTAGTCCGCCTCGAGGAGCCCTTTGCGGTACACGAAGCTGGAGATCACGTCCGCCGTCTCGTAGGTCATCGCGTTGTACAGCAATATGATCTTCTCGAATCCCACGTTCATCATGCTCCCCATCCTGAGGATCAGAAGGATGATGATCGTGGGCGCGATCGACGGGAGCGTGATGTGCAGGAGCTGGCCCCAACGGCCGGCGCCGTCGATGCGGGACGACTCGTAGAGCTCCGGGTTGATCCCCATGATGGCGGCCAGGTAGATGATGCTCCCGAATCCCACCTCCTGCCATATTCCGGAGCCCACGAAGATTGTGCGGAAGAGCTCCGGCCTGGTGAGGAGGTTGCCCGCCGTGCCGCCGAGGGCGACGATCCACGTGTTGATCAGGCCGTCGGTACGCGCAAAATCGATGATGATCCCCGCGATCACCACGGTGGAAACGAAGTGCGGGATGTAGGAGATGGTCTGCACCGTCCGCTTGAAGGCCTGACCGCGCAGCTCGTTGATCAGCAGGGCCAAAACGATGGGCGCGGGGAAGCCGAAGGCGAGGTTCTGCAGGTTGATGACCAGCGTGTTTCGGATCAGGCGCCAAAAATAGTAGCTGGAAAAGAAGTTCTTGAAATTCTCGAAACCGGTCCAGGGGCTGCCGAGGATCCCGAGGGACGGGTTGTAGCGCTTGAAGGCGATCGTCACGCCGTACATCGGCACGTAGCTGAAGATGATGAAGTATACGAGAACGGGCAACGCCATCGCGTACAGGGACCGGTTAATCGTGAAGTCCCTGGAGAGGATGCCGCCCAGTTTCCGTGCGTCAATCGTTTTTCCGCTCATTCCCGTTTACCACCCAAGATGGCCGGGAGAAGGGCGGGGCCCCCCTCCCGGTGATTTGGAAGCTTAGCGCTTGTAATACCTGGTCAAGGAGGCCTGCTTGATCCTGATCGCCTCGTCGATTCCCATCTTCCTGATCTGCGCGACGAAGGCATCGTACTTTCCCATGGGCTCCACGCCCATGATGAACTTGGGCATCATTTCCCAGACGTAGGTCTTGATGTCGCTCATGATCGTATTGAGCCGGGTCCCTTCCTCCGCGGTGAGGGCGAGGGTCTTGGGCATCATGCCGCTCTGGTCACCGTTCCAGATCAGGTTCATGGCATCGAGCGCGTTCTGCTTGTAGGAGAAGAAGGTCCGCGCGTAGTCGCGGATGAACGGCCCTTCATGCCGGCAGGCGATGGTGGTGACCACGCTGCCCGGGAATTTCGGGTTGTTCTTCACGAAATCCGTGTACTGAGGCTTTCCGTCGACCATCGTGTAGCTCTGGCCTTCCACGCCGTAGTTGCAGTACATGGTGCCCTGGTCGCTGTAGTTGTAGTCCAGGAGCTTCACGGCCTCCACGGGGTACTTGCTGGCCTTGGTGACGAAGGTCGGGTCTCCGCGCACCTGCTCGTTGTACTGGCGCATCTTCACGACGTCGCCCTTCTTCGCCACCGGGTACGGAACGCCGACCAGCTTGAACTTGGGGTCCGTGGTGGTAAGCTCGTACCTGCCGAACGAGTAGAAGCCTGTCTCGATGGCTCCCGCCTGTCCCGTGGAAAACTTCTTCAATGTGTTGGCTCCGGTCTGGCCATCCCAGCTGAGGAAATCGTGGTCGATGAGGCCTTCGGCGTACCACTTGTTCATCGTGGCCAGATACTGCCGGAATCCCTCTTCCACGGGGCCGTACTTCGCGACCGTCTCATCGCGGAAGAAATCCGCGATCACGCCGTAGGCGCTGATGAACGCGTAGTAGCCGTCCGCGCCGGCGTTCTTTTCGATCAACAGGGGAGCCGTGGCGCCCTTCTTCTCCTTGAAGGCCTTCAACATGGCATACCAGTCGTCCATGGTCGTGGGGGTGGCGATGCCCAGGTCATTCAGCCAGTCCTGGCGCACCGCGGGTCCGCCGTAGGCGGGCTGGACCACCTTCTCGATCATCTGGAAAGCGAACAGGTTCCCGGTATCGGTCTTCAGGGACCGTTCCATGGTGGGGGAAAACTTCATGATCGCCTTGTAGTTGGGCGCATACTGGTCCACCAGCTCGTTCAGGCGGAGGAACACGCCGTCCTTGATGGCCTGGTCGGGTCCGCCCGGGTACAGGTCGGCCTTCTGATAGGTCAGTTCCACGACGTCCGGATAATCGCGGGAGGCGACCATCAGCTTGAAGTTCTCCGCTTCCTGCTTCAGGGGGGGATGGATGAACTTGAGGGTGATGCCCGTCTTCTGCGCCATGACCTTGAACATCTCGATCTCGGCGAAGCTGGACATGATCTTGGCCGTGTCCTCTTTGAACGGACACCAGTAGGTCAGGGTGATCGGCTTGTCGACGAGCGGCAGGTATCCCGTGACCTTCCCCTCGTACGTGATGGGTTCTGCCTTGGCCGCCGTGGCCGTAGTGGTCTGGGCAGGGGCTTTTTTCCCGCTTTCCGTGGATCCACCGGCCCATCCCATGAGGCCGACGGTCAGGAGTGCCACGAGCAGAATGGACGCTTTTCTCATGCAACAATCCTCCTTGAAAACTTGTTTACGGATGCCGGAGGCTTCCGCATGGAAACGCATGATGGGGCAGGTCCGATTTCCCGTATACAGTCAGTTTTTTCCGGATTCACAGGATTTGCCATGACCGCGGTCGCGGGAGACAGGCGGAATTTTCCGGGTTAACAGGTTTTATCCAAGCGCGTCTGGGACCGCGCTCGGCGCGTCTGGGACCGCGCTCGGCGCGTCTGGGACCGCGCTCGGCGCGTCTGGGACCGCGCTC
>Ga0153915_10000087_pt1 | contig 80617 bp, 71 predicted proteins | sample Opewatmetagenome_2_FD_107003 | JGI IMG/M metagenome (GOLD analysis project Ga0153915, IMG submission 107003) | Freshwater wetland microbial communities from Ohio, USA - Open water 3 Core 3 Depth 3 metaG | ecosystem: Environmental > Aquatic > Freshwater > Wetlands | place: USA: Ohio, Lake Erie...
AACACTGTATCAGAAGTACGCATCTCTCCTGATGGACAACACGTGGTCTATACTGTTCAACGGGTGGATAGAAAAACTGAAAAAAAATACACCAACCTGTGGGTGGCACCCACTGCAAACGGCGTGCCTCGCCAATTTACCACTGGTGACCAACATGATGGGAACGGTCGCTGGTCACCGGATGGAAGCCAGATTGCTTTCCTTTCGGATAGGGGGGATAAGGAAAAACCAGCACAAATCTACCTGATCCCGTTTTCGGGTGGGGAGGCTACTCGTCTGACCCAGATCGATGGTGAGATTGATGACCTGAGCTGGTCTCCGGATGGGAAGCAGTTATTGTGTACGGTACGAAAATTGGATGCTGAAACGCTGGAGCGCCAGAAAGACGAGCAAAAAAAGAAACTTGGCGTCGTCTCACGTCATTACGACCGGTTATTTTATAAGCTGGATGGATACGGCTACCTGCCACACGAGAGGAGCCATGTCTGGACGGTTGATACACGCACCGGGAAAGCCAAGCAGCTCATCGACGATGCGGTTTATGATGAGCATTTCCCCACCTGGTCACCCGATGGGAAATGGATAGCTTTCAGCTCCAATCGCAGTGAGAATCCCGATTTAACCCCTGACCGCTGGGATATATTCATCATGACTGCGATGGGCGGGAAATTCTATAAGATTGAAGGGCCGATAGGAGAAAAATTCCAGCCCTCGTTTTCACCCGACAGCAGGTATATCGCATATATCGGCTCGGAGGGTGAGGGGTTATCGTACAAAAATACTAGCTTGTGGATTGTGCCGACAGATGGGTCTAAGTCACCTCGCAACCTGACCGAGAAATATGACCTGCACGTTGATTCCAGCACGATCAACGATGTGGGTGCACCTGAGCGCATGACTCCCACATGGTCTAGAGATGGCAAACGCTTGTATTTCAATACGGTGTTGCACGGCAGCTCAAAGCTTTCGTCCATAGCAGTGAGTGGGGATAACCTGCGGGATGAGATTGGCGAAGGAGGGGTGGTGGGGTCATTTACCTTCGACCGGGAGCAGAACCACCTGGCTTATTTCTATGGGAAGATCAACGACCCGGTGCAGATATTCGTGCGCCAGCTCAAAAACGGGAAAGAACGACAGATCACACAGCTCAATCGCAAGCTGTTGGATGGAATCGATCTGGGTCAGGTGGAGGAAGTGTGGTTTAAGGGACCCGACAAAAATGACTTGCAGGGATGGATTCTAAAACCGCCCGGCTTTGACCCAGCAAAAAAATATCCATCAATCATGGAAATCCACGGTGGACCACTTACCCAATATGGCAAGTTCTTCATGCACGAGTTTTATTACCTGGCAGCCCACGATTACGTGGTCTACTTCACTAACCCGCGCGGTGGGCGGGGCTACGGGGAGGAACATGCCAAGGCAATCTACGGCGACTGGGGAAAAGTGGATTATGGTGACCTGATGGCTTGGGCTGATTATATGGAAAAGCAACCATATATCGACCCGAAGCGGATGGGCGTCACCGGTGGAAGTTATGGTGGCTATATGACAGTGTGGATCATTGGGCATACCAAACGGTTCAAGGCAGCGGTCACCCAGCGCTGTGTGAGCAACTTCGTCTCGATGTGGGGATCGAGTGACTTCAATTGGACTTTCCAAACCGAGCTGGGAAACAAACCGCCTTTTGAGGATCTTCAAAATTATTGGGCACACTCACCCATCGCATATATCGGGAATGCGCGCACACCCACCCTGGTGCTGCACAATGAAAATGACCTGCGCTGTCCCATCGAGCAAAGTGAGCAGGTGTTTGTGGCTTTGAAGAAATTGGGCGTGGACAGCGAGATGGTGCGCTTCCCAGATGAGTTCCATGGGTTATCCCGCACCGGGAGGACCGACCGCAGGATCGCGAGGTTAAATCACATCCTGAAGTGGTTCGATAAATACTTGAAGGCTTGAAGTACAAGACGCCTCGTTAGGTTGATAACGAGGCGTCTCTAAATTGAATTCTGGGTGTTAACTGGAATAGCATGACTCTGGTCATGAATTCCAGCCAGGAGAAGTTGACAGTGCATGATGTGATCGTCGTGGGGACTGGACCTGCAGGAGCGGTGCTAGCATACTTGCTGGCAAAGCGCGGGTTGGATGTGCTGATCCTGGAAAGGGCAACCCTACCGCGCTATAAGAGCTGTGGTGGTGGGGTAACCTGGAAAGCGATGCAGAACTTGCCTTTCGATGCTAGTGCAGTATTCGAGCAAAAGGCAGTAGGTGGTGTGGTGACCTATGCAGGGCAGCAGCTGCTAAAGGTTGAGGTAGGTTGGCCAGTAGCCTGGCTTGTGATGCGTGACCGGTTCGACCATTATCTCGTCCAGCAGGCTGTCCAAGCCGGGGCGCATTTGGTGGAAGGGATCAGCGTGGTGAGTGTGGAGGATAAGGGAGATAGGGTGGTGGTAATTACCACAAAGGGGGAGCTTCAGGCTCAACTACTGGCAGGCGCGGATGGAGTGAACAGCATCGTGGCACGTTCGGTAGGATTAATCCCAGACCGAGAGGTTGGGGTGGCAGTTGAAGCAGAACTGGCAGTATCACCAGCGTCTTTGGAAGCACAAGGTGCATATGCCACTTTCGACTTTGGTGCCCTACCAGGAGGATATGGTTGGATCTTCCCAAAGCGGGATCACCTCTCTGTAGGAGTGTTTAAAGCAATACCAGGCAAGGCGATTGGCCTCAAAAAAGCATTGGAGAAATTCATCGCCAGTGAAGCGGTGCTGCTAGACCCAAAGATTTTACACATGCAGGGGCACCAAATCCCACTGGGAGGGCGAACCCGGACATTGCATAAAGGACGGGTATTGCTGGTGGGAGATGCTGCCAACCTGGCGGACCCGTGGATGGGGGAGGGCATCTCATATGCGGTGGTGAGTGCCCGCATCGCAGCAGAGCAGATGTATTATGCCCTGAAGAGCAAGGAAATTGACTTGAGTAGTTATACCAAGTTGATCAACGCGTCCATCACCCCTCAATTACTATCAGCACGGCTGTTTGCCAAAGCAGTGTATGCCCTTCCGGAGGTATGTTCGGACCTATTGAGCAGGAGCCCATTCATGCAGCAGATGGTGTTTGATGTCATCAGGGGTGATAGGACTTTCATAGAGATGACGACGGCACTGCTATTGGGTATGCCGCGGATTGTGGTAGAGACGTTATTCAAGCACGAGCAGCCAAAGATGCAAATGGCGGATGGTTAAAACAAATCCGGGTGAGGGAGCAGTAACCGAATGAAAAATGTAGATAAGGGAGTGGGTCTATTCCGCTACCTGGTAGTGGTAACGGTGATTTCCGTAATATTAATTACCTTGAATGTGCTCCTTGGAATGCGGATTCCATTCACGGTGGATTTCCTGTTGGGTTATGTGGGGGCACTGCTCGTATTTGTGATCTGGCATGCGGTGTTGACCAAAGGTTGGAAGCGCAGCCTGATCATGTTTGGGCTCTCCTTTGTAGTGGCGTTTACTGCTGAAGCGTTGGGGGTGAACTTTGGGCTGGTATTTGGGCATTATTATTACACCCCAAAGCTTGGTGTGTCGTTGTTTGGGGTGCCATTACTGGCGGCGTTAGCCTGGGAACCGATTGTGTATGCGGCCTTCTGCATCAGCAATATGCTTTCAACCCGTGAAGCAAGCCCATCACCCATGTTCAAGTATAAAACATCCTCCTTCTGGGCGGCAGCCATTGGGGCTTTAGCGACTACTGCCTGGGACCTGATGATCGACCCGATCGCAGTCAGCCAGGGATGGTGGGTATGGGTAGGTGGTGGACCGTACATTCCGTATGTTGCTAATGGGGTACCCATCCAGAACTTCGTGGGATGGCTGGGTGTGGCATTTCTGATCAACCTGATCTATCGCAAAATTGCAGATGGGATAGAACAACCCGGCCGCTCGGCTGCGCTGACATTCTATGGACCGCTGACCTTGTATATCTCCTTGTTACTGACCGCATTTGGGGTAGCCATCACCATCCTGCAGCGACCAGAAGTGGCTTTGATTGGGATGCTGGCGATGGGACCTTTCATCTTAATCGCGATCACGAACCTGCCCTTGTTTATATTTAACTTGCATAATCTACGTACCACAGTGACCAAGCCATAGCACACATATTATTGGTAAGGAGCAGAAATGGCAATTGAAATCGAGAAATCCCGTTGTAGCGGTTGTAGTTATTGCATGCTCGGCTGCCCGGCGAAAGCCATCAAGATACAAATAGATAAAGACGCCTGGCCGATCATCGATGCAGATCTCTGCACCGAATGTGGTGAATGCCTTTACCTATGCCCCAATAATGTGTTTTCTGCAGCATGGCTTGAGGCAATACCCGTTGAACTGAAGCCTAATTACGACGTGATTGTGATTGGAGCTGGTATTGGTGGACTGATGACCGCAGCAGGGCTGGCACAGGCAGGCAAAAAGGTGGTGGTGCTGGAGCAGCTCGGTTTTATTGGTGGTAAATACACACACATAACTTATGATGATTACGCCATCACCACAGCAGCCTGGACATGCCCAGGGCCAAAAAGCAGGGTCGGCAAGCTGTGCACAAAGCTGGATGCTCCAATCCAATGGGTTACCATCCACGACGTGAAATCGCGAGGCGAGCATTGGGTGCTAACCAAAGATGGCCGGCGGTTCGCTTCGACGGATGAGGCACAGGAAGCACTAGTGGGAGGGGCGAGGGGGATGTCAAAGGTGTACCAGTGGATTGCGGATATGTACGACCCAGCAGTGAGCTACCCGAATGACATGACTGCTCGAGAATACATCGAGCAGTATTTCCCGGGGAATGAAGCCTACGTAAAGTACGTGGAGACGATCATCACCTACTGCTTTGCATCGCAAACGGTGGACACATTCTCTGCGAATGAGACCAAGAGAGCTATAGTGGATGCGCTGGAGCAAATGGCGGTATGGGGAACAGCCATCGGCGGTACAGCAGCGATTGTGAAGGGATTGGAGTGGGTCATTCGTTTTCACGGGGGGGAGATTGTTACGCGAACTAAGGTAGAGTCCATCCTGCTCAATGCAGGCACGGCAGTGGGGGTAAGACTCAAAGATGGCCGGACGATCAAAGCTAGCGTGGTGGTGCATGATGCAGGAATTAAGCGATTGATCCAGCTGGTTGGTGAAGAGAATCTGCCAAAAGAGTATGTGGCACATCTGAGGCAGGCAGTTCCAGCAGTGGTGGCAGCACTGATTTTGGGTTTGAATGAGGCTTTATTGGGGAGAGAACATTCCTTGCTGCATACCATGGGGTGGGAACGCACGCTGAACAGCTACGCACCAACCTTCTTCGACCCGAAGCTGGCTCCAGCGGGGAAGCACATGCTGGATGTATTTTGGGTGATGCAGCCTCCATATGACCTAAAGCATGAGCTGGAAATTGTAAGAGCACAGCTCACAGAGATCTTCCCGAATTTTGAGGAAGCGGTGGAGCTACAGGTACCGATGTTCTTCCGAGGGGGATGGACGGCAGAGATGGCACACCGACTGGGGCAAAGTGGGGATCAACGGCTGGACCCAGTGTCTCCCATCCCGGGGCTGTATCTGGTGGGGTATGACTGCATTGGCTACGGGATGGCGGGAGATATCATCCCCCATGGGGTGGAGAAGGCACTGTATATGATCCTGGGAGACCCGCGATATAAGGCAGAGGATGAGAAAAAGTCTTCCCGAATTGTAAAGAAAGCCAAATCAGTTTTGTTCAAGGCGATGGCGATAAGTCAGAAGTTGAAGAGATAATCTACAAATAGTTTATTGGGAGATTGCAGGTATCCCTGCGATGGATTTGGCAGCACGCACCGCGCGCAAGATTGCCTGGGCAAATACCTCGGCAGCAAAAGCACCAACGATGTTCACATCAGCAGCGTGCTCGCCAGTGGCAAGGGCAAAGATGGTGTCACCATCCAACATGGTGTGAGCGGGGCGAATGGTACGTGCCAAACCATCATGGGCCATCTGAGCGACCTTGTTGGCGGCTTCCTTATCCAACCTGGCATTGGTGGCGACCACGCCGATGACGGTGTTGCCACGGCTACCAAAGCCTAGCGCTGTCCGTCCGATGAGGGTCTGCATGACCTGCAAGGTATTAGCAAAGTAGCCAGGGGTACCAATATGGAGCGGCCCAACATCTTTTGAGCGTGCCCCGGCAATGATCTGCCCTGTGGAGGGGTCGATGACATCTCCGAAGGCATTGACTGCGACGATGGCACCAACGATCACACCGGCACCAATCTGCTGGCTGGCTGTACCCATCCCGGATTTCATGCATTGACCCAGACCCAGAATCTTGCCGACAGTGGCACCGGTACCGGCTCCAATGTTGCCCTCTGCAGGTGGTTCGGATGAGGCGTTCTGGCAGGCGAGATAGCCCATGGCAGCATCCGGACGAACATCAGCTTTCCCAATCCCGAGATCGAACAATATAGCCGCGGGGACGATGGGGACTTTAACGATATGGGTGTCGAAACCAACCCCTTTCTCTTCCAGATAACGCATAACACCAGTGGCAGCTTCGAGACCGAAAGCTGAACCGCCGGCCAGAGTGATGCCGTGGACTTTGCTGACCAAATGCATAGGATGCAAAGCGTCAACTTCACGTGTGCCGGGAGCGCCACCGCGCTGGTCCACACCGCCAACGGCGCCTTTCTTACAGAGAATGACAGTACAGCCGGTGAGTGCTTCATCATTTTGGGCATGCCCTACCTGGATGCCGGGAATATCAGTGATGGCATTTCTGAGCTTCATCTCTGCCTCCGGTTCAATCAATTATCTGTACGCCCAAGCTTGGTGAATGGATCTATTTTATTAGCAATTTGATGACTTCAGTGATGACCCTTTCAGCAACCTCGGATTTAGCCATTAAGGGCAGAGGCATGGATCGCCCGTCCGAGTGAAGTAAGGTCACCTCGTTTGTATCGGCGCCGAAACCAGATCCAGGACTGCTGATGTCATTTGCTACAATAAGATCCAGATGCTTGGATTTGAGCTTCGCTTCTGCATTGGCTAGCAGGTTCTGGGTCTCAGCAGCAAAACCGACGACGACCTTGGGATTTCCTGATTTACCCCGTTGTTTTGATAAAGACATGAGTATATCGGAGGTATATTCAAGGTCGAGGGTTGGCACTCCGGAAGCCTTTTTAATCTTTTGGCCTGCCGCCTGGGTGGGTTTGAAATCTGAAACTGCGGCTGCCATGAGCAGGACATCTGCCTTTGTGCATGCTTTCAGCACAGCAGATTCCATCTCAGCGGCGCTGGATACCTCGATCAGGTCTGCACCTTGTGGGGATTCCAGGGAAACCAGGGTAGAGATCAAAGTGACCTGCGCTCCCTCATCCAAAGCGGCTTGAGCGAGGGCATACCCCTGCTTGCCTGAAGAGCGGTTCGTGATAAGGCGTACCGGGTCGATGGGTTCCTGGGTTCCGCCTGCGGTGACAACCACCCGACGACCCTGTAATGGACCGTGACGAGTAAGCAGGTAGCGGATATGCCCGAGGAGAACAGTTGGTTCGGTCATGCGCCCACGTGCCTCCAACCCGGAGGCAAGATGCCCGACTTCTGGGCCGATGATGAGCGCACCACGTTGGCGCAATAGCTCCTGATTTTCCTGTGTGGCAGGATGGTTAAGCATGCCCCCGTCCATGGCAGGCGCAATCAGGAGAGGCTGGTCGATGGTGCCAGGACCGAAAGATAGCCCGGTTAAAACGAGCAGGTTATCAGCCAAGCCGTGAGCCAATTTTGCAATGGTGTTAGCGGTAGCGGGAGCGATGACGAACAAATCAGCAGTATGACCCAATCCCACATGCAGAACGTGAGCCTGTGCACCCCACAGGGCTTCATCCATAAAAGCTGGCCTCCCAGTGACTGATTGGAAGGTGAGGGGGGTGATAAATTCAGTAGCGGCCGGGGTAAGTATGACATCCACCAACGCGCCTGCCTGGGTCAATTTGCTGGCAAGGTCCGCAGCTTTATAAGCGGCTATCGAGCCAGTCACACCGAGGAGGATATTTTTTTGGTCTAGGTATTTTTCTGCCATATTTTTACCAGCCACATCCCGGATTGGTCATCCGGGACGCGGCAGATCAGCACATGTTCCCCACTCCCTTATTGAGGACTCGACAGGGGAATTGATATTATCCTTATTTGCCCAAGCGCTTACGAAATGCTTCGGTAAGCGCGGGGATAATTGCATATAAGTCTCCAACAACCCCGTAGCGAGCCAGCTTGAAGATGGGAGCCTCTGGGTCGCGATTGATGGCAACGATGACCTTGCTCGTACGCATGCCAGCCTGATGCTGGATGGCTCCTGAGATGCCACAAGCGATGTACAGGTCTGGGGAGACAACTTTGCCGGTTTGACCAACCTGGTGAGCGTAGAGGATATAACCAGCATCCACGGCAGCGCGGCTAGCACCCACTGCAGCGTGGAGAACCTGAGCCAAATTTTCTATGAGTTTGAATCCCTGTTGAGCTTTCCAGATTTCTGCCTGTTTTTCATCCAAGCCGGTAGGTGGGGTGAGATTGGGATTATTTGATACCCCACGTCCGCCTGAGACGATCACGGAGGCATCGGTGAGGCTTACCCCAGCTTCACCTGCGGCGTAGGATTCAACCTTGGTGGGAATATCCGCCTCACTCATCACGGGATTCACTTTGGTCAGCGTCCCCGTGCGGGAAGCATCCAGAGGCAACTTGGCGAACGCACGTCCACGCAAAGTGACGAGTTGTGGGCGGGTGAGACACTTTACTTTAGAGAGCAGCTTTCCGGCATAAATGGGGCGAGTGGCGAGGAGTGAACCGTCTACAACTTCCAGCGCAATCACATCCGGCAGCACGCCGGTGTTCAGGTCGATGGCAGTCATGGCAGCGAGTTCACGCCCGCGCGTGGTGGTGGGGAAGAGAATTACTTCAGGAGAAGACTCAGCAGCTAATTTAGCCAATAATGCGGTATAAGGCTCGGGGCGATAATCATCCAGGGATGGGTCATCGGCGAGCAGGACTTCGTCAGCGCCACATTGGTATGCCTGAGAAGCGATGGCTTCGACACCTTTCCCGAAGATAAGGGCGGTCACACCTCCCCCGAGCTGCTGAGCCAACATTTTGGCAGCCCCAATCCCTTCCCACGAGGTGGCTAAAGGTTGACCCTTGAATTGGTCGATGTATACCCAGATCTTGTTCATAGGATCTTCTCCGCCATGATTTTATCTGCCAGTGATTCAGCGATCTCTTGAGGGCTGCTACCGGTAATCATCTCGGTGGTGACCTGTCGTTGAGGGGGGTTCATTATTTCTGGCCAGGTTATATTGGCTTTGAGACCGCTCAAACCCAGATCGTTTAGGGTCCAAACGGGGATGACAGCTCGTGAAGCTTTACGAATGCCCATGAAGGAAGGATAACGCGGTTCACCAAAATCCTTTACGATGCTGAGCACGGTGGGTAACCTGGCGCTCACGGTAAACCTGCCTTCTTCAGCACTGCGCTCAACCTTGATAGTCCGTGCGGATGGATCTACGCCTGAGATGACCGAGACGAGGGTTAGTGCAGGCCAACCCAGGAGGCGCGCAGTCTGAGCGGCGGTAAGCCCGGTATCGGTGTCAATGGCTTGACGCCCGAGGACGGCTAAATCGACTTCGCCTATCTTCTTAATTGCAGCTGCCAGAACACGAGAAGTTACCTGGCTATCAATCTTAGTCAAGGCCTCATCACTGATCAAGATAGCTTCCGAACAACCCATGGCGAGAGCATGCTTAAGGGCCTCTTTTGAGCTCTCTCCACCGATGGTGATCGCAACAACGCTACCATTATGCGCCTCAGCTTGTTGAAGAGCAGCCTCAACGGCATATTCATCCCAAGGGTTGATGATCAGAGGAGAATCTCCCCAATTTGCCTTGCCATCCACAGCGACGAGCTTAGCCGCTGAATCAGGTACTTGTTTGACACAAACGGCGATTTTCAAGTCTGTCCTCCTTTCGATGTGTACGACGGATTCTACAGAAGCCTGGATAAAATATTATCTGGTTTATTATCTCCACAAATCTACAGGCATTATTAATTGCTGATTCATTATACAGTGAAACATCAGAAAAATATATCCAACCCATAATTATTTTTTGCTGGTATTCGACTTATATTATAATAGCAGTATGCATCAGGCAAATTAATGAAAGGAGGTCAGCATGCAAAAGATATTAAATTTCTTTGCAGGTGTGATTATGGGGGGTCTGGTGGGGGCAACGATTGCGATCCTTCTGGCACCTGCGTCTGGGGAACAGGTAAGAGCTCAGCTTCAGGAACAGTCCATCCGCCTAAAGGATGAGGTGATGGCAGTTGCCGAGGCTCGAAGAGCAGAACTCGAACGTGAATTGACCGCGTTACGAGCCCCGTATAAGAAAGAGTGAAAAAAACAGGGTGGTATCGAACCGGAAAAAGTACACTCCGGACTTTGACCACCCTTACACGGACTTATGGGGCTGTCGCAAACCTATGGACAGCCTCATTTTTTTATACCTAGATCAGGGTTGGCTAACATTGAAGCGATAGGGTGCTAACTGGCGGGTGAAGCGAGTTGTACCTGAAATGACCAGGATAACATTATCTACACCACTGCCTATGCTGAATGGGATATCTGCAGTAACATCGGGATTCAGGGTGATGTATTGGACAGTAGTGTTATCTCCAGCTGAAATGAGTGCCAGATCATACTTTTGAGGAAGGACGTTCTGAATGCGTGCCCAACCGTCAGCCTGCCATCCCGCATCATCGGTCTCAAAATCGGTCGTGTATCCGATCTCTGGGATGGAGAGGTCATCCAGTAGAAAGCCCTCACCAGTCACATTGGCGTCTGTGACATATTCAAAACGCAAGGTCAGGTTCTTCCCGGCATAATGGGATATATCCACAGTGTCTTGTATCCAGGTGGGGTAAGAGTTTCCCCCACTTATTCCTGTGTACCCCCACCCATAGCTATTTCCTTTTGGATTTGCAGATGTGCCGGATGGTGTTGTGAGGATTTGCCAGTTAATGCCGTCGGTTGAAGCTTCAAGGTAGACATAATCCCAGTCATTTTCTAGTTCGTACCAAGTCCAATAACTCAGGGAGAGTGGACCTGAATAACCAGTGAGGTCGAGAGTTCTTGTCAGGGTAGTATCTGACTCATCGCTCTTATTTGCCCAAAAAGCGTAAGATCCAGAGTGGGGATCCTGCGGCAGGAGAGGTGTTTGGATGGACCCTTCAAAATGAAGGGTGTAGCTACCTGGGCAGGTGAAGAGGATATAATCGACACCATATTGGTGAACATCACGCGTGGTGGTGGCGATAGGGCAGGTGTTGAATGTTTCAGTGGGTTCTGCGCGAGGGGCTCCACGGTAGCTGGTATAGGAAAAACGCCCATCTGCCACTTTGCGGTCCATCAGATAGTTGGTGATCACCCAATCCAGGAACAAGCTATCGGCGGTAACAGGTTTTCCGGTAAGGGGGTCTGTGGCATTGATTTGATGCAATGTGGAATCCACACCTTTAAAATCATTATCCTGGTTAGCAATAAGGGCTTTGGTAGCGGCTTCACCGAATCTATCCAGGAAATAAGTGAAGAAGAGAAAACTGGCTCCATAATGAGGGGTGGAATCCTCCTGAGAATCGTCTGGCCAGTTATTGAGCTGTAAATCGGGATTACTGATATAAAGGGCATCAAACCCACCCGAATAGAAATTATTCAACAGTGCGGCAAGCTCTGAAAAACCCTCACTGATCCAATTTGATTCATTCCGATCCTGATACCAATGGATCATATGCTGGAACTCGTGGGCTAGAACCCCAAAGGTGTAGCGTTTATTCAGAGGTGAGTTATCGGCGCTGAACATGAACATCTCGTGCCCGTTGGAGAAGTGGTTCATAAAACTTGGGTACTCATCGGCGGAGGAAAAGTAACCAGCAATACCTTCACCAATCCCACTTGCATATAGGATATAGATATGGGGGTCTCCATCCACGCCAGGGGTCCATTCGCTGCCAAAAAACTCACGATCGGTGGGATAGATTTGGTCTTCGAAAGTTTCCGCCAGTGTGGCTAGATCTCTTGGGTGAAAAGAAACATTATCTTCGACCCAAAAGTAAGCATGATCGGTGACATAACGCAGGGTGGCTTGGATATGAAAATTTTCAACTTCGCCATTTCCGACCCAAAATGATTGTTGAGTACCAACTTGATAGGGGGATGCAGGAGGGGCTTCAGTGTATGAAAGATTATCCAGGTGAAGCAGACGGTTGGCTAGCTCAATAGGATCATTGATTGGAATAAAGGTGTTATCCAGTGTGTGGAGGGTATCAGTTGGCACCAAAAGCGGAGATAAAGTATGTACTGGAACAGGTGTAGCCAATTCAGCTTGAGGTGTGGCAGGGGTCCATGGTGAACTTGGGGTTAATACGATGATCTGGGGCATGGGACGAATGATAATCGGAGAGGGGGTTGGAGACCCTACCTTCATTGATTGGAAGGGCATATTCAATGTAAGGGTGGGGGCGACATAGAAATAACCTGCAACACCAATTAAACTTGCGATCAGACAAAACACGCCGGCACAAAGGAATACAAACGCACCAATAATACAAGCTATCCAACCATTTTGGGACATAAACCATCCTATGGGAAATTGGGAAGGATGCCGAGATTATAATTCATTATAAAGCTATACACATGTTAGGAATTATCGTGTGTAGATTATAAAAATACATGCTGGAACGGGTTAATTGAGAATGTTAAACAAAATGAGCGGGGATATAAGATTACCACCCGCTCATGTGCTTCCAAACAGTGCAGTAAATTATTATGGGTTAAAAAGGATGTCCCATTGCTGAGTATAGACAACAAGGGTGTAATTTCCCAGGGATTTTGTCGCAGCAACCCGCCACCAATACGCTCCTTGTGAAATATGGGTACCATCATCCAAGGTGCCATTCCACATAAGATTGTTTGAAGCCGCCTCGCTGGAAGTCCAAATCGGTTGATCGCTGGCATTTGGACCAAGCTCGACGTGATAAGATACTCCCAGATTGTACAGGGACCAAATAAATTGGATAGGATTGGATGAGCTGATTGCGGCTGCGGAGTAGGTGGCACCATCCACAGGGGTTTGTAACTGAAAGATCATCCCGTTAAGATAAGTGCTGATTTCGAAATCGGGTAAATCAATGGTATTGATCCCAGTGAGCAAGGTGCCTTCAATCCATGCCAGGGAAGCGATCTCAGATGCAGGAGTCAGCTGGGGATTATCACCCTGGTTGAATGTCAGAGAAAAAGTGGTTCCAGGTGCTAATGTACTAAACCAATAGTGACCACCCGAGTTCGTAGTCGATTGGCGTGGGGCGACATCATCTTGAAATTCAACCACAGCATTAGCCACCGGGGTACCATTTTTTATCACTCGACCAGTGACTCCATATTCGCCTGCCGTTAGAGTTCCGGTGATCGTTGGGGACGGAGTGATGGTGGTTGAAGCGGGGGTCCCAGTATGTGGAGAGGTGCTAGATGGGATGATCGTCGCAGAACCCGTGAGATTACCAGGAGGGGTGGTCCCACTGGGCACGGAGGTCAATGGGTTCTCTGTAGTAGACTCGGGGTTGGGAGTTGATAATGTAGCAAATGGAGTGTAGGAAGTTTGACGTGTGGGTATATTGGTGGAGGTTGGGGCGGTGGTATTCGTTGGGCTGGGGGATAATGGCGTGGAGGTGTAGGTGGCAGGCTGGGGTGCAAAGGGCAGAGGAGCTGATGGATTTTGCAACAAGTAGAAAGAGAAAGCTGCTAAAAGTAGCAGCACGGTGGCCATGGCAATCAGGAGCAATTGATTGGGGGTAAGGTTTTTGATCATTGGATGCTTCCAATAGTGACATCCAAGCGTGATTCAGACCAGCAAGTTTTTCGGTTCTTAATCCGTTCGCTAATCAAATGCAGGTGATCCGAGACATCGAGGACGGCGATGGAGATTGAGAGATCGAGCATGATGGCCAATTTTTCGGGTATTATGATAAATTGATATGGACTCAGGATTGGAGGAGGTACAGTCGCCCAGGGATATCATCGAGGGCGATTAAGTTTCCGCTTCGACGATGGCATTGACGATGCGCACGGCAGCTTTGCCATCCCCGTAGGGGTTAATTGCCTGGGCCATGGCAGCATAAGCCTGGGGATCATCCAACAAATGACAAGCCTGGGTGACGATCACATCGGTGTCCGTCCCCACCAGGCGGACCGTGCCAGCCTGGACGCCTTCAGGACGTTCGGTGACCACACGCATGACCAGCACTGGTTTACCCAATGCCGGGGCTTCCTCCTGCAAGCCGCCCGAATCAGTCAAAACGAGGCTGGCGTGCTTCATCAGGTGGACCATAGGGAGATAATCCAAAGGTTCGAGTAAGATGATGTTAGGAATATCACCTAAAATACGATGAACTGGTTTTTGTACATTTGGATTTAGATGGACCGGGTAAACGATGCGAATCCCATCTTTATAAATATCGGCTAATTTTCTAAGAGCCAGGCAAATATGCTCCAAGGGTTGGCCAAAGTTTTCCCGGCGATGAGCTGTGACCAGGATAAGGCGTGGAGAACTCCCTGATGCTTGATCTGAGGACACGGATGACTGGTATGGGATATCGATGTGCTTGAAGATGTCGAGCACAGCAGGTGTGGCAGGCATGCGGACTACAGCTTGCAAAGCATCGATGACTGGATTACCGGTGACAATGATCTGTTGTGAGGGGATATTCTCTCGGATAAGATTCTGGCGAGCCCAATCGGTGGGAGCAAAATGCAGATCAGTCACCACACTAGCGAGGCGCCGATTGATTTCCTCTGGAAAAGGCTGCCATTTGTCGTTGGTACGCAAACCAGCTTCCACATGCCCGATATGGATGCGACGGTAGAAAGCTGCAAGGGATGAAGCTATGACGGTGGTGGTATCCCCCTGCACCAGGATCCAGTCGGGTTTCAGTCTGGCAAGCACAGGGTCTAGGTGGGTAAAAATGGCTGCAGTCAACGCAGCCAGGTTCTGGTCATATTGCATCAAGTTCAAATCGACATCGGGGTGAATGTCGAATAATCCCAGCACCTGGTCGAGCATTTGGCGGTGCTGAGCTGTGACACACACGAGAGGGACGACTTGAGGTGTACGGGCTAACAGCTGAACGACGGGTGCCATTTTTACCGCTTCAGGACGGGTGCCAAAGATGGATAAAACCCGCAAGGTCATGCTGCCTCCATAGCGAGCTTCAATGCGAATTTCCATTCTGGCATTTTTAAATGAAAGGTCTGAAAGAAGCGGTCACAATTCAAGGCTGAAAATAGGGGGCGTCGCGCCGGGGTTGGAAATTCAGTCGTCAAGGCAGGCAGCAGCTCGTGGACAATCTGTTCCTCCTTGTGCGGGTCCAGTTGTAACACTTGCCGCCCCCACTCAAAACGACTGCAATAACCGGAGCCTGCTAGATGGAATAAACCATGGTGCTCAGAAAACCAGCTAAATAAATCTTCACTCGCCAAAACAGTAAGATGACTCGTTATTTCTGCCAGCATACGCGCCCAGGTGGGCCCGCTGACCTGATCGGTGACCAATTTTAGGGCGGGCTGGGTTCGCGCCCACCCCAGGACTTTGTTGACAAAACTATCCTTGCGTAAGCTGTAAACCCAGCTGGTACGCAGAATCAGGTAGGCTCCGCCAATTTGTTGAACAGCTTGCTCACCAGCGAGCTTGGTGTGCCCGTAAATACTTAGTGGGTTTGGCGGGTCGATTTCAAGGTAGGGTGCGCCTTTTAATCCATCAAAGACGTAATCGGTTGAGTAATGGATAAAACCAGATCCAATATGAAGAGCTTCTTCAGCCATAACAGCGGGTGCAATGCTATTGATTGCTTTGGCAAGCTCAGGCTCTGTTTCGGCGCGATCCACTGCGGTGTAAGCGGTGGCATTAATGATCAGGTCAGGCTGACAATCCTGAATTATATGATGGAGGCTTTTTATTTCAGCCAGATCGATCGCTGGATAGTCACAAACGTTCAGCTCGCCCAATGGTGCGAGTGTACGTTCCAATTCCCAACCAAGCTGACCAGTGTTTCCAAGCAGGAGAATGCGCATGGGGTGATTCAAGTGAAATGCTATCTGTGATCCTTACTACTTTAATACTCTATTAGTTATTGATTTTCTTGTTGAAGGAAGGACAACTCGTCTTCCAGCAGATGCAGCAGGTACTGCCCGTACTGGTTGCTGTCCATCATGAGCGCCTGTTGGCGGAGCTGGGCTGCGTCGATATAACCCAGGCGGTAAGCAATCTCCTCGGGGCAGGAGATCATCATCCCCTGGCGGTCTTGAACCGTTTGAACAAAGTTACTGGCTTGTAAGAGGGCTTCATGAGTACCAGCATCCAACCAGGCAACACCACGCCCAAGGACTTCCACGCGCATCTTGCCATGTAATAAGTAGATCATGTTAAGATCGGTAATCTCGATTTCGCCACGAGACGAGGGTTTAAGGGAGGCAGCAAGCTCGGAGACGTGAGAATCATAAAAATACATGCCTGGGACGGCATAATGGGAGCGTGGTTTGGCAGGCTTTTCTTCAATGCTGAGAGCCAATCCATGAGAATCAAATTCGACCACACCGTATCGTTCGGGATCACGCACCGGGTAGGCAAAGATTAATGCACCATGGTTAAGCTGCGCTGCCCCACGAAGCTGAGAAGGCAGGCCATGCCCAAAGAAGATGTTATCCCCCAGGATCAAACTGACTGGTTCGCCAGCAATGAACTCCTGCCCGATTAAAAAGGCATCCGCCAGGCCTCGGGGTTCAGTCTGTTCGGCATAAGTAAATGTCAACCCAAGATGAGAACCATCTTTCAATAAGATTCGGAAGGCTGGCAGGGCGTCAGGTGTGCTGATGACCAAGATATCGCGAATTCCAGCCAGCATCAGCATAGAGAGAGGGTAATACACCATGGGTTTGTCATATACTGGCAAAAGCTGCTTACTGACCCCTATGGTAAGCGGATAAAGCCGTGTGCCTTTGCCACCTGATAGGATGATGCCCTTCATGGTTGCCTCCTAACCCAACTCATTGTCGTTTGTCATAATTTCGTTCCAACCACTGCTGGTAATCCTGCTGCTGGCGAATGGCAGCGACCCAATCTGGATGAGACAGATACCACTGGATGGTCTTTTGTAAACCGCTTACAAGTGATTCCTTTGGCTGCCATCCCAATTGGGTTTTTATCTTGGTGATATCGAGGGCGTAGCGCCGGTCGTGACCCGGCCGATCGGGGACGAAACGCATTAGAGATGAATGGGGGACGGAAGGTGAAGCTGGCAAGAGTTCGTCCAGGGCGGCACAGAGCTGCTGAACAACTTCCAGGTTGGTAGGTTGAGTGCCTGCACCGATATTATATGTCTGACCCGAATGACCTTTACTAAGTACCAACCAGATGGCTTCACAGTGGTCTTCCACATACAACCAATCGCGGATCTGGGCACCATCACCATAGATGGGAAGGGGTTTGCCATCCATAGCACTCAGGATCATGAGAGGGATCAGCTTTTCGGGAAACTGGTATGGACCATAGTTATTCGTACAATGGGTGATGGAATAAGGTAGCCCATAGGTGTGCCCATACGCACGCACATAATGATCACTGGCAGCTTTGGAGGCAGAATAGGGTGAGCTGGGAGCGTAAGGTGTTTCTTCGGTCCAGGATGGGTCAGTGGGTTTCAGGGTACCGAATACTTCATCGGTAGAGATGTGATGGAAGCGAAGGCTTTCATGAGGTAATGCTTTCTCTTGCAGCCAATACAGCCGGGCAGCCTCCAGCAAGGTGTACGTACCGACGACATTCGTACGCAGAAAATGCTCAGGATAGTGGATCGAACGGTCCACATGCGTTTCAGCCGCGAAATGTACGACCGTGTCGATTTTATAGAGATGAAACAGGTGATCCATAAGTGGACGGTCGCAGATATCACCTCTGACGAAAGTATGGCGTTCAGGGTAAGGCAAATTCTTAAGATTTTCCTGACTGCCTGCGTATGAGAGCACATCCAGGTTAACTATGTGGACCTCAGGCTCTGTTTGAAGCAGGTAGCGGACGAAGTTTGAGCCAATGAAACCTGCGCCACCCGTGATGAGTAGGTTTTTCATTTTATTTCCTGCTCGTAGACTTCAGCTTCAGCGAGAAGCCTGCCTTGCCTATCCTTTGGAGAGAGGATAGGCTCTTCTCCCGCGGGGATAGGCCAGGTGATGTTCAGGGTGCGATCATTCCAGAAAAGGGTGCGTTCCCACTCAGGGGCATAGTAATCGGTTGCCTTATAGACCACCTCAGCCCACTCACTGATTACATAAAATCCGTGAGCAAAGCCAGGCGGAACCCATAATTGGGCTTTGTTTTTAGCAGAGAGCTCAAGGCCAACCCATTGCCCAAAGGTGGATGACCAGCGACGTAGATCGACGGCGACATCGAAGATCTCGCCAACGATGACACGCACGACCTTGCCTTGTGCCTGGCGCACCTGATAATGCAGTCCTCTCAAGGTACCATGCTGAGAACCTGAATGATTATCTTGAACGTATATGAATGGTAAGCCCGCTGCACCAAAACGTTGGGCCTGGTAGGTCTCCATAAAAAAGCCACGATCATCCCCATACACTTGGGGCGTGATCAGGATGATATCCGGGATCGTCATTGGTTCAAACAACATGTATTCTGTCCTCCGCTTGGTATGTATCTAATTGTAATATTAATTTGAGATAAATCAATTTGGATCAGCGATTGAAGGTTTGACGCAATCTAAGGCGCAAGCGCAGAGGTAGCCAGGCATAGAGTATGCGTCGAAAAAACCAACGGACAGCAAGCCAGGAGATGGGACTACCACCTTCGCGCTGGTATACCCGAATCATCTCGGGGTAACAGCGATTGTCCATTGTTTCTGATTTCCCTTCCCCGTGCAGACGAAAGTTTGCCCATAGCTGTTGAGTGTAAACCAAAGGTGCCAGCTTTGCCAGGCGCACCCAGAGGTCATAGTCCATAGCAAACTGAAAAGTCGGATCGAGCGGACCGACCTGTCTCCATAACCGCGCCCAAAAGAAAGTAGTCTGTTGAGGAATATGGACCGAACCGTGCAGCAACTTGATTAAGCTTGTCTGCTGAGCGGGGAAGCGGCCGAGGACGGATCCCTGCTCATCGATCAAGTTGGCGTCCGCGTAAACCAGGGCTGCCTCAGGATGGGCAATCAAAAATTTCACTGCCTCGGAGACAGCGCCGGGCAGATAAGTATCATCTGAGTTGATCCAGGCGAGTATCTCGCCATTGGAATGAGCAAAGCCTTTGTTAATCGCATCTGTTTGACCCTGATCTGGATCGGAAACCCACCAAGAAAGCTGGCTGGCATAATGCTGAATAATTTCTATGGACCCATCGGTGGAACCGCCATCCACGATGATATATTCCAGATTTGAATAATCCTGAGATAGGACAGATTGAATGGTCTGCTCAAGGAAACGTCCCTGGTTATAGGAGGGAGTGATGATGGAAACAAGGGGTAGCTCAGACATGGTGATTAATTTCAGACTCGTGAGACTGCTATCTAAATATCCACCAGGTGGATACCTCGCTCATCTAATTGAAGCTGTTGACCATGATGCTGGAAATGCCTGCGCATTTGCCGGTAAGCAAGGAAGAAATTACCCAATCCGATTGAATTACCAGCAGCTTGAACGACTTTGTACCAAGTACGCAGGACAACCTTGGGAGACAATCGCCAGGCTTGCTGGAAGTGATCGAGTGCTTGGCGGGGATTTCCAGCATCGATCAGCCTCTTCCCGGCAAAGACATGCAACCCGGCATACAAGAGATTGTATTGGCGGGTAATTACTGGTTGAAAAGCAGCATCACTTTCCAAAGATCGGATGAATTGAAATGCCTCATCAACAAATCGTGCTGCCTGTGCTGTAGTCTTGGCAGTAGAGTGGGTACGCTCAACCGCCCAATATTCACCAACATGTAAGATGGGATATTGAGCAGCAATTCGCACCCATAAGGCATGGTCAAGGATCATATGATAGTTAGTGGATAGGAAGCCGGCATGTTGCAAGGCTTCCACTCGCATGAACACGGTTGGCTGCAAGAGTACTTTGAATGACAGTAAATCAGTCAGGATGTATTGTGGGTAGGTATGCCAGTCTAAAATGCGAAGGTCAGTATCAACCATGACACCATCAGCATAGACCATGCCGACTTTTGGATGGGCTTGTAATGCCTTAACAGCCTGACTCACCGTGTCCGAACGATAGTACAGGTCGTCTGAGTTCAGCCAAGCAATGATCTGCCCATGAGCGTGTGAGAAACCTTTGTCGATGGCATCTGCCTGACCATTATCGGGCTCAGATACCCACCATGTGATTCGGTCAGCATAACGCTGGATAATATCAACAGAGCCATCGGTTGATCCGCCATCCACGATCAGGTATTCGATATTAGGATAATCCTGCCACAACACGGATTGGATGGTTTGCTCTAGGAAGGAAGCTTGATTATATGAAGGCGTGATAATGGAAACGGCAGGTAGGGTAGAGGTACGCAATTTAGGAGACGGGTTAGAAAAGAGATGAATAATCGATCTTTGGGAAGATAGTCAGCTTGCCGCCGATGGTGGCGTCCAGAACGCGACGACCCACACTCGAATAGGCATTTCGCGCCAAAGTATAGGCGCGTTCTGAACCTACCAAGTCGGGTAGCTGCCATTTAAAACCTTTACCAAAATAGTTGGGGGCAAAGTGATTGGGATCATCACCCTGGGAGATGATGGCTTGATTAGCGGTGCCCTGGGTAACAAAGTTGTGGTCCACACCTATGAGAATTGCCTCATTAAATCCCATATGGTAAGCAAGCTGGAGAGCGACGTAAGTTACGGTAAAACCTTCAAATACGCGCCCATCTATTTTTAGGCAGAAATTCTCTTCTCCGGTGAAGTCAGTGTCGAGATAAGTGACCTTTGGGTCTGTGCGGAACCAGTGACGCGCCCGCCATGTGAGAAACTTTGGCACGCTCAGGCTTTGCATCTCAGCCGCGCACTGCTCAAGAACCAGGTCGTTCACGGAAACCAGATAAGTGGTGGGAAAGCCCAGCTCAGGAAAGAGCAGGTAGATGCGGTTGAGACCAAAAGTGTACTCCCCACGAAGCCTGGTCAAGTCGGTCTGGCGCAAACTGGGGCCATTACCGATGATGAAGCAGCGCTGATTGGCATGTAAATTTTCAAGCTGTTTCAACTTGTGGGCACTCTCGACCCATCGTGGATCAAAAGTGCGAGCCAGGAGGTGGCGACCACGGTTGCGCCACCACCAATATGTATTAGAACCCGAATTCCAGATAGGTGCGGGCGTGATTTTTTTAATCGATTGGCGGAACGTCATGGGAGTAATCCCTGAGTAAATAGGCCCATTAAGATCACTCGGTACTCAGGCGGGCAGTGGCACCGCCATCCACGATCATGGCCTGACCAGTCATAAATGATGATTGAGTGTTATCCGCCAGGAAATAAATGGCATGGGCTATCTCTTCAGGGGTGCCAATGCGTCCGTTGACCGTCTTGCGAGCGAGGTTATCCAGGCGGGTTTGAATATCGTTGCCTTGAACATGCTCGCGGACCAGGCCCGCGCGCAGCATGGGTGTGTCCACGGCACCAGGCAGGATGGCATTGACGCGTATGTTGTTGGGAGCAAACTCGATTGCCATGGCGCGGGTGAGGGCGAGCAAACCACCCTTACTGGCAGCATAAGCGGCAATATTAGCGGACGTTGCGACCGCGTGAACGGATGAGACATTGACGATTGCACCCCCACCAGCTGCATTGAATAACGGAAAAGCAAGCTTGGCACTCAGAAATACTGAGCGCAGGTTGGAAGCCATCACGGCATCCCATTCTTCGACACTGGTCTGGATGATGGGTTTGGCGATCTGTACCGCGGCATTGTTAATCAAAGCATTGAGATAACCGGTGTGGGCATGAGCCTGGTTAAAAATCGATTCCAAGTTTCCACCGACTGAAATATCTGATTGGATGAAAAAACCATCCTGGGGGAAGGTTTCCCCGAAGGGAGAGCGATCCACACCAATGACACGCCATCCAGAATCAGCAAAGAGTTGGACAGTGGCGCGACCTATCCCGCCAGCAGCCCCGGTGATCAGGACAGTCGGAGGTGTGAATGGTTTTGCGTGCTCTACAAGATTATTTTGCATGGTCATGTTTCCTTTGGTAATGTGATACCCAAACCATCAAGTAGATTATCGATCGTATTTTGATGAACTCTTTCCCAAGCTTTGGGGCTGGAATTAGCATTGTGGGAAGCAAGCATGACGTTATCCATCCTCGTCAGAGGACTATCGATAGAGAGCGGCTCAACCTCGAAGACGTCCAAAGCCGCGCCTGCCAGCTTGCCATCCTGCAAGGCTGAAATTAATGCCAGCTCGTCGACAACAGGACCGCGGGAGGTATTGATGAGGATAGCGGAGGGTTTGATATAACTAAAGGTGTTGGCATTCATCAAGTGATAGCTCGAAGGGTTCAGATCACAATTCAGGCTGATGAAATCTGAACGCGCAAGCAAGTCTTCAAGGGAGGTCATTTCGACCCCATTTTTGGAAAGGAAAACATGGTCGATAGGGATGATATCGTTGCCGAGCAGCTTCATCCCGAAGGCACGCGCCCGGCGGATAACCGCTTTACCGATTTTTCCAACACCAATCACTCCCAGAATGCATTCGCTGAGTGAGCGACCAGGGACCTTCTCCCACTGTCCCGATTTCACGGCTCGATCCATCCATGGGAAACGGCGGGCGAAGGTGAGCATATAACCAAAGACCGTATCAGCAACCGGCAGAGTAAAGGCGTTAGGGGTGTTGCGCACCTGGATGCCTAGTTTTTCAGCCACCTGGCGATTGATCGAGTCTATGCCAGTGCCCCATTTAGAGATAACTTTCAGGCGGGGAGAGCAGGCTTCCAGTACGCGGGGGGTATATTGGTCATCGCCACAGATAGTGCCATCGAACTGACCTGCGTATGACAGGAGATTGTTTTCGTCCAGCCGCTCGTGTACCTCTGGAACGATCAGCTTCAAGCTTAAACTTTCCAACAATGGACGATAACGCGGAAGGAGGGGGATCATATACGGAGCGGAGTAAAGGATGGTCAGCATATATTTATCCCTTATCCTGGAATGCCTGCAGCATCAGGAATTCAGTTATGGCGAAATCCAACTCCTCGTCGATATCCCAGGCTTCCGAGGCATCTATCTCGTACATATAAGGCCGTTCGCCAAGGCGGTTAAGGCGTTTGATCAAGTTTCTCCTGGTGAAGATATAGATGCATGAGTTCTCTTCAAAGATGGGAGATAAATCCTGGGTTTGAAGCAGGATAGCAGGGTTGTGATTGATCGCGCGTCCTAGATGATCCCATAGGCGAACTTGCAGGCGGGTAACTGAAAAGAGGGAGTCATATTCCGGGATATTCGCCATCAAGGTTTGGATGGCATTTGAGATGGTGCCTGGGCGCAAGAGGGGATTGGTAGTATGAGTTTGCAGGTAATAATCGGCCTCCACCTGTGAGGTGTCATAAACCAGGATTTCATTCATTGAAACGGCATCACCACGCAGTTCCTCAGGGCGCTCGAGGATGCGTACCATGGGGAAATGCAGCTGTAAGCCCTCCATAATTGGCTGGCTATCCGTGTCGACCACCACTTGAGAGATTTCAGGACAGGCAAGCAAAGTACCAATGATGTGGTGGAAAAGGGGTTTACCAGCCAGAGGGCGGAAATTCTTGCCAGGAACGCGCTGGGAGTGGTGGCGTATGGGTACAAGTGCGGCAATTGTAGGCATTTTACCTCTGGTGAGAAGGGATTTCTTCGTTTGGTCTATATTGGATAGGGGAAATGCCCCTTATATTACTGGGAGTATGCAAACTTGTGCCGTGTGGGTAGTAAAAAGTTTGGCGTAGCTGCCAGGTGAGGGGTCCCGACTGGCGATAGCCTTTGTAGGTGCCCCAGAATTGCATCCAGCGGAACCAAAAAATCTCACCAAGATGGGAGACCAAATTGTACTGCCGGGCTGCATTCCAGACATCGCTGGCAATATTGGTGGAGAGGTTATGAAACAAGTCCCACAGGTGATAGTGTTCTTGAGGGAAAAGACGCTTGAAAGCCATCGCTTCACGGCGGTAGCGGTTATAAACCGCTGGTGGAGTTTCTTCATGGACGTGCACCACTTCCGCTTCAGCTACGTAGCTAATGGCATAGCCCTGCGCCATGATGCGTTGGGCCCACTCCAGGTCTTTCAAGCCAGGAAGAGTTTCATTATAGTGATGGCTCTCCCAAAGAGACCGGCGGATGGCTGCATTGGCATTATTGCAGAATGGATATGGCTGGTGGGTTTGGGAGCGATCGGGGTACCAGTGATGAAAGATTTGTTGTTCGGAGAATTTGTTGAATAAGTTGCCACGCTGCTTTCCGTAGGTAAGGGCGACTTGCGGATCAGCAAAGGGTGCCATAAAGCGCTCCAGCCAATCGGGGTAGACGGGGTAGATATGAGCACTGGCTATGACGATCAAATCTCCATGCGACTGGCTGATCCCATGGTTTAGAGAATAACCAAAGGTGAACTCCTCGGGCTGGATATGCACCACTTGAACAGGGTACTGGGAGGCTATTTCGAGCGTCCTGTCAGTTGAGCCTGAGTCAACCAGAATAATCTCGAGATCTTTAAGGGATTGGAGTGCAATCCCTTCCAATAAGCGGGAGATGTGTTTTTCTTCGTTGCAAGCACGGATCACAATCGAAGTGCGCATGGCGAGTGGAATTGATGGTTACCGATAGTTGGTGTGGATCAAAGGTCTGAATCGAGTAAGAAATCATCATTCTCCAGGATGCCATTCAAGATGGTTTTGATCGTGGGTGACGAAGAAGGTGAAAGCGATAATGGGTGAAACTTTTTTAGGCTCACGAAGCCTGGCCAGATGCCATCTTCCATAAGGAATTCTCCCAAGGGAAGGGAGGAGCGGAAGAGCTGATAATATAAGAAACGACGGGCATTGCGCTTGAATTCGGGAGGGATGGAGATTTCCGATGCTGCCAGGAAAGCCTCCGCTTGCTGACGGTACTCCTGAGGCGTCGCAGGAAAAAATACAGTAGGAAGCTGAGTGAAGCGGGCACGACCTGCACATAACACTGCAATGCCCATGATGGAAGCCTCTAGGCCGATTGTGGAGTTATAAATCATGACGAACTTTGAGCGCTGGATCAGCTCATATGAGCTGAGGGATTGATCCGAGTCCACGAATATGAGGTTGGACATGGAAGCGGCAAGGTTTTGGGCAATCCATTGGCTTACGCTCTCCTGACTGGTTTTGCCAGGCCTGGATTCATCGGGGTGGGCGCGAATTACAAACAGAGTTTCAGGATGGCTGCGGATGATTTCCAGCACCAGGTCCAGCCAGGCAAACATTTGTGGAAAGACTACATTAGAGTGAGGTTGGCTGGTGTCGAAAATGACATTGGTAAAGACAGGCACAATCTGCTTGAAGCGGGAGGCGCGCTGTAAAAAGGTTTCTTCCAACCCTTTCATCTCGGACCAGAAGCGAACCCCGGCCATGGAAAACTGCCCCTGAAAACGTTGGCTGAGATAAGCATCCAGACGAGTATCCTGCGCTTTGCTAAGCTCGAAATCGTCTGGCATGTGAAGTGGGTAAGCAGTAGCCTCGCCGGTTGTGAAGAAGACGCTGTAAGGCTGCAGCCCAACTTCGTGGGTGATGGTGCGGATGCCACGCTGAATGGATTCCCAGCGGATTGTGGCTTCTGGGAAGAACTGCCCGTTAAAGAGGATCACTGCTTGAGGGTCGATTCTATCAATGAATGTGGAGAACTCATGCGCGACACGATTGGCAGAGAGAATATATTCACGGTAGAGCAATCGGGTTAAGGCGTCATCTTGCAAATTGTGGCGTCTAAGTACCCACCGGATTGAAGGTAAAACCAGAGCCCCGAGAGGCAAGGGCGAAGCTGGATTATTTTTAGAGCCTTTGAAAAAACTGGCTGGAGGCTGATACACGAATTCCATCAAACGATCCAGAGGTAGATTCTGGAGCAAATTCATGAGATGGGCGTCCTCTTGATAGGAAAATGGAATAACTTGAGTGTTGGAGTAGAGCCAGCGGGATTGAGCCATACAAGCCTGGCAGGGGGGAGGTTTTGAAAAATCATTCCGATCCGTGCCTAAAACACAGCGACTCATCCCAGCATGGCAGACAAACTGAATTACGGGTACATCTTGCAGACGGAGCGCCCAAGCAGTGAGCAGGGCAAAAGCAGAGTTCAAACTTATCCCGACCAGGCGGGTTGAAGCATTGAAGAAGACTACGGGTTTTGAGTCAGGGTCGGGATGAGCACGTGCATTAACCTGTGAAGCCAGACGCTTAACATCGAGGTTGACTTCCCTGCGTTTCAGGCGCTCTTGCACAATTTCGCCAACCTTTGTAAAAGATATCATGATCAATCACCGATCATTGCCAAATTCGGAATAAGCAATCTGACCGATTTTCGTGGATTTTGTTTGCTGAATACGTCTTTGCACTGCGGATTGGGTTCAATGATAGGGGAATAGCCATATGGTTTCGTGTTGGTCTATCTATTAATCCTTGACCCGGCGCAGCTTGCGCAAGGAAGGAACCTCGCTATCATAAACGCGCTTGATACCATCACCTAAGGCCTGTTCAGTCACACGGATATATTTGACCAGCCGCTCCATTCCACCTGGCTCAACCGAGGCTGCCTGATCACTGCCCCACATGGCGCGATCCAGAGTAATATGCCGTTCAACCAGGCAGGCGCCCATGGACACTGCGACAACGGTAGGGATCAAACCAACTTCGTGACCAGAATAACCAATTGGGCAGATGAAAGTATCCACAAGGGTGCGAATCATCTTCAGATTTAACTCCTCGGGGTCGCACGGGTAGGTGCTGGTGGCATGGGTGATGAGCAGATTTTCCTCACCCACCACTTTTACAGCTGTCTTGATTTGCTGCATGGTGGACATGCCAGTAGAAAGGATGACGGGCATACCGGTCTCACGGGCATGGAGCAAGAGTTTTTTGTCTGTCAAGGAGGCGGAGGGGATTTTATAGCAGATGGGGTCGAATTGCTGGAGGAAATCCACAGAAGGCTCATCCCAGACTGAAGCAAACCAGGGCATATTTTTCTGCTTACAGTAACGATCAATTTCACGGTATTCATTTACGCCGAATTCGACCTTATATCGATATTCCAGATAAGTGATATAGCCCCAGGGAGTCTCACGCATATGTTTTTGCTGGTCAGGCGGGACACACAGCTCAGGGGTGCGTTTTTGAAACTTTACGGCATCGACGCCAGTTTTCACCGCCACATTGATCAGTGATTTGGCGATTTCCAGACTGCCATTATGGTTGATCCCAATCTCAGCGACAATGTAAGTTGGGTTTTTATCCCCCACATTTCGATTTCCGATCATAATTTCACGGGACATGTTAATTCACCTTTCTGATAGACAATTTCTGCAATCATTGCTTCGTTGGGGCGATTATCCAAACCTTGGATTCTGCCCTTGATTATGGATGATCCGATCGCAGAGTTCTCTTACTGCACCATGCCCACCAGGAAGGGAAAGGACAATATCTGCGTGCATGATGGTCTCTGGGTGAGCATCAGCGACAACCACGGCGCAACCGACGAGTGGAAAGCAAGGCAGATCGTTGACATCATTGCCCAAGTAGACAACGTGAGATGGATCCAGCTGGCGTTCTTGTAGCAGAAGGCGCAGGGCGGAGGATTTATCGGACAATCCCTGGATGACTGGCAGCTCCAGCTTACGGCAGCGGGCAGACACAACAGAATTGGGCTCGGTGGAAAGGACGACCATCGGGATGCCAGCTTTATGCAGCGCGGCAATGCCCATTCCATCACGACGGTTAGCAGCAACCGCTTCATGCCCTTCCTGATCCACCCAGACACGGTCATCAGTCATCACGCCATCGAAGTCGAACACGACCAAATCGACTTGTTTGGGCAATGCACGTTTATGCTGACCGGGAAGGACAATCGGCAAATCGCCCTGTGAGATGATCCACTCAGCACGCTGCCAATCACGCACGGTGTCGATATCGATGGCATAACATGGGTCGAGATGCAGAGGCAGGATAACATCTCCGCTCAACGATTGCTTCTGAACAATCGAGGAGACACGAATGGCATCGATATGACCCGTCTGCCAATAAGTAGGGGGGAGTTCCTGGCGGGGGGCATTGAAAGGCTCAGTGACATCAGGCATGGTGAGCAAGGGTGTCATCCGACCTTGTTGATCAACCCGCCACATCTTGTAAGGGTTTTGACCGGAAGGGATGATGCCGCGGACCGAATCTGCCTCAGGGTGATCAAGCAAAATTTGCACAGCCTGGTCGATGCAATCTGGTGGGCGGATAGGAGAGGTAGGTCGCAGCTGCACCACGATAACTGGTTGATAGCGCTCATTCTCCTTGAGCCAGCTCAGAGCATGGGTGAAGACTGGAAAGTCGGTAGAATTATCCTGGGCATACGCAAGAGGGCGTATAAATGGCGTCTCAGCACCGTACCGTTGGGCAAGGCGAGCAATCTCCTCGTCATCGGTGGATACGATGGTCCGCGAAACGAGCCTGGATTGCAGGGCGGCTGCAATAGAATAAGCAATGAGCGGATAACCCGCAAGTGGACGAATATTTTTACGTGGAATACTTTTTGAGCCACCGCGAGCAGGAATAAGAGCGAGAATATGCATTAAGGTCAGTCCATTCTTGAATTACCAGGCAGTCCAACCGCCATCGACAACAAGGTTGGAACCAGTCATGTAAGATGAAGCATCTGAAGCCAGAAAGAGCAGAGCGCCATTCATCTCGTCTTTGTTTGCCATGCGTCCCATAACAGTACGGGCAGAATATGCCTTGAGGAAAACCTCATCATGGTCATTGTATACACCACCGGGGGTAAGGGCATTGACGCGAATTTCTGTGCCAGTGTAATAAGTGGAAAGATAACGGGTAAATCCCAATACCCCGGCTTTGGTAACCGAATAATAAACCGGCTTATATGAGGTTTGTTTACCCTCGCGCTGGTAGATGCGTTGGTCAGGGGCAACCAGACCATAGGTGGAACAAATATTGATTATAGAGCCTTTCTTCCCTTGAGCAAGCATAGGTTTGACCGCCGCCTGGCAGCATAAGAAAATACCTGTCAGGTTGACATCCAAGGCGTCTTCCCAGGAATCCAGCGGGTAATCTTCAAATGAACCAGAAACGGTTCCCGGCTTTGCCATCTCAGACAGAGCCTGGGTGTCGAACTTTGGATCAAGGGCGGCAGAGTTGACCAGGATGTCTAAATGGCCATAAGACAAGAGGGTCTCTTCTAGAAGGGCGCTGACAGATGCAGGCTGGGTGATATCAGTGGCAATGCCCATGGCATGGTAACCCGCTTCGATTAATGATGTGGTAACAGCATTGACACCATCTGCGTTGATATCAGCCACGACAACAGTGGCACCAGCCTCTGCCAAGGTGCGACAGAACTCTTTACCTAGCAAACCAGGACCACCGGTGACTATGGCGACCCTGCCGGCGAGGTTGAATTTATCCAGTATGGTTTTCATAGAAATTCCTACGCTTCGATTGTTAATTCAAGGATAACTGAACCGATTGAGTCAGTTATCCCTGGCCAGGAAATAATAATCACATTCCCCATTGATTATGGCAGCGTGGTAGAAGGATAAAAATATATTAACCCATCTGCCGTGTGCGCGTATAAAAATAAACCTCGGGTAAAGTTTTCCAAGCGATGGCTCGCTTGATCGCCGTATAATTGCTGAAACTCCCATATACTGGAGCTAAATAGTACCAGCGCAGCTCCATTTTCTCGGAATGCTATTTGTGCGGGATCATTCAGATCATCCCCATAGCGATTAGTAATGTCTTGTGGTTCACGGTCAACTAATTCCGAGATTTCATAGGCTGGGCGTCCGGTATATAGCAGAACAAGGGCTGTTTCGTTGGTGATGATTGGGATATTTGGAGAAAGCTGTTCTACTAAGAGTATTGTTCCTGATTTACGCCAATTACGGCTGGTGTATCCAGACCCGAATTGATGATATTTCGAGACGATTTCGATACTATCATGAAGGTAGGAAATTGATATCCCAAGTGATAAAAAGATTGGAATCAAATTCAGCCATTTCAGTGATGGCCATGCTCGAATGAAAAAAAGAAATAGTAAAAATATAGCAATCACAGCTGCTACTTGCACGGGCAGAATGATGCGGCTGTTTAAATCGGGAGTCGGATAAGTGAAAAGATAACTAAAGCAAAAGACAAACAAGAAAGCAATCGCAAAGACTATTAGCGATCCAGCGAATAACAATCCATTGCTGGAATGAATTACTTTCATATTGTTCTGATGCATTTTCCAAGCTGACACAATCAATAAAATTAGCATCAGGAATATGAAGATGATTAATAGATTCCTGGCGAGGTTATAAGTGTATCGGGGTAAAAGAGAGGTAAAAGGCAGCCAGGACCAAAATATTCCCATGATGCCTAATCGCAATTTGGAAATTTGCTCGGATATATTTGTTGTAAATAGAAAAGTGCTTGCACTAAGTGACTGGATCTTTAACCATATGAGCCAGCCAATTATAGGCAGACAACTCACAACCCCATAAATCAGAATTGAAGGGATTCTACTTTTCCAAGATCTCTGGCTGAAAACAAGTAAACAGATTATTCCAGTGATAATGAATGAAAGACCGGAGTAACGAGTTAAGATCGACAATCCGGAGAACAATGCTGCAGCAAGAAGTACAATGTAGCGATTATTCCTTAAGAACAACAGGATCAGGGATATGCCTGCCAATCCAGTGAAGATGAAAAGGGGTTCGGACATTGCCCCGCTAAATATGTCAACCAGGTCAGGCATGCTGAACAACATGAAACTAACAATAATGGGCAGCCATGCAGATTGGGTGGATGTATATAAAGCAATCCCCACCAACAAGATTGTTAATCCAAACAGGGAGACATCTATCCAACGGGCAGTCGTTACCAGATCTGCACCGAATAATCCAACGAAGCTGAGAACAAGAGAATAGAATGGGGGATGTAAGGAAAGTGGATGAAAGGTTCCCGATGGTCCATAAAGACCCAGTCCATGTCCTGCGAGAAGATTGCGAGCTGAAACGATATATTCGACGGAATCACTGAATGCCCAAGGTCCCCAGTATGTACTAAAGTAAATCATTAATGAGCCCATCAAGCTAATAATGATGACAATCACAATCGTTAGAGGAAATTTCCTCAATAATTTCATAGTCAAATTGAGGGGTGAATTGATATTTTTATTATCTGTCTTTGTTGTGAAGACGCAAGAGCGCTCAGTGAAAGTTGTAATGACTTAATACCGTCTTGCAGTGGGCAAATGGGCTGAGTATCACCATGTAACACATCGCAGAAGTGATGCAATTCATCCAGAAACATTGAGTTGCGCTCGAAGCCTTGCGGAGGAGAAAAATCCTGCCACGCACCCGCATTTCCATCTTGACCAACCTGAGCCAGCCGGACAGTCTGATTGGAATTGTCCCAACGGATTGTACCCAGGGTACCAATTATTTCTAACCAGTGTGAGGCAGGGCGCTGATTGTAATCCAGATGGACGCTACCCAAAGGGCCATTTTCAAACTGGAGGAGGATTTCTGCATCATCCTCCACCGGCATATTCAAGCCATTTTGGTTGGTAAAGGCTGAAAGTGATTCCACCTCACCCAAGAGCCAACGCAAGTAATCCAATGGGTGAGATAAAGTGAGTAGGACGCCTCCACCCAACTCAGGACGGGCGGCATAACCTTGCTTATAGTCCTCCCATGGATGCCAGTTGGGCAAATATTCACCCCAATGTGCGCGAACAGAAAGTGATTGCCCAATAGCTGCATCATCCAAAAGCTTCTTTACCTGCCGCAATCCAGGATGGAAGCGGTATTGGTAGCCGACCAAGACTTTATTGTGATTCTGTTCAATGGCCTGCTGCAGTTCTTCCAGCCTTGCCATGGAGTGGGAGATAGGCTTTTCTATCAGCAGGTGACAACCGCGATGGGCGGCAGGGATGGCAACATCCAGGTGAAGAGCAGTTGGGTTCGAGATAATCACCGCATCCGGATTGTAAGCAAGGGCAGCCCGCAGGTCGGTTTCAATGGGGAACCCTGCCAGCTCATCATCTGGGAGAGTGGAATGATGGGTATGGTAGAACACAATATCCCTTTCACCCAGGGTAAGCAGGTTATGAAAATGACGGCGACCGATGGAGCCAAACCCGGCAATGAGGAATTTCATGAATTGATCAAGGTATGCAATCGATTGTAGAGCCCGAGAGTCAACCGCTTGATGAGAGGAAGGCGCATTAAACGACTGATCAAACCTGTGCGTGGTCCTGCCAAGGCCCCCGATTGAGCTGCGAGTCCTAAACGGTGAGCCTCCGCAGCATTCTCGGCACTGATGACATTACCCAATAGCCGAGTGACCGGGGTATAGGTGCTAAGACGGAGATATCCTCGCTGGTCCACGGCATTTTCCAGCTCGATCATTTTTCCCATCAGGTTTCTATCCCAAGTTGGTAACACATCCAGCATCAGCTGGCGATAAGTGACAAATTGATGATGGCCAGCTGAAGCCAGTGAACTCAATCCCTGATAAGTTAGCTGTATATCCTCCAAACCGCTGATTTCTTGCTGGTAGGTCTCCCAATTCCTGCCCATATTATCTATATAATGCTGTTCCATCTCTTTCGGGATGAGTAATCCGCGGGTTACCTGCACTCCAGGTTGTTTGGTAAATGTCTCTATGGCTTGAGTGGCATAACGCAGATGCGATCGGATATAAAAACCAGTGACCAAGCCCACACGCGGATATGTATTCATTATATTCAGATGAGCATCCAACCAATCCGGTAGAAAGAACACATCATCATCTGTATAAGCCACAATTTCACCAGGAGCAGCACGAAAAATTAGCTGCAAGGCGCTGATCTTACCGATATTGCTGCTCGAGAGGATCAGGTAGTTAATGAGACCTTTATCGCGCAAATGACACAGATAGCTGACCAATTCAGGGCAACTGCCGTTATCGAATACGAGCAAGTCTGTAGGTTGTGGGGTGTGTGCAATCAAACTTTCCAAGCTCAGGCGGGTAACTGCCAAACGCTCAGCAAAATATCCAGCCTGGTTAGGAAGGTATGTAAGCATTGCCAGGGTAATGCGTGACGGATGGTAATCAGTCAACTGACCACGATTCGGGTTGATACCAATTCTGGGCATAGGAGGATTATATTAGTGTTGGGTACCAGGAGGAGAAATCCAAGCTCGTTCTGGGAAAATCCGCTCGATAAACCAACGGCGGATAAATCCGACCTGGCGTTGGGTACGCACAAGGCGATCATGTTTTAACGAAAAAGATACGGTGCTATCTGGCCGGGCTAATAAGGTCAGATAGAGCGGAATGAGCTGGGAGCGTGGCTGACCATGAGCACGAAATTGGATTACCCGGAAACCAGCTTTTTGAACCACTTGTGCCAATGTGTGAGCGCTGAAGGAAATCAGGTGGGCTACCTCGAAGCAATCATGAGCATACAAGTTAGGCACTTCCAAGAGCAGCCAGCCATCTGGCTGAAGATACTTTTCACGCAAATTTCGTAGGTATTCGTGCGGGTTTGGTAAATGTTCCAGCACATGCATCATACTCACCAGGTTGAAGGGTGACTCATGAGCAAGGCGAAGGTCTTCCAGGGATGAATATACTTCCAATCCTAATGATTGGGCGTATTGCCGGTACACCTTTCCAGGCTCAACCCCGAATGCTTGAGCTTGATAATAAATTTTAAATTGCTGGAGTAAAATCCCGGTCGAACAACCAATATCCAGGATGTGTGCTGCAGATGAAACCTGCTTATCCACGAAGTCCAATGCGACCTGAGCCCGTGCTGTTTGCACAGCTAGGTCTTTGGGGTTAGGCCCTTCTTGTCCCTGGTAAACCAGGCGATATTCGGATTCATAAAATGCCTGAGTTTCGGTTTCGGTCATACGAGGTGATTGGTATACCAACCCGCAGCCCTGGCAAATTCTATTGGATACAGGGTAACGGCGAAACTCACGCCGGTCAAATAGCGAACTGTGCGTTGAGCCGCAGAGCGGACAATTTCGTACAATTTCAGTCATGAGAATTGCGTTCTCGTTTAAGCTTGTAGGTGAGGCGACCTCGCCATTCTTTCCATGCTTTAATTGGATGAAAAATGGAAAAGAATACATCTGCCATCGGTTGTGAGTGGAGTCGGGTTAGCGGGAAAATCTCGATTTCACGCATGAGCTTCTTGGGATGCAAAGGAATACGGTGCAGCTGACCGTTCTGGACATAGCAATCAGCGTCCTCGAGGGTAAAAATCATACGACGTCCACCTGCTAAGCGGATATTTTCTGAAGATTCGGGTAAGCGGTAATGGGGCTGACCATTGGGGAGATGCGAATAATCGTGATCCTGATGAATGGCGAAAATCGATGCGGTTGCGTCTATAATCGGATAGTGATGTGAACGGGCATGAAATAACATCCAGTTATCCCATCCGGCGCGACCAACAGCAAACTTAGGAATATCCGTGAAGCAAGAGCGCGGGAAGATAAAATAATCACTGCCAGCGGGGGGATGCGCCCGCCCTCGGATTTGCAGGTCAGATAATAGGTATAAATCCCACCCGGGCCTAAAATCGAGGGGTTGCTCTAGGTTTAAGTCATAACGTTGGCCGACAATGAGGAATTTATTAACCTGGCAATATACCTGTCTGGCTATGTTAAAAAATTGAGGGGTGAGTAAGATATCCGCGTTCACATAAGCCAGCAAGGGTGAAGTACTTATTTGACGCGCCATGGCGAATATCGAACTGACCAGAGGGGTACCAAGAGGATTACAGTCAACCTGCGGTAAGTGCTGGATACCCGCTTCAGATGCGAACTCAGCTATGCCTGGCTCATCTCCGATGACCACCACATTCACTTCATCATCAAGGTGCTGCCAGGATTGAATCGCGTTGCACTGGATCAGACTAATGTGCGGATTGGTGAAAGATTTGGGTGCAGTGAAAATGGTGAGTAGAGGATCGGGAGAAGGCATATTAATTGGATTATGAATGCGGGGTTCGCTGGTCTACATCGAAGGCGGATTTATGTTTAACATCCTCGTTAATGGATGCCAATTCAGGCTCTTTCTCGAGAAGGGCTAAAACATCCAGCCAGGTGAAATCATCCTGACCATTGAAATGGGAAAAAATCTGGCGAACAAATTCCAAGTCTGCGGGGGTATCCACTGTCCAACGTAGGGAGCCATAATCTGGATCGTGGTTGAGCAGAGTGACCCTGAACCCGCGCGGGGTGGTGGCATTATCAATATGCCACCTTGCTTCCGGGGAAAGCTTGCCTTCTGGAAAAGACATATCTTCATAAAAAGAAATACCTTCATAGAGATAAGGCATGACGTGTTCGCGTTGATAGCGCTCGCTAGCTTCATTCCAGGCATGCTCCAGAGCGGAGAAAGTGCAAACTTCAACATCCAGACCAATGGGTAGGGTCCTCTTCCAGGGTGGTGGCAAACGATTGGCTGCGAAATCAAAAGGAGGAACTTTTAGTAAGTCGTAATCAGGTATTTGGGAATAATAAGGCTGATTCTGTAACGGTCGCTTACCCAGGAATGCCGTCACCGTGAGATCGATCAGGTCGGGATCGATAATGGGGCAATCAGCGGTTAAGCGAATGATCATGTCAGCGTGGAATTGAGCAGCAGCCTGATAATAGCGATCGAGAACATCGTGAAGGTTGCCACGATAACAGGGAATGTGTTGACTCTGGCAGAACTGCTCGAGGATATCATCGGACGGGTCGATGGTAGTGGCAAGCACCATGCCATCGATTGCCCTTGATTTCTGTACCCGCGCGAGCATGTGTTGTAGCAAAGGGCGCCCAGAAATATCGAGCATGACTTTGCCTGGTAGACGAGAAGAGGCCATGCGTGCCTGGATAATCGCCAGTTTTTTCATAGCGAAGTAACTTCCACTTGAGATAAATTATGCCATCGCAATGGCATAAGCTTTCTCGAGCAGGGGAAAGTTCCTATTCCAGTCTGCGCGTTCTTCAGCAAGAAGGCGCGCCTTGCGACCCATCTCAGGAAGGTTTTGATGCTGGTGGATCGCATTTAGAATGGCAGAAGCCAGTGCCTCAGCATCTCCATCGGGGAATAACCATCCATTCTCGCCCGGGGTGATCCATTCCCGATTGCCAGGGATATCGGAGACAATCGCGGGAGTACCGCAAGCTAAGGCTTCCAACAAAGAAATCGAGGTGCCGTCACTGTGGGAGGCACTGATATACAAATCTGCATTTTGATAAAGGTTTGGAAGATCCGAAAAAGAGACATGACCCGGGAATGCTACCCGATCGGAAACAGCGCCGATCAGAAAGATCTGGCGGATAACTGAAGATTGAGAGCTTTCACCTAATAGGGTGAGACGCAGATTCGGCTGCTTTCTAGCGGCGATGACGAAAGCATGAGCGATCACGTCGATGCCATATATTGGCTCAAAGCTTCGGGTGGAGAGGAGATTAAACGATGGAACGTTCATCGATCGGGGTAAGATCGATGCAGGTGAACGTTCATCGATTATAAAACGATCGATGTTGGCAACCGTTTGAACGTTGAAGTGTTGAAGGTCTATTCCCCATGGGAAGGTGACGATGCGCTCACTGGGCATGCCATAAGAGATCGCCAGCTGGCGGATTGTGTCACAATCACCGACCAGGGAGTCACTGTGATGTAATGTATAACGAGTGGCCCAGCGCCAAATAGGATTGATTTGGGCATCATGCAGCAGGTCATAACCCCACGACATGCTGACCAAAGGGCGAAAGCCAGCCAATGCGACCAGAAAGGCCGAACGTTGAATGGGACCGGCATGAATCAGATCAGGTTTAACCTGGCGGATGACCCTGCGCAAATCATTGAGAAGGCGAAACCCATCCTTCAGTGTAGCAGGGCGGCTTCCACCAGCCCACTGAACCTGTACAATCTCAGGAGGTAAAGGACGGTCTTCGAGGACGTGTCCGCTGCGTTCCAGGCGCAAATAAAATACCTGATGATCAGTCTTTGCAAGGGCAGTGAGAAAGCGATGATCGTGAGTGGTGTAATCACGTGAAAAGTAGAGGATGCGCATTGATTCTTATAAGCGACTTTCGATTGCTTGCCTTATCCGGTCCATGATTGGTTTGTCGCGTTCGTAGTCGAATTGCAATGAATCCCTTTCGGAATGTGGATGTGACCAGGGAAGACCTTTGCGAAGCTCCTCTGGCTCGCTCATGTAGCGTGGGACAATATGGGCGTGCAGATACGGGTCTGTATTGCCTGCAATTGCGTAATTTATCCGATATGCATCCGTAACCTCTAAAAGTGCATCACCAATAGTCACCATGTCACATAAAAATTCCTCCCGTTTCAGGCGGCTCAAATCATTCAGACTGGCTACTACCGGATCAGCCAGCAAGATACAATAGCCACTGAGGAATTGCATATCACACATTACAACCCAGCCAGAATGTACACGGCAAATCACCGTCGGATTCGTACCTGCTCGGGCAGTTTCAACGCGCTCTTGAATAGTGATTGACATGCTCATGCCCCCAAATCTGTCCAGCGCAGCTCTTTCCCATGAGGTAGATCTACCAGAGCGCGCTTGCCGACTATCTCACTTATCTCATACGGTTTGATCGCTCCGGGTGTGGCTGGGCGAAGGATGTCGATCATCCCGCGGGTAAAGAACTCGCCGGCTTTGATATCCCGGGCAGCGCGTGCACATCGGCGCTGGATAACAGCAGTTTCGATCTCATTCCCGGCAACAAACTTGTCTGCCGAGCCAAGGCTGCGCTCCAATAGCTGTGTTTCCTCAACCATTTCAGCCCATTTTTGCGGGTTCATAGCGAACTTATGATCGGGACCCTGGCGTTCATTGTTGTCGGTAAAATGACGTTCGATGACCCGTGCACCGAGCGTCACAGCACCCAGAACGGGGGCGACAGCGTGGGTATGATCTGAAAGACCCAGGATGAGGCTTGGGAACATGGTGGCATAGGTTTTGAGCACGTTCAAGTGAAGATGATCGTAGTTATCTGGACTGGCGGTGTAATTTGTATTGCACTGCATCAGCACAAGCTGGGGGTTGATTTTGAGAATGGCATGCACAGCACGCTGGACTTCACCAATATCAGAAGCCCCCGTAGCGACGAAGAATGGCTTGCCTTTGGAAGCCATGCGCTCCAGGGCTTCGATCCAATCGATCTCGCCCGAACCGGCTTTGTACATTTGTACATACGGATCGAGCATATCAATGGCTTCGAAATCATATGGTGCAGAGAAGAAATCAACCCCCGCTTCGTCACAAGTTTGTTTTAAAATAGGCGTCCACTCGAATGGGATGGAAGCTTCTGCGTATACTTGATAAACAGACTTTTTCCAGGCAGCTTGGTGGGAAACCTGGTCTTCCATGTGAGAGAAGCCATATTCCGATACGATTTTGGGAGCGCGAAAATTTTGGAACTTGGCTGCGTTTGCCCCGGCTTGACTGGCAAGACGGATGAGCTGGTTGGCACGCTCCAGGTTACCATCATGGTTGGCGGCAATATCTGCAATAAAATAGGCTGGGTAATTGATGCCAATGGTATGAGAACCGATTTTGATTTCCATGGCTGTCTCCACTGTATGATATTTACATGAAACGGGCTAATGTAACTCCAAGTTATGGAGCATTTGTGGATAACCCTGTTGATAAAGTGTGTACAACTTATCTAAACCTGTGGAAAGCCTGGGGAGAGGTGCTCCAAGTGCATCAGCGAGTTTATCAGATCGCAAGGTGAGGTTGGGAGAACGGGTAGCTTTCAATCCCGACTCGGTGACTGAGGTTGGGATGATAAGGCTGCCATCCAGGTTGAAGCGCTGGGCGAGACGTAACCCAAAATCATATTTGCTCAGGCTTTCTGAACTGACCACGTGGTACAAACCACTTAGTTTCCTCTCAAGCATGCGAACAAATAAATCTGCCAGATCGTTGGCAAGTAGCGGACAAAAGAGCACATCCTTGAAGCCCATAACTTGCTTGTGGAGACTCAGATTGTTAAAGAAAAATTCTGCCAGGCTGCGGTTGCCTGTAAGCGACCAACCAAAGAGATTAACCCGAGCGATGATAGCAGTGGGATCAGCTTCGGCCACTGCCAGCTCACCATCCAGCTTGGTGCGGGAGTACTCACCGACCGGGGTGGGGATATCGCCCTCGGAGTAATCGCCACGTTGACCATCGAACACTGAATCAGTCGAGACATGTACCAGACGCGCTCCGCTCCTGGCGACAGATCTTGCCAGTGTGCGGGGGAGCTCGGTATTCAGCTGTTGCGCAAGGAGTGGGTCAGTCTCACAGGCATCTAAATTTGCCAATGCGGCGCAGTGGATGACCCAGTCGGGTCGAATTTCTTCGAGCAGTTGCTCCACTGCGCCAGGAACCAGGAGGTCGGTTTGGATCACCGTAAAGGCATCGGTTTTCAGGGCATGGTGGTTGACAGCCCCAAACACAGTATGCCGGCGGGTGGTTTCCATTGCCAGGTTCAACCCAAGCAAACCACTGGCTCCGGTTATCAAGATGCGCATATCACTTATTCTTCAACATAGCCATTCACCAGGCGACCTTCAAAAGGGGCAACCATTTCACGGATTTGGTCGACATTCAGCCATCTGGGGTTGTTATCACTGCCGAAACGGAATCCGGTCGGTAACGTATGCCCTTCAGACTGCCAATCATGCCCAAACCAAGCGTTAGGGCTTGGTTGAACGATATACATATCCTCCATCTCCACAGCGGAGCGAGATTCATCTTCGGAGATCAACACCTCGTGCAGCTTTTCCCCAGGTCGGATACCGACGACCTCCAGATCAGCATCTGGAGCGATGGCATTAGCCAGATCGACGATCTTCATGCTGGGAATCTTGGGCACGAATACCTCGCCGCCATGCATAGTTTCAATACAGTGTATAACGAAGCGTACACCCTGCTCCAGGGTGAGCCAGAAGCGGGTCATACGCTCATCAGTGATGGTCAGTTTGCCAGAAGCTTTTTGCTGCAAGAAGATAGGCACCACACTACCGCGTGAGCCAACAACGTTACCGTAACGCACACAACTGAAGCGTGTGGCCATTCCACCAGCATAGGAATTACTTTGAATTAGAAGCTTCTCAGCGGCTAGTTTAGTGGCACCATACAAATTAACCGGGTTAACTGCCTTATCCGTGCTAAGGGCAAGCACTTTCTTGACACCAGCGTCCAATGCTGCTTCGACCACGTTGCTGCTGCCGAGAATATTGGTCTTTATGGCTTCCATAGGGTTGTATTCACATGCTGGGACCTGCTTCAAGGCAGCGGCATGGACAACGATATCCACGCCATGCATGGCACGGCGCAAACGCTCAACATCACGCACATCTCCGATGAAATAACGTAATGAGGGATGGTTTATGCCTGCCACACGCATCTCGTGCTGCTTGAGCTCATCGCGGCTGAAAACGATCAGTTTGGCAGGATGGTACTCTGCCAGCATCATCTCGACGAATTTTTTTCCAAAAGACCCGGTTCCACCGGTCACAAGGATGACTTGTTCAGTCCAGTTCATGGGAGCTCCATAAGTGATATTCTCAATAGCTTTATGTCTCTTTATTAAGTGCGATCAATGGGTACTGGCCGTTTTTTCCCAAAAAATGGGGGAAGCGTTCTTCAAGCCAATAGATCAATTTGAGCAGAAAACTCCCGGCGAGGTGCTGATGAATAAAGGTGCGTAGGAAACGCACACTTACACTGCGCCAGCACCAAATTTCGATGGGCATCAGTCTGCCGACTTCCATTTGCAGCCAGGCGGTATTCTGTTTGCGGACGTAAGTACCTCGGGCTTTGGTTCGATCGGTAGAGGATGTAGAAGCCTGGCTCAGACTGGTTGCTTCTGGTTGGGGCTGGAAGAACGCGTGTAGCCGAATAAACAAATCAATCCAAAAATCCAGAAATGTTGTAAGTGGAGGGCTATCCAAACCATTGACGATAACCGCTTTGCCAGCCTTTGCCAGGGTGCGATGAAGCTCCTGATAAGCACGAATATGCTCATCGGGAGGTAAATGATGGAGGGTATGAAGGGAAACTTCGCCATCAAAGCTATTGGATTTGAATGGCAGGTAAGCAACATCGCAAACAACATACAAGCCATGAATGCCAATACGCTTGCGAGCCTCTCTCAAAGCAACGAGAGAGATATCTGCACACACGCGACGTTGGTAACCATTGGAATACTCCAGATATTCTGGGTATTGGATAGGCCCGCTGCCAGCATCGAGCAGGAAGTGCCCGGTGGGATTCAGATGACGCAGCACCCGCAGATGGCAGTTATGGATGTATTCATATGATACAGGGCGGAGATCTTCGTAGGAGGCATTCTGGTAAAAACCATCACTCTGCTCCTGCCAGCCGACAAGATCATAAAACTCACGTACCTGATGCTTAATCTCTGTGTCTGAGATCATGATTCACCAGTGGATTGGCTCTCCGACCAGGTAGTTAAAAGTCTTGTGATACGTGGAGAAGCCCTCTTCGCTTAAAAGGCGGGAAAGCGGCCAGGTTTCAAGGTCTTTCCAAAAGTGTACCAGATGCCAGGGGAAGGGCTGGGGATATTCAAAGAAAAAGCGATAGGCATAATTCCAGGCCTGCTCCACTTGTTCCGGGGAGGGGCGAACCAAACCAAGATCTGCCAGACTGGTGGTTAATAATTTAAAATAAGCTTCCCAGTTTTCGGGATCCAACGTAAATCCCTTATCTCTATAGTGGGTATTGCCGACAACGATCACAGGCACACCGCTCATGGCCATTTCCATGCCAACGGTGGTGGTATAAACCAAGCCCAAATCAGCAATCTCAACAATGTCGTAGGTGTTAACTTTTGCATCGGCAGGTACGAGATGGATATTTTCGGGGAGGGAGGGAAGGGCCTTGTGGACCACATCGGCAACGGAAGGCCCTTTGGTGATCAATTCACCTGGGTGAATACGGGCTACCAGTTGCACATCGGGACGGGTAGCAAAATAACGTACAGTTCGCTCCAACCATTCAGTCATTGAATCACTGAAGACCTGGCGACCCAAGGTGAGGCTATCGCCAATTACGTTGGTTGCCAGGAGTACGATTGGACGGTGATCCAAACCCAAGGCATGACGCACCTGAGCGCCGCCTTCAGAGGGCACTCCCTGCCAGCGGCGGTCGAAATTTTCCCACAAGCTGGCACGCTGTCGGGCAGTGAAAAGCTTACGTACCTGATTTTTTTGTTCCTGGTTCAATGGCTTGCTCTGGCGTGCCCGCCATAATTCCGTTGTCTCCTGTCGCATGACTTCAGCATTCTGAGCCAGCCAGATACGATCGCGCTGCTCACCAAATTCATAAGTGACAATTGGAATACCAAGATAGCGTGCCACCTGATAAATTATCCCAAATTCAAGAATGGTGCCATTGGGGAGGATAATTACATCTGGTTTGTGCCTTCTAAGATATGAGAAAGCTGCATGAGCGGCTGCATGATTACGCTGAAGACGTAGCTGGTAAAGATCGCCATCCAGGCTGACTTCTTCCACCTGTAGTGTGTATTGGGTATCACGTAGGGAAACGAGCTCCACGGCTTGCTGCAATTCTATTGGCAGTCTGGATGCTCCAGATTGACTTAATAGAGGCACGACTTTAAGTAGCGGTGAACTTATTGCGAGTACACCTTCTGCGTATACGTTTTGCTGGCGAAGGTTGAAAGCATCAATAGGTTGTTGCCACCTGGCATAAGGAAGATAGGACAAAGTGACCGAATGCCCCAAACCTGCCAAAGCTATTCCCAACAAGCTGGCGTGCTCGAGCCAATAACGTAAAGTGGCGAAGATGAAGATTCGTTTATTTTTAACTGACGGGAATGATTGGTTAGACGATGTGTAAACCTTGGAGGTCAGCACCTGTGTGCGCCACTCAGGGATGGACTGCTCCAAGCGGTCGAGGGCAAATTCGGGAGTGACGGGCTTACCTGACTGACGCAGGTACCAGTATGCTTCAGCGGTGAGAGGGATCTGCCCCAAAATTTTCTTGAGGTCTTGCTTGCTAACCATTCTCATAAACGGTCAATCACCCATTCTAAAGCCGGTCGCACCGGTCCCATGCGTGGCTCAGGCCATTGTTTACCAGGGGCACCAGTGGCATCCATGGTGAATGCCAGGGCATGGTCATCCCAAAAATAGCGTTTGATCCGAAAGCTACTAGCATTGACTGCCAGTACGTAGCGACCTTCGTTTAGTATATTGGCAGGGATCGTACAGCGGCTGATGTAATGTCCTGCCGGGCGTACACCAAGCCGCTCGAACTGCACAGGGTTATCCAGGTCGAACGAGGTAAAGACGTACTCACCACGCATGGTTAGCAGATAGATCCCCACCCGTAAGCCAGTGATAGGAAGTTCAAGGCGATATTCAATCTCCATGGTGAACGGTTCGGTTGAGCGTAAGGTATCTGCCACACGACCGTTCTTGTCCCGCAAGCGCAATACCAGAGGCACAAATGGAGCAGCTTCAGCAGGGATTTCTGCAGAGCTCCAGATACGCTCACCAGCACCGGTGAAACCAACTTCCATGTAATAATCCACTGCCTGTGGGGTGGGGGCGCAATATACAAGGCGCCCCTTATCCAGTACCATAGTCTCTTCGGTCAGGCGCAAGACAGCTGACATATTGTGGCTAACGAAGAGCACTGTCCGTCCAGCCTGGGCAACATCGCTCATCTTGCCCATGCACTTGCGTTGGAATTCAGCATCCCCAACAGCCAGCACCTCATCTACAACCAGGATCTCAGGTTCCAGGTGGGCGGCGACTGCAAAAGCTAGACGCAGGTACATTCCACTCGAATAGCGCTTGACGGGTGTATCGATGAACTGCTCAACTTCGGAGAAGGAGACAATCTCATCAAATTTACGGTCGATCTCGAGGCGCTTCATCCCCAAGATAGCACCGTTCAAATAGATGTTTTCGCGTCCGGTTAGCTCAGGGTGAAAACCCGTACCGACCTCCAGCAACGAGCCCACCCGCCCATGGATCTCTGCGCTGCCTTCGGTAGGCTCAGTGACGCGTGATAAAATCTTGAGCAGTGTGCTTTTCCCGGCGCCATTCCGACCGACGATTCCCAAAACCTTTCCCTTGTGGACCTCAAATGAAATATCGCGCAATGCCCATATGGTGCTTGCCTCTTTGGAGGTGGCGGTAAGTGATGATCCACGTCGCAGGCGGTTGATGGGCGCATTGATCCCAGCAACGATGGTATCGCGCAGGGTTTTATAACGTTCTGGAGCAGTACCAATCCGGTAGCGTTTACCCAGGTCTTCAACGCGGATAGCAATATTGTTCATCGGAAGGTCATTCGTTTGTTGTTGACATAATCATACCGGTTCTAAATCTCATCTGCGAAGGTCCGTTCCATATTGCGGAAATAGAATAATCCGGTGATCAGTAGAACGACTGCGATCGCGGAGGAGATTGCCAATAACTGCCATGGAAGACTGTGAACCCCTAATAGAGACCAGCGAAAACCTTCAACCACACCGGTGAGGGGGTTTAGGGCATATAAAATTTGCCACTTTTTTGAGACTACAGAAGCAGAATATACAATGGGAGTGACGAAGAACCAGATTTGTGTCAAAAATGGCAGGATATGACCCACATCGCGGTAGATCACATTCATGGCGGAGAACCAGAGGCTGACGCCAAGGGTGGCAATCAGAGTCAGAATAATGAGTAATGGTAAGGTGAACAAGGCAGGGGTGAATTTGAAAGTAAAGGATGAACCGGGAGAGAATGTGTAATACAGGATGATTACGATGTAGACTATAAAGGCGATTGCAAAGTCCACCATCCCCGCCAGAACTGAGGCAACCGGGATCGTCAGTCGGGGGAAATAGATTTTCGTGATCATATTGCGGTTGGTGACAAGTGAGCGACCGGCATCGTTCATGGCTTTGGAGAACAAGCCCCAAGGAAGAAGAGCAGTGTAATTGAAAATGGGATAAGGAACGCCCTCTGAGGAGAGGCCGGCTGCATTGGAAAATATAAAAGTGAATACGACCATTTGGACGACGGGCTGGATCACAGCCCAGGCAGCGCCTAACACGGTTTGCTTATAGCGCACCAATACATCCCGCCAGGTGAGGAAAAGCACCAGTTCGCGGTATACCCAAAGATCACGCAGATTCAACGCAGCCAGGCCATGCGTGGGGTGTAAAAGGGTTACATCGGAGCGAGATTTGATACCTTGATTGGCATTCATCGGCGGATAATTAAATGTTCCGATTTTGACGATACCAGGCGATAGTCTGCCGCAGTCCATCCTCGAAAGGCACGTTTGCCCGCCAGCCAAAATACTCAAAGGCGCGACTGGTATCTAGCCCGCGGCGTGGTTGACCATTCGGCTTGGTGGTATCCCAGACTAACTTTCCCTCAAAGCCGGTCAAACGAGCGATCAGCTCCGCCAAGTCTTTGATACTGATCTCCTGCCCAGAGCCAATATTTACCGGCTCATTTCCGTTATAGAACTCTGTAGCGGTTAATATTCCATTGGCAGCGTCGCCAGCATATAAAAATTCGCGTGTTGGAGAACCATCTCCCCACAAGACCACCTCTTTTTCCCCATGCTCCTGAGCTTCAATGCATTTACGCACCAGGGCGGGAATGACATGGGAAGTCTCGAGGTTAAAGTTGTCCCTTGGCCCGTACAAGTTGACTGGCAGTAGATAGATGGCATTAAAGCCATATTGCTGGCGATAAGCCTGCGCCTGGACGAGGAGCATCTTCTTTGCTAACCCATATGGGGCGTTAGTTTCCTCGGGGTAGCCATTCCAAAGATTTTCTTCCTTGAAGGGTACGGGTGTGAACTTGGGATAAGCACACACCGTGCCGATGGCTACGAATTTGCTCACACCACGTTTCCAGGCTTCGTGAAGTAATTGGACACCCATCATCAGATTTATATAGAAGAAATCGGCAGGACGTGCCCGATTGGCGCCAATCCCACCTGCCAGGGCAGCCAGATGGATGATGATATCTGGACGGCTATCGTCAAGCATCCGCTGGATATCTTTAGGGTTGACCAAGTCGTATTCTTCAATATGAGGAACAAAGACATCGGTCGCGCCCCGTTGGGTAAGCGTTTCGAGAAGAAAGGAGCCGAGGAAACCTGCACCACCGGTGACGCAAATGCGTTTATTTTGCCAGAACTTGGGATTGGATTGATAAGCCATAATTACTCCTAAACTTGAGTTTCGCTCAAGACATAACAGGTGAAGCGCTATTGGACGATAAACTGTGCATTACGGTAGCGTTGATCGTGTGGGTTACTGATCAAGCCTGTGCGGATGGCATGAAGCACGTCGCGGATGCCGTCGTCAGGTGTCAGCCTGGTTTGAAAGCCTAATTCGCGCCGGATTTTTTCATAAGAGACGGATATATCGCGCATATCCCCACCAAAGGACATATCTTTGTATGTAACAACCGTCTCAGGCATACGTTTGAGTACTAGCTCCACAATCTGATCCTTCGTATAGTTGCCATTTTCTGAGCCCAGGTTATAAACTTGACAACGGATCTTTTCGTCTGGAGCCTGTAACCCGAGAATGAAACCACGAATTGCATCGTTGATATGTACGAAGGAACGAGAATAACCCCGCTGATAGATGAGCAGCTCGCGCTTGGTATACGCCTCAAGGACGAACTGATTGATAATCAGATCAAAACGGGTGCGGGGGGAGATACCGTACAATGTTGCTAGACGGTAGATAAGAGGTATACAGGAGGAATCGCTCTGAGCAAGGAGAAAGCGTTCGGCAGCGATTTTTGTCTCTGCGTAAAGCGATTGAGGGGTGAGGGGTGAGGCTTCGGTGACCGGTTGACCATCGGCAGAGATACCATAATTACTATAGGAAGAGGCATAAACGAGACGGTTGACCCCTAGTGAAACGGCTTGCTCATAGACACGCTCGGTGGCTTCAACGTTATAGCGCCAGGCAACTTGTCTACCAACTGACTGGCAAGCCGGAAATCCAACAATAGCAGCCAGGTGGACAATTGCATCGGGTTTTTCCCAATCTGAACGCAAGCTTGAGCGTATGACACGAGGCTCGATCACATTCGCCTTGATAAAATGAAAGTTGGGATGTGCAAGATAGCCCAGCAGGGATTCACCACCAAAAAGAAGATCGTCAATGATAGTGACCTTAATCCTAAGGCGCAGCAGCTCACCAGTGAGCAATGAGCCAATATAGCCTGCTCCTCCAGTGATAATTACATGGTTTAGGTGAGTTTCTTCCATATGGGTTTCTCCTTTTCTCATCGAAACGATTCCATACGCAGGGTCACCCTTACCCCGTGGACCACCAAGCTAGGGTCAGATGGATCCGGGCTGATTTTAATACCCTGCTCCAGGCAGGTAAGGCGGCAAATATCAGCGATATCATTGGTCTGACTGGAGAGTTTAGGGTCCTCAAGATCGACCTCGGTTTCTATGTGCACCTGATCAAACCCAGTCTCCTTGACCTCGCCCAGCAGTTCACGCACGCGTTTACGGATGTTACGATAGAGCAAGAAGGATTGTTCTATGTAATCGATTGTAAGACGAGCGCGGAAACTAATGCCTTCAGAAGTGATGATGTACCGTAGCTTACGACGTTCGGCGCGTTTTACCTTGACATAACCTTTAGCGATCATGCGCTTGAGATGCCAATTCACAGTGCCTACCGCAACCCCGAGCTGGGTTGCCAGGGAAGCCTGGGTAATATTTGGATCATTCTCGATTTGTTCGAGCAGGATCATTTCACGTGTGGCTTCTTGGTTTTCAGGCATTGGAAACTTCGAGTCTTGAGGTTAGATTATTTTCGACAAATCAAAATTCAGTAGTTGAATTTCAACGACTGAATTATAACTCAATTTAGCAAAATTATGTGAATTGGATCGTGGATATATTCACTATAATCGTGGAGATAGGGAATTAACACACATCAAAGTTCCCTACGATACGCAGGATATCAAACCCTTCGGCAAAGGGACGCTCTGCCAGGGCGCCATGGCGGACGAGGGTGGCACGCAAGACTGAATCATCAAAGTAGTATTTATCGTTGTAGGTAGAATATTCAGAAAGTGCTTGAATTTTCCGCTCAACATCTGCAGCAGTAACTTCCACGAGGAAGTGAGGAAAAAAGCCATAGCTACTGCGCAGAGCGTCAAACCCCAAGACGGTGGTACCGCGAAAAGCACGCAATACTTCCTCGGTGGTCTGCTGGTGGTCTTGATGAATATCGGCGCGGGTGTGTGTGATGACAATATCGGGCTGATATTCGTGGTTGAGCTGGTACAGATATTCAAGGATTTCCTGGCGAAGCTCAGGAAAACGGCGGGTGGCAAAGGCCTCCAGTTTAACCTGGTCGCGCGGTACACCCAGGATGTCCATGCTGTGGTAGTGTTCTTCAACCAGATTGGTGAGCAAAGGATTATTTTGGTTATCGGATAAGGTGGCGCATAGGATATCCGTTTTGTCTTTGATGTTGGAGATAAAAGCACCACAACCCAGCTCGATATCATCGGGGTGAGCGCCAATAAAACAGACTTTTTTCCCATAGAAGAGCATCATATTCTTTCCTTCTCTGAACCAAGTTTATTGTTGGTCAAATCCCACATGTTCCCGTCGCTCCATACCTGTATTTAGATTTCCCGGTCTTGGGAGGTTTCCTCCAAATCGATTGAGCTGTGGTTACCAGATAAATCATATTTTGATGCATTGCTGAAGTCACAGTTCTTTTGTATTTGCGTAGTATTGTACTAGTTTAGACCAGCCTGACCTCGAAGGTTGACTCCAGCTGTCTCTCAGATTGCCCTACTTGGTGGCGATAAAACCACCGACGACTTTTGTCATCACCAGCTTACCATCTTGGGCAATGCGACGTTCAGCTACGATTTTGATTTGCTGCATGACGTGTTCAAACTCTCCGGATTCATCGAATAGGCTTTTCCATAACTTGCGATCTTCAGATAGGGATGCGCGGGTATAAGCAAGGAATGGATCAACAGTTTCGAAAATCAGCGGGTTTTCAAAAATTTGGATTTCAACTTTAGAAAACAGGGCTTGAATCGCCTTATGGATCAGGCTGGAATAGCGTGAGCTGCCAGGCATGGGTGGGATAGGCTTTTCAGTAGCCTCAAATATAATCTCATAAAACAGGCTTTTGTTTTCAGGCATCGGACCAGTAGTAAACAAGCAACCACCTGGCTTAATAACCCGGTGCATCTCAGAAATGGTAAAGGGAATATCCTGTGAATAATAAATTGCGAAGCAGGAGGTAAGCAGATCATACTGGTTATCCTCAAGTGGAAATTTGTGGTTGAAATCCAGATCAATGAATTTTATCCGATTACCGATCTTGGAATTTTCCTGGCGTGCTTTTTCGAGCAGCTCTGGATTGACGTCACCACCAGTGATATCTGCCTCACCTTCTAATGCTTTGTAGAATAGGAAGCATTGTTTACCTGCCCCACACCCAACGTCCAGAATTTTCCAACCTTTTTGCGGATTAATAAGGTGTAGCATCCATTCATCGATGTCGCGGCTTCCATATTTTTTATGGATATCTATACGAGCAAGCAAGTCACTGGTAGTTTCCTGATAATCGATTTTCGTCATATTTCCTCTATTATTGGTTTCCGGGATAGTGTGTGATTATATCGTTACTTGCATGGGTTAAGGCGAGGGGTGTATAAAACCAAGCCGACGGAATCTAACTTTATGGCTGGCTCGTAATAGCATAATACGGGTTCGGAGACGCGTGCCACCCAAGCATCGTTTTCTTCACCGAAACTATGACTTCTACCCTGATATTGGATGACTAATGGCTCTGAGACAATCATGGCGAAGCGTTGATTGCTTACATCGGCTTTGAAAGCATCCATATAGGCGGTGTTATTAGACATTGCCATTTCCATCAGGAAGACTAGCTCATATTCGGGAATCAGGGGAATATTTTGGACATAATTGAAAGTCAACAAGTGCCGCTGGCTGATGAATAACACTTCACCACTACGATTTACAACCTGCTGGGTTTCGGTGTTTATGGTTTGTAAGGCAGCCTGTGCTACAGGAAAGTTCCTTTTAGGCAGTTGTCCACCCGTGGTCAGGGTGAAATATACGGGGATGACCAAAGCAGCGGCGATGAATATACCTTCGCTTATTCTGAACAGTGTAGAAGATGCTGAAGAAAGACGACTCTGAATATTTTCGTACGGTTGAGCCGGTTGATCAGGTTGAAAACGGTTAAAGAAGACATAACTGCCAATTACGAATAGGAGAGTTAGGTATGCATCCAGATTATGCAGATTGCTTCCCCCCCCGATTTTGACGCTGACGATTACACCTCCTACAAAGAGTACGCCCAGGATGGCAGCTAATCCCAGTATACGAATGAGATGAAATTCTTGCCAGTGGCTGATTAGACGCATAATCATCAGACCAATAAACGGTAAAGAGACGAGGAGTGCGCTCGGCAGGATACCCAGGGGGAAAGTCTGGTTCGGCAGCAGGCGGTACCAAAGTAGATTTGATGTAAAGCTGGATCCGAACCAGGCTTGTGGATTGCCTGACCAAAGCTGGTACGCTTGCTGGCTCGCATAGGCGACGCCAGTCCCTACCAACACCCAAATGGCGGGAGGGTAAAGGTATCTCCAAACAGGATTGCCTTTTGCTTTGACTTCCATCAAGTAAAGGGCGGACACCAATAGCCCAGGGACAGGCAACCAGTTCACCCGACTAATCCCTGCCCAAAGGGAAGCAATCAGGACAACGAGTAGAGTACGCCAGAAATGATTGCTGTCATAGCCCAATAAAATCAGAATCACCATGAATAGCAGGTGGTAATAGACGGGTCCTTGAAAGAGAAAAAGGAATCCCAACAATGTCATACTCAGGGATACGACCAACGGTTTGCTACGCGCAGAGAGGTCAAGCTTGCGAACCAACAACCAGCTGGTTATGGAAGCTGTGGTGACCCATAAAATCACCTGCCAGAATCTGCTAAACCAAAGGGAAGAATTGGGGATTAAAAATGGAATCGACTGCAGCAGGTAGCGGCTGGGATGTAAGACGGAGGGTGGAACCGAAAGACCGTATACCTGCTTTGATAACCAGAGTGAAGCGTAATAATATCGGCTAGCTTCCGACCAGGCAAGTGAAAACGGATAGGATGAAATATCAGGGATGAAACTGGCTAGCTTGTAGGCAGTAGCATAACCCAATGTGGTGATCAGGAGAGCAGCACTCCAACCCTGACGTGGCCACGTCTGACGGAATAGGAAAGCTCCTCCTAAAGAAATCAGACAAAAAATCCCCAAACGAATAGGAATATTAGCCAGGAGGCTGATGGCAGGCGACATTACCAACCAGGGAAACAGGGCAAATGATATTATGTAAATTATGCCGTAAACTTTACGGGACATGAATTATCTCAAATTAGCAAATACTGTGTGGATATAGACAGTTGGGTCTGCGATGAAACCATTACCCAAAATCCATAGCAATTTGGTGGGTGGGCTGATGAGAAATACTCCTTAACCATGTTATTTTCTACCAGCCATGATATCCGGGATGAACAAAGCTCCGGGAAGGCTGGCTATCATTTGCAGGAGGCGCATCAATAAAGCCAGTGTGAGACCGGAGGATTGGAATATACCCCCAATTGCGACATAGAAAAATGTAATGGCAAGTTCTTGTACACCCATGCCATTAATTGAAATGGGAATTAAGGTGATGAAATATGTAGCGCTCCATAATCCCATTACCAGCCAGAATGAGATATGCTCGCCCATTCCACCTAACAATAATCTGATCATGGCAAAAGTGCAGAGCATGTGCATCCAGGTGAAACCGAGCGCACCCAGAAGTGAGCGTGGTTTATTGATCCATACCTTAAGCGCCAGCATAAGATCATGTAAAAAACGCCGAATTTTTTCTGCTATTGGATTAAGCCAAGGAATTGTTATGCTCGTCGCAGGCAAGCTTGTGGCATACTGAATATAAGCCGGTATACCAAACGGAAGTGCCATAGCCATACCAGTCATGCCAATCAGGCGATCGACGACCAATGACGCTAAGCTGATTGCCTGGTCAAACCCCAGACGGATTGCCCCTGCTAAACGCACAACATCGCCACCAATCGTGGTAGGTAAGAAGTTGGAGGAGAACAGCATGGCGAAGGTCAAACGGATAGATTGGCGGGGAGTAATGCCAGTTCCAGCGGAGTGCATCAACACATGCCAACGTCCTGCCACTGCAAAACGCGAGATCATGACTAAGATTAGTGCCAAAACAAAACGCCACCAGGCAATCTGCCCAGCAGCGGAGACAATCTCTGACCAACCTTGCCGACTCAGTAGATATATGAGCAATCCAACTGCCAAAATTGTACCCAACCAGCGCAGCCATGAGGAACGGGCAGGCTTGGCAACAGCATCCTGACCAGGAGGTGCTTCGGTTTGAGAGCCTGGATAAGACGGCTTCTTACTCAGGTGATCTCCCCTCCGAGGCGCTTTAGATCAGAATCCACCATCATTTCTACTAAGCTATTGAAATTCACTTTGGGCATCCAACCAAGTTTCTGACATACACTAGTTGAATCTGCGACCAGCAGGTCGACTTCGGCTGGGCGGAAAAAGCGAGGGTCTTGGATGACATAGTCGTGATAATCCATTCCAAGGTATGAGAAAGCTTTTTCACAAAATTCACGGACGGAATGAGTTTCACCTGTACCCACGACGAAATCCTCAGCATGGTCATTTTGCATCAATCGCCACATGGCATCAACGTAGTCTCCGGCAAATCCCCAATCGCGGCGAGCTTCGAGGTTCCCAAGGTATAGAGCTTTTGCCAGGCCTAACTTAATTCGAACTGCCCCGTGAGTAATCTTGCGGGTAACAAATTCAGTTCCGCGCCGCGGGCTTTCATGATTAAATAGGATGCCAGAGACCGCGAACAGGTTATACGATTCGCGATAATTAACCGTGATCCAGTGTCCATAAAGCTTGGCAACACCATATGGGCTGCGGGGATAAAACGGAGTAGTCTCCCTTTGGGGAACTTCGTGTACTTTCCCAAACATTTCACTGGATGAGGCTTGATAATATCGCGTTCTTGGGCTGAGCAAACGAATAGCTTCCAACATTCGGGTAACACCCAAGGCGGTGACTTCACCTGTAAGCACGGGCTGGTTCCAGGAGGTGGGAACAAAGGATTGGGCGGCAAGATTATATACCTCGTCAGGTTTGTATTGCTCGATAAGGTCCATCAGGGAACTCTGGTCATGCAGATCACCCTGGATGACGTCTATCTGATCCTGGATGTGTAGGATGCGCTCGAATGTGACCACACTGGAGCGACGCACCATTCCAATTACTCGATAGCCTTTCGATAGCAGCAACTCTGCCAGATAAGAGCCATCCTGACCTGTAATTCCAGTGATTATTGCTGTTGGCACGATGATTCTCCTCAACTGTCAAAATTCAATGATTGAATTATAAACTAGAATTCCGTGAAGACGGTTTGATTTTATGTTGATGATCCCAGATAACTCCACCTACAAGGATTGCCCCACAAATAAGGAGGATGATCAATGTCATCAATTTGATATCCAAATGAATGAAACCGGGATAATAGCGCCCTAAATACCATTCAGTGAAAAGCCCAACGAAGACCACCTCGACAGCTAACCAACGCCAAAGCCAGGAATCGCGACGGGCGCATGCCCATTCCCATGCCCAGGCGACCAGAATGACCTGCCAAAGCAGGAAGATAGCTCTATAGCGCGGATTATCCCATTGATCAGCACCGGCGTTTAAGGCAGCTACTATGATCCACGCCCAATTGATGATACTGATCCAAATTAGTTGATAACGCCGGGTTTCGGTGCGATTGCGAAATATGCCTAGTGCACCATAGACAAGGAAGAGAGCTAATGCATACCATCCTGCGGCTCGAAGGAAACCGATGATCCGCATGATCCAAGCTGCACTCGGGTCACCCACGATGGCGGGTAGTACAGGCTGGGCAATCCCATATACCAAAATGATCAGCCAGCGCCACTGTTCACCAACGCTCTCCAATATACTTTGGAATATCCCAGAGCTACGCTCGAGCAGGTAGCTTTGAAAGGTAAAGTTGTTCTGGAACCAGGTAAGGTAGACGCTTAAAGGTCCGCTACCCTGTAATGAGGGCAGCTTGGCCAGGATCAAGCTCGCCACCAGTATAGCAACCAGGAGAAGGCTGACCAACAGGATGATGATCAAGATCGTCTGTCGCTGTTTGAGAGCTTGTAAAGTGATGGGATCGAAAAGCCAAATTCCTAAAAGAACAGCAAAGGAGATGAAACTCACCAGCGGTTGAGTAGGAACCAAGAATATCAATGAAAGAATGATCCAAAACCATCCCAACTTATTCCGAGCCTGAATTTCGGATAATCCATAGAAAGATATGGCAGTCATCGGGATCACGATCGCCTCCCGCATTTGACTGCTGCCCAATAAAACACTCTCTGGATACACGACAAATAACCATACTGCAAGTAAGGCGATTTTATCTCCGAACCATGAACGTAAAGCCTTCCATAGGCATAAAACACCCAAGGTAGAGAGAGCGGCACCAATTATAAGGATCAGGAAGGGACGATGTGCATCCGGGCTAAGGAAACGATATATAAAGGCACTCAAAGCAAGCATGCCTCCGTATTGGTCACCTGTGAATTGACCAGAGAGAGCCTTATTTATTGAGTTTCCAGAGACTGCCAGACTCCAGGCTTGATTATCGCGGATATATGCATCTGTGTAGACATAACCAGCTTGATGCTCTTCATTGTTTTGGTAACCGAAAATGGGTAACAAAAGAGTCAAGGCGACACCGATCCCCAGGCGAAGAAAAAAAGAAATCAGAGCGACCGTAGTGACTATTTGACTGGCTTTAACTGCCTTCCAAATCCCATATATGCTGACGGCACCAATCCCGAGCAATATGGTATAAGCGATCCAGCTTTGAAGCAGATGCCCGCTTTTATCCATGAATGCAAGCAGGGCTGCGATGATGAGAACCACAAAGCTTATCATCCAGAATTCTTTTTTAAATCGAATTTTGTTCATGCTCGAAGGCTCGAATGGGAAGGGATATGACTAATGCTGAGAGGAGGATGTGGATAAAGTCTGTTTATGGATAACCAGTTGAAAGATGAAGACAGTAACCCATAAAACCACCAGCGATTGGAGAGGCACCAGAAAGCGTGGATTATCTCCATGGTCGAGAAGAGTTTGCAGGATGGATGTAATCCAGATATTGCCCAGCAACATCCAGAAAAAGGCATATAAGGTAGGGCTGGTAAACCAGATGGGTAGTGGTGATGGTTTACGGCGTATGGCTGAGAGTAATTCGATGAGAGTAAAAGAAAAAGAAGTCGAAATGAAGATGAGATTGATAATAAATAACAGGGCACGCTGGATTAAGATTGCCAATCTGACCGCGTTTGCCAACCATGGAATGTGTAAGGCATCTGCAGACCAATAGAATGAAGTTCGCCAGAACATCCACCAACCTGAGATGGCGCTTTTAATAAATAAGAATGGATGATTAAGAATCAGCTGGATTGAGATGCGCGTGAGCACCCTGGAAAGGCTGTAAAAACTATAACCCGATACCTGGCTCATCTCAGGTATCGCATCCCAGATCGCGTTGGTTTGGGTGCCATATTGAGCAATATGAGCATCCCGATATTTGATATATGTACCCCTCAGCGCGGCATATTCGTCCGGAACGTATTCAAAGAAATTGCCCGTGTGCTGCACGAGGTGATAACCGGTCATAGTCGTAAGGGACCAATCACCAAATTGCTTATGGATGAAGGCTATCCAACCCCCGAGCAATAAGGCGACCGGAACTAGAAACGCGATACCAAAACGCCATGGAAGATGAGGATAATCGGATGGCTCCTTTTGAGGACTATCACCTCCCTCGCCTTCCAGCTTTGCAGGATTTTTGAACAGCTTGAATTCGAGCCAAAGAAATATAAGTATGAAGAATGGAAGATAGATGAATAACGGACGAACCAGGAGAGTAATTGAGGAAATCAATCCCAATAAAAAAGCCAACCAGAGGCTGCGGATTTTTGGATATAAAAACCAGGCAAGCACCCCAACCATGGTCAAGACCAGCAGGAAGGTAGTTAATGACTCAGTCAGAAGGTTGGATTCATAAAAGAGTTGGCCCAAGTTAAGGGTGTGTGCCAGAGCGATTAACCCTCCAAACCAGAGTTTATCTGTCAGCTTCCAACCGATATAAAATAAGAGGAAGGTGGTTACGAACCCTAGAAGAAGCTGAATTAGCCAAACCCGCTGGTCACTTCCCGCCAGGGCTAAAAAGACTGGATAACCGGGTGTTCGGGTACCATCATAATTAGCAAAACCATGTAATACAGATTCTGCCAGGCGACGATAGCTGGGAGTGTCACTATATGTAACAGGCCGGTAGAGGATGATTACCAGCAGCCGTTCAAGAAATGCCAATGCGAACACAATGCCCAACCATAAGGTTGGTGAGTGAGACTTTTTGTTAATAAGGAAGGGTTTGGATTCAGACATGCGAGATATAGTTTTATAGCTAAGAGATGAACCCTTGCAGCGCTTTGCGTGCTCGTTCCAACCAGGTGTACTGTTGGATATCCTGCCAAGCATGATCGGCTAATGCATTTCGTTTTTCCTCATCATAGATCAAGTTACCCAGTGCCTCTGACCAAGCCTCAATGTCCTCAGGCGGGCAAAGAATAGCATTAGAGGAGTTCAATATTTCACGGATGACAGGAAGGTCGCTGGAGATGATCGCCCGTTTGCAAGCCATATACTCAAACATTTTCATTGGGCTGGCATAAGTAGTTGAATTTCCACCGCTACTCCCAGTGATCACTCTTTCGTAAGGCATCAGCAGGACATCTGCTGCCGCCTGGTACAACGGAAGCTGGCTGTTTTCAAGGAATCCTGTCAGACTGATATTCCTGATGTTTTCAGCAGACAGACGCTCGCGCCAGGCTTTTACATCTTGTTGGCGTCCACCCACCCATAAAAAGTTGATGCTCGGGAAACAGCGGGCGAGTTCTGTCAATAAGGACATTCCACGCCCGGGATATAAATGTCCGGTATAACCGACCGTCATTGTGGGTGGCAAATTTAAGCGCTTTCGCGCCGCACTTGGTTCAGGTAAATCGGTGTAACGCTCCATGTCCACGCCATTGGGGGACATTTGCATGAGATGCTGATCACTAAGATCGATATTGAACCGTTGATGTAACTGATTGGCAAGGGCATGGGTAATGGGTAAAAGGCGTTTTTTACCAGGAATTTTCTGAAATAGGCGAAACAATGTTGGTCCAAACCTGCCTTCAGGTGGTCCGTGAAGCTCGATGATCACAGGTAGGTGAGCAAGTAGCGAAAAAATTCCTGCCTGGATGAACCACACATAGGAGATATCTACTTTTAATTGGCGTGCCTTTCGGGCAGCCAGGAAAGCAAAATCGTAGCGACTAAGACTCAACCGGGAGGATAGCCACTCAATCGGGAATTGCGTTTTGAGCCCATAGAAGGAGGCTAAATCAATATTTTTAAGTTGGTGCTTGTATCGGGGCAGGAAGAGATGCACTTCATGCCCAAGCTGGCTGATTGCCTGACAGGCTTTCATCACCTGCATGCTATTCGCGGTGGTGGAGGGCACACGGGAAGCAGAAATACAGGCTACTATCATACAACAAATCCAGATTTCACACTGGCAAGTCCTTTGAAGCAGGCTCGACGGCCGTAATATCTCGAGCTTCATGGTCCCGAATTTCACGCCAACCCCGCCAGGCAGTTATCCCAACAGATACTCCCAAATACCCTGCAAGGATAGCCGACATAATTAGATAGCCACTTCCATGGACCAACCAAAGAATGAGTAAGATTTCAATCACGCCGACTGCCAAAGCCACAAAAAGCGGATAAGAGGGCTTTCCGAAGGCAAGCAATAAAGGTCTGTTCCAGTTGAGGATATTCGCTGTGCCGTATCCAACTAACAGAATCAACACCACCGGGTAAACCGGAGCAGTTGAAGGACCATATACCAATGGGATCAACCACCAACCTAAGAGAGCAATCCCAGCCGTGGCTGCCAGAGTCCAGACACCCGCAATGGAGCTGACACGTTTGAGTAAACTGCGGGTTTTTTGCCACTGGCGGAGGACAATAGTGCGGGTAATTTCAGTATAGGTCGGCCAGGTGAATGGATCGATGGGCAGGGTGATGAAATTGATGATGGATAATCCCAGCTTAAAATAGCCAACGTAACTCTGAGCTACATTTGCCGGGCTCAAGTAGGAAAGATATAGAAGGGCATTGTCACGGGTGACAAGATTGACGGTACCATTCAGGTTAGTGTTGATTGCGAATCCAAAAATATCCCGCCATTCCTTTACTTGTTTCAGGGATGTGGACCACCAACCACGACCTAAGGTTTGGTTCATCTGCACGATTGCCGAGATGGAGATGGCAACACCAGCGAAAGTTTTCCCCAAAAGGTAGGCACTGAGAACTTCAACAACCCCGCGCTTTAGGAGGAAAGCGACGAGAATTAAAATAAAGGTGATAATACTTTGGATGGTATTGATAATTGCCAACCGATCAAAGCGTTTATGGGCTTGAAGAACGCCAGTGGAGGTTTCATAAACCAGGTTTGCGATTAGCATCAACCCGTAGAATGGAAACAAGAATGCCACAGAAGGGTCTTTAGCTAATAGTCGGGCTGCCCAGGAGGTCAGCAATAGTAAAACCAGGTAAGCCAGGATCGAAGTGGCAGCTTCTACAAGACCTATCCCTTTGACGATGGCGGCCGCTTGTAGGTTATTGGTGGTTTTTTGAATGACACCATCAGAAGCCTGGATACTCTCAGCATCATCTTTTTGACCAACGGCCAAGGTCTGTCCAAGGTATTTGACCACGACTTCGCTCATGCGGAAGGAGAGCAGACGATTGATATTTGAAGCAAAGGTTTGGACTGTAGCGACCAACCCCAAGCCGTTGACACCTAAAAGTCGCGTAACAAAGATTGAGCTGAACATGCCCAGAGCGGCAGAAATGGTGTTACTGCTGAAGAGGTAGCTGGTGTTTTTTAGTACCCCTCTGAGCAGTTTATCCTGCCACCAAGTGCGAAGCATATTCAGCATAAGAGGATATGATTAAGTGTTCAGTGAGATAAGCCGTGGATAGTGAAAAAACGTCAAGGGGTAAGTATATCGCTCGCCCACGAACGTTCCTGGTTGTACCAATTTACTAAATTTGCGACACCATCGTTCAAACCAATTTTCGGTTTCCAATCCAACAATTTAAGCGCTTTATTGACATCGGCCCAATTTGTGGACATATCCGCTGGATGAGGGGGGTAATATTCAATTTTGGCTGTTCGCCTGGTCAGGGATTCGAGCAAGCGAATCAGGTCGTTGATTTTAATGACTTCATGCCCACCCAGGTTGATGATCTCATATCCCAATGGTTTGAGTCCGAGTAAAGTTCCCCGGGCAATGTCATCCACGTAAGTAAAACCCCTCGACTGCTCCCCATTACCATTTACTCTTACAGTTCGACCTTCGCTGATCCATTGGGTGAAACGGAACATGACCATATCAGGGCGCGGAGCTGGGCCATAGACTGTAAAATAGCGGAATATAGTGACATCCAGGCCATATAAATAATGATAGACTTGGCATAAAACTTCAGCACTTTTTTTTGTGGCGGCATAGACTTGCAAAGGAAGATCACTGCTGTAAGTTTCGGGAGTTGGCAGAGGGGCCTCTTTACCATAAACACTGGAGGTAGAAGCGAGGATGAATTTGGGTATATTCTGCTCCCGGCAGAATTCTAGCAGGTTCAAGGTGCCGGTAATGTTGGTATCCACATATACCCAGGGGTTCTCGACGGACTGGCGTACACCTGCCCGGGCTGCCAGGTGGATGACTGCGGTATACTTTTGGTGCCGCAGGGGTGATGTATCAGCAAAAGCTTTGCGTTCGGCAATATCTGACCGGTGAAAGGTGAAATATGGATGATGCTCGAGCTTCTTCAAGCGATATTCCTTCACGCGCACATCGTAGGCATCATTCATATTATCCACCCCTACGACATTATGGCCTGCATCAAGCAGTAATTCGATCACACGTGAAGCGATAAATCCGGCTGCACCGCTTACCAGATAAATTTCCATAATCTAAAGCCGCACTACTTTTGGATTCTTCTTACCCAATTTTCCTAAGGCGTTACGAGAGTCAAATATGAACTTTGCCTCCTTAAGGATGGCTTTATAATCGTACACGGAGTGATTAGTAATAATGACCACGCAATCTGAGTGGCGTACTGCATCCATCACATCCGTGACTCTTTGCATCTCGATATCGTCGTGTGTGCGCAGGCGAGCAATATAAGGGTCATGGTATTCAACCTGAGCCCCTTTCTTTTGAAGCAGTCCAATCACATCCAGAGCAGGTGATTCACGGATATCGTCGATATCCGGCTTGTAAGCTGCTCCCAAAACCAGGCATTTGGATCCTTTCAGCGATTTTCCCCGATCGTTGAAAGCGTCTATTACTCTGCTGACCACGTAGCGAGGCATGTTGGTGTTAATATCAGCGGCTAATTCGATGAAACGTGCATTATATTGAAACGCCTTCATTTTCCAGGAAAGATACAGCGGATCGATAGGGATACAATGGCCTCCGAGACCTGGACCGGGTGTGAACTTCATAAATCCGAAAGGTTTGCTAGCCGCAGCATCAATCACTTCCCATACATCGACACCGAGACGTTCACACATGATTGCCAGCTCATTGACCAGACCAATATTAATCATCCGGAAGGTGTTTTCAAGCAATTTGGAGAGTTCAGCTGTTTCAGCTGAAGAAACTGGTACAACCGTTTTTAGAGCCTCTGAGTACCAGGCTGCAGCTACTTCAGTGCACTCTTCAGTAATACCGCCAATCACCTTGGGGGTATTAAGTGTGGTCCAATCCTCACGTCCTGGGTCAACCCGCTCCGGAGAGAAAGCCAGGAAAAAGTCCTTACCGACCACGAGTCCTTTATCCTTACCAAGTTTGGGGAGCAAGACTTCACGGGTTGTACCAGGATAGGTGGTTGATTCGAGGACAATGATCATGCCCGGGTGAATGTATTTGGCAAGCTCTTCCGTCGCGCTCAGGATGAACGACATATCAGGGTCACCAGTTTTCCTTAATGGTGTGGGGACACAGATACTCACCGCATCACAATCGCGGAGGGCGGAAAAATCTGTCGTGGGAGATAATTTGCCGGTTTTTAGGAGTTTAGCGACCAGTTTGTCAGGTACATCTTGGATATAACTTTCACCCTTGTTCAAGGCATTCACCTTACGAGGGTCTGGATCGATGCCAATGATATGAAAGCCTGCCTCGCCAAAAGCAGCGGCAAGTGGCAAGCCTACATACCCCAGGCCGAGGATACCAATTTTAGCTGAATGGTCACGAAGGGAATTTAGCAATGCATCTTTTATGGGTGTCATATTACCTCTCTTGATTAATATTAGAACAAACTCAGCTGAGTAGGTTCAGATTTATTTTCGGGTGGTTTTTCTTCTTTGACGATGGGAGACTCATCTGCTTTGGAGATTAACTCCGGCAGGCGGGTGAAATCGCGCTCCACTGATATTTTCAGAGATGGCTGGTGTAAGGCAGCTGCGGGATGGAACATAGGCACCACCAGGCGTCCTTTGATCCGAAATGATTGTCCATGCACATCGCTAATCTTGGCGTTAGGCAGGAAACGTGCCATTGAAAAACGTCCAAGGGTGACAATCACCTTGGGGTTAATTACCTGGATTTGACGTTCCAGGTAATCACTACAAGCCGCCAGCTCATCAGGGAGAGGATCGCGGTTATTAGGAGGTCGACATTTGACTACATTACCAATAAAAACTTGCTCTCGGTGCAGATTTATTTTGGCTAATAATTCTTCCAGATATTTTCCTGCGGCACCAACAAAAGGGCGACCCTGTTCATTTTCGTGGAACCCCGGTCCTTCACCGATAAACATAATCTCAGCATCCACCGGTCCTTCGCCAGGGACAGCTAATTTACGCGAATGGTGCAACATACAGCGTTGACACACCGAAACCTCCCTGGCAATTTGAGCCAGAGTGGCTTCAGCAAGACGCTTTTTTTCTTCATCCACTAGCTGCCTCCTTAGAAATGTTGCGTAAGTATAAAGGATAACTGTTCATTTATCCATGGTTTGTATTGCAGCTATAGATCCAATTTATTTAACCAGGCAAGATACTGTGACCCGAGTTTATCGATGGTCATTAAAACTGCATCCTCGTTATTATCTTTATAATAATGAAATTGTCGTCCAACGATTGCGAACCCAAATTTCGTGTACATCTGTTGGGCTAGCAGATTATTTTCACGGACCTCCAGCGTTGCAAGGATTGCCCCCCGTTGGATGGATTGGCGCAGCACCTGTGCCAGTAATAATTTCCCGTAACCCAACCCTTGAAATTCTGGATGGATAGCTAATGTGGCAATATGAGCTTCATCCACTACGATCCAAACAACAGCCATACCGATCACTCTAGGCTGTGCATCGCTAGGAATTATCTCTGCGACCAATGCAAGGGTGGCAGGGTTCTCAATCAGCTCAAAAAGATAGGATTTCTCAGGCCATGGCAAAGCAAATGAAAGAACATCAATCTCATGGACGCGGGGGACGTCCTCCAATTTCATTGGGCGAAACCTCAATGTTTGGATCTGAACTGGTTGGGAGGGGTGGGACACAGACACGGCCTGATTTTACTAGAATCGATCAGTGAGTTAATTCACTGCAGAAAACTGGTTATTCTAGGATTGGTTCACCCAGGTGTAGATAAGTCGGGGAGAGAGTCGCGGGATCGTCGACATCTCCTGACGTCCAACGCTTCCATGCCAGCTCTGCCAATAATGAAGGACGGCGAATAGAGTGAGCTGGTGAGGCGAGGATAACATTTTTGTATTTCCTCGCCAATGCATGCTGTTGCTCTTCTGTAAGTTCACCACAGACCAGGGTAGGCTCATGAATATGACGGGAGAGTTTTAGGGCGTCCATAATCTCGATGGGTGGATTTAGCTCCCAATGACCATTGGTTAACGTGTACCACCCGACCGCCAATCGACCACGTCCTGCCTGGAGTACAGCTGCTAAGGATACTTCGGAAGAGATCGGTTGTGATTCAGCAACGATATCAAGGGTTGGAATTCCAATTATCGGCAAGTGACATGCCAGGGCAATGCCTTTTGCCACAGCCAAACCAATGCGTAAGCCTGTGAAGGATCCGGGTCCGGTTGCGACTGCCAGGAGTTTGAGATTTTGAATTTCCAAACTCGCGCGGGAAAGTGTTTCCACAATTGCGGGAGCAAGCTCGATCGTGTGGTAATCGTGGCTTGCCCAGATTGTTTCGCTGAGGACCTGGCTGCCATCATAAATGGCGATACCAACATTGCGCGTGGAGGTATCAATGGCTAAAAGCACTCACCCTCCGTACACCAATTTACGAAAACGAGACAATAATTCTTCATAATCCTGGCCTCGAGCAGAGAATATCAAATCCCGCTGGATATCATCAATATAATTCAGGTGGACCCATAAACCATACTCAGGCAACACTGACTGGACGCGCTCCGCCCACTCGACAATCATAGGCCCTTGGTCAAGCATATTCTCCAAATCGAGATCAACCGCTTCGGCTGGACCGTTCAAACGGTAGGCATCAAGGTGAAAAAGACGTAAGCCATCCGTATGTCGGTAAACATTAACAAGGACAAAAGTCGGGCTGGAGACTGGATCGAGTGATCCCCAGCCTGCTGCAATCCCTTGTACCAGTGTGGTTTTCCCTGATCCAAGCTCACCTACCATGGCGACCATGTCGCCAGGCTTGAGCAATGCTCCAAGCCGCATACCCACCCGCCGGGTCTGTTCAGTACTTCTGCTAATGATCTCCAGAGAGTGGGAATCGAGAATAGGCATGAGCGGATTATACAGCGGATTATTAAAAAAGCATAACTCGATCCACAGAACCTGACCCTGTGCGTAAGTTGTGAGGTGATGATGGCTATCCTTTCATTTTTAGGTTAGCCAGTGAAGCAGCTACACGTTTCATGCCTACATTCTCGAAAAAAATATCCACTATCTCATCATCATCTTGGATACGACTGCTTAACACCATACCGTCTCCCCAAACAGGATGCTGTACATGTGCACCAGGCTGATATCTTTGTGATATGACACTCGCAGTTCCGGGGCGTTTTGATTCCCATTGAATATTTTTTGAATCAAAGCTGGTCAAATTCGTTAGTCGCATTGTTCGCAAGGAGCTGGTATCATCCAGGAGGGTATCTGGGATGTCGGATAGGAACCGAGATGGCTCAACAGGATCTGGGTATCCAAATGCACTTCGGTTTTGTGCATATACCAGGTAAAGCCTATCTTTCGCACGGGTGACGCCTACATATAACAGCCTTCGTTCCTCCTGCATGGCTTCTGGATCGTCAAAAGATCGCGAATGGGGAAGTGTTCCTTCATTCAATCCAGAGATAAATACTACCGGGTATTCCAACCCTTTGGCAGCGTGCAATGTCAGCAGAGTGGGAACATTAGCACTGGTTTCAATTGTGTCTTGATCAGATACAAGGGCGATGTTTTCGAGGAATTCACTCAGAGTTCGATCCTGGTACTCAGAAGCCAGGCGGCGTAACTCCATCACGTTTTCCCAGCGGTCGTTGCCTTCATCCGTGCCATCATCAATATACACATGATAATCGGTTTCGTCAATAATGCGATCCATGATCTTGAGCGGGTCAAGCCCACCCACCTGAGTAATCCAGCGTGATATTAACTCTCCGAAGCCCGCCAGGATAATCATAGCTCGATGGGGGAACGTGGTTTCGAAGTGCTCTCCATCGCCACCCATCTGGAGCAATAGTTCACCTGGGGTCAGGCCGATTTTCTGAGCTTGTGTGCGCAAGACTTGTAAGGTTTTATCACCAACGCCTCGCGGAGGCACATTGATGACTCTGAGCAAACTCAGCTCGTCATTTGGGTTATGCACCAGGCGCATGTATGCAATGACGTCTTTGACCTCACGGCGACCATAGAATCGTTGGGCACCAACGAGTTTGTACGGCAACCCGGCATGGAGAAACGCCTCCTCCAGTAAACGGGATTGCGCGTTTGTGCGGTACATGACAGCCACATCCCCCGGTTTGATTTGCTTGCGTCCAACAAGGCTGGCGATCGTATCAACAATGAATGAGGCTTCCTGACGGTCATCATCTGTCTCATGTAACGTAACTTTTAGACCCTCGCTACGCTCGGTAAATAATCTTTTTGGTGTGCGGTTCGGGTTCGGGTCGATGACCGCCATTGCTACATCCAGGATTTGTTGGGTAGAACGGTAATTCTGCTCCAATAGAATGACCTGCGCATCGGGATAATCCTGTTCGAAGCGTAGAACATTGCGATAGTCTGCCCCACGCCAACGATATATTGATTGGTCGGCATCCCCCACCGCGAAGATGTTATTGTGGTAGGAGGATAACCTTCTTAATAGGACGTATTGAGCCAGGTTGGTGTCCTGAAATTCGTCCACCAGGACGTGCTCGTACCGGCGGGCATAGCGTTCGCGTACTGCAGGGTTATCGTCCAGTAAGAAAGCAGTGTAAAGAAGCAGATCATCAAAATCCACCGCGTTGTTCGTCAGGAGCATTTGCTGATAGCCGATGTATACCCGCTTAACGATTTCGTCGCGATAGGTTTGAAGAGGATATTCATCAGGAAGAATCAATTCATTTTTTGCATTGGAGATGGAATTCAGGATCGCCAGAGGCCGGTATTGCTTGTCATCCAGGTTCAAGTCAGCAATGACACGCTTGACCAAACCCATCTGGTCATCTTCATCAAAGATGACGAAGTTTGAATTGAATGGCAGATGTTCCGCCTCACGGCGGAGGATACGGGCGCAAGTAGCATGGAAGGTGCCTAGGGTCACTCCGCGTGCACCTTCTCCCAATAAATTGATTACCCGATTTTCCATCTCACGGGCGGCTTTGTTGGTAAAAGTGACTGCCAGAATGTTATATGGCCGTACTCCCATCTTACCAATCAAGTATGCGATGCGTTGGGTGAGAACACGTGTCTTACCAGAACCGGGTCCCGCCATTACCAAGACGGGACCCAAACCTGCAATAACAGCCTGTTGTTGTTGTGAATTTAGACCAGCAAGAAGGTCCATCCGGCAAATTCTACCATACTTGTAAAATGCGATATTTTTCGATAATTCTCCCTTCACCCGCTTGAAAGGCAGGGGTCAGAGGAGGGTATGAGCAGTTTTGTGTTATCGGGTTGCTGGTTGTCAATATTATGCCTCTAGGCTAAAATCACTTCATGGATTGGGGCATGATCGGGCATGAATGGGCTGTTGACTTGCTGGCAGGGCATGTGGCTTATGGGCGCGAACGACACGCCTATCTAATCACCGGACCACAAGGTGTGGGAAAGCGAACACTAGCACTGCGGTTTGCCCAAGGATTAAATTGCCTTAAACCGCCAGTGCCCGGCCAGCCATGCCGGAAATGTTCAACCTGCAAGCGGCTCGAGGTGATGCGGCATCCGGATCTAATGATGGTCGAGGCTGAACATGAAGGGGAGGTCTTGAGAATCGATCAAATGCGTGAATTGCAGCACAGCCTGTCATTAGCTCCGTACGAAGCGCGTTATCGGGTGGCGTTGATCCTGCGCTTTGAAGAAGCGCATACCAGTGCTGCCAATGCGATGCTGAAGACACTGGAAGAACCCCCACCACAAGTGGTGGTCATATTAACCGCAAAGAGTGTGGAGAGTCTTCTGCCAACGATCGTTTCACGCTGTGAAGTCATTCGACTGCGCCCGGTGCCTTTGAATGAGACCTCTAGAGGTTTGCAGGTCATCAAGGGTGTGCCGCAAGAGAGTGCTGATAAACTGGCGCATATTTCTGGGGGACGTCCTGGATATGCGATTCGGTTATATGAGCAACCCGGGCTGCTCGAACAAAGGCAATTCTTTTTAGAAGAACTGTTGCAATTACTCGCTAGCTCACGTGGCGAACGATTCGCATTTGCTAACGGGATGGTAAGGGATAAAGAAGAATTACGAAGTGAGCTGCAAGTCTGGCTTACATTTTGGAGGGATGTGCTCATTTGTGCGACCGGAATATCCGACACGATAACCAACCTGGATCATTCGGTTCAGCTCAAGAGCCTGGGAGATAATATTGGTTCGAGCAAAGCACAGTTCTACGTCCGCGCCATCGAGAGTACCATGGAACGAATTGATCGTAATGTAAACCCACGCCTGTCGATAGAAGTTTTGCTCATGGATTTCCCAAAGATATCTATTTCAGGGTGATTAGGAACTATGCTATACTGAGATTGGGCTATCTTTTGGATGAATAAATTACTTCCGGAAATAAAAGAGGATAATTCGACTCGCTCCTACCTGGAGTTGCTTTACAATATCAGCCGCGAGCTGAGCTCAGCATTGGATTTACGTACACTCTTGGAAAGAGTCCTGATTTTATCCATGCAAAACGTTGGAGCAATAAACGGTTCCATAATCGTATTGGATGACAATGGAACCCCGGTTGATTCAGCGATTGTCGCGGGGGATACAATCCACAACCATACTACAAAGCGTCTGCTTGATACACTTGAAAGAGGTCTATCAGGCTGGGTTATGCGAGAACGACAGGTGGCATTGGTTGAAAATACCAATCAGGATTCACGTTGGATGCCACGCCAATATGAGGACGACGAAAAACAACTACCTAAGTCTGCAGTCAGTGCACCCATACTCACGCGTGACAAGCTGGTAGGCATCCTGACCTTGGTTCATCCAAAACCAGGTTTCTTCACATCCGAGCATGTTGCCTTGGTGCAAGCCATCGCAGACCAGGCTGGAATTGCGGTGCTTAATGCCAGGCTGTATGCTGAGAGCCAGCGACATGCAGCAGTTATGACCTCCCTGGCAAAAAGTGCATCGGGGATATCTGCCAGCTTGAATTTGGACGATGTATTTTTGGGCATTCTGGAGCAGACTGATTTGGCGATAAATGTGCAGGCAGTGACGCTGACATTGGTCGACCTCCAAAGTGGTAGCTTAGAGATAAGAGCTGTAAAGGGATGGCAAAAGACTCAATCAGGCAGATTACCTCGTAAAATAGAAAGTGGAATATCATGTTGGGTCGTAGAACATGATGAGGGTGCGATCATCCAAGATGTGGGTAAGGATAATCGATTTGACCTCGAAGGGGACCAGGTAAAAGGGGTAATCTCCAAAGCAGTCCTGTGTGCCCCAATCCATTACCGAGGACAGGTGATCGGCACACTGGAGGCAATCAATCCGAAAGAGGGGGATTTTGATCAGGATTCATTGCTCATCCTCTCAGGGATAGCCAATCTGGCGGGTACTGCCATCCGTCACGCCCAATTATTTGAGCAGCTTCAGGCGGCACACCAAAGGTACCAGGAATTGTTCGAAGACAGCATCGATCCGATCTTAATCACTAACTGGGGAGGGGAGATTTTAGAAGCAAACCGTAAAGCTGTGTTGACCTCTGATTATAGTAAAGAAGATTTACGATCAATGCGAATTAATCAAATCCATAAGATTGACAATGATTTGGTCGGTGATGATTTTACCCAACTTCATACAGGCAAAACGTTGTCTTATGAATCAAATTTATGTACTGCTAGCGGTCATCAGGTGCCGATCAAAGTATATGTTCGTGAAATTCAAACTGAAAATATATCACGCTTGCAGTGGATATTACGTGATATTACTGAGCAAAAAAAGCTTGATACCCTAAGGGATGATCTGACTTCGATGATTTACCATGACTTAAGATCACCGCTGGCAAATGTTGTCTCGAGCCTGGATTTATTAAACACAATGCTGCCACCGGGTGATAAAGCAATGAAATCGTTGTTAGAGATTTCCATGCGCTCGACTGAGCGAATCCAACGGATGACCGAGTCGTTATTGGATTTAAGCATTTTGGAAGCGGGACAACCCATCGGGAAAAGAATGCGTGCAAGCGTCTCCGATTTGGTTTATGAAGCGGTTGAGGCAATAGAGTCGACGGTAAATAATAAAAACCAATCCATAAGTTATAAACTATATAAAAATCTTCCTAATGTTTCGGTTGACCAGGATATGATCCGCAGGGTGGTGACCAATTTATTGGAGAATGCCAGTAAATACTCACCTCCTGGTAGTAATATTGAGGTTGGAGCCCAGCAGGAAGATGATCATGTCCGTTTATGGGTTCAGGACCATGGGCTAGGGATTCCCGCCTCCGAGCATGAGCGTATCTTTGATAAATTCACCCGCCTAAAGGCAGAAAATGGTCCGAAAGGGTTAGGCCTTGGATTAGCCTATTGCCGTCTGGCAGTGCAAGCACACGGCGGTAGAATTTGGGTCGAAAGTGAGCTCGGAATTGGCTCCCGATTTGTATTCACACTACCCATTATGAAAACCTAGCCAATCCACATAACATGAACATTAGGGAAAATTATGCAGCAGATTGAACGCGGGATTTATATTGAAAATGCATATCCAGGGGTCACAGTAGGAGCAATCCTCCTGCCAATGGGGACGATTCTGATTGATGCTCCGTTGCGTGCGGAAGATGCCCGAACCTGGCTGAACTTGCTCTATAATTTAGGTGGAAAACCAAGCCGTATGCTGGTCAACCTGGATGCACATCCAGACCGTACCCTCGGTTCAAGATCTATGGAGTGTACGATCATCGCACACCAAAAGACTGCCCAGGTTTTTCGTGGTCGACCATCGGTGTTCAAAGGTCAAAACGCTGATAGCGGTTCGGTCTGGGAGACCTTTGATGATGTGGTCGGGACACGTTGGGCATTGCCTGATATCACCTTTACCCACAAAATATCCCTCCATTGGGGAGAACAAGAAGTTTTTATTGAATATCATGCAGGGCCAGCACCCGGGGGCACCTGGGTGGTAGTACCGTCAGCTAAAGTGGTTTTTGTCGGAGATGTGGTCCTACTCAATCAACCTCCTTTTTTGACCAACGCAGATATTCCCGCGTGGATTGAGACGTTGGATCTCCTGATGAAATCCTACCGTGAATATACTGTGATCAGTGGTAGGGGGGGTGAAATTACGCAGGATGCAGTGAAGACTCAACAACGCCATCTGAAGAGCATCTTCAAAGGTCTAGACCGCCTGGTCAAGCGGAATGCCCCGACCTCTGACGTAGAGCATCTGATCCCCAATTTGCTATCTGACCTGACCTTTCCGATAGAGTTGCACGATCAATATTATCAAAGGTATCGACATGGATTGTTTCAGTATTATGCCCGCCGTTATCGTCCGAGTGATTCCAGTGGTGAGTGAAAAATAAATATGACAAGCTCATTTTATCGACCCATCTTTCAATTAACGCGGGGCGATATCGTGGAATCCCTGCATTTTGGGGCTATTGCGGTCATGGAATCAACAGGCAGGATGCTCGCCTGGTATGGTGACCCTAATCTCATCACATTCACACGCTCTTCTGCGAAGCCTTTTCAAGCGCTTCCTTTTTTGGAAAATGGGGGTATGTCATACTATGGGCTGACGCTACAAGAAGTAGCCCTTCTATGTGCGTCTCATTCTGGCACGGATGAGCATATTGCCATCGTCAGATCCATACAAACGAAGACAGGGGTAAGTGAAGCGGACCTGATGTGCGGCACACATATTGTTTATGATAGGCAGACAGCAGAAGCAATGCGTGAGCGTGGAGAAGCGCCTACACCGAACCGGCATAATTGCTCAGGGAAACATACCGGAATGCTGGCGTATTCACGAATGCTGGGGATTCAGACCGGTCGAGATCACATGGCTTATATCGATGTAAATCACCCCGTACAGCATAGGATTTTAACTGCGCTGGCTGAAATATCGGATCTTATGCCCGAAGAAATACATATCGGCATCGATGGTTGTTCAGCTCCCAACTTTGCTCTTCCGTTACATAGCACTGCTCTTGCCTTTGCCCGCTTATGCCAACCTGACGGATTAGTAGAGAAACGAGCCGAAACCTGTCACTTGATCAATAAAGCGATGATCACTTACCCCGATATAATAGGCGGTCCGGATAACTTCGATACTTCACTTATGCAAGCCGCTCAAGGGAGAGTCATTTGCAAAGGGGGTGCGGAAGGTTTTCAAGCATTTGGAATTATGCCTGGTGCAATCAAACCGGGTTCACCTGCCTTGGGTGTTGCAGTTAAGATATCTGATGGCGATTTAAAAGGTCATAATTTTCCAGCTGGTGATCCAAGAGGTCACGTTCGACCGGCTGTAACCCTGGAGATATTACATCAATTAGGTGTATTCGAGGCACAGGATTTGGAAAAGTTAGCCGAATTCGGGCCCGAATTTCCAGTGAAGAATTGGCGAAAGCTGAAGGTGGGATGGGCATCGCCTTGTTTTAAGCTAGAAAACGATAGATGAATCTAAGCGAATGCGCACTTGAGGTACATCACCGTTTATTGCATTTATATGGTGAGCCATCCTGGCGGAACCCTTTGCCAATTTTGGATGAATTGATCTCGACGATATTATCGCAAAATACCAACGATATAAACCGAGATCGGGCATTCAATCAGCTAAAAAAACGCTTTAGAACTTGGGAAAAAGTGCGTGATGCAAAGGTTGAGGTAGTGGTCGAGGCAATTCGCTCAGCAGGATTAGCAAACCAGAAAGGGCCGCGCATTCAAAATATATTACGCGAGATTACTGCTGAGAGAGGCTCGCTCTACCTGGATTTTTTGAAGGATTTATCCGCTGGCGAGGCGTGGGATTGGTTAGAGAAATTTAATGGAGTTGGACCAAAAACCGCATCCATCGTGCTATTATTCTCGTTAGGTAAGGCTGCTTTTCCAGTGGACACGCACGTTCAAAGGGTAACGGGTAGAATTGGCCTTCGACCAGAGAAAATGAACCCTGAAAAATCACATCGTTTTTTGGCCGAAATCTTTCCACCTGAGACATACAAAGCTACTCATCTAAATATTATCCGGTTGGGGCGTGAAGTATGTCACCCACGCCGGCCCGCATGCGAAATATGTGTATTGCAATCTTTATGTGACTACTACCAAAAGTCACAAAATAGATTGTGAGAGAAGTCACATATAAATTATGACAGTTGACAATAAGAAATATATATCTCCTGCGGTATCATTGTGAACGAGAAGTGAGCCAAGGTATCATCCAAACGCTTACACTCGTTGCTGTTTCCTCCTTTGGCGAAAGCCTCCGCTGGGTACCTCACCACCCCAGCGGAGGCAGTCATTTAAGCACATTCATCCCTACTCTCCGAACCTGTCAGGGGTGACTGAAGATGAGGATTATTTTATTGGAAGGATAACTGAGAAAGTCGTTCCAAGGGGTGAAGACTCCAGCCAAATTCGTCCTTGGTGTTTATCGATGATCGATTTGACTATCGATAGTCCCAATCCAGTTCCGGGAGTCTCCTGCGAAAGGTTGCTACCCCGGTAAAATTTTTCGAAGATATGAGGTTGATCTGCAAGGGGGATCCCGGGACCATTATCCGCGACTTCAAGAATTAGCTGGCCAGTTTCGGCTCTACATCGGACTTGGATCCTACCCATAGGGGGAGTGAACTTTATCGCATTTTCGATAAGATTGGTAACCATGCGTTGTAAGTGGAGAGGATTGCCTAAAATCGTTGGAACATCATCTGGAACGGATAGAACCACGTCCTGCATTTTTTCATTATATTGGTATTCAAGGTTACCCATGGCTTGCGTAAGGATATCCTTCAGGTTGACATCCACCATTTGTAAATCATAACCGGCTTCCAAACGACCAAGCTCCAATAAGTCATTGATCAAGTAGGTGATATGTTGCAAACTAGTCTGAATGTGGCGGATAAATTCAGCCTGTTGTTGGTTAATGGGTCCGACGCGATCGATTAAACCAATAAATCCATATACCGCGGTCAAAGGAGATCGTAAATCGTGCGAGACGGTGTTCACGAAATCAGTTTTAACGCGATCTAGCTCTTTGAGATGGGTGATTTCTTGCATGTTCACAGCAATTCCGATTTCGGGTATTAAGCTCGAATGGGCACTATATATACTGCCATCCTCCATTGATATTTCATTACGATAAGGGAATGTCCTATATGGTTTAAATATATCCAGGAAATCCGGATGTTTAAAGATTTCGTCCACCATCTTTCCTTCAAGTTGACTTTCTTGAATTTGAAAAATTCGGCGGGCGGATTGGTTGACTAGGAGCAAGCGTGTATCCAGGTCCACGAGGACAAAACCATCCTCAAGATCGTTCAACACCTGCGCAAAGGCGAGCCCTGTTCTTCTGGATTGGTGGCGGACAAGAGCATGTTCTACAGCACAGAGCAGGCTGGTTGGATCGACTGGCGTAGTCAGATAATTAGCAACTCCAATTTCCAAAGCTTGCTTTAAAAAAGATTGGTCAGTTTCACTGGTGATCAGTATGATTGGTAAAAATGGATAGGTATGTAGTAATGTTTCGGAATATTTTAAACCCTCGCTAGCCGATGGATGGATGATGATCAGCACTGCATTGCGATGGTCGGATATCAGGGTTGACTCGACCGAATGCGATTGGGAGACTGAGATGACATCATAACTCGTAGCTGTTAGAGCTGATTGATCGAATAGCCCAGCATGTTCGGGTAAAGCAAATATCAATAATCTAGGGGTAGCTGTCATATTTTGATCACATTTATGTAAGAAGAATTGGTCATATTTTTCGGAAGTGTATAGCCCTCCTTGCCGATCTGCGGGTCAATCACAATCAGCAGTGTTCGCAGGTTCTATATCTCCAAGAGATTAATCATAGCATGTTTATTAAATTAACGTGATGTCTTCATGCTTGATCATGAAATGAGTTAGAGTTTCGTAAGAATCAGGTTTGAATGCTTGACTTTGCATGCCAGATGAGCATACAATGTAATTAGAGTTCATCAGCATTAAGCCGTGCTTAGCCATATAGCGGTGGTGGATATTATATGGAATATAAAGATTATTACAAGATACTTGGTGTCGAGCGTAACGCCAAAAAAGAAGATATCAAGCGCGCATATCGAAAGCTGGCATTAAAGACCCACCCTGATCGTAATCCTGGGAACCCAAAAGCGGAAGAACGCTTCAAGGAAATTAATGAGGCTTATCAGGTCTTGAGTGACCCTGAGAAACGCTCGCGCTATGACCAATTGGGTGAATCATACTCACAATGGCAGCAAGGTGGGGCACCAGCTGGTGGATTTAAATGGGATGATTGGTTCACAAATAGCCCTTCTGGCAATGTGCGCGTTAGCATGGGTGGGTTAGAAGATATCCTGGGGGACGAATTTTCCGAATTCTTCCGGAGAATATTTGGAGGGATGCCCGATATGGAGGTTCCTTCGACTGGTAGAGGATCAACTCAACGCAATCGGCGGACACAGATTCCTGCTTACCAGCAGGATGTTACCATCAGCTTAACAGAAGCATATAAAGGGACAATCCGCCAAATTGAGATCGATGGGCATCGGTTGGAAGTGAAGATCCCTCCAGGGGCTAAAACAGGTACTAAAGTTAGGGTGGCAAATACCATCCCCACCGGAACCGCTGGATTAAAAGGCGACTTATATCTATTAATACAGGTAGCTGAAGATCCACGGTTTGAAGTAAAGGGAAATGATTTGCACACAGAAGTCACCATAGATCTTTATACTGCGGTGTTAGGTGGAGAAACAACTGTCCAGACACTTTCGGGGAATGTAGTTCTGACTATTCCAGCGGGGATTCAACCTGGTCAAAGCATTCGGTTGGCAGGGCGAGGAATCCCGCGGTTAAATTCCCCTGTCAATGTGGGGGATTTATATGCTCATATCAAAGTTAAAATCCCGCATAGCCTTACTCCACGACAAAAAGAACTATTCGAGGAACTTAAGCGCAGGGTAAGTTAGTCATCCCATATAACCTTCGTTAAGAGAGGAGTTTTATATGTTAACTGAAACGAACCTGCAAGAATTACTAGGTTATCAGACGGATCACCAGGTGTTCAGCGTTTACCTGAATACCGATCCAACAGAAAGCAGTTCAGATGCTTATAAATTGAATTTAAGGAGCATGTTAAAAGACATAGATTTAACCTCGGATGTACTAGCAGTTGAAAATTATTTCAGTAGAGAGTTTGACTGGATAGGTCGAAGTGTAGCAGTATTTTCTTGTGCCCCAGACAATTTCTTTAGGGCATATTCTCTGGCAATCCCAATACGCAATCAGGTCATCGTTAGCGATCGTCCATATGTTAAACCATTAGCATCACTTCTGAATTACTATGGTGGTTATGGGGTAGTATTGGTGGATAAGCAGGGTGCCAGGTTGTTTTCATTCCATCTCGGTGAGCTTAGGGAACAAGAAGGAATACTGGGCGAAAGCGTCAGGCATACCAAGCGGGGAGGGGCTTCTGCGAAGCCCGGAGTGCGCGGCGGGGTAGCCGGCCAAACTCGATATGAAGATGAAATCGCCGAGCGTAATATCCGCGATGTGGCCGAATTTGCAACCCATTTTTTCAGTGAAAATAATGTGAGACGTGTTTTGATTGGAGGTACAGAGGAAAATATCGCCTTTCTACGCAGCCAATTACCTAAAAGCTGGCAAAGCCTGATCGTTGGAACATTTCCAATGAGCATGACCGCAACTAAAGTGGATGTGCTGGAGCGGGCAATGCAAATCGGAAAAGAGGCTGAATATCGTAAGGAAGAACAGTTATTGAAAAAATTGGTGACCGGGGCATCCAAAGATCGCGGCGGAGTACTCAATCTGGATGATACCTTGGGGGCAGTGCACGATGGACGTGTACAGGCACTCGTAATACAGGATGGTTATCGGGCGTTGGGATATCGCTGCCTCGGTTGTGGGTACATAACAGCTCAAGAATTGCCTGCCTGCCAATTTTGTGGATCGAAATTTGAGCAAATTTCGGATGCAGTCGAGATGGCGGTGTACAGAGTGATGAAAGCTGGAGGCGAGGTGGAGGTACTTCAGCACGAGCATAAAGTAAACGGTTTTGAAAATATTGGGGCATTGCTTCGTTATTAGCATGAGCGATAACGCGCGTAATCCCCTTCTGGAAGGCGTTCGAGTACTGGATCTCAGTCGTGTCTTAGCTGGACCATACTGTACGATGATGTTAGGTGACCTGGGGGCAGATATCATCAAGATTGAAGCCCCCGGGTTGGGTGATGATACCCGACAGTGGGGTCCACCCTTCGCAAAAGGGGGCGAGTCAGCATATTTCTTGTGTGTCAACCGTAATAAGCGTAGCATGACACTCAATCTTAAATCGGAAAAAGGTCAACAAATCCTCAAAAAGTTGATCCGGCAGAGCGATATCTTGGTGGAAAACTTTCGGGTAGACACCATGGAAAAATGGGGATTGGGCTATGATGCGTTGCAGAGTTTACGACCTGGACTGATCTACTGCACCATCACTGGTTACGGTTATACTGGTCCATACCGTAATTTGCCGGGATATGATTTCATCATACAAGCTCAAGGTGGGTTGATGAGCATCACAGGACCTGAGGAGGGTGAACCGTACAAGGTAGGAGTGGCAATTGCAGATATCACAGCAGGGTTGTATGCCTGTAATGCCATTTTAGCTGCTCTATTTGCACATCTGAGGAATGGGAAGGGGCAACGGATCGATATTTCATTGCTGGATTCACAAATTGCGTGGCTGGCAAACGTGGCAAGCAACTATTTGGTATCTGGAGAAAAACCCATTCGATATGGTAATGCGCACCCGAATATCGTCCCCTATCAGACCTTTAAAGCCAATGATGGATATTTTGCCCTCGGAATTGGTAATGACAACCAATGGAGACAATTTTGTGAAAAGGCAGGCAAGGTAGAATGGGCACAGGATATCCGTTTTACAACCAATGCCAACCGGGTGAAAAATCGGGGCGACTTAATCCCATTATTAGGTGAGTTATTTAGTCAGTATGAGATATCCCATTGGTTAGCCATCTTGGAGAAAATCGGGGTGCCGTGCGGACCGATCAACTCAATTGGCCAAACCTTGGACGATCCTCAGGTGCAAGCCCGCGAAATGGTGATCGATGTTGCCCATGCCAGTGCAGGAACGATCCAGATGGTGGCATCCCCACTAAAAATACCTACGGCGCCACCTGTCGTCCGGCTCCCACCGCCCATGTTGGGGGAGCACACTGACCAAATTCTGCACGAATTAATTGGGATTGCTGGAAAGACTGTGCAAGACTTACGCGATGCACAGGTAATCTAGCACGTTTTACGTTTAATTCGTCGTCTTATTGCCCAACGATCCCACCATATGTGAGGTGTTTAAAATCTTTCAGGGCTAGGTCGATCTCTTCAGCGGTGACCAAGCGATCCTCTTTAATGTGCCTGAGCTCGCCTGCCGTCACCTTCTCGAGGGCTACCTCACGGATGGTTATATTGCGCTTCATGGCTTCCTTTACAAGGGCAGCACTGGTACTATAACCGATGAGGGGGTTGAGGGCTGTGGCGACGATCGCATTCCGAGCCAGCCAGCCTTCAGCTTTACTGGGGTTAGCTACTAAGCCGCGCACACATTTTTGGGTAAACGCTGAAATGGCTCCGATCATCACCTGCATCATCTCGAACAAGTTATGGGCAATGATGGGCATCATCACATTAAGCTCGAGCTGACCAGCCTGGGAGGCTAATGATACGGTGAGGTCACACCCCTGAACATGGAACATTGCCATGTTCAGCATCTCAGCCATGACCGGGTTAACTTTTCCGGGCATGATGCTTGAACCAGGCTGCACAGCTGGGAGGTGAAGCTCATCCAGGCCGGTGGATGGACCGGATGCAAGCAAGCGGAAATCATTAGCTACGCGGGTTAATGTGATCGCCATAGTGCGCAAGGCGGCGGAGAAACTGGCAGCATCTGCCATAGATTGCATCGATTCGAACAGGTCATCGGAACCGGATAAGGCTAGACCGGTAACCTCTGAGAGGCGTCGGACCATACGGTTATGATACTCCGGATGGGCATTCAAACCGGTACCTGTAGCCGTACCCCCGATCCCAAGGCGACTTAGCCCCTCAGCGGCGTGATGGATGCGTTCTGCATCACGTTGGATGGCGGTGGCGTAAGCGCCAAATTCCTGCCCGAGCCGGACTGGGACTGCATCCTGCAGGTGGGTGCGACCTGATTTGACGACCCCATCGAATTCTTGAGCTTTTTGGTGTAAGGCGGCTGCAAGCTCATTAACTGCCCCTAACAACTCCTCAAGTCGCCACAGGCAACCCAAGCGGATGGCGGTAGGGATGGTGTCATTGGTTGACTGTGACATGTTGACGTGATCATTGGGATTCACCAGATATTGCCCAAGCCTACCACCCAGGATGAGGGTGGCGCGGTTGGCAATGACCTCATTCATATTCATGTTGTGGCTGGTGCCGGCACCTGCCTGAAAGGGATCCACCACAAATTGGTCATCCCATTTACCGTCGATGACTTCCTGGGCAGCAGTAATAATCGCCGCTGCGATATTGCCATCCAACAAGCCCAAATCGCGATTTACTTCAGCTGCCGTGCGCTTGATGACGGCCATCGACCAGATAAAGGCGCGCCAGGGTCGAAGCCCGGAAATATTGAAATTGTCCACGGCACGTTGGGCTTGAGCACCAAAAAGAGCGTCCGCAGGGACGATCACATCCCCAAGGGTATCATGTTCGATGCGCGTAGGTTTATCCATACCATTATCCCTCCTAACAATCACAGATTATCAGGATTATACGTCAGGGAATGTCAGGATTAAATGAAAATAGGTTTAATGACTAGGAACACGCTCGTTGATCTGACTCGCCAGAGTGTTGAATTGCATGGCAATGATCCCATCGGGCTGGACTGTTATTAATGGAACCGCACGATCTGCTGCCCGGTAAGCCTGCTCCACCACGGGAGGAAAACCCATCACGGCAGGATATCCCAAGATTTGCTCCACCTGGCTGATATTCAAGACGATATCGGAGCGGGTTCGATTGACCAGGACCGTGCTCATGGTCTTTATGCTACCGAAGCCTTTTAGATGAAGCTCACTGGCGAGGATTTTGGAGCGTTTGATGGGCACCGGCTGGGGCTCGACTACCATGATCAACTCATTGCATTTATTCAGAATGACATTGAAGCCTGGATGGAAGCTTGTGCCGATATCCAATACTACTAATGAAGCCAGACTGGCTAAGAAGCCAAGCACAAGCTCTAGTTGGGGTGTGGCGGCAGCATATTCCACTTTTTCAGTTTGGTTGGAGGCGGATAATACTTTGATCCCGAAATTCGTCTGGATCAGCTCCTTGGATACGGCCTCCATGGTGATGTCATCTAGCTCCATGCCGAGCAAATTCGCCAGTCCAACTGGCTCTGTTAGATTCAGATCCAAGGCCCAAGAGCCTTGACCAGGTTTCATCTCAGCTGCAATGACCTTGGCATTATATTTTTTGGCATAAGTGATGGCCAAATTCAATGCCACCGTAGATACACCTGCGCCCCCGGTCGCTGAGAGGACGCCAACCACATACCCATGATCAGCTGTGGCTTCAGTCTTAGAAAGCTTTTGGGTGAGCAGGTTGCGGATATTGGCTTGCAAGTCAATCGGGTGGATTGGCTTGGTGAGGTAAAGGTTCACACCAGCATCATACCCAGCCAGTTTATCCTCGATGGTGGTCTTGGCGGTGAACATGAGAATAGGGGTTGTGGCTGTTTTTGGATTCCGGCGGAGGTTGCGACTGACCTCATAACCATCCATACCGGGCATCATGACATCGAGAATGATGAGGTCGGGATGCTCAACCTGCACCCGTTCCAGGGCTTCCATGCCTGAGGTGGCGGCAACCACTGTATAACCCAAGCGGCTCAACATGATGTTGATGAACTTGACGGTATCGGGATCGTCATCGACGACCAGGATTTTATCGGCCATGGCTGCCTCTCCTTTTATAAATAACGGAATCTACATTCAGTTTAGCACAATTTAAATTTTTGAGCAATCATGGAGAGATATT